>Ga0187860_1003974_pt1 | contig 11323 bp, 8 predicted proteins | sample June2016WEW_10_4_FD_132981 | JGI IMG/M metagenome (GOLD analysis project Ga0187860, IMG submission 132981) | Peatland microbial communities from SPRUCE experiment site at the Marcell Experimental Forest, Minnesota, USA - June2016WEW_10_40 | ecosystem: Environmental > Terrestrial > Soil > Wetlands... | reverse complement strand
TGGTCGGGCGGACCTTCGCCGAAGTTGAACGTCTGTTCCACGGCCGGGGCGGGCAAAGCCGCCAGCACCAGGGCCCAAAGCAGGAAGGATCGCATGAAAAAAAGGCTAACAGAATCAACCCGCCGGACAAGTCCTTGTGCATTTTGTCCGCATTGGAAAGGCGCAGTTGATGCTTCCCAACGGACGGTCTGCCTGTCATCCTCACCTCCTGAGGAACGCCTCGTGGGATGCATGAGAAGAATTCTGCTTGTTGAGGATGATGTCCTGATCGCCCGGATTTACAGGCGAAAACTCGAGGACGCGGGTTTTTACGTGCTCGTCGCGGAGGATGGGGTGGTTGCCATCAAACTGGTTCGGGAATTCGAACCGGATTTGGTCGTGCTGGACCTCATCATTCCCAAGCTGAGCGGTTCGGACGTTCTTAAATTCATCCGCCAGCAGGAGGAACTCAAAGCGATCCCGGTCGTGGTATTTTCCAACGCGTTCATGACCAGGCCCTGGGATCAGATCGCCGCTCTGGGAGTTCAGGGAACGCTCGACAAATCGGCAGCCAGCCCCCCCCAACTGATCGAGATCATCTCGAGAATACTCGAACAACCGGCTGCTTCGGCACCCATGCCCGGTCCCGCCCTCGCAACCAGGTCCACTCCCGAAAAAGTCGCGCGACCGGCCGGAGCGCCGGCCTCGAGCCCGCCCGCCACCCGGGAATCAAGGCCGCTCCGCCGCAGTGAAAGTCCGGCCGAGTTTCGAAGCCGGATGCGGCGTGATTTCTTCGAGCAGACCCCGGCGATCTCCAAGAGTTTCCAGGTGCTTTGCCGGAACTTCCTCGAAAGTCCGGATACCCAGGTCCAGTTGCGCCGCGTGGGAGATTTGCAGCGCAAGATCGGCTTTTTGACCCATATGACCAGCATGGCCGGCTGCTACCGCATCGCCCAGTTGTCCAGCGCTTTCGAAGCACTTCTCTTCGAACTCCAGTTCAAACCCGCCTCCATCACCCATTCCGCCCGCCAGACAGTCTCATCAGCCTCGGAGTTGCTGGCCGATTGCCTCGCCCGCGCCGACCAACCCGACGAACAATGTCTCTCGCCGACGACGGTTCTGGTGGTGGACGATGACGCGGTATCGAGCCGCGCCCTGGTGGTGAGCCTGGCCCGTTCAAATCTTACCGCCACCGCCGTCTCCGACCCATTCCAGGCTCTCGAAAAGCTCCGGCAGAATTCCTATGATGTCGCGCTGCTGGACATCAATCTGCCGGGCATCTCGGGCATCACCCTTTGCCAGGAAATGCGAAAACTGCCGCTTCACGCGAAAACACCCGTCATTTTCGTCACCAGCTATGCTGAATTCGAGCCGCAGGCGCGCGCCATTCTGAACGGAGGCGACGACCTGATCAGCAAACCAATCATGCCCGTGGAATTGACGGTCAAGATCATCGTTCACCTGCTGAAGCACCGGCTGGAAAATCTGCCAACGCCGCACTGAACCGGAAACCCGGCCGCCCGGCCGGCACGGTTCAGTTGAAAAGGGGGGTGTCATGCCCAATCGTTCAAGCCGGCTTTCCATCGCCGGGATTCCGTTGTGCGAATCGCTGCAGCAGGTAATACAGCGTCGGGGTTGCCACCAACGAAAGCAGCACAGAAATGCACAGGGCGCCGATGACGGCGATGGCCAATGGCCGAAGCATGTCCGCACCGCTGCCGATGCCCCAGGCCAGCGGCAACATTCCCAAAGCCGCCGCCAGTGACGTCATCAGAACCGGACGAAGACGGCGGTGACCGGAACGCACCAGTGCGTCTTCCAGATTCATTCCCTGTCCGCGATGATGACCCACCAGGTCGAGCATCAGGATGCCGTTCTTTGCCACGATGCCCACCCCGATGATGGCACCGAGAAAGGAGACGATATTGAGCGTCGTACCGGTGATCCACAACGCCGCCACCGTCCCGAACAGCGCCAGCAGCGCGCCAAACATAATGGAAACCGGCTCGTAGAACGAACGAAATTCAATCACCAGCACGGTGAACACGAGGAACAACGCCATGAGCAGCACAAAGAACAGGTTGCGGAAGGATTCCTGTTGCTGCTGGTAAAGACCCCCATATTCGACCGTGCCGGGTGGAAGCCAACCAGCCTGACTCAGCTTGGCCTGAATCTCCTTCATGGCGCTTCCCAGGTCGCGGCCCTCGAGCCGCGCGGTCACGGCAATATCCTGACGCAAGTCCTCGCGATGCCGTTCCGCCTGACTGGGCCCCTTCGTAACGTCGGCCACCTGGCTCAGCCGCACCACGGCGCCGCCCGGCGTCCGGATGGGCAGGTCACACAGCGCAACGGTGGTGCCAAGGTTCTTGGGATTCTCCAAAACACGGATGTTCACGATCCGGTCGCCCTCGAGAATGTGCGACGAAATCTGGCCCAGCATGGCGGTGTTCGCCGCCTCCGCAATGTCGCTGGCCGTGAGACCGAACCTCTCGGCGTCGGCGCGCCGCACGCGCAGATTGATCGAAGGACCGGTTTCCGTCAGTCCATTGAACGTGTCCACCACGCCCCGCACCGATCGGATTTCCGACTCGACCCGCGGCGCTGTTTTCTCCAGCCAATCCAAATCCGGCGAGAAGATCTTGATTTCAATCGGATTGGGCGTCAGCGACAAATCGCCGATCACATCGGTGAGAATGCCGGGGAATTCCCAGCGCATCATCGGGAACTGTTCGGCGAATTCATGACGCAGTTGAGCGATGACTTCCTCGGTGGTGTGCCTGCGGCCAGCTTTGAGCTTGACCGCAAAATCGCCCTGATAGGGTTCGCTCATGAACATGCCCAGCTCCGTACCCAGTCGCCGGGAATAACTCCCGACATCCGGGTTGGTGCGAAGAATCGTTTCCGACTCGTCGAGAATGCGCGACGTCTCCGTAAGGCTCGTCCCCGGCGGCGCCCAGTAATCAATGACGAAACCGCCTTCGTCGAAATCCGGCAGGAAATCGGATTCAAGATTCTGATAAATGAAAACCCCGAGAACGGCGATCATGCCGCACCCCAGCATCGTCAGCCAGCGATGTCGCAACGCCAGCCGAACCGAGCGTTCATAGACGCGGAGGACGTGCGCGAGCAAGAAGCCGCCTTCGGCCTCGCCGTGGGCCTCGCCGCCGGCCCGTTTCTCGCGGTCGCGAACGAACCAGCCCGCCAGAGACGGCGTGAGCGTGATCGCCAGCACGAGCGAGGTGAGCAGTGACACCACCATCGTCAATGCCAGCGCCCGGAAGAAGACCCCCGCCACGCCCACCAGGAACGCCAGCGGGATAAACACCACCACCGGCGTCAACGTTGAACCGACCAGTGGACGGAAGATTTCACCGATGGCCTCCTGGATGCCTTCCAGCCGCGGCCGCCCGGCTGCGATTTTGGCGAACATCGCCTCGACCACCACGATCGCATCGTCAATCACCAGGCCGATCGCGGCGGCGACGCCGCCCAAAGTCATCATGTTGAAGCTCATTTTCACCAGCTTCATGGCGACCAGCGTGATCAAGACCGTAACGGGGATTGTGACGATGGCCGTCATGACGCTGCCCCAATCCTTCAGGAAGAAAAAGAGGATTAGCACCGACAGAATCAACCCGAAGACGATGGCGTCCCACACGCTCCCCACCGATTCCCGCACGAATTGCGATTGATCGTAAAAAAAGGCGAGCTTCATGTCCGGCGGCAATTCCTTGCGCAGTTGCTTCAATTCCGCTTTCAAGGCGGTCGCAATGTCCAGCGTGCTGCCGTCAGGCTGGCTCACGACGTTCAGCAACACCGCGTTGCGGCCTTCAGCCGTGACCACGGTAAAGGCCGGCTCCGGGCCTCGCTCCACGCGGGCGAGGTCCTGGATGCGCACCGGATGATCCGCGTTGGCGGTGATGACAACATTGGCGATGTCGTCCGCCGAATGAACACGACCGTCCACGGTGGTGAGGTAAAGATGATAATCCTCCTCCAGCATGCCCGCCGGAGCGACGACGTTGTTTTTGACGAGCGCGCCCGTGATGTCCCCGAGGCCGAGATTGGCCGCCTGCAGTTTCAGTGGGTCCACGAGCACGTGGTATTCCGGCCGGCGTCCGCCGACCACGTCGATCCTCGCCACCCCTGGAATCTGCAGGAAGCGCGGTTTCAAATTGTAGCTTGCCGTGTCCCACAATGACGTCAGATCGCGAGTGGGGCTGGTGAGACTGATGCCGATGATCGGGAACGCCGAAAAGGTCAACCGCGAAACTTCGGTCGTAACCGTCGGCGGCAGTTCGCTGTTGATCTGCGCCAGCCGGCCCAGCACATAAAGCTCGGACTGCACCATGTCCACATGCCAGTTGAAAAAGACGTTGATTTCCGCCGCACCCCGCCTGGTGGCCGAACGGACGCTCACCGCTCCCGGGATGTCCTTCATGGCCTCTTCGATGGGACGCGTGATGGTCGCCATCATTTCGTCGGCCGGCATGATGCCGTTGTTCAGCAGGATGACAACACGCGGGAAATTGGTTCGCGGGAAAACCGACGACGCCATGTGCAACGCCGAGAAGACTCCCGCCAGGCACAGGGCCGCCGCGATGAACGTGATGGCCAGCACATGCCGGACGGCAAAGCGGCCAAGGTGTGTGCGCCCTCCCCTTTCCATTGAACCCTTCGTCTGCATCAGGGATTCACCACGCGGATTTTCGTTTTCTCCGGCAACCCGTAAGCCCCAACCGTGACCACCGAATCCCCCTCCTGAAGCCCCTTTCCCTCAATTTCCACCCAGCCGTCCTCCCGCAAGCCTGCACGCACCGGCATCTGCGTCGCCTCGCCGCCGTTGACCAAAGCGATGAGGCTGCGGCCGCTGGGGTCGGTGACGACACCTTCCGCCGGCGCCGCCAGGCACTGCGCGCGCTCGGCTGTGACAATGCGCAACTGGACGAACTGGCCGGGACGCAATCCGCTGTCCGCCGGCAATGGCGCGCGCGTCAGCACGGTGCTGTTGCTCGTGTCCACCGCGGGACTGACGAACGAGAGCGTCGTGGTCAACGGCGGCTCGGTCAGCACCTGCACTTTCTCGCCCGATTTCAATGCGCCGGCTTCCGACACTGGAATCTCCGTCTTGATCGCCAGGCGGCTCAAATCAACCACCTCCGCCACGACCGTGTTCACATCCACCGCCGCTCCGGGCTTGGCGTTGAGGCGGGTGATGGTGCCCGACAACGGCGCCGTGATGCGCAACAAGGCCAGTTGCGCTTCGGCGTCCTGCAAACTCCGGAGCGACGTGTTTTCCTGCGCGTATAACTTCTCCTGTCGCGACACCTCCTGCTCCACGTAAGCCGCGGTGGCCGTGCCTGAATTGAATTCCACCAGGACATCGCCCTTCTCAACGTGCTGCCCTTCAACCACATTAACCCTGGCCACGACGCCCGCGATCGATGCAGCCAGCGATGCCCCAGCGGCCGGTTCATTCACGGTGGCCGGCGCCGGTTCGACCGTACCATAACCGGTGACGTATTGATGCAGCGTCGCGCGCTTGAGTTTGCCCGTCTGAACGCTGACGAGCGTAGGAACGGCTTCCTCTGATTCTTCCACTCCACCGGACCGATGCGCGAATCTGAGCAACGCATAGAACGCCACTCCACCACCCACGATCACGAGTGCGACAATAACTTGTTTACGGCTCATATTGAAACACCGGTTGGTTTGTCATGATCCATTTCATCGCCGGGTTTTCAGAGCGCCTGGCAGCACGGCTTCGGGCACTTCGGGCGGGCTTTGCAGCGCGTCCTCCAGTTGACCGAGCGCTTGTTGCGCCTTGATCAGCGCGCCGAGCCGGCTTTGCAAGCCGGTGCCGAATTCGACTTCGCCGCTGGCCACCGCCAGCGGGTCCACCTCTCCCGCCCGCTCCTGCGCACGAACGGAATTCAATCGCTGCTGCAGATGACGCAACAGTTCCTCGGCGGTCGCCGCTTGCCGCAACGCCGCGTTGTAACCGGCCAGTGCGCTGTCAATTTCACCGATGGCATTTGCCTGCACCGCCCGGAAATGCGCGGCCGCCTGCGCCCGCCTGGCCTTCGCCTCGGCCACCGGCCCCTGGTTGTGATTCAGCACCGGCAGGGTCAGAGTCAACCCAAGGTCCCATTCGCTGTCCCCGGCGCTGCCGGCGTTCCAGGCATAACCTGGTCCCAGATGCAGGTCCGGATATTGATTGGCAATTTCGAGTTGAAGGGCGTATTGGCTGGCCGCGTATTCGGCCAACGCACCGCGCACGTCCGAACGATTCAACAGCGCCTGCCGCCGGACTTCTGGTTGGGTCAGTTCTTGTGGAAATTGGCCCAGACCCGCGAACGACAATTCGACGCCCTCCAGCGCGCGCAAAGGCACACCGAGCGCGTTCGCCAATTGCACGCGCGCCTGGTGGTATTGGCCGATGACGTCCTGCCACGCCAGTCGCGTGGTGTCCAGCCCCACCCGGGCTTGGGTGACGTCAAGGCTGGAGACGCTGCCAGCGGCAACCTGGCCTTCGAGCAGCCGGACGACGTTGCTCTGCGCCATTGCCTGCTGGGCCAACAACGATTCGGTTTCGCGCGCGGCGTACACGTTCACCAGCGCGACCCGCACGCGGCTGCGCACCTGCCACACCGTGCCGACGAGGTTCCAGCGCGCGGCCTCGGCCAGATGCTCGGCTTGGGCGATGCGCTTGCCGCGCTTGCCGGCAGTTTCGATGGGCCAATCGAAGGTCACCGGCACCAGCCAGGGGCTGGGAGTGCCAGGAATGCCGGAGTCGAATCCAGGAGTCACGGACACGGATGGATTCGGGCGTTCGCCAGCGGTGATGCGCGCCGCATCCGCCCTGGCCCACTCCGCACGCGCCACCGCCAGGTCCGGGTGATAATAGAACGCCACCAGCGCGAGAGTGTCCAGGTCCCACGATTGTCGCGGCCATTCTCCGGACAGATGATTGGTCTCGAAGAACGCCCGCAGGTTCGAATTCGTCAGCGAGCGGGATTCGAAATCCGCAGCCGTGACGGCCGGGGACAGCGGCTGCGGATGAAAGCGGGCGCATCCGCTGAAGGCAACGAGAACCAGGCTTGCCGCCACAAAGCCGCTTCGAGCGCGCATAGACACCATGAACCGGCGACGAACCGGAGCCCCGACAGCCTTGTCCGCGAGTTCCAAAGCCGTGATTCGCGCGGACAAGGCTGTCCACGCTCCGAGCAGGGATTCATGGAAAGCACCGATGAGTCCCCGGACTCCAACGCCAACGACTCGCCGCAAATGGATCGTCCGGCGTTTCATGCGATCCGGTTTTCCTGAGGCAGCGGCAGGCGCACGATGACCGTGGTGAGTTCCGATGGCGCAGATTCAATGCGGATCGTTCCGTTGTGCGCGGACGCGATCCATTGTGCGATGCTCAGTCCGAGGCCGCAGCCTTCCACGTCGCTGCTGTGGGCCGAATCGCCGCGGAAGAATCGGTCGAAGACACGCGGCAGGGATTCCCGCGGAATGCCGGGCCCGGTGTTGGCGATGGAGAATTCGGCCGCGCCGTCCGCCCGGCGCAGAGCCAGGGTAATCGAGCCGCTCGGCTGGTTGTACTTCACGGCGTTGTCCACGAGGTTCAGGAGCAATTGTCGCAGCCGATGCGAGTCGCCGTTGACGACCGTTTCTTCACAAGCCGCCAGCACCACTCGGATTCTGGACGACAAGGCGAGAATCTGGGCATCGTCAAAGGTGTCCCGCACCAGCTCGTCCAGCCGCACCGGCGCCAGGGCGAGCCGGATGAGGCCGGCGTCGGCTTTCGCCAGCAGCGTGAGGCCGTCCACGATGCGGGTGAGGCGGCGCAATTCCTCGAGCTGGCTGGCGCAGTGCTCGCGCTGGGCGGGCGGAAGCGACTCGTCGCGCAGCGCCGTTTCGGTTTCGCCGCACAGGATGGTCAGCGGGGTTTTGAGCTCGTGCGAGGCGTGGAGCGTGAATTCGCGGATCCGGGTGAAGGAATCGTGGAGCCGGGCCGTCACGCGATTGAGAACCTCGGTGAGCCGGTCCAGTTCATCGCCGTTGCCGGTGCGCGGGAGGGGTTCGGTGAGATTGCGCTCGTTGATGCATTCGGCGGCCCGGGTCAGCGCGGCCAGCGGCGCCAGGGCTTTGCGCATCAGCCACCAGCCTCCGCCGACGCTGAGCAGGACCGCCGGGATGCCGATCCAAAGGACGATTTCAACAATCTCCTTCATGCCCCGCTGCGACCGGAGAGTCCGGTGGCGTTCGTGGAATTCGTTCAGCGAGAGCACGGTGATCGCCAGGATGGAAACCAGCAGCACCCCGGCGTACCACAGCGTCATGCGCGTGCGGATGGTCATGGCTGGTCTTTCAGCACATAACCAACGCCGCGAGCCGTGTGGAGGAGTTTGGGTTCAAAATCCGCGTCGATTTTCTCGCGCAACCGCCGGATGTACACGTCCACCAGGTTCGTGCCGGGGTCGAAATCATAGTCCCAGACTTTCTCCAGAATCATCATCCGCCCGCAGAGGCGGCCCGCGGAACGCATCAGAAATTCGAGCAACCGGTATTCGCGCGCGGTCAGTTCGATGTCGGCGTCGCCGCGCTGCGCCCGGCGGGTCAGGGTGTCCAGCGTCAGGTTCGCCACGCGCAGCACCGGCGATTTGGCCTCCCCGCCGCGCCGGGTCAACGCCCGCACCCGCGCCACCAGCTCGGCCAGGGCGAACGGCTTCGGCAGGTAATCGTCGGCTCCCGTATTCAACCCTTCGACGCGCTCGTTCACCTCGCCCCGGGCGGAAAGGAGCAGGACCGGCGTGGCGTTGCTGCGTTCGCGCCACTGCCGCAGGACACTCAACCCGTCCCGACCCGGCAGCATGATGTCCAGCACGATGCCGTCGAAGGGCGTGGCGCTGGCCGCGATCAGCGCGTCCTGCCCGTTGTGACACACATCCACCGCGAAGCCTTCCGCCTGAAGCGCCTTCCGGATGAACGAGGCGGTTTTTCTTTCGTCTTCAACGACCAGCACGCGCATGTCCTGACAGGGGGTTGAATTGAGTTTCAAAGGGCGTGCCCGGAGCATCCGCCGGCTTCGAGTGCGTTGACCCTGTCACGGAGCCGCCGGTGTGTCCATCCCGTAAACCAGGATCTTGAAGCTGCCCGCCACCATCCGCCCGCGTCTCTGACCTTCCGACGGCGCCTCGAATTCGCCCGCCGCCAGATAGATTTTATGCGTCTTCGGATCCAGCGTCATCGTCCGCGAACCGCGCTGCGTCGCCAGTGTCTGCACGACGGTGAGTTTGTCCGGGGAATCTTCATGCGCGATGGTGACCGTGCCGTCGCCGCAGGATGCGAACGCGAACCGGGTGCCGGGGTCGAAGGCGTTGGCGTCCACACCCTGGCCGATGGGCACGGTGCCGGCCACCTTGCCGCTGCTGCTGTCCATCATCACCATCAAGTTGTTGTGGCAGCCGATGAAGAGCCGATGGTTCGCCGTGTCAATCGCCAGGCCCGATGCCTCCTCGCCCGGAGCGATCGGCCACCGGTTCACCACGGCATGCGTTTTGGTGTCGATCGCAACCACCTCGCTCTTGTCTTCCAGGTTGTCATAAACGCGACCGGCGCCGGGATCGGCGGCGGCAAACTCCGGCCGGCCGCCGAGCGGCACGGTGGCCACGACCGTGGCGGATTTGGCACCGATGACCGTCGCCGATTGGCCCCGCCCGTTGAACGTGTAAAACTCCTGCCGCCCCGGCTCGTAAAGCATTCCGTCCGGGTTCGCCCCCGTCTCCACCTTGGAAATCGTTTGCAGCGTCTTGAGATCGACAATGCCCGCCTTGTTTTCGCGGCCGTTGCTGGTCATCCCTCGTCCGAGCTCGGGCGCGGGCGCAAGGCCATGCACGCCCGGCGTGTTCGTGATCTCGCCCACGACCGATTCCTTGTCGAGGTCAATCACGACCACCCGGGTGCCGTGGCTCACGTACAGCCGGCGGGCAACGGAGTCCACCGACAGATAATCCCAGCCTCCGTCGGTTCCGATGGGAATCTCCTTGAGAAAATGATAAGGGCCTTCCGCCGCGGAAACCGCGATGGCGGTGAAGCACGCGAGGGCCGTGCCAAGAGCAGACAAATAATTTTGTTTCATGGGTGTCGTTGATTGTTCGTTTGTTGGACCCGTTCAGCCAAGCAGCCGAAGATGAACCTGGCATGAAGGGTTCATGACAGTATTGTCATCCGCGCCGGGCCGGCGCAATGCCGCGTAGCGCCCCTCCAAAAATTCCTTCAATCGCAGGAGAAGACGAGCATGTATCCAGAGTTCGCGGGGACAGGCTGTCCCCGCCCCGGTATGGTTGGGCAACGCGACCTGATGTCGGCTGCCTCCCATTTAACGACCTTTCAGGCCGGCAGATCCTTGCCGGTCGTCGTCACCGTCAGCTTTCCATGCTTCACCCCTTTGGCGGCGATCAGTTCGTCGGCGATCTTCTTGATGATCGCCCCCTGCCCGCGAACGACCAGGACTTCGAGGCAATTATGGTGGTCGAGGTGGACGTGGATCGTCGAGATGATCACCTGGTGATGGTCGTGCTGGATGTCGGTCAGCGTGGCCTGCACATGCGGCTTGTGGTGGTCGTACACCAGCGTGATCGTGCCCGCGATTTCGCCCCGGCTTGTCTTCTGACGGTGTTCCACCAGTTGCGCGCGGATCATGTCCGCGATCGCCTGGGACCGGTTGCCGTAGCCCTTTTCGCGGGCCATCTCGTCCAACTGCGCCAGCAGCGACGGCGGCAACGAGATGCTGAAACGGGTGACACTGTCTTTTTTCATGACTGCGTGCCCGCATCGTACGCCAACGCCGCGGCTTGTCAAAGGCGCAACGGATGCGGGAGGCGCATCCGCACACTCCCCCGGCGCGCGGCCTTCAGCCAACGATACAGTTGGAATTGGGGAGCACACGCGTCCTCGCGTGTTCCGACCGGCGTCTCGCCGGTCGGAGGAGGGCGTAACGCAATCACTAAACGGTGACCGGCCGCACGGCTCAAAAGGGGCTGGCGAGACGCCAACCACTGCACGCGGGGACGCGTGCGCTCCCCTGGGGCTGAATAGATACGGCTAAAGGCCGCTTCAGCGTCCGCGCGGGCTGAGACGATATCGCCACCTTCATGAACCAGCCCTGCCGACCGCGGGAACGGTCCACTTGGCGCTTGACCGGGGTTTCACGGATGTTACTTTTTTTGAATTACGTGTTACGAATGACCCGGACCTCCGGATCGTGAGCCGCGGGGAGAACGGGCCTGGGCGTTCCGGGCGGTTCCGCGCGAATCGACGATGCATATTCCAGACGGAT
>Ga0187860_1003973_pt1 | contig 11326 bp, 7 predicted proteins | sample June2016WEW_10_4_FD_132981 | JGI IMG/M metagenome (GOLD analysis project Ga0187860, IMG submission 132981) | Peatland microbial communities from SPRUCE experiment site at the Marcell Experimental Forest, Minnesota, USA - June2016WEW_10_40 | ecosystem: Environmental > Terrestrial > Soil > Wetlands... | reverse complement strand
GAGGCGCGAGTGGCTCATTACGGCGGCGACGGCGGGGGTGTCGGGGGCCACCGCCGGGTGGCTGTGCAACCTGGCCGCCGGCGCCGGTCCGGCCGAGGCCCCCAAGGCCGAGGCCAAGTCCCCCCAGGCCAAGACGGCCGAGGAGGTCTCGCCCGGCGAAGACCTCATGCGCGAGCACGGCGTTCTAAAGCGCCTGCTGTTGGTCTACGGCGAGGTGGTCCGGAGGCTCGATGCCAAGCAGGACGTGCCGCCGGCGCCGCTGGCCGAGGCGGCGGGGATCGTGCAGGCATTCGTCGAGGATTACCACGAGAAGCTCGAGGAGGATTTCCTGTTTCCCCGCTTCAAGAAGGCCCACCGCTTGGTCGAGCTGGTGGACGTCCTGGCGGCGCAGCACGTGGCCGGGCGGCGGTTGACCCAGACCGCGCTGCGGCTGGCGACGGCCCCGGCCCTGCGGTCGGCCGACGACCGCCGCGTGCTGGCCGCCGCGCTGGGGCAGTTCATCCGCATGTACCAGCCGCACGAGGCGCGGGAGGACACCGTGCTGTTTCCCGCCTTCCACGACCTGGTGAGCCAGCAGGAGTACGACGCCCTGGGCGAGGACTTCGAGAAGCGGGAGAACGACCGCTTCGGGCAGGACGGGTTCCAGAAGGTGGTCGCACGCGTCGCGCGGATCGAGAAGACGCTGGGGATTTACGACCTGGCCCAGTTCACGCCGAGGGGGACAGAAGAATAGGGGACAGAAAGACAGACCGCTCGGCGGCGATTGTCCGTCGCCGGTTGTCCGTTGTCCCTTGAATGCCACTGACAACTGACCACGGACTACTGACAACGGACATTACTTCATTTTCCGGCCGGCACATTGTAGGCGGTCGGGGCGACGTCCTTGTCCCCGGGCTGGCCGTCGGCGGCGGACTTGGCCGGCGAGTGGCTCGTGCCGGTGACGAAGTTGTCGATCGCGGCCGAGTCCTGGAGGTGCTCGAAACACTGCGCCATGGCCAGCCGCTGCTTCTTCTCGCGGACGTCCTTCTCGATCTCGGCGCGGACGCGGGGGTCGGCCATCGTAACCTCGGCCGCCTTCGTCAGGCCCTCGCAGAAGAGGATCGCGTAGCGGTCGTCGTCGAGCTGGACGACTCCGGAGAGCTCGCCCGGCTTCAGCGCGAAGGCTTCCTTTTCCAAGAGGGGCTGCCCGCCGTAGTGCCGGATCTCCGTCACTTCGCCCCCCAGCGCCCGGCTGCCGCCTTCGATCGAGTACTTCGTGGCCAGGTTGCTGAAGTTCTCGAGGGTCGGTGTTCTGCGCGCCAAGTCCCAGACGTGCTCGGCGCTGCGGAAGTTGCCCAGCACGATCGCCCGGCAGCGGACCCGCGGCCCGTAATTCGCCGCGAAGCTCCGGTCCAGATCCTCCTGGGTCACGTCGGCCTTGCCGGCGGCGAGCTTCTGCAAGGCCACCGACGGCCACACGGCGTCGCGGCGGTACAGCTCGGCCGAGACGCCCTGCCGCCGGGTGACCAGTTCCAGCCACGCCTTCACGTCGGCCGAGCCGTCGGGCAGGGGCTTGACCAGTTGCCAGGCCGCCCGGGCCACCTCGGCGTCGATCTCCTGCGGGCTGACCGTGACGTGGGCCTGCTGGCAGGCCAGCTCGATCAGCTTGCGGTTGATCATGGCCTCCAGCACGTCCCCGCCGTGGCGGTCGATGCACTCGCCGGCCAGTTGCCGCATGCTGACGGGCTGGCCGTTGATCAGGGCCGCGACCCCCGGCATCTGCCGGCTGCGGACCGGGTCGTTCCACACGTTCTGGACCGCCTTCGTGTCAAACGCCCGCTTCTGCAACTCCGCGAAAATGTCGGTGGCGGCCGCCCGCAACTTGCCGTCGCGGATGGCCTCTTCAAGCCTGGCCTGGACGTCTTCGAAACGCACGTTGCGGGCCGGGATCAGCCGCTCGCGCTTGAGGATCACGTACTGGCCGCCGGCCTTGATGACCGGCGACACCCCGCCGTCGGGCATTGCGAAGACAGCCTGTTCGATCGGGGGGCAGCCGCTGTGGCGGTGGATGGGCTGGATGAGCCCCTTGATCGCGGCGCTGGGGGCGTCTTCGGAATGGGTCTTCGCCAGGTTGCCGAACGTGTCCGGGTTGGCGGCCGCCAGGGCCCGGACCCGCTGGGCCTTCTCGAGGCTGGCGGTGGCGATCATCCGCGCCTGGACCGCCGGCCCGTACTCCCGCTCCATCGCCTCGACGAGCTCGGCCTGCGTGACCACCAGCCGCTCGCCGGCCAGCTTCCGCAGCGCCAGGCTCGGCCAGATGATGTCGTTGCAGTATTGTTCCGGCTGGATTCCGCGCTCTTGCCTGAGGAGCTTCATCCACTGATTGACCGGGATCTTGAATCGCTTGGCCATCCGCTCGATCTCGCCGTCGATTTCTTCCCGCGTGATCGAGATCCCGCGCCGCCGGCATTCCTGCAGGATCAGGTACTTGTTGGTCATCGCCTCCAGCACTTCCTTGCCGAAGTGCACGACGCACTCGTCGGCGAGCTCCTGGCGGGTGATCGGCTGGCCATTGACCGTCGCCACGATGTCCGGCAGCGGCTTCTTGCCGGCAGAGCCGGGGGAGGCGGCAAAGCCGGGAGACTTGGCCGCCGCCGCGGCGGCGGCCGCACGCCCGGCGGGCGGGGCACTCGCTTGCGGGTCGGCCGCCGGCTGCGACAGCCGTGTCAGGGCCGGGCCATCGGCCGGGGTTCCGACCTGTGCCTCGGCGGATGCCGTGCCCCAATAGTAGCGTGCCACGCCACAGACGCCCAACACCCCCAGACCGCCCAGGACCATCCCTAGCCGGGCCTTGCGGAAGCCATCGCGGGTCATTGCGGTTTCTCCATAAACCTGAAAGCGACAAGAGTTTGCGCCGCGTCCAATCGCGTCGTGCAATCGGGTGCGGGAGCAATAGTATAGAAAACTCCCACCGGTGAAGCAATATCGCTTGCCGGCCCAACGTGGAATTGGCGCGCCACCGGTGGATCGGGTATGAAGGGGAAATGACGCTGCTCGCCTGCCCTTGGCCCTCGCCGCCGCGCCAGCCCCGGCTCGCCCCGGGCGAGGTCCACCTGTGGTGTGCCCCGCTGGATCTGCCGGCCGCACAAATCGAGGCCCTCCTCCCGGCGCTGGCCCCCGACGAGCGGTGCCGGGCCGACCGCTTCCGGACCGGACAGCTCCGCGACCGCTTCATCGCCGGTCGAGGACTCTTGCGAACCGTGCTGTCGCGGTACCTCCCGGCCGCACCGGCGGAGCTGGAGTTCGAATACCAGCCCTACGGCAAGCCCGTCCTGATCCCTTCGGCCGCCCGGCCGGATCTCTCGTTCAACCTCTCCCACTCCCACGGCTTGACCCTTATGGCCGTGGCCGCCGGGCTGGCAATCGGAGTCGACATCGAACAGGTTCGGCCGGTGCGGAACCTCGCCGGGCTGGTCGAGCGGTTCTTTGCCCCCCAGGAGCGACGCCAGTGGGAGCATCTCGGCGAAACAGTCCGGACCCTGGCGTTCTTCTACGGCTGGACGCGGAAAGAAGCGTGGCTGAAGGCCACCGGCAGCGGGCTGTCCTTCCCGTTGGATCAGTTCTGCGTGAGCCTGGACCCGGCGGAGCCGGCGCGGCTGATTTCCGTCCGCGGCAGTTCGGCCGAGGCCGCCGCCTGGCACCTTCAAAGCTGTGAGCCGTGCCCCAACTACGTTGCCGCGCTGGCGGCCCGGGCCGACCGGGTCGAGATCCGCCGCTGGCGGTTGGAGCCGTAGGGCAGCGGGCAGTGGGCCGTGGGGGGAGGTTGCCAAAAGCCCGCCGACTGCGTCGGCGGGTTGGTGGGCAAATAACCGCGGATGTATATCCACGAGCGGGAAAGGTGTGAAAGGTGAGAATGGCGTGAAGGGGGTGAAGCGTATTGGGCCGGCAATCAGCGCAATGTTCACAAGAACAGTTCATATTTACAGGATGCCATCGAATCGAGTATGACACCCCGCACTGGAAGCGGAAACAGGCAGCGCCGCGAGGGACCCGGTTGGGCCCAGCGCGCTAGGCGGTCTTTTTTGGCAGGAAGCCTATGCAACGGATCGAGCGCTGGTCCCGTGGGGAACTCTCCCCTAACACGGGGGAACGGATTGCTTCCCGGTCGGCCCTCACGCCGGACCACGACTTGACGGTCGTCATTCCCGCCTTCAACGAGCAACAGCGGCTCCCGTGGACGCTCGGGGAATTGGGGCAGTTCTTGGAGTCCTGGGGATTGGACTACCGGGTGCTGGTGGCCGACGACGGCAGCAGCGACGCTACGGCCACGCTGACCGAGTTGCTGGGGCCGCGATTTGCAACGCTCTCGCTTCCCGAGCATCGCGGCAAGGGCTGCGCGGTCCGGACGGCGATGCTCCACGCCACCGGCCACGTGGTCGCCTTCACCGACGCCGATCTGCCCTTCGAGCTGGCGGCCTTGCGGGAGGGCTACCGGCAAATCCGCGGCGGACAGTGCGCGGTGGTCTTCGGTGCCCGGGACCTCGAGCAATCGGCCCACAAGGCCCCGCGACGATTCTCCCGCACGCTGGCCACGTGGGTTTTCCGCGAGCTGGTCAAGCGACTCATCTCGCGCCAAGTCACCGACACGCAGTGCGGCCTGAAGCTCTTCAGTCTCCAGGCCGCAACGGAGGTCTTCTCGCGGGCCACGCTGGACGGTTTCGCGTTCGATGCCGAAGTCGTGCTGCTGGTGGAGCAACTGGGACTGCGGTTCCGGCGGATTCCGGTCAACCTGGTGCGCGAGTACGCTTCGACCCTTTCCGTGGCACGGGATACGCTGCCCATGCTGTGGGACATCGCGGCCCTCTGGTGGCGCAACCGCTTCCTGCGGCCGGTCCCGGTCTGGCCGGTGGCGCAGGCGGAAGCGACGCAATCCGCACGCCGGAAACAGGCGGCATGAAAGACTGTGGTTGGAGTTCTGCGAATTGAGAATTTGAGGTCCCCTCTCCCTCCGGGAGCGACCGCTGGCGTGGTGCCCGAGGGTGAGGGCGGTTGGTCGATAATGGCTTGTCTTGCCCGCGTGTCCCGTCAGTCCCCTCACCCCCTGCCCCTCTCCCAAAGGGAGAGGGGAGCATGGTGCGAGAGTCCGCATGAAGCTGCACAGGGTGGCAACGACCGGCGCGTGGTCTTGCACGCCGACGACTACGGTCTGAGTCCAGCCGTGAGCGCCGGCATCCGGGAAGGGTTCGAGCGCGGGCTGTTGACCAGCACCTCGATCCTGAGCAATGCGCCCGACGCGGCGCGGGCGCTGGGAGCTTGGCAGCGGCTCGCCGAGGCCCGCCGCGGGGGCGGTTTGCCTTCGTCCGCGCGGCGGCGGCGATTGGACGATCCCGACCGGGACTTCGACCTGGGCGTCCACCTGAATCTCACCCAGGGGCGGCCGCTGGCGGGCGATGGCTTTCCGGCGGAGCTGTTGGATTCCGAGGGCCGGCTGCCCGGAATCGCCCGGCTTGCGCGGCGGTTGTGGCTCGGCGGCGGGCGATTCGCCGCGGCCCTGGAAGACGAGCTCCGCCGCCAGATCGAGTTCGTCCTGGATCACGGCCGGCAACCGGCGCACCTCAGCGGCCACCAGTACGTGGAACTCCTTCCGGTCGTCGGGCGGATCGTCGCGTCGCTGGCGGTCCGCTTTCGGATCCCCGCGGTCCGCGTGGCGGCCGAGACGGCCTGGCTCCGCTCGTTGGGTTGGCCCGGCGTCGAACCCCGCCGCTGGTTGCTCAGGGGCGTGCAGCGCCTCATGGCCCGGCCCTTCCGGCGGCGGATGGCCGCCGCGGGCGTCACCGCCCCGGATGCCTTCTTGGGCAGCGTGTCGGCCGGCCGCGTGAACCTGGAGCAGGTCCGCTTGTTTCTCGCCGCGCAGCGGAAGTTCCGCTCGGCGGAAATCGTCCTGCACCCGGGACAGTTTCCGGCCTCGGACCCCGCGGCCGGGGACGGATGGTCCGATGCGTGGGCCGACCGCCGCCCGAACGAACTCCGACTGGTGCTGTGCGAGGAGCTGGCCGACCTCTTTGAACGGTCCGGCGTCCGGCTGGGGAGAATGGCCCAGTGGGCAGGTTATGCTTCAGCATAACATCTTCGTGAACAAGGGGCTCCGTTATGCTGAAGCATAACCTACAGCCGGAGGTCGGCGGCGCGGAGCTCGGCGGCGCGGGCCGGGACTCGACCGCGTGGTGGTTCCGCGGGCTGCTGTTGGCCCACTTGCTCATCTGGCCGCTGGTGCTGACGCTGACTCGCCCCAATCCGCCCATGGACATGGTGGAGATGGTCTTCTGGGGGCATGAGTGGCGGCTGGGCTACACGAAACACCCGCCGCTGCCGAGCTGGATTTCCGAGGCGGTGGCGGCGGCCAGCGGCCGGGCGTTATGGGCCCAGTACCTGCTGGCCCACGCGGCCGTGGCGCTGGCTTTCTGGGCCGTCTGGCGGCTCGGGCGGCAAATGGTTTCGCCTCGCCTGGCCCTCCTGGCGGTCGCCCTCTTGGAATGCTGCCCCTTCTATTCGACCCACTGCTACGCGCTGAACAACAACGTTGGGCTCTATCCGTGCTGGGCGCTGGCCGTGCTGTTCTTGTACGAGGCGATTCGTACGGGACGAACTCGATGCTGGCTGGCCGTGGGTATTTGGCTGGGGCTGGGAATGCTCACCAAGTACACCACGGTGGTACTGGCGGCGACCATGCTCGGGTTCGGGCTGGCGGACCCGGAGGCCCGCCGCTGCTGGCGGCGGCCCGGCCCCTACCTGGCCGCGGCGGTCTGCGGGCTTTTGTTTCTGCCGCACGCCTGGTGGACGGCCTTGGAGGGCTTCTCTACGATCCGCTATGCGGCGGCCCACGTGCCCGGCGGCGGCCGCTGGATCGGCCACGTGCTCTGCCCGCTCCTGTTCCTCGTTGTGCAATGCGGCATATTGACGGGCCTGGCGGCGGTGGTGCTGGTGGCCACCGGCGGCCGGGTGCGGCTGCGGCGGGCCGCCGCCCCGGAAGGACATGACCGGCACCGCTGGCCCGCACACGGGATGTCTGCCACCTTCCCCCGCCGGTTCCTGGCCGTCATGGTCCTGGGGCCCCTGGTCGCGCACCTCGGCGTGTCGCTGCTGGGCAACACGTCCTTGCGGCCGGCCTACGGAGCGCCGCTATGGCTGTGGGCGGGCCTGCTGGCAATGGTCAGCCTGGAGGTCCGGCCCGAGCCCGCCCGCTGGCGCAAGACCTGGATCGCCTGGGCCGTAGTGGTGACTGCCTTGGGGGGCGGCGCGACCATCGCCACGCTGGCCGCGCCGTACGTGTTGCACAAGCCGTCCCGCTGCCTCTTTCCCGGCCGCCAACTGGCGGCCGAGGTCGACAAGGTCTGGCGGAGCCACGAGCCCGGCCCGCTGCCGATCGTCGCGGGGGATTACTTCCTGGCGGGCACCGTGGCCTTCTTCGACCGCGATCGCCCGCGGGTGTACCAGAGCAGCGACGAACTGATCAACGACACGGGCGTCCACGACTGCCCGTGGCTCGGCGACGACGAGTTCCGCCGCCGGGGAGGCGTGATCCTCTGGGGCCTCGACGCCGACCCGGAAGGGCTGCCCCCCGACGTGCTGCGGCGGTTCCGGGTGAGCCGGCTCGTGACTCTGCCGCCGCTGGATTACCTCACGGGGGCGGACCTGCCGCCGGCACGGATCGGCGTGGCCATCGTGCCGCCGGAGCCGTGAGAGGCTGTGAATCTATCGAAATCGCCTTAGGGCACCCACAACGGCCGGTGTTGAATGCTTTGCTAGCAACACAAGTCGTTGTACATGACAGCATTGCCTCGTCGAAAGATTCACAGCCTCTGAGGCGTCCGCACTCAGAACCCGTACTTGGCGACGAACTCGCAGCGGACGCTCTCGCCGGGTGCGAAGACGCTGGTGGGCGTGCTCACGTACAACGTCTTCCACGAGCTGATCTCGAGCCCCAGGAGGAACTGCTTGGTCACGTCGTAGATCACGTTCGTGTAGAAGAACTGGTTGTAGCTCCGCTCGCCGGCCACGTGCAGGTCGTTCCTGTCGGGCGAGTCGACCGAGTAGCCGAAATGGGTGTGCAGCCGCGGGGTGACGTTGTACCACAGCTCGCACCAGCCGCCCGTGTCCTGGATTTCTCCGAGTGCCTCCGTGACGACGCCCACGACGCCCGCTTCGCCCGGCACCGCCGGGTCCAATCCCTGGCCGATGCCGCCCAGGAAGGGAGAGAGATTCTCGCCCATGAAGAACTCCCCCTGCACGCCGAAGCGATGGGTGACGGGGACGTACCAGTCGGCGTTGACCGACCAGGTGTTGCGGAGTTGGTTTTTCGGGAAGTCCGGGTCAGGGGTCGAGCCGTTCGCCAGGCCGAACTCGATCTGCCCGACGTGGGCCGAGACACCCAGCGTGATCGGCAGGGCGTCGGGCCCGGTCCGCTCGCCCAGGGTCACGGCGGCGCGGCCCTCGATAATCGGCCAGCTCGACGGGTCCGGCGTGAGAGTGTAGGTGGTGGCCCCGCTGGTTACGGCGATTTCGTCGCCAAAGACATTCTGGTCGATCGAGCCCTGGAGGGTCACCGCCAGGTTGTCCGAGACGGCCAGGAATCGCTCCAGGCGGACCTGCGCGCGACGGTAACCGATGTTGCCCCCCTCCCACCCGACCGAGTACATCAACATGCTCGGCATGAGCGGCGAGATGACGTCCCACGTCTGCCCGGCCAGGAAGCGGAACTGGTCGTTCTTCACCTCGACGTAGGCGTGCCGCAAGAGCACGGCCCCCTTGTTCTCGGTCGCGTCGAAGGCGCCCTGGAAGTCGAACTCGACCTTGCCGCCGGTCTGGGCGCCCCCGAACCAAGGAATCTGCGGGCCGGACACGTCGATCCCCAGCCGCGTATTGCGGGCGTCCACGACAAACTCGGCTTCCCCGCGGGTGGTGGCAGAGTCCACCCACAAAGTATAGGTACCCGGGTACGTCTTCTCCGTGGCGTAGACCGTGTTTTCCCAGAGGTAGCCGTAGGGGACGATCTTGAAATCGCCCTTGCTCCACATCAGTCGTTTGACCTCGTTTTGGATCAGCGGGCAGAAGGTGTCGGGATCGCCGGCCTCGACCGGGGCCCCTGGCGCCGCCACGCCCACCGGCGCCGCCATGTCCACCGGCGCCGCTTGCACCGCTGGGGGGGCCAGGGCCTGCTCACGGACCGACTGCAACTCCGCCGTCAGCCGCTGGTTAGCCGCCTCCAGCCTGGTGATCCGCTCCGCCAACGGGTCGGCCGGGGTGGGTCCCCCCCCATCGGCAACCGCGACCGAGGGTGCAACCCACGGACCGGCCGGCATAGGACCTGCCGGCCCGTTGCCAGGCCCAACGGGCGCCTGGACCGACGGATCCGGGAGCCGAACCCCACCGCCCATCGGTGACTGGGCGGCCAAGGGAGTAGCCATCACGGCCAAGAGCACAGCCAGCGTGATTGCCAATCTCATAACTCTTCCCCCGATAACGACTTGTGGTGTTTACAAGCAAACTGGGAATAGCCGGTGCCGTCCGAACAGGCCAACCGATCCGGACGGTCCTAAGCTCCACGAAAACCAGTATCGTCTTTAATTTACGACGACTTAATAGAATCGGTAAGTTGCGCAATGCAGTATATTTGCGAATTACGGGAATATCGCGAACACCCCAGGCGGGCCTCGATCGTGACTTGGCCAAGTGCCAGGGGTGCCGGCTGGTTCGCCGTACAGGCTCTAGCCGGTAGACTTGCCGGACCAATACGCCCGGGCATGGATCACCCGGATTGGTCTCGTTCCAGGCAGATGTCGCCCCGCCGGAGCAAGTCGAGGAAGAGGCGGTTGCTCTCCAGCAGGCCGGGGAGTTGGGCCATCTGGCCGGGCGTGACCCAGTGGATCGACTCGACCTCGGCGGGGTTGGCGGCGGGGACGGCCTGAGCGGGCATCTCGGCCAGCCACCAGGCAAGCTCGACCTTCCACGGCGTCACGCACTGCCAGAGCCGCCGCACGGGCCGAACCACCACGCCGATCTCCTCGCGGACCTCGCGCACCACCGCGGACTGCTCGGATTCGCCTTCCTCGATGCCCCCTCCGGGGAAACAATAGGTCAAGGGCGCCACGACCGACCGCGAGCGCCGAATTACCAGCACCCGGTCGTCGCGGGGGATGACGGCCACCGCGCCGCGGCGGCCCGGCTGGTCTGGGATTACATCCATCGCCGTTATCCTATCGGGGGCGTTGGGCGATTCAACCCCGGGGGTTCTGCCAACACCGGGTTTCGGGTACGTTATCGGCCATGACTTCCGAGCACTTTCCCACCGGCGGCCAACGGCCTTCGTCGGGGAACGGCGGGCAGGGCACCATGCGCGAGCATGGTCACCCGCAAAACGAGCACCTTCCCCTTGGCGGCGATCAGCCTTCGCCGGCCCTCCGCCGGGCCGATCCCTACGCGGCCTGGCGGATCCGCAACTACCAGTTCTATGCGGCCGCGTGGTTCCTGATGACGTGCGGCAGGGAGATCGAGACGCTGGCCATCGGGCGGTATGTCTATGTACGGACCGCCGATCTGCTGGCCCTGGGGTGGCTGGGGCTTGTCCGCTTCCTGCCGGTGGTCTTGCTGGCGATCGCCGGGGGGCAGATCGCCGACCGGCGGGACCGCCGGCTGGTGGTGGCCGTCACGCTGGCGGTCACGATGCTCATGTCGCTGGGGCTGACGGCGGCCTGCTGGCTTCACGCCTCGGTGGGCTGGTTGTACCTGCTGTTGGGGATCAGCTCGGTCGCCCAGGCCCTTGGCGGGCCGTCGCGGTCCGCGATGTTGCCGCAAATCGTGCCGGCCGAGGGATTCAGCAATGCCGTGGCCTGGAACAGCAGCGTGTTCCAGGTGGCATCGATGATCGGTCCGGCCTTCGGCGGCGTCCTGCTGGCCCTGGACCCGGGGCCCGGCGTGCCGCTGGCCCTGGCGGCGGTAGTTGCCTGCCGGCTGCTTTCCCTGGCGGCCGTGGCCGGGATCCCGGGCCGCCGCCCCGACGCCGGCGGGCCTTCGATCTCGCTGGAGAGCCTTCTGGCCGGCGTCCGCTTCGTCGTCCGGCAGAAGACGATCTTCGCCCTGATCACCCTGGACCTGTTCGCGGTGCTCTTCGGAGGCGCGGCGTACCTGTTGCCGGTGTTCCAGCAAGACATCCTGGAGGCCGGCCCGTCGGCGCTGGGCTACTTGCGGTCGGCCGAGGCGGCCGGGGCCATCGCCATGGCCGTCCTGCTGGCCCACCTGCCGCCGATTGCCCGCGCCGGCCGGATGATGCTCTGGGCCGTGGCCGGCTTCG
>Ga0187860_1003972_pt1 | contig 11328 bp, 9 predicted proteins | sample June2016WEW_10_4_FD_132981 | JGI IMG/M metagenome (GOLD analysis project Ga0187860, IMG submission 132981) | Peatland microbial communities from SPRUCE experiment site at the Marcell Experimental Forest, Minnesota, USA - June2016WEW_10_40 | ecosystem: Environmental > Terrestrial > Soil > Wetlands... | reverse complement strand
TTCTTTTCCGTTCCAATCGGAGCAATCGCATGAATATTTCCTGGGGGAGCATCCCAAAATCTTCGGGTTCATTGGGAGCAATGGAAGAGCGCTGTGCTAACCGGGGGTTTTCTCGAAGACGGAGCATGTTGTTCAACACAAGTTCACCGTTCCTATCGCTGTTGAAACTGGTTGATAAGTGAAGAGTGACGATACCTCATAGTGAGGCCACTATAAGTTACGTTGCATTCGAAGGGCATTCCCGATGTAGGGCCAAATTCGGGCTTTTGTACTGCTCGCGTACCAGTACGGAGCCTGGGTTGTTTGCCTAATCGATCTCCGATACAGCATGGCATTCCCCAGGAAAGCCCTCGCTTTGGCGTGGGAAAAACTGGCGTGCCGAGGTTTGCTTTAACGCTACCTGACGATTCTAGGCAGCGCTGATGACTAGAGAATTACGGCAGAATTTGAACTTACATACGCGAAGGATTTGCGACCAGTGAGCTTCTGATCGGGATCGCCATGCGGCGCCCGCTAGCGTCCAGCGGCTCGACCCACTCACGATCGATTTCCACCGCCATCGACCTTTTCAGAAGAGTTACGGAGACAACGACCCGGTATCGCTTGCGAACTTCGACGAGGAAGCCTTCCAGGCCAGCCAGAGGTCCGTCATCGAGCCGGACGCGCTGCCCAACCTCCAGGAAGGGCCACGGTTCAGTCAGCAGCCCGGACGCTACGGCACTTTGAATCGCGGTGATTTCCTCCTCATCGATGGGAGCGGGAACCTTTCCGATTCCCACAAAGTGGAGAACCCCGGGAATGGTCAATAGCGGGAGCCGGTACTGCGGGTCCAATCGGCAAAACACGTACCCGGGGAAAAGTGGAAAATCGACCAACTTCAAGCGGTCTGACCACCGCTGGCGGCACTGGTAAAGTGGCAAGAACTCCTCGAACCCCTTGTTGCGGGCGATCGTGGAAACTACTTTCTCACAGTGCGATTTCACTCGAAGAGCGAACCACTGTTCCGAGGTGCTCATGGATGCCTTTCAACGAGTTTGGGACAAGCTACCGCCCTTTCGGTCCCAGTCGGCCGGAACTCTATCGCTGTTCAGTTCCCCCGCGCTGGACCCTGCCTGATTTCCCGAAAGGGCAAACGCATTCCAGCTGCCAGAATGGTCGCCAAATCTTATGATCTTGTTTTCAATGGGTTAGCAGGAATCCGCTGTCTCAACCTCCACGGCACTATGCCGACGATTTGGACATGCTCCAAATTAGTGAGACGAAGATGAGCACTACGGACGGCATCGAGTGATGCCGACGTCCAGCCTGGATGCTTGCTACTGCGACAGCCCATATCTGCCCGAGGCGCTAGCAAGCCCTAGAATCAGTCGCGAACCGCCTCCGAGGCGTAATGGTGCGTAGATTCAGGTTCGCATGGGCTTCAACACGGGCATCCCTGGCTTGTCCCAGGATCAATTGCCGACGCCCTCCGAGGGGTAATGGTGCGGGAGGCTTCAGCAATGAGCACTGGACAATTTAGCCCCGAGGAATTCAGTCCGCTTTCTTCCTGCCGCGCCCTCCAGCCTTCGTTGATTTAACGCGTACCGATAGGGGAACAGCCTTTCATACGATGTCCGGAATGCTGCCCAGATCTGGGAAAGATCCGGACAGAGTTGCTTAAGAATCAGTGGCATAGCACTGTTAGGCGACATCACCGAAGGGGGGTGGAAAAGGTCCCAGCGGAACGGATTGTGCTGGCGTTATCCCGCGTTATTTCTCGCGTCAGTTTTGCGTTAGTGAGGCGTCTCAAATGGCGTCTTTCTGGTAGATTGCCGATTCAAGTGGGCCCAAATCAGTGCACATACTCCGAAAGATTTGCAGGTTCCAGACTGAAAACAGGGACCTTACATATCGGAATTACAGATGCTTAACACTCAATGATCTATGAACCCGCTAATCGGCTTGCTCTTCGTTTTGGTGTTTTCCACACTTGCTTTCACAGCAGCGAACGTTGCACTGCAACAGCAGAGAGTTGGCAACATCAAGCCGGCGGTGAGTTCGTCATCTCACGCATATCGGGAACCGACCAACTCATGGAGGCTCGGTGGACAAATTCGCCAGTCTCCGACCCGCAGCACTCAGCCGCTCAAGCCACGCGTCAGGTCTGCTGACATATGACCCAACCAACGTTCTACAAACCCGAGCTTGACGTGCTTAGGTTCTTTGCGTTCCTCGGGGTGTTTGTAGTGCACATTGTGATCGCAGATCCGGAGAGCGACACGTGACGGCGCAAACCAGACTGGTCGATTTAGAGTGGTTGGAGTCCAACTTCCCTTGCATGCAGGCGTGTCCAGCCCATACACAGGCTGGCCGGTACGTCTCGCTCATTGCTCAGGGAAGATACGCGGAAGCGTATCGCTATGCCCGCATCCCCAACCCGTTCGCGTCCATTTGCGGGCGCGTGTGCGGGCATCCCTGCGAGTCCGCATGCCGCCGCGGCGAGTTTGACGCGCCCATCTCGATCCGCGCGCTGAAACGCTTTGTCACTGAACGCTATGGGCCGGAGTCGAGGAATCCGATCGACGTTTTTGGCGGCAAGCCCAACGTTAAGCTTGGCGAGAAAGTCGCGATTATTGGCTCTGGTCCGGCGGGGATGTCCGCGGCGCACGACCTAGCATTGCTGGGCTATCCGGTGACGATCTTTGAAGCGTCGGTAGTGCCAGGCGGCATGATGCACCTCGGCATCCCGGAGTACAACTTACCCCGCGGCGTCTTGGAAGCGCAGATCCGCGAGATTATCGATCTCGGGCCAGAGTTGAAGCTGAACAAAAGGCTCGGCCGGGATTTCACTCTCGAGGACCTGCGGCGGCAAGGGTACAAGGCGGTGCTGATGGCGTTTGGACTGAACCGCAGCCGCGAGTTGAGTCTTCCTGGAAATGACCTGGACGGAGTCGTCAAAGGCATCGACTTTCTCCTGAATGTAAACTTAGGCTACCGGTTTGAGATAGGCAAGAGGGTCGTTGTGATCGGCGGCGGCAACGTGGCCATCGACGTGGCTCGGTTGGCGATGCGGGAACAGCAGGCGAAGCTTGTGGCAGACATGGCCAATGCCGGCGTTCCGAATGAGCCAACTTCCAGCGAAATGGACGTGGCCATGAAGGAGTGCCTGAACGTTTCGCGGGCGGGGTTGCGCATGGGCGCGCGGGATGTGCAGCTGGTCTGCCTGGAGTCGCGCGCGGAGATGCCGGCATCCGAAGAAGAAATCGAACACGGTTTGCTTGAGGGCATGAAGCTGCGTCCTTCTTTGGGCCCAACGAAGTTCGTGGGGAAGGATGGGAAGCTTACCGGCCTCGAAGTCATCCAATGCATTTCTGTATTCGATGAAAACAAGCGATTCAATCCAAAGTTCTCGCCGGGAACCGAATCCGTGATTCCATGTGACACGGTGATCCTGGCTATCCAGCAGGCTTCCGATCTTTCCTTCCTGAAGCCCGAGGACGGCATCGAAACCACATGCCAAGGCACATTGAAGATCAATCCCGACACTCTGATGACCACTGCGCCCGGTATTTTCGCCGCCGGCGACATTGCGTTCGGGCCGCGCCTGATCATCAATGCGGTAGCCGACGGCAAAAAGGCGGCTCTGCAGATCGACAAGTTCCTGCGCGGCCCGCAATGGAAACCAAAAGAAAGATTCGTACAGATCACCGTGCTCGGCCGCCACGAAATGGCTGCCCATTACGACGAGTATTCACGTCTGGCTGTGCCTGCTCTGCCGATCGAACGGCGCACTGGCGTGGCGGAAGTGGAATGCGGCTACACCGAGGAGCAGGCGCGTCGAGAAGCCAGCCGCTGCCTACGGTGTTGGATCAATACGATCTTCGAGGGCACCGAGGCGAATGGGACAGAGTGCATCCTCTGTGGCGGCTGTGTGGATGTCTGTCCGGAGAACTGCCTGTCTTTGGTGCCGCTAAAGAACTTCGCATTCACCGGCGAAGAAAAGGAACGCCTGGGCAAAGAACGCGAGCTACGCGGTCTAGACCTCCAGAACATCTCGCCGGAAGAACTGAACCAGGTTGAGGGCTCCGTAATGGTTAAGGATGAAACCATCTGCATCCGCTGCGGATTGTGCGTGGAACGCTGCCCTGTGAACACCATTTCGATGGAAGCTTTTGAGGTATTCGACCAGGATTTCAGCTTGCCGCCCTTTGAGGAGATCGTTCTGAATCCATGAGCGACGACAAGGCAAACGCGGCACAGGCAAATGCAGACGCAAAGGGGGAGCTGTCCCGACGGGATTTTCTGGACGAAATCACCTTGGGAGCGCTAGGAGTTGCCGGTCTGGGCGGCGCGGCGTTGACCTATCAGTTCTTTTCGCCGAAGGTCCTGTTCGAGCTGCCGACTACCTTTCGCGCCGGCAATCCGGATCTCTACCCGGTGAACTCTGTCACCTTCCTACAAGACCAGCAGGTCTACATCGTACGTACTGCGGCGGGATTTTACGCGGTCTCGGCGGTCTGCACGCATCTTGGTTGCATCACTCAGTGGAAACCGGAAGCGAACATGATTGCCTGTCCCTGCCACGGCAGCAAATTTCAGCCGAACGGCAAAAAAATCGACGGTCCCGCGACACCCCCCCTACCACACTACGCGATCAACCTGACCGCCGACGGTGAGTTGCAAGTGGATAAGCTGCAAATCACCAAAGCCGATCAGGTCTTGAAGGTCTGAGGAAAACCATGGGCACTTCGTTTAATACCGCTCTCGAGAGCCTCCGGACCACACGGGTTTGGAAGTCCATCTTCCGGCGCGGCCCGGCCATCACCAACCGCACACGCAGCCTCGCGGTATTCGGCAACCTGTTTTTGCACTGGCTGCCGGTGAAGGTGAGAGAAAAATCGTTGCGCGTGCGGGCAGCCTACTATCTAGGGTCATTGTCGCTGTTGCTGTTCATCACATTGGTGGTGACCGGCGTGCTCCTGATGTTCTATTACCATCCCGCGACGCCAAAGGCCTATTACGACATGAAGGACCTGCGCTTCGTGGTGTCGAACGGAGTGTTTGTGCGGAACGTGCACCGTGTCGGTGCGCACCTATTGGTCCTGCTGGTGTTCTGGCACATGTTTCACGTATTTTATCGCGGCGGATACAAACCACCCCACGAGTTCAACTGGGTGGTTGGCATCATTCTGCTGCTCCTCACGTTGTTCCTGAGCTATACGGGTTACCTGCTGCCTTGGGATCAGTTGGCATTCTGGGCGGTTACCGTGGGCACCAACATAATTTCCGCCGCGCCGGTCATCGGAAGCGAAGTTCGTTTCGTGGCCTTGGGTGGACACATTGTCGGCGAAAATACGCTGTTACGGTTTTACGTGCTCCATGTGGTCATTCTCCCGCTGCTGGCGTTCCTCTTCATCGGCGTGCATTTGTGGCGTGTGCGGAAGGACGGCGGACTGACGGTGGGGTCAAAAGACGATGATGGACAAAACTAAAATCGAATCAGGATTCAGTTCCGACGCCAAGAAGGAACCCCGCCGGATTGTCTTCATTACACGCAATACTTCTGCCAACGTGAAAGATGAACGTGAGCGCAAAGTGATGAGCTGTCCGCACCTGCTGGTGCGCGAAGCCATCGTTTTCGAAGTGCTGATCATCGCGATGGTGCTAGTTGCGTTGATTTGGGATGCGCCCCTGGAGCAGTTAGCCAACCCTCTGCTCACACCCAACCCGGCGAAGGCGCCATGGTATTTTCTGGGCTTGCAGGAATTGCTCCACTTTTTCCCGCCGTTTGTGGCCGGATTTCTGATCCCTACGCTGGTGGTTATCGCGCTCAGCGTGATCCCTTACTTCAACGTAAACGTGGAAGGAAAGCCGCTTTGGAGCGAACAAGCTTCCAAGCGATTTGGCATCGTCCTCTGGGTAGTGGTTGCATTGCTGATCGTGCTGGTGGTAGTGGACGCCTGGACAATTATTGTGCCGACCGTGCTTGTCGCGGGTCTGCTGGTGGCGTCGTATCTTTCGAAGGCAACCACCGGACGGATGGGCGCACTGCGCGCCAAGCCGCTCTCCTGGTGGATCATGACGTGGTTCATTGCGACGGTCCTTTGCCTGACGGTGGTAGGGACGTTCTTCCGGGGCCCCGGGTGGTCCTGGGTGTGGCCCTGGGGGACACATGCCGCCTGAAGACATGGGCAAGTTGTCGGAGAAGCTGCGGCTTGCCTTCGCTCTGTCCACGGTCGTTTGCGTGCTCGTGCTGGCGATTTCGCCCCTCAAGGACTTTCGTGCGGAGTGGAAGCATTATAAGCGCTGGTTCGTGAAGTACGCACAGACCCGGCCGGACACGAAAAAGCTTCTTGCCGATTACAGTCCGAGCATTGATCAGGTGTGGTTGCCGGAAATGAACGTGACGGACCGCTGCACTACCTGCCATCAGGGCATTACCAAACCGAGCCTGGCGGATGCTTCCGTTCCACAGCCCTTTCGCGCACACCCGCCCATTTACCATGGTGTTCGCGACTGGGGATGTACCATTTGCCATCGCGGCCAGGGTTTAGCGACCGAAGTAGCTGAAGCACACGAAACCACGCCGGATTGGGAAAAACCCATCCTCCCTGCTCATTTCCTGCAAGCCTCCTGCGGGAGCTGCCACCAGGATGATCTAAAGGAGGCGCCACAACTCGCGCGCGGCCGTGAGTTGCTGACGCACCTGAACTGCCAGGCTTGCCACAAGCTCAACAACCCAGATTCAATCGAGTTGGGCCCGGATCTCTCGAGTGTGGGATATAAGGTCTCGCGCCCGTGGATTTACAAATGGCTGAAGGAACCCCGTACCATGGTCGATCAAGACGGCAAAGTCACCGTGAACGGCTATGAGGCCGAGCCGCGCATGCCGCAATTCCGCCTGAAGGAAGACGAGATCAATGCCCTCTCCGCGTTCTTGAGCGTGCAAAAGGCCAAGCCGACTGAGACGTACAAGATTAATCCGTCGGTGGTAACCATGTTGAGTAAAAGCCCGGAACTCCTTGCCCAGGGCGAAGTGCGTTTCCGGCAGATGATGTGCACCACCTGCCACTCCTTGGCAGCCAGGCGCGCCGGTGAGTCCAAAATGATCGGAGGAGAAATCGCCCCGGAGCTTACCAAGGTGGGCAGTAAGGTTAACGAAGAATGGCTGATCGCCTGGCTGCGAAACCCACAAAGTTATTTGCCGCATAGCACGATGCCACGGTATGGGTGGAGCGATGAAGTCCTCTACAAGGTCTCGCAGTATGTGATCAACAAGCTCGCAGATTCCGCCCTGCTAGCAAATGTGCCGCAACTCGGCGCGGCCACGGAGGAAGAAGTAAAGACGGGAAAGCGTTTGTTCAGGGAGAAAGGCTGCGCCAATTGTCACGCATTGACCGGAATCGGCGCGCAGAAGGACTTTGGGACCGATCTCACCGCTGTGGGCGCCAGGAACGCTTCGGAGTTGGAGTTCAGCAATGCAAAGATCGAGCACGACCTGGTTTCCTACATTCAAGCGAAGTTGCAGGACCCGGTATCGGTAAATCCCGCCTCGCGCATGCCGCTGTACAACTGGAACCAGGCGGATATGGACGCCGCGACCACCGCATTGTTGAGTCAGATAGGGCCAGCGCCCACCAGTGCTCTGCAGCATCTGGTTGTACCCAGAAAAGAAGGATCTTTCCAGGCCGTGGGCGCATTTGCCCAGGTTTACCAGCGCTATAGATGCTACGCTTGCCATCGCTTTAACGGCTATGGCGGAACGCTTGCTCCGGACCTTTCTTATGAAGGCAGCCGCGCACAGAAAAAGTGGATCGCGGACTTCCTGAAAAATCCTCAGACCATCCGTCCGACGTTGATTCTGCGCATGCCGCAATTCAGCATGCCGGATAAGGATGCAGCAGTCGCCGCGGAGTTATTGTCGACGGCCATGCAAAAACCTGGGGCTAATCCGGAGAGTGTGGATTCCAGACAATTCACCCCGGCGATGGTATCGACGGGCAAACAACTCTATGAAGTGAAATACCGGTGCCAGTCCTGTCACACGATTGGTGGAACGGGCAGCTACGTGGGCCCGAATCTGAACAACTCCGGGAACTGGCTGACGCCGGCATGGATCGAAGCGTGGCTACGCAACCCGCAAGACTTGCAACCGGACACGATCGAGCCCCGCCGTAACCTCACGGACGAAGAGATACGGGCGCTCACGGCGTACCTGATGACGCTGCGCGCAGGGATCAACCTGCAAACTGCCGAGAATGCCGCGAATGTGCGCGTGACCTTGCAAGGAGTGGGCCGATGAAAGTGAAACTCCTGGTGGCTGCCCCCCTTGTGTGCGCGGTACTTTGCGCGCTGGCGCTCTCCGGCTGCAATAGGAGCACGGCGCCAGTTAAGCCGGGTGTTGCCTATGGCGCCTACGACACAGAGCTCGATTGGAACGACAACACCAAGCTGATCAAGCTGGGCTATCAGGAAGCGCACGGCAAACGCATCTTCTACCAGTACTGTGTGTGGTGCCACGCGGGTGCCAGCCCGGTGGGCCCATCAAACCGCAGCAACATGGCGCCCATGCCCCCGCTGATGAACGACGGCGAAAAACTGAATGGAGAAAGCGACGAGTACATGCAGAACATCATCACGCTGGGCGGGAGCGCCCTCGGGAAGTCCTCCATGATGCCGCCTTACGGGAAGACCTTGAGCGCCGCGGAGATTACGGATGTCATCGCGTTTACGCGGGCGATCGCGCAACCGATCTACAGGAAGCCCGGGCGGCCGGGGTTGCAGACGTCAATTACGGAGCAGATTTTGACAGTGGGCAGTCCGGTTGAAGGCGTAAGATTTCCGGTCAGTGTTAGTGGAAGCGTGCAAAGGCAATCGGGCGTGGCGCCGACGGGCACGATTGCGTTTTTCGTGGGGACAGCTCAGCTTGCCAGCCCTGTTCCGGTGGTGGCAGAGCCTGGGCTGAATGGCGCGGCACCCTTTTTCTGGATCAATTCGACTCCGGTGACGATACCCAACGCGGGTTCGTACGCGCTTACCGCTCAATATAGCGGTGATTCGAATTACGCAGCTTCAACCACTTCGACGACGATTAATGTGCTTCATCGCGCGACAGCCAGTATCAGCGTTAGCCCGACGGCGGTGAATTATGGCGGCACGGTGACAATCACTGGCATCATTGACACGGCAATTCCGAGCTCGAACACGGCACTGAAACCGACGGGAACTGTTACGTTATCTGGCACCGCCGACGGGCAAATCAAGAGTGGCGCGACTACCATCACAACCGCGGACGAGAGTGGAAATTGGGCGATTCAACTGAGCGCAACGGTCAAGCCCACAAACGGCGAGAACTTCGTGATTACCTACAACAGTGACAGTAATTACGGCACCGCTTCGGCGTCCAGCAATTTGGTGGCTGTAAATCTGCCGGATTTTTCGCTGACAGCAAATCCAGGCTTGTTGACCATAACTGCCGGCCAAAACGGTTCCTCGACGATTACCATCGCACCGTTGACAAGTATGAGCAGCACTGTCGTTTTGACCTGTTCTGATCCAACCCTTATGAATGTGGCGTGTACGATTTCTCCCGCTTCCATTCGTCTCGCGAACAATGCTTCGGGGACAGCAACCGTAACACTGACTTCGCTTGGACCATCGAGCTCTGGAACGTCAAGCGCACTGCGGAAGCGGCGTCGAGGGATGATATGGATTTCCAAGCCAGCGGCCTGGCGACTCGGAGGGAGCTGTGTTTGCGCGGTGCTGCTGATGCTTCTGTGGTTGATGTCCGCACACAAGCGGAGCTACCGCGTGGCGCTGGGTCTCGCTGTCAGTTGTGTCGTGGCGCTGGCGTTTGGTTGTGGAGGAGGCGGTGACGAGAACAATCCTGTACTTACGACGGCTGCGATCACGGCGTCAGCCACTAAAATTCCAGCCGCAAACACGCCTTCGCTCGCGCTCACCGCGACGGTGACATCCTCGAAGGCAGTTACAGGCACGGTCAATTTTTGGGAGAACGGCAAAGATGGTGCCCTCGCGCCACCAACTACACTAGTGAACGGTACGGCAACGGCACAGGTTGCGTTGCCGTCGCCAGGAACGCATGAAATCTACGCTCAGTACAGCGGGGACGCCAACAATCGAGCGTCGCAATCATCGACAATCGATGTCGCGGCCACTGGTTCGGCTCACGCGCAGATTCAAGGCACGACCGGGCCCGTCACCCACTACTCTTCGGTTTATGTGACGATTCAGTGAGCGTGGCATTTTGCAATCTGGGTTCGCCGTCAGTATGCCCCGTGGTGTTTTTTTTCAGCCCGAGCGGCACCGGGGATCCAGGGAGGAGCCCTCTCGGCCCTCTCCAGGTACGGAAGAGCACGGAAGTGCTTCATTCTAAGCGTTTTCTTATACACCACCAGCAGAGGCTGGTCTTCGAGGTGTGCCAGCATCCAGAGGTGTTATTTGGTATAGGAGGTTCTTTCCTGACCAGATGGTCGCGAAACTCCAGGTCCGATTTCGCATTCGGATCGCTCCGGCGTATCGGGCTCGGAAAGGTCGATCGATTCCAGATGGCCGATCAGGCCGTCGAACAAGCAATACAGAGTCATCGCCATGGCCCTCATACAGCCGACACACTCGCAACGGCCGTCGGATGCTGAATGGCCTGCCCGCAGCGTTATTTTTCGCCGGCTGGCGGGGAGGCTGATCGGGCGCGGCGCTTCTTAGCCCAACCCTCTTTATTCACTTGGCGGGCGCGGCCCACGGCGAGCGAATCGGCGGGAACCGGGTCGGTGATCACGGAGCCGGCCGCGATGTAAGCGCCGTCGCCGATCTCGAGCGGCGCCACCAGCGTGGAGTTGCTTCCCACGAAGGCCCCGCCGCCAATCCGCGTGGGGTGCTTGCGCGAGCCATCGTAGTTGCAGGTGATCGTGCCCGCGCCGATGTTGGTCCTGGCGCCGATTTCCGCATCGCCCAGATAGGCCAGGTGATTGGCCTTGGCACCCGCGCCCAGCCGGGTCTTTTTCAACTCCACGAAATTGCCTATGTGGGCGCCCTCGGCGACGTAATTCCCCGGGCGCAGGCGGGAAAACGGTCCGGCTTGCGCGCCGCGCTCCAGGCGCGAAGCGGTCACCACCGTCAGCGGACCAATCACCACATCGTCACCCAGGATCGAGTCCTCGATAATGCTCGACGCGCCAATACGGCAGTTTTCGCCGATGGTGGTGTGGCCGAGAATCCGCGCGAACGGCTCGATCACCGTGTCCATGCCGATCTCGACCGCGGCGTCGATGGTGACGGTCGGCGGATTCTCGATGGTCACGCCGGCCAGCATCAGCTCGCGGCGTTTGC
>Ga0187860_1003963_pt1 | contig 11354 bp, 9 predicted proteins | sample June2016WEW_10_4_FD_132981 | JGI IMG/M metagenome (GOLD analysis project Ga0187860, IMG submission 132981) | Peatland microbial communities from SPRUCE experiment site at the Marcell Experimental Forest, Minnesota, USA - June2016WEW_10_40 | ecosystem: Environmental > Terrestrial > Soil > Wetlands... | reverse complement strand
GTCCACCACCAGCACAAGCCTCACGTCCTTCAGCACGTCGGCCAGATCGTGGCGATGATGCGCGCTGAAGTCATAGAACGCGGCCTGCGGCTCTTCGACGAGCGTGAATTTTTCAAGCCCGGCCTGGCGCGCGGCATTCACCGTCAACGCGCGCGCGACTTCATCGAACGATGCGGGCACGGTGATCACCACTTCCTGCTGCGCCATCGGCGCGTCGGGATGCGTGGCATTCCACGCCGCTGCCATATGTGAGAGCAACAGCGCGGAGGCTGCCACCGGCGAAACCTTGACGACCCCGGTTGGCGCGCCCCACGGCAGAATCGGCGCGGAGCGGTCCACGCCCGCGTGACACAGCCAGCTTTTCGCTGAAGCCACCAATCGTCCGGGCACGCGCGCTCCCTGCCAGCGCGCGAACGCCCCCGCGATCAGCTTGGGCGACTGGCCCCACGGCAACTGGGTCGAGCCGGGCGGCAATTCGTGGTCGCCGGTAACGTAGAGACACGATGGCAGCAGCGGCATCGCCGCAACCTCGCCGGGCCGTTGCAACTGTGGTATGGGAAAGTCAATGACCGGCGAGTCCACACCTTGCGCCGGGTTCACGAAAGCGACGGCGCAATTCGTAGTGCCAAGGTCAATGCCGATGATGTAGGAGGGTGAAGGCATTGGGAAAATGGAGTGATGGAGTGTTTGGCAGGCCGTAGAGTCGGCACTACTCCATTGCGCTGGGTTCGCGCTACTCCTTCATCCGAACATTCAATTCGAGTTTCCACTTGCCCGGGCCGGCTTTCTCCAGACAGCGCAATTCGAGTGTTCCGATTTCCGTGACGACGGCTTGCAGGTTGACAGGCACCAGTTTGCCTTCGTTACCTTCTTTGGCCGGCAGCGTGGTTTCGATGGGGGCAACTTCTTCGAGTTCGTCGTTGCCCGCGACGCCCTCGATCATCGTGCCGACGCGGTCGTCACGGCGGAGGGAACTGGCGAAGAAACGGAAACGGGTGGGTTCGCCCACGACCAGACCAAACTCCTGCGGCGGCACGTCGGCGTGCGTGCCTTCCTCCATGCCGAAGGGCGCGACGCACAGGGCTTTGACCGGCGGTTCCATGCCGGGCACGGCGGGCATCGCCGTCTCGACGCCGACATAGTAGGCGCGGGCGGTGCCGCCCCGAATCCGCAGCCCGTGGCCATGGCGCACCCAGCCGTAGTAGGCCGCGCCGCGCGCGACGGCAAGGTCGAGTTCGGCACCTTCCAGTTCCTTGGCAGGTTGACCGCCGTCCGCCGCAAGCCAGCCGTTGAGGACTTCGATCACGCGATCTTTGAACGTGGCGGCCTTGAACGCGCCGCCATTGAACAGCACGGCGGTCGGATGCACGAACGTCTTGCCTTCCACCTTCACCGGCGCGTCGTGAGCGGTCGCCATTGCGCGGGCCTGGCGCGTCAGGAACGCGGCCAGGTGGCGCGTGACGCCAGCGTCTTGGGCGTAGGGCAGCGCCATTTGCGCGAGACCGGTGCGGCGCGCCATTTGCGGCAGGTCGGTGACGGCGGACTTCGGAAAAAATCCATCGGTCAGCACGCGGGTCAGCTCATCGCGACTCAACTCGGACTTAATCGTGCCGCCCACCAGCGACGAACCTCGACCTGGGACGACGAGCGGAGATTTCTTGAGTTTCGCGTCCGCAAACAGGTTCTCCTTGGCTTGGCGGCAGGCGAAGGTGAGGGCGTTGAATTGCCATGGGTCGAGTTTCTTGCCTTCGGCGGCGAGCCGTTGATTGACCGTGTGAGCGAGCGCCAGATCCATGTTGTCGCCACCCAGCAGGATGTGGTCGCCGACGGCAACACGAGTGAGCGCCACGTCGCCGTCTTTGGAGGTCACAGCAATGAGCGAAAAGTCGGTGGTGCCGCCGCCGACGTCCACGACCAGAACCACGTCGCCGGGCTTGACTTGTTTGCGGAAGCCTTCGCCCATCTGCTCAATCCACGCGTAGAACGCCGCCTGCGGTTCTTCAATCAGCGTGATATTGGGCAAGCCGGCCTGTTGCGCGGCTTTGAGCGTGAGGTCGCGCGCGGCGGCATCGAACGACGCAGGCACGGTTAGAACAACATCCTGTTTGGCCAGGGCATCATCTTTGAACTGGTGATCCCAGGCTTCGCGCAAGTGGGCCAGGTAACGCGCCGCCGCATCCAGTGGCGAGACGCGCTGGACGTCTTCGGGCGCCTGCCACGGCAGGATCGCGCTCAAGCGATCCACGCCGGCGTGACAAAGCCAGCTTTTGGCCGATGAAACCAGCCGCATGGGGACTTTGCTGCCGTGCGCCCGCGCGAATTCACCGACGACTCCGCTTTTGCCCTTCTTGTCCCACGGCAATGCGAGACTGCCGGCGGGAAATTCCTGATCGTTGGGCAGGTAAAGGAACGAAGGCAGCAACAGCTTTTCTTCGACGGCGCCGACGGACGTAATCTGCGGGATGGCGAGCATGGTCTGCGCGCTGCCGCGGGCCTCGGCTTCAGCGAGTTTGAAATAAGAGACCGCGCTGTTCGTGGTGCCGAGGTCAATACCGATGGAGTAAGTGGACATGAGAAAATTGTTAAATCGTTGATGGTAAAATGAAATGCGTGATGCGTGATGCGGATTACAGTTCGACTTCGGCCGCCGCGAGCACGCGTGGGTCCAGCGTCTCCGAAACGGTCGGCAGGCGCACCGCCGTGGCCACCCAGCCGTGGTGTTTGAGCGTGCCGCGAAAGGGCGGTTGGCCGGCGATATGGCCGGTCAGCCGGATGCGTTGCGCGTCGAACCCGGCGGGCACCTGGATCGTCGCGCCCTCGGCGTCTTTGAGCGCCGGTTCGATGGCGAAGTATTCGGAGAACACTTTGCGGCAGCCCGCATGGACAACCCGCGCGGCCGCGCCGATCTCGGCGTCGGAAAAGGCCGCCATGTCCTCCTGGAGAAAATCAATCAGCCGGCCCTCGCGCTGGAGCATGGAAAGGACGGCGAGGCCGGAGGCATGAACGCGTTCCGGCGGCATCTCGACGGGCTTTGGACTGGCCTGAGGTTGTGGCGGGCGCAGCAGTTCGGCGGCCTGACGGCAAAAGTCAGGATTGGCGAGGGCACGGGTGAAGCACGAGAGCGCCGTGCGCAGGCGCGCCCAGAACGATGTTCCTGATTGGCTGGGTTTCTCCATAAAAATGTGCTTAAGGATGCCTTTTGGGAGAGAAAGGGCAAACATGAAATCCGGCCGTATGCATGGCCGATTGCTGATTCTCGCGTGCAGAGGATGATGAGGGTAGCGAAAACTTCACAATCCTTTGAAAACGTTGAACTTTTAATATGGTCGGCCAAAGTTGGCCCCGTCATGCTTGATGTCATTCTGGCGCTTTTGCGGTCCCACACGGACCCACTTGTCTGTAGCTTTCCACATCCCAAATCCGGGCAACTCCAACATCTTGACCGTGATGAGGCGAGCACCTTAGGGCGAAAAGCACGCCAGTTCCACTTCGCTGCCAATGGCGTAATATTTCCTCCAGAATCTTCGATTTAAGGACATGCCAGCCATCCGAAAAGGCCCCTCGAGGAAAGCCGCCGAGCGCGAGCAGGGCAAACACGCCGATCTCCAACCTTCCCTGCCGGAATCTCCCGAGAGGGTAGAGATGGCCACCCTTACACGCACATTAAAAGATCGCCTCTGAGGCAAGCCGTTGACAAGCTGCCGGACATCACGAAATGAAGATATTTATGAAGAAGAAGAATGATAAATCAGCGGTGCAACCCAAAAGAGTTCCTGACAACCCGTTCCTGCTGCCCGGACACCGCCTTCATCGGTGGAGCATTAAATCGCCGATGAGTGAATCGCTGATGATCGTTGGCAAAGTCGGTCAGGCAACCATCCTACGAGACAAGCCTTGCAAGCCCTTCTCGGATTATGAGCTTGCCTCGCTTATCGCGAAACAATGTAGGGAAGCTGACCGACCAGTTGATAACCTCACCCGTAAATGGATCGAAGTCCCGACCTGGACGGAAGATCGCGAGTGCCAAGAGATTCACAGTTTCCTGCGACCAAACAACGATGCGATGGGGCCGAGGAGACTCGGTATCAGGGTTCATTTGAACGGTTCGCAGGCGGCGGCGCAGGCGCTTGGTAGCATGGCCAGAGAATGCCTCGACCAGCTACAGGACGTTGCGGACTCGATCCGTGATGATAAATTCAGGAGCGACCACGCCTCAATCGCGGCGGAGGAACTGGCCAGGGTGATTGGGGACGCTTGCTGTAAAATGAACGAGCTTGCCCGGACTCACCCACGAATTTTTCAGCGTTTTTCTCGCGAGCTATGGAAATGGCCGATTATGAAATCGACTTGCCCGGAGTTCGGAGACGACGAAACTGCCCTGCTGAATAGATTGAAGATTGGCAAAGATTTGCCACTGAGGCTCGACCGCAAGGCACAATGGGCACGACGGATTGATGATGAGGCTGGACGCATCGCCTGGCATTTGCTGTGGTACATTCGCAGGGTTCGTTCAGAGAACAACACATGCGGCGCGAATTACGGTGAGTTCAGCAAGATGGCTGACGCGCTTGCGCGCCCCAACAGAAAGTCAGCGCCAAAATGGTGGGAGGTTGCGAAAGCAATACTCCTTTACTCATACGCGAAACTTGAGGAGGTGGACGAGTTCAAGCGCCTCGTGACTGCCAAGAGCAAGCGGCGCACTTCGGGGCGAATCCGGCAAGCAATTTTCGACAAATTAAAAGATCGCTTCATCAGTTTGGTGAAAGACCCTCGGCGTGCGAAAACGACCCCTCATCTCTGCGACTGTGGTAACGCCGCTTTACGGCGCAGCATCGACGGGTGGATTTGTGAGCGGTGCTACAGCATGGAGAACACTCCTCGGTAGCCCTTACCGGACCTGACCTACTTGGACTCGGTAAGCCGCCCGCGGTTACGGTGTTCACAGATGAAGAATACTGCGACATCAAAAACGAATGGTGCGGCGACCACCACGCCACTGGACATCCCGCCTCGCATGTTCGCGGCCCCAATTGAGCCGGAGACAATACGCCTGCCCAAGGCTGGCGAGCACGAACCGCATTTCGGACTTACGCGCTCTTGTCTCAACAGCCTCGTACTACCAACGGCAGAAAATAATTTCGAGCCGCCGGTTCAGTCGTTCGTTTTACACCGACGCGGGGCGAGAACAGACGCGCGTCTGGTGGGCTTTCAAAGCCTGAAGAATTACATTTTCGCACACGCGGACGGCAAACGGCATCGCATCAAAGTTGAGGGCGACAACCTAACTCCCATCAGGATTGAGCGAGCAATGGAGCAATTGCGGCAAGAGCGAGGGGTTTTTGACCAGAGAAAGGCCCAAGAAGCTCGATGGTTTGTGCTCAGACTCACTATGGGATACTTGTCGGTTGCTCTCTTTCTGACAGTCATGCTTCTTTGCGGGTTTATCCTTTTCAATTCAGATCGCTTTCTGGAATTCACTGTCAAGGCAGCAGGCTCCGCACTATTTGTTGATGTGCTGGGACTGCTTATCGGCGTATGGAAAATCGTCCTCAAGCCGGATTTTATGACGAAGTTGGCCACTGAAACCAAAGAAGAATGACTAAATACGAAGAAAAGCCGAAGCAGTCTCTCCTCCGAATGAGGAGGACCGCAGGCAAGCGGATACGGCTTGTCCCCGTCAGCCTCAACCCTCGGCCCACCTTTTTATACTCACTGCCTCCGTGGCGTCTCTCCCTCGAACGAAGAGAAGACCGGGAAAGGAATCGAATATTGCAAAATCGATCCGCAAGAGGACACCGTCAAGGTTTGATATGCTTGATTTTGTGTGCTGGCGGCGACATCTTCGGTGGTAAATGAAACGGGAATCCATTGGGGTGGTGGCAGAATCGCCTGAACGAGGCGCGGCAACTGTGCTCTGTCGCGAGCGCAAGATGCCTGCGCCAAATAACTTCCGATGAGCGATTGGCTTCCATACGTTATTGGCTACGCATTCGCCACCGTCGCGGCGCATTTTCCCATTGCTTGGTTAGTTGACCGGCTGTGGAACAGCATCGGCGGCCAAGCTAAGCACTGGGAGCGACGCTCCGGTTGGTGGCTACCTGGGATCGTCGGCTTGGTTGAGCGGGCATTATACGTCGGCTCCATAAATTTGGGCGCTCACGAATTCGTCGGGGTCTGGCTTGCGCTGAAGGTCGCTACGCATTGGGGCGCTTGGAAAGAGGGCATCAAGGAAGGTAACCGTGTCTTGAGCGGACATTCCATTGCCAGCATTTTCCTCATCGGAAATGGCGTGTCCATCGGGTATGCGATTGTTGGTTATTTCCTGATTTCAGAGGTGCGAAGAAGCGTGGCCGCTTCGATTGCCGTGGTTTTGGTGATTTTGGGTGCTACGGTGTGCTTGGGGCTTATCGCGAAAGGGTATGGAGAGAAAGTCAAAAAGGATGCCGCTTAAAGAAAAACTTTCTCCTTTCGATGATTTTCACTGCTGAACTGCGTTGCGGTTACATGGCGTGGACACGCTGTATCACGCTAACACAGTGACTACATCATGTAGTCTTGTGCGCTCTGGTGTACTACTGTCGCGGGCAGATCTGATCGCTGCTCACATGCTTCAGACGAACCAATACACAGATGATCTGGATCAGGAGGTTGGCATCTTTTCGGACGTCTTTTTGGACACCGTGGACATTCACGCCTGTCTCAGGCGTCACAACAACTATGGCCCGGTTCTATTCAGCTTCCCTCTTGCATTCTTGAGGAGGGCGGGCGGTCCCGGCGTATCCGTCACTCGAAGCAATCCTGCGGATTGGACTACTGCCACGCCAAACGAAGAAAGGTGGTTTTGCGACTTTGAGTCGCTTAATCGGGATTTCACGCGTGGCAACTTCGCCCAGATTATCGTCTTACGTACTCCCGGGGCCTCGTTGCGATTCGAGGCACATCTTACCCGCGTTGTTCTCGACGACCCACAACTCGTTTTGGGTGGAGCAGACTGTTTCACGACTGCGCAGACGGCACTGCTCCAAGCAGCCCAAGAGGGCGGACTCAACCTGCAAATTGCGAAACGGAACTGCGATCAAGCCTGCGATTGCCGCGAAGCCTTTGCCAGCAATCCGAGGCTGGTATTCAAGTTCTTCAATCCAAATGTCGGAGGCTAATGAATGGCCGGAGCCAAAAGATTAGTGGCGGTCAGAACGGCGAAGCGTACGCCAGAATTGTTGGTGAATGCGAACTGGAACGAGCCGTTAATCAGTTTCCTGGTGCCGGCCAGAGTAATTGCGGCGGCCGGCGGTGGTACCAACGGCTTAACAGGAGGCAGGCCGGCACAAGTCTACCGTTCACCTCACCGGCCTGATCCCGGCATTTTGACGCGGCGCAAGATGAAAAGTAGCCGGCCTCGCACGCGGCCATTGCCGACTTGGGTGATGAGAGGGTTGCCGCCTTTTTCGCCCAGTTGTGGAGGTGGAGGGCCTTGCGAGCCAGAGCGGGACGTTCGTCGATTGGAAGGAGGTCATTGGTTCTCTGCCGATCCCGGTCCGGCGAGCGAAATGGAGGCGTGCCAACGGAAGGGGCAGAATCATTGAGGCGCACGATGCCACGCGCCAAAGGGAAATGGGGGAAAGGTTGGCCACGCGCAACGGCGCGGAGAAACGGCGGCAGAATGCGAATGTGACTTAATTTGCGGCAAATTCACTCACCATTCTTGCCATTTGTTGCCTTGTCGTTGCTGCTTTCGCAGTTCAAAAAGGCGAGTACGAAAATCAACATAAACACGGTTGAATACTTCCTCAGAATCGTCGTGAAAGCGAACCATCCGTCCGTCAAAGACATCGAAATTCATTTTCCCTTGCGCATAGCCTGTGGGAGTACCAGAACGACATAATAATCGTCCTTCAGCTTTTGAATCTTTTCCTAGCCTGACTGCTTGTGACGCTTTAAGCATCGCGTCGAATGTTTCACATTTACAAACACAAGCGAGCGCCTCCTGCTTTTTATCAGAAAATAGTCCACGCAAGAAGGATTGCAAACCACTAAAACATTGGCGGGCCAAAAGCCGCTCGAATGTTTCTTCCATCGTCTCTCGGCTCAAATGCCAAAAAACGTCGTCGACAATTATATTAGTACTTGAATTGGGATATGGATTGTATTTGAGTGCAACCTCGGCTTCAAAGCCGGGTTTCATTCCCTGCTTCAGAAGGCTTCTGAAAAGCGGAAAGGCGAGCTTTTCCTCGAAGCTAATATAAATGCCTCCAATAATTCGCAAACTGATTCGAAATAGAAACTCGAACTTAGCGCGACCAATCCGCGTGGCGCATTTATCGAAATCCGCTAACTCAAATTCCCAATGCTTTTTCTTGGCCGGGTTCTTTGGCCCCGTATGTGCAATTTGCGTATTTAGCCAGAGATCAATAATCTTTTGATTGGATTCTGTCGCCCCTCCGAAGGTTGGCTGCTTCGTTAATTCCTTGTCATAATCTTCGTAAAACCAGTAGCGATAGCCGCCAATGAGTTGGCGATCTGGATAATCCCGAAATACCAAATCTCGAATGCCGCCTGTGCCGTTACGTTTTCGAAAAGCGCAGCGTTCCGAAGGCATCCATATTTTGCGAAAGGGCAGCGCCGCTGATTTAAGAAACGCAGGATGGCACACAATGGCAGTTTTTTCGCCGACTAATTTGTCGTGGTTGTCTTCCGAGAAGAAAGGCTCTTCCCGAAGCTCTTCTGCGACGGCTACGAAAATTGCAAGGCTGTCAAATTGTTCCTGAGTCATAGGTCAATTCATCGTAAGGGATCCGGGCCACCTCCAGGATAATCGCTCTTTCGCTACGCACGGCTCCGGCCCCGATTGCGACCAGCTTCGCGACCGCTGTCGAAATACTCAATTCAAAAGTGGTAATTTCCCGGCACGCCTTTGACGCTCAAAACGGCTATTGCGACGGATACGACGCAATCAACTCGTCGCATTGTGGACGCGCAGGCTCCGCCACCACTGCCCTCGTAATTTGGGCCATTGCCACCACTTTTATGGGGGATTTGCGCCGTGCGTGATCGTTTTCGATCAATCTAGCCGGACAGGGGTCGGTTGTGATTTCCGCATCCACTAATCTGACGCAATGGGTGCCGGTTTTCACTAATCCTTCCTGCTTTGGCTCGTTCACCTTTACCGACGCCATCGCCAACATGTTTCCGCATCGGTTTTATCGCGCGACGACGCCCTGACACCGACGCCGGAAGCATCAACTGACCGCCTCTGGATTGATGAAAGCAACTGAAGATCGGGGTGGTCGATTGGGGTTAACCGATGATAAGGCTCGTGCCAACGGCTTCCGGCCGGTTCAATCCTGATCCTCCAACAGCGCCTTTTTCCCTTCCGCTTTTGCCTTTGCCCAACGCGCCCTGGCGGCGGCCGCGGGGACAAAGCCCGGCTCGCCAACAGAGCCAACAGAGTCTTGGACATTGCGCATTCGAACCAAGTAGAATCGTCGACAGAACATGGTCACCGATCCGAGCCAGAGTGAACAGGACACGCTTCACGCATTGCTGCAACGCGCCCTGCTTCTTGATTTGGAGGTTTCCCATCAAGGTAAAATCCTCAAACTCGGCGCCGTCCTCGGCGGTTTGACTCTGTCGCGTTCAGGGACCGGGGCATTCGAGGGGGCCTCCTGCGAGCTTAATAACCTCACGCAAGGAGCGGATTGCCTTCTTGGCCATAACCTGATCCGCCATGACCTTCCAGTCTTGAGGGAACGGGCGCCGCAGCTGCCGATTCACCGGCTGCCAGTCATCGATACCCTGGCGCTTTCGCCCATTTGCTTTCCGGAAAATCCATATCATCGGCTCGTCAAAGACTACAAATTGGTGCGAGAGAGCGTGAATGACCCGGTTGCGGACGCTCGTCAGGCTGCCATTCTGTTTGCTGAGGAGTTTCGGTCCCTGGACGGACTACGGCAGACGGAACCGCGGCTTTTTGAGTTGCTTCATTTTCTTTTGGCGACCCCTGAGGCGCGAGACGATCACCTTGCATCGGGCATGGAGTTGGTGTTTCAAGCTCTCGGTGGAGTGAAACCGGCAAAACAAAGAGCCCTGGAATTGTGCGGGGAAATGTTCAGCCGCTGGGGTTGTGCCAGCGTGCCCGCCGACGAATCCCTTTTGCAGACGAGCGCCCAGAGGCAGGCGCTGGCTTATGCTCTTACGTGGCTGCGAGTCGCCGGATCGAATTCTGTTCTTCCGCCGTGGGTACGCCATGCGCACCCGGCGGCTGGAGATCTAATTCGGCGGCTGCGCGAGGTTCCGTGCAGTTCTGAAAGCTGTGCCTATTGTCGTAAGGTCCATAATGCGCGCGATCAATTGCGCTCGTTCTTTGGATGGGAGGATTTCCGTCCGGTGCCTGCCAACAAACACGGAGACAGCCTGCAACGTGACATTGTTGAAGCAGGACTTGGAAACGAATCCCTGCTCGCCACCTTGCCGACAGGGGGTGGGAAATCGCTGTGTTTTCAATTGCCTGCCCTGGTCCGTAATTACCGCCGCGGGGTGCTGACGATTGTGATCTCCCCACTTCAGGCCTTGATGAAGGATCAGGTGGACGGATTGGTTCGGCGCACGGGCACCCCGTTTGCCGCAGCTCTTTACGGGCTGCTAACCCCCCTGGAGCGTGGCGATGTGCTGCGGCGCGTCTGTTTGGGAGACGTGGCGGTGTTGTATGTTTCACCGGAGCAACTGCGCAATCGTTCCTTTCACGACGCCATCGCCCAACGAGAAGTCGGCTGTTGGGTTTTCGACGAGGCCCATTGTCTGTCGAAATGGGGACATGATTTTCGGCCTGATTACCTGTATGCGGGGCGGTTCATCCGGGAGTTTTCGAAGGAACAGGGCGTCGATATACCTCCCATTGCCTGCTTCACAGCGACTGCCAAGCGCGACGTGAAAGAAGAGATTCTGGCGTATTTCAAGGCTCAAACCGGCCGGGAGTTGGCATTGTACGAAGGTGGCGTTGAGCGCCAAAACCTGCAGTTTGAAGTGCAGACGATCACCGGCTACAGCAAGTTGGAGCGAGTTCACGATTTGCTTTCCGAGAGGCTGGTAGAGGGTAGCGCCATCGTTTTCCGCGCCACGCGTTTAGACACGGAGTTGACGGCTGACTACCTGCGGGAAAAGGGTTGGCGGGTGGAGCACTTTCACGCTGGTTTGACACCGCCTGAAAAGAAGAGGGTTCAAGATGAGTTTTTGGCCGGCGGAATTCAGGTGATTTGTGCCACAAATGCGTTCGGCATGGGCATCGACAAGGAAGACGTGCGGTTGGTCATCCATGCCGACACGCCGGGATCGCTGGAAAACTATTTGCAGGAGGCCGG
>Ga0187860_1003958_pt1 | contig 11359 bp, 12 predicted proteins | sample June2016WEW_10_4_FD_132981 | JGI IMG/M metagenome (GOLD analysis project Ga0187860, IMG submission 132981) | Peatland microbial communities from SPRUCE experiment site at the Marcell Experimental Forest, Minnesota, USA - June2016WEW_10_40 | ecosystem: Environmental > Terrestrial > Soil >... | reverse complement strand
TTTGCTCTCGGTAGTAGCGGATGCAGTTGCGGATCGACATTGTCTGATCAAATCGACCACTCCCGAGGCGAACGACGACCCCCTTCAGGGCCAATTTTTGAACAGTGCGCGGCGTGCAATCGAGCAACCAGCTTATTGTTGGAAGGTCGGCTTCGCCTTTCTGCAGCGCCGGTGGCGGCGGTACGTCGATCTCAAATTTTCCGTCCGCGCTCTCTCGAACAAGATTATGGTCGAGGCCGCCTTTCCGCGCGGCTTTCCTCGCGTTCGCTTTCGTTGAATAGGTCTTCTTCACCGGCCGGAATCCCGCGCGCGAATCCCCCACATCAATCGCAAAAATGTTTTTTGTTGATGCATGCGAAGTTGTTGCAACGATTCTAGAATTTTGATGCGAGAGATAAGATTCCAGCGAAGACGAATCCCTTCGCACGCTAAAAATTTGAGAGATATCAACGGCTGGCGCGTTTCCCGTGGAGAGAGGGTCCCTAGGAAGGACCCAAGAGTTTTTGGAAAGCCCGGCCTCTCGGTTGCGCGACGTTCGAGTTGTAGGGTGCGCCATTGCGAAGCGCGGATGCATTGCTCGCCTCCCACCATCGGGCCCTGGTGCGATCCGCGACACATCACCGACTTAACGAAGCTTCGGCATTTTCCGTGACAGGTGGGTCTGTCACGGAAACGGGCTTCGGCGGAGCATGCGTTCGGCGCTGCCGCCGGGCGGCGCGGATGCTTCCAAGCCTGCGAATGGGTTTCGTCGGTCTCAATGGGTTTGCGCCAGCCCCTCTCTATAATTTGTCCTGACATTTTCTCGCACCTGCCTTAGGCAAACCCATTGAGACCGACGAAACCCACTTCGCTCAGAACCCACTGCACGGTGTGCGCCTTGACGGCGCGGCGCGTGATCTTCATGCCGTCCATCACCCGATCTTCGTATTTGCCCAGCCACTTGCCGAGACGCCGCACGTTGATTTCGTTGCCCCGCCCCTCGCTGGCGATGGCGACCAAGGCATCGCGGAGCTCGGGATAAGAAGCGCCGCCGTCAGGTGTGACGCGGTCGGCCATCTCGACGAGGGCCTGGACGGTGATCGCTTTGCCGCCGCCGATGCTGCTCCGCCAGGCGCCAAACAACGCGGCGAGGACGGCCGTTACTGGGTCCGCCCGGCGGACGAACGCCATGCTGTCGCAAGGATCGGGTCGCCCAAGCCATACGATGGCCTCGCGGACCCGTCGCGACCAATCCTCGAATGACCCCAACGGCGCGATGGTCACGCGCTGTTCGGCGACGAAATAGGCGCGCAGCACCGTCAATCCCGCGACCACGTATTCCGCGCGATTCTCTTTCGCCATCTGCACTGGATCGGAACTGAACTGACGCAGTTCGGGTCGCTCGCACCCCGGATCCAGCCGGCAGACGAGTGCCCGGCGCGTGAGGTCGCCAGCGAGCGTCAAGTGGTTCCCGGTGATGAAAAACATCGCGCTGTTCGGCACGACGACATCCCTACTGTAGCCAAGGACGCGCAGCTGCATCGTGCCCACCGATGTCAGCGCCTGGCAGAAAAGGGCGCTATCGAGCGGCCGATCGACGTTGTCGAACGAGACGATGGCGCCCCCGCGGAGCAACGCCGCGATCAGGCGTTTATCTGTTTCGGCGTCATCCTTGCTCTGATCAATGACCGGCGCTCGTCGGCCCGTGACGATCACGGACGCAAGATCGACCAGCATCGATTTGCCGGAGCCCGCAACGGGCGCCGAAAAGCCATGCGCCGGCGTCGTCGGCACCGCCCGGCGATCGAGCGCCGATAAAATTGCCGACAGCGCGACGGAGCGATCCGGCCCGTCGGCGCCGCTCGCGAATGGAAAAGTCGAAACCAGATTTTCGAGGCGCCCCAAGGCGCGGTCGGCGTCTTGCCGGGTCGGCCGATCAGGCACCACGTCAAAGGTCGCGCCGTCGGATCGATAGAGCAGCGCCGTGCGCACGTCATATCCTGGCCGGTCGAGCAACGAGCCATCGGAGCGCAGCAGCGGCGCATTGACGATCCCAACGAGAGGCGGCAACCGCCACCGCCCCTCGCGGGCTAGGTACGTCTCGCTTATTTGATCGGGGCAATTGACACTTACCCAAGTTTCACTACGGCGGTCGAACTTCTCCCAGCGCGCAATCCTGGTTAGTTCGTCGACCAGATGTGGCTTCGTGACCGGCACGAGGCGATGAAGTTTGGTGCGCGTCATATCGGCCGCGGGCACTTCCTCGACGACCGGCCGCACGAGTTGGTCCCCGAAACGATAAAAATCCGGCGCGCCGGCCATCAGCGCGGCTTCCGCTTCATCGACGATTTGCGGCAGCTTGCCCCCGACGATTTTAATTGTCGGCCGTTCCGATCCGCCGTCCGCGGCACTGTCACCGGCGCCAGGCGCTCGGCGTGGTCGCTTCAGAGGCTTGTCGGAATTCTTCGCTTCGACGAAAATAGTTTGTGCCTCATCGGCCGCGATTTGCGCCACTGCGGCGCAATCATTGAGCGTATCGACCACCGCCTGCAGGGCCACGGCGCGAGCCGCCGGGTCGCCATGAACGGTGGCATCGACCGCCAGCGCCTTCCACAGCTCGGCCGCGGCCCGGCGCAACAGCGCCCGCGCCTGTGCCGGATCGGCACTGCCGACCAGACGCCGTGCGCTGGCGATTTCGTCGGCTAGCGCCGCTGAGATTTCCAATTCCGCCGCGGCGGCGTCGTCAGCCGTCACAGCCGCCCCCTTTAGTCATCGATTGCGCCGCCTCGCGGAATGTCTGGGTTTTGCGCGGCCATCGATTTTCGTGCTCGTCGGGCTGCTCATTCCAACGGACTCCGCCAGCTGCACGCCGGATGGCCGATGCGAAGGTAATCAGGAATCGAAAGATCGTCCTCCTGAAGACTCGAAGACGCCGCGCCTGGCGCTGCATCGATAATCTCTCCGGTTTCGGGATCACGTGGCGGGAGCGATGTCTTGAATTCGAGCTCATTGCCCCATGTCATCCAATTCTCACGCTCGCGGCGAGCGTACAATTCCAAGTAAGGACCGTTGACTAGGCGCTCGATGCGCGCATGCGTTTGGTCCGGCTTGCGGCTATGCTCCATGACCGGAGCAATGATCAGTTGCCGCACGTCGGCGTTGATGCGTTTTGGACGGCCGCAGGTGGCGAGCCAGCAATCTTCGGGATTGGCGCGGGTCCAATAGCCCTGCCCCATGTGCCAGCCTTCGCCGGATGTGTTTTGTTTCGCCCAGGTGAAGGCCGTCGTCTTGTGCACGAAGCCCCATGCCTCAATCACCTCGAGAGCGAGCTGCGGGCACCAATCGACCATCCACATGAAAAGCACGCAGTCATCGGCGGCGAGGTCTCTGACCGGAAGCGCCTTGATCTTTTCAGCTTCCGTTCGATCAGTCGTGTAATGCTGCGAAGCCGAGCGGCCCTCGCCCTTCTCACTCCGCGCCGCGAAATGCCAAGGCGGATCGGCGAGGATGGCGGAGAATTTGTGGCCGGCGGCGATCAAAGCATTCAGATCTTCGATTTGGCCGCCCTTGAGGGCGCGCGCCACCAAAGCTGCCGCCTTAGCGGCGTCCTTAGCATCCTTCTGCTCGGCTTTGAGCATGTCGAAGGTGTGCTTTTCGGGATGCGCCTCGGCGTAGGCCCGGCAGCGGCCGACCAGGCGCTCAAAAACGTCGCCATCGAGGGCAGCGACTGCCTGGTCGCGCGACGATTCGTTTCTCGCTATGCCGAGATTTTCGAGCATCAAGATGTCCTCGCCAGAGGACTTCTTTTTGCCGGAGCCCTGCGTCAGCTTTCCTTCGGCCTTGAGGGCAAGCAGAAGTTCGCCGCGGCGCCGGCGGGCCCGCTCGCGGATTTCTATGGCATCGAGTTCAAGATCGCGATTACCGACACGCCGCGTATATTCCCGCACAGCGGCGGCCTTGTCCTCCCAATCGCGGACTTCATCCAGCGTCTTGGCTTCAGCCACGGCGCGGCAGGCGGCGTCGTATTTGAGGAGGGCCGTCATTTGCAGATTAGGCCGTTGCCGCCGCCCGCCGGCGGCGCTTTCTGCCGACGCGATTCGCCAGAGCGAAATCGATCCAGCCCGTGAAGCCGGTCACCTTCCCGTTGAGTTCCATGAGGCCGTATTCGTCGCGGGACAGGCTATAGACGGAACGCCACTGCTCCTCGTCGTCCCAGATGTAGCGGGCGATCGCCCTGGCGCCCGCCAGGGCCCGGCCGCGCGGCTGTCCTGCAAAGCAATCCGACATTTTCGGAAAACCTCAGTTTCGTGTGGCGTGAACGGCTTATAAGCGAGTCCAACCAGAACATCAAGCGTTGTGTTTGCGTTCTACCGCGCAACGTGCTATGGGGCGCATACGGAGGCAAAGGAATGACAATGGCCGGATATCAATTTGCGACTGTTAAAGCCGCCCTCGTCGCAGCCTTCGGCATTGTCGAGGCCGAGAAGCCGCGCTTCTTTGCCCGCCTGGAGCACCTGCGTAGGATCGGAGCAATGGGCGAGCGCCACCCGGGCAAGGGGACAAAGCTTGATTACGATCGCGACCAGATCGACCGCTTACTCTTCGTGGTGCAGCTTTCGCGATTTTCCATTGAGCCCGTGGTGACTGTCGCGCTTATCGAAAAGTACTGGGCGCCCCGTCGCCGGCAGGACGCCGAGACGGCAGTCGAGCGCGGCGAGCATTCAATCAGCCAACTATTCGAAACCGCGCGCAAGTGGGCTGGCGATCCGCAGACGCACCTCTGCGTGTCGGTCAAGATTGATGATTTTGTTTCCACCGCGAAGTTGCCCGAAATCGGATGCTTCAATCGGAAAAACTTAGAGGGATTTTATGGTTGGCTCGGTCAAGATCAGAACAGCGCCAGCGTGTTCGATTTGTCCGCCAGACTGCGTCGCCTCGATGAGGCTCTCGCCAAACCAATAGTGTCCCCTAAGCCCAAACCGACCGGGCTCGCCGCAAAAATCCTCCGCGCCGGGAAAAAAGCGCGGGGCGAAACACGACAATGACGAACATGATAGGCGATCGCATCAGATATCGTATCCCGCCGCGTGACGTGCCGCCGATCAAGGCAGCTCGTCGGCTGCATTTGACGCTGTGTGAGTTCGAAGTGAAGAAGGAAGAACTATACCGGCGCGGCTTCCCTCGCCCCGACCCTACGACCGGCAATTATGATCTTCTCAAGATCGATAAATGGATGGATGATCGGGACAAGCCCTCGACGATAGACAAACCGCGGGATGCTCGCGAGGTGCTTGCCAAACGGTTTTCTCAGGACTGAAGGCTATAACTCAAAGAGGAGTTTGGAAATGACGACAGACGAGCTATTGGCTGTGATCGCCGAGTTGCGCACCTATGATCATGAGATCGTTTCGCACAAGTATGCCCGGGAGATAGGCGAGCGTTTCGGTTTCATTGCCGAGACCAGCGTCATCGAGCCCGATCCGAAGGGCACGTTCAAGGGCACGTCGTTGTACGACGACGCCAAGTATGCGCGCGGCGTAGGCGCGGCCGATTTAGCGCGGCAAATCTGCCACTACCTCAACGTTGACTACGACTTGCGCGGTGAAGGCGGAACGTTGCGATCGTGCTGCGACAACCTGACGGCATATTTGAAGTCGCGTGCGGTCTCGGGCGGGAGGAATACCTCGTCATCTTTGGTATCATGCTTATCCGGTTTTCACCCACAACAGAGGTAATCGACCATGACTGAGCGATTTAAGGTAACGAACGGCATAACAGGGCGGGATGATCTGATCCTCGCCAAGGCCCTCGCCTACGCCTTGGAGGCGCTTAACCGCGTCCCCGATGAATGGCAGCCCGGCAGTGACATGCTTGATATGGAAGCGTTGCTGGCTCACCACGGGGGTCAATTCGCGGCTACGTGGCGCACTGAGGCGCGAGCGGTGCTTTCACGACGGCAATTGACGGTCGAGAACGGGGAGCTTGTCGTTAAGGCACCCGATGGTGCCGTCATCCCGTTTCGTGGGTGAAAACCGGATAAGCACGTTTGGTATTATGACGAGGTTTGGATGCGGTCTTACGTCGGCGCGCCTTGGGGAGAGAAACCAAACAATGGGCGACACGATCCGTTATTTCCTGTTTCTCAACGGCCGCTGGCGTTGGCGACCGACCAGGGCGATGCGTGCCAAAGGCTTCCGGCTCGTCACATTTGGCCAGGAGGCGACCGTAGCCGACAAGGCGCGGGCGATCGCTCTCAACGAAGAATGGGACCGCGTGCGTCGCGGCCAGGCTGAACAAGCGAGCGCCGAACCGGCGCACCCGATCGGCAGCTACGGCGATGGATATCAACGAGCGATGAAGATGCGCCGCGCCGAGCGCGTTAAGGACGGATGCCCGCAAAGCAACGAGCAAACAAAGCGAGACGATTGGCCGCGCGCCTGGCGCTGGCTCTCGATCTTCGCGGATTGCGATCCGTCCACCATCCAGCCCGAACATTTCCTCGCCACTGATCCGAAGACCGGACGAGCGACCGGACTTGTGCCAGAGATCGAGGCCAAAATATCGGTGACCGAACGCCACCGGGTGATCAAGGTGCACCGCGCCTTGTGGAAAAAAATGGCGGCGATGAACCTCTGCAACAAGGACGCCGACCCGTCGCTCACGTTCGGCAATTCCGCGCCCGATCCCCGCAAAGACGTGTGGCTCTACCCCGAGGTGATGCGCCTGGTGCAGCGCGCCTGGCGGGAGAACAGGCGCGGGCTCGCCGCCGCGATCGCCGTGGCCTGGGACACGATGCTGTCGCCGATCGACGTGCGCAAGCTGACTGCGGGGCAGTATAAATCCGGCGCGATCTTCTATCTCGACCGTGCAAAGACCGGACGTGCTGCCGCTGGCACATTGACGCGCTATTCGCGCGCGGTCCTCAAGACTTACGTCGCAACGCTCGGCTGCGAGCTGCTCGACAATACTCCACTGTTCCGCACGGCCGGCAGTGAACCGGGCCCAAAAGGCGGGCGTCGTTGGCGACCACAGCCCTATTCAAAGGATCTACTCGAAAAGCACTTCGCAGAGATCCGTGCCCTCGCATTCGGGCCCGGCGAGCGCCGCCAGCTCGCCGACTTGCGGCGCTCGGGCGCCGTCGAAGGTGATGCTGGGGGCGCCTCCCCGGCGGACGCGTCGTCCAAGATGGCGAACACGATCTCGACATCGAACCGGCTACGCAAGGTCTACAATCCTGTGAATATCGTCTCGGTGCGGCGCTTCGATGAGGCGCGGAAGGTTGGGCGCAAGCAGCTTCGCAAGGAACAAAACCCGCCCGAAAGTGTCACAACGTCGGCCGGGAAAGTGTCACAACGTCGGCCGGGAAAAAGCTAAGCTATTGAAATACTTGGCGGGAGCGACGGGACTCGAACCCGCGACCTTCGGCGTGACAGGCCGACGCTCTAACCAACTGAGCTACGCCCCCGCAGGCGCGCTGCGCAGTTAAAGCCCGCTTCCTCGCAAGTCAAGGATTCTGGCCTCAAATCGGCCTTTTCGGCTTGCCTTGTACACGCCATAGAGCCAGTCCAGATAGCCCGGGACACGCGAAAACATCGGTGGAATCGGCAAAACAAGCGTGGTCAGTCGAAGCCGAATCGTCTAACTGCATCGTGATGACGGGCACTTTTCGCCCGTTACCGCTTCATCGAGGAGGGTCTAATGGCGACCAAACCAGCCACAACCGTAACATTGAAGCATCTCGCGGCAAGCCTTGCGGAGGATAACGAACTTTCGAAAAAGCAGTCGGAAGCAATCCTCGCCGGCCTGGTCGGCAACATCGTCAAGCATCTGAAAAAGGGCGAGCGCATCCGCATCGGCGGCCTCGGCATCCTGCAAGTGCGCAAACGCGCAGCGCGCATGGGCCGCAACCCGGCGACCGGCGAAGCCATCCAAATCAAGGCGAGCAAGAAAGTCGCGTTCCGCGCCTCGAAGGAACTCAAAGAAGCCATTTGAGGCACGACGACGAAGCTCGGATGACGGAGATTGGAGGACAGACTGAAGGTCGTCCTCCGTCATCTGTCTTTAATGATTGCCCTGCCGTACCCGCATTCGTCCAAGATCGGCCAAGGCGGGGCAGCCTTCGTGGCGCTTCGGTTGCGAAGATTGGTGGGCGGTGACGGACTCGAACCGCCGACATTCTGCGTGTAAATCAGTTGCCAGCCGTTTCACAGCCGTTCTTTCCACATCATAAAAGCCCAGTGTTTACAGGCATTTCTCACCGGGTGTATGGTAGTGAATGGCTATGAGCTTTTCACGGCAGTGCGCCGGGTAACGTTACCCGGGTGACACCCGCCAGGGGCAACTGACATGCCAACAAAGAAGCTTACGGACCTGTTCGTCGAACGGGTGCCGGCGCCTGCGCATGGTCGCACCGAATATTTCGATGCCGGATTCCCCGGGCTTCCCTGCGCATCACTGACAGTGGGCGCAAGACTTGGTCCCTGTTCTATCGATTCCATGGCCGGCTGCGCCGGTTTACGATCGGCCGCTACCCGGCAATCAAACCGGCTCAGGCGCGTCGCGAGGCCACCAATGCGCTCGAGCGCGTGCGGCAAGGCATTGACCCGGCAGAGGAAAAAAGAACGCGCCGGGACATGCCTTCGCCTGAGACCGAACTCTTCGAAGCTCTAGTTACAGGACTACCTCGGTTGCTGGGAGCCTATTCAACCTAGGTCGAGGTTCTTCGACGGTTACGTCACGGTGGGAACCAATATGTTCGGGTCGAGCATGTCCACGTCAATGATGGCGGCCAGGCCGTCATCGGAAATGTGAAGCCGGCTGGGTCGGGCGCGTCGGAATTGAGCGCGCGGGCGGGCTGACCAAGCTAAGTTTCAAGCCACACCCGCACATGCTCACGGCCCGCCAAATTCCGATGCGCGAGAATAATAGTTCCCGGTGACGAGTGCGGCGAAGCACGGGTTAGGACAGCCAAAATCGCTTTTGGTCTTGGTACCTAACCCGTTGGCTGGGCAATTCTTCAAAATCGTCGGCTTTAGCCAGTAATTCCGAGGCCATTGTTTTAAGGCGCTCGGCCAGGCGCTTATCGCTTGCGCAGATTTTGATTAAGACCGGGAAGGACTTGCGGCCGAGCTAAAAGGCAAATGCCAAAGCCACAACGGCTAAGATGCCAAATCCCAGCATCGGCGATAACGAGAACGAAGGTGTTCCGATCTATGGGAGCCGATTAAGGTGTCTTCTTCTGAGTATTGTCGAGGGTTACGGAATCTGCTGCTTCTAAAAGTTTATTTTCCATGTTCTCACGCATTTGCCGATTTCCGATTCGCTGAGCTGCAGCCTTCGCAAGTTCGCGGTTTCGCTGCGCTTCTTTCATGTACCCGTGTTCTTCTTCAATTGCGGCCCAAAGGAAATATGTATCAGCAACGGCGTCGCGCACGGCATCCGTGTCCGGTAATTTTAGCTGGAGCGATTCCTCGTATGTTTTGCGGCCCAGCGCAGCGTTGCCCTGACCGAACCAGAATCGTGCGAGCGCTCTAAGATTCCACATCCGAAGCATGTTGGTAGGCGATTTGGAGACCGCGAGCTCTAAGAAGTTTTGGGCTTTGACATTATCCCCAACTGCGTCGAACGCCATGCCGAAAGCGATACAGTCGACGTCTGTTGTGAGTTCGGGGATTTCGGCGGCGAGAAATTCCCCGTGATTTGCTAAATAGCGCCTTTGGGTATTGTAGTTGCGCCGAAAGCCGACGATTGCGCGCTTCGCAGAATTAGGATGATCGAGGTCCAGTTGATTAAACGCGATATTGACTTTTGACAGCTCGGCCACGACGTCGGTCAAAGACTTCCGAATGTTGCGCTTGTCCTCTATGGTGCGTTGACGAAACGTCAAAACGAATGAGGATATTGAAAAGGCAAATGCCGCGCCGGCGAGAACAATTGTGACGATATCCTTGGTATCCACGTTCTCCTCCCTATCGCTAGAGGGCCCCCTCGAACAACCACACGTAGCGTAGCAATTTCTACCTCTAAGGTGGCGATAATTCGCGTGCATCGATTGTAGCTTTTCCGATCGATCAGCTAGGGCGGCAACCATAGCGGCGGGCGCGCGCCTTATCGTGCCGCGGACGCCGCGATGCAGGCCGCCTACGGGGAGTGCGGCCGTTTGTGTAAGGCAATCGCCGCGGTTACGCCGGCCGGCATTCTTGGCGCTGGCGTTCGCGCACGGGCGGCGATCTACACGGCACCGCATTGGTGGGATGAGCCGGTCGCCGAGCTTGATTGGCCAGAGCATAATATTTTCACGGCCTATTCCCAAATAACACCTTCGTACTCCACGCCAATAACTCAAGATCCTCCAACTTGTGGTCGGACAGTGTCGCTGACCAACGAACGTGTCGGGCATGCCGACGGGCGGAGCCCGAAGAATTGGAAAATGGCTCGCATTCGAGAAGCTGTGAGTGACGCCAACGAGCAATGTAAGAACGCCAATACTTACCTTCGCCGCAACACCTTCGGCAGCTTGGCAAAATTTACTGCCACCCGCCGCGCCTTATCCTTGATGAGGAGATTGGCCGCCCCGTGCCGCTTCGACACCGGTTGCTCCAGGCCGTCTCCCGTGGAACATTTAAGCTAACTCTGTGTGTGGTGTTTGGCCGCGCGGGCAACGCCAGCCTCATACAAATACGCCATCGGGTGTTGCTTCAAGATCGCCCGGCGTTCTTTTAGGTACTTATTGCGGACACCAAGGATCCCGCCGATCCTCGCCGGTACGCCGGCGGCGGTGACAACGCCTTCCAACGGCACAGAAGCGCCAAATAACCAACTCGCCGTCGATCCGACAGCGGCAAGCACCGTTGCAATGAAGGCACTTGAGAGAAGGGCTTCCTTCCCCGCGAAACCCAGCTCCGCCCGAAGGTCCTTGAAGTCCGCTTTCATGTCATCGGCGAATTGCCGCCGGATTTCCCTGGCATCCGCCTTCGTTGCCTTTTCATTGGCGAGCCGGCTCGCATAGGTTTCGAGGCCGTCGACATACCTGTGCCGTAGATTGCGCAACGTGTGCCCCGACTCTTTTTCTTCGCGCTCCCGTAGCTTAAGCAATGTGTCGATGCCGACGTTCGAAGCATCAATAACATTGAGGCTGATCGGCACCAGTAGCCCATGCGCGTCGGCCTTCGTGATCTTCGGTCCGTCCGGATTGTTGCCGATAAATCCGGCTACTGTCGCGTACGCGTCGCCCCTGTCCGTCACGCGGCTCCGCGTGGTTCCAGCGCAACAGTCTGCCAGAATGAACATCACCGTGAGACCGCCGGATTCGCTTAAGGGATAATCTGAACTGTCGCGTCGTTTGCCAGCTATGCGCGCTTCCTGGAGCAGCCGCCAGGAA
>Ga0187860_1003955_pt1 | contig 11373 bp, 10 predicted proteins | sample June2016WEW_10_4_FD_132981 | JGI IMG/M metagenome (GOLD analysis project Ga0187860, IMG submission 132981) | Peatland microbial communities from SPRUCE experiment site at the Marcell Experimental Forest, Minnesota, USA - June2016WEW_10_40 | ecosystem: Environmental > Terrestrial > Soil >... | reverse complement strand
GGTGTTAGGCCGGACCAGCGACACGGAGGACTTGGCATTTGAGCGTCGTGCAGGACACCACCGCGACACCGACACCGATCCCCGTGAGCATCGGGGCCGCCCGAGGCGGGCCTCCGCGTTCGGAGGTATTGAGGAAGGACCGTTGGTGGGTCCAACCGCTCGTCACCGCGCTCGGCCTCCTCGGCTTCGTGATCTACGGCACTTGGACGGCGTTCCGTGGGAGCCACTACTTCGTCGGCTACCCGCGCGACTACCTGTCGCCCTTCTACTCGCCGTGCCTGGTCTCTAGCTGCCCGACGGCGATCCGCTGGGGCCCGATCGGCAACATCGGGACCGTGTCGCCGGCGTTGCTGATCCTCATCTTCCCGATGGGTTTCCGGCTGACCTGCTACTACTACCGCAAGACCTACTACCGGTCGTTCTGGGCCTCTCCCCCGGCTTGTGCCGTCGCTGACGCCGGATCCACGACATCCGGAGGCTTGCGCAGCCGCTACTCGGGTGAGACCCGCTTCCCGCTGATCCTGCAGAACATCCACCGCTACTTCTGGTACGTCGCCGTCGTCTTCGCCGCTTTGCTCACCTGGGACGCCATCGAGGCCTTCCGCTTCCCAGCAGGCGTCGGGATGGGCCTCGGCACGCTCATCTTCATCGTGAACGCCGTCCTGATCTGGTGCTACACGCTCGGCTGTCACGCCTGCCGGCACGTCTGCGGCGGCAGCGCCAAGAAGTTCTCGACCTCCCCGGTGCGCTACCGGTTCTGGCGGGACATCGTGACACCGCTCAACAAGCACCATCAGCTGTTCGCCTGGGTGTCCCTCGGGTGGATCGCGTGGACTGACTTCTACGTCTTCCTCGTGGCGAACGGGACCATCCACGACCCGAGGCTCTTCTGATGCCGACCGATCACGAGACCCACGACTACGACGTCGTCATCATCGGGGCCGGCGGCGCCGGGCTCCGAGCGGCCATCGAGTCCCTCGCCAAGGGCGCCCGGACGGCGCTCGTGTGCAAGTCGCTCCTCGGCAAGGCGCACACGGTCATGGCCGAAGGTGGCGTGGCTGCCGCCATGGGCAACGTCTGGCAGGAGGACAACTGGCAGGTCCACTTCCGCGACACGATGCGCGGCGGCAAGATGCTCAACAACTGGCGCATGGCCCAGCTGCACGCCCAGGAGTCACCTGACCGGGTCTACGAGCTCGAGGACTGGGGGGCGTTGTTCGACCGGACGCCCGACGGCCGGATCCTGCAGCGCGACTTCGGCGGCCACCGCTACGCCCGGCTTGCCCACGTCGGCGACCGCACCGGCCTCGAGCTCATCCGCACGCTCCAACATCGGGCGGTCTCCCTCGGCGTCGACGTGTACATGGAGTGCAAGATCGTCAAGCTCGTCCGGGGCGCGGATGGTGCGGTGAATGGGGCGGTGGGTTTCTGGAGGCAGAACGGGCAGTTCGTGACGTTCTCCGCCAAGGCGGTTGTCCTGGCAACCGGAGGCATCGGCAAGACCTGGAAGTTCACGTCGAACTCGTGGGAGTCGACCGGCGATGGGCACGCCCTGGCGCTGTGGGCGGGCGCCGACATGATCGACATGGAGTGCGTGCAGTTCCACCCGACCGGGATGGTCTGGCCGCCATCTGCCCGGGGACTGCTCGTCACCGAGGGCGTGCGCGGCGATGGCGGCGTGCTCAAGAACCTCGACGGCGAGCGCTTCATGTTCAAGTACATCTCGCCCTACTTCGCCGCTGAGACCGCCGACACGATCGAAGAAGGCGACAAGTGGTACACGAACAAGAGTGACTACCGCCGGCCGCCGGAGCTGCTGCCCCGCGACGAGGTGGCACGGGCGATCAACTCCGAGGTGAAGGCCGGCCGCGGGAGCCCGCACGGTGGCGTTTTCCTCGACATCGCCTCACGCCGGTCGGCCGAGGAGATCCGCCGGCGGCTCCCGTCGATGTACCACCAGTTCAAGCAGCTGGCTGATGTCGATATCACGACCGACGCCATGGAGGTCGGCCCGACATGCCACTACGCCATGGGCGGGGTCCGGGTGGAGGCCGACACGGCCGCCACGACGGTCCCCGGCCTGTTCGCGGCTGGTGAGGTCGCCGGCGGGATGCACGGCGCCAACCGCCTCGGCGGCAACTCGCTCTCTGACTTGCTCGTGTTCGGCCGGCGCGCCGGTGCAGGCGCCGCCGACTATGCGCTCGGCCTCGGGAAAGGCTCCCCCCTCGACGAGGGTGCTGTCGGGGCCGTGACCAATCACGCCCTGAGCTTCCTCCGAGCCGAGGGGGAGAGCCCTTACGACGTCCACGAGGACTTACAGGAGACGATGCAGAACCTCGTCGGCATCATCCGCACCGGGAGCGAGTTGCTGCGAGCGCTTGAGGAGCTCGCAACCCTCGACGACCGTGCGGCAAAGGTCGCGGCCAAGGGCGGCCGTTCGTTCAACCCAGGCTGGCACATGGCGCTCGATCTGGAGTCGATGCTGGCCTGCGCCCGGTGCACGACGCTTGGCGCCATCGAGCGCCGCGAGAGCCGGGGTGGGCACACGCGCGAGGACTACCCGAAGCCCGATCCGGAGCTGGAGAAAGTCAACATGGTCGCCCGAGTACGTGACGACGAGATCAGCGTCACGTCCGAGGCCAAGCCCGTCATGCCTGCCGAGTTGCGCCAGCTGTTCGAGGAGGCCACGTAATGGCAGCGAACGGACACTCCGGCGGGGGGCCGGCTCACGCGGTCGGCAGCGAGATCGTGATGAAGCTCTGGCGCGGCGATGAGTCGGGTGGAGGTTTCGAGGAGTACCGGATCCCTGCCCAGGAAGGCGAGGTCGTGCTCGACGTCGTCCATCGGATCCAGGCCACACAGGCCCCGGACCTCGCCGTGCGGTGGAACTGCAAGGCGGGTAAGTGCGGATCCTGCTCGGCGGAGATCAACGGGCACCCACGCCTCATGTGCATGACGCGGATGAGCACACTCCCGCCCGGCGAGATCACGGTGTCGCCGATGCGGGCGTTCCCGGTCATGCGGGACCTGGTGACCGATGTCTCGTACAACTTCGAGGTCGCGAAGCAGATCCCCGCCTTCACCCCACCGCTGAAGCCCGCCGAGGGCTACCGCATGGCGCAGGTCGACATCGACCGGGGGCAGGAGTTCCACAAGTGCATCGAATGCTTCCTCTGTCAGAACGTCTGTCACGTGATCCGTGACCACGAGGAGAACAAGCCCCGATACGCCGGGCCTCGTTTCTTCGTGAGGCTGGCCGAGCTCGAGATGCACCCGCTCGACACCTTGGACCGCCGCGCTTACATCTCCGAGCGGATGGGCATAGGCCTGTGCAACATCACCAAGTGCTGCACCGAGGTCTGCCCCGAGGAGATCCACATCACCGACAACGCCATCATCCCGCTCAAAGAGCGCGTCGTGGACTCCCGCTACGACCCGATCGCCTGGCTCGGACGCAAGATCCGAGGACGGCCGGTGCCGACGAGCGCAGCCGAGGCAGCCCGCCACACGGGGGCGGCCGCCACCGAGGCGCGAGGTAACCGCTCTGGCGCTGCGCCGGCCGAAGCGGCATCGGCCGGCGGCTCCGGTGACGCGGCAGACGCCTGACACGGCTAACGGGGCCGGGACGCCTGGTACGGCTGATACTGAAGGTCCGCTCGACTTCCTTTCCCCCGAATGGCTGCAGGCTCTCGAGGTGGCCCTGAACGAGCCGCACGTCGGCGCCGGCGCGGCGGGCGAAGCGGGCGGCGCGGCCATCGCGGTCGGCCAGAGAGTGACCGGCGTGCCGTTCGCCGCCGGGCACGAGGTCCGCTACACCATGTCGCTCGGTGCTGAGCAGGCCCGGGTCACCGCTGGCTCGGTCGAGGCCGCCGACGTCGTGATCGTCACGACCTACGCCGACGCGGTGGCGCTGGCAGCCGGTGAGCGGACTGCCGGCTCGCTGCTCGCGGCCGGCGGCATCAAGCTGAGCGGGGACGTCGCCCGGTTGGTCGAGACTCTCACGCTGGTCGAGCGGGCGGCCGGTGCCACGAGGTCGCTGCGGGACCGGACAACGTACCGATGACCCCATCCACGCTGCTCTCCCCGTCAGGCGGCACGTGTGCGACGTGGACATCGAAGCCGATCGTCACGCGATCGTCACTCGACCGGCGACACCGCAGAGGGGCGCGAGCCGTGGCGCGGGACTAGGCTCTCCGCATCAGGTTCCAGCGTGTTCCGGAATTCCACGAAGGAGGCAGCGGGTTACCCGCCTGACTGCTGCGAAGGGAGATATGGATGACCCTCACCGGGGTGATCGACGATCACATGCTCCATCAGTACCGGGCCTTGCTCGACGAAGAAGACAAGGCTTTCGACGAGCTGGAGCACGCGTACGAAGACGGTGACCGAGATCATTTCGAGGCGGATCTCTCGCAATGGGAGCAGGCGGCGCAACGCCGCTTGGCGTACTTGAAGCGAATGGGCGTACAGCTGGATCTGGCCTGAGACCACGGCGCCGCCCTCGGGCGGCGTTGAACACGTGCCCAGAATTCATCTCGAAGTCAACGAGGCGACACATTCGGGCTTTCCAAGCGGACGGTTGATGGGCCATCATTAAGGGAGCAAGGGGATGACTTCCATCAACGAGGACACGGCACGCATGCACCGGGGGGTCAGTGGCTGGGCAACGCACTGAGGAAGCCATGAGCTTCTTCGTCACTCGGAACCACGACGATCGCGACCTGATCGAGCGGGAGATCGGGGAGTCGCGGCCAACAGTCCTGCTGACGAGCGGCTTCGCCGCCGGTCGCAAGCTCGCGCCATGGAGGCGCCTGAAGCGATTCGCGTTCGTGATGATCGGAAGCATCCTGTGCGGTTCGACCGCCTTCGTCGCGGTGGGTCTGGCTCACTTCTTCGTGGACGGCTACAAGCACGGGAGGCTCTTCCACCTCGGCTACATCTTCCTCAGCGGTTTGGCGGGCGCTCTCGTCATGCTGCTGACGATCCGCAGCCGTCCGGACAGGGCGCGGAGCGCGGATGGGTATCTCGAGGAGTGGGTCGAGGCGTTCCGCGAGGCATTCATCATCGGCATTGTGCTGGTGGTGACCGCCTTCTTCTGGCGGCCGACCCTCGTCAAAGGGTCGTCTTTCTCGCGGGGCACGATCCTGCTCTCGGTCCCGCTCGTGGCCCTGTCGCTCGGCCTGACCCGGTCGGCGGTGCGCGACGTGCTGCTCCGGCTGCGGCGCCGGGGGCACAATCTCGCCTCCGTCGTGGTGATCGGCGACGGGCCGTCCGCCACCTCGTTCATTAAGAGCATCGAGGCCCAGACCGGATCGGGCTACCGGGTGATCGCACACATCACCGACACCGAGCTCCACGTCGACCTCGGCGCCGTGCTCGCGAAACTGTCCAGCGAGGTGCCGATCGACGAGGTGGTGATCTCGTCGTTCTCGATGGCTCCGGACCAGATCTCGAGCATCGTCAGCCATGCCGGGATGCGAGGCGCACGGTTGCGGGCGGTACCGGAGATGTTCGGGCTCCCGCCATCCAAGGTGAGCGTCGAGTCGTTCGGGGACTTCCCGTTGCTGACGCTGTTCGAGAACCCCGTGCGCGGGCCCCACTGGGCTGTGAAACGGGCGGTCGACCTGGTCGGTGGATCCGTCGTGCTCGCCGTGACCGGGCTCCCGATGCTCGTGATGGCAATGCTCGTGCGGATGACGTCGTCCGGTCCAGTGCTGTTCCGGCAGGAACGGGTCGGCATGGACGGCAAGCGCTTCGAGCTCCTCAAGTTCCGCTCTATGACCGCTGGTGCGTCGGATCAGGCCCACCGGGAGTTCATGTTCCAAATGCTGGCCGGGGAAGAAGGCCTGGGAGCAGAGTCGGGGGGTTTCTTCAAGCTCACCGACGATCCTCGGATCACGAGGGTCGGGAAGGTCATGCGCCGGTACTCGCTGGATGAGCTGCCGCAACTACTGAACGTTCTCAAGGGCGACATGAGCCTCGTCGGCCCCCGGCCCGCGCTCGCCTACGAAGTGGACCTGTACGAGGACTGGCAACGCCGGCGTCTCGACGTGCTGCCGGGGATGACCGGCCTGTGGCAGGTGAGCGGCCGTTCACGCTTGAGCCCTGCAGACATGCTCCGTCTCGACGTCCACTATGCGGAGACGTGGTCGCTGTTCAAGGACACGCTGATCATCTTGAAGACGATCCCCGCGATCCTGCGGGACGACGCCCGCTGACGCTGGCCCCCTAGAGGTGCGGCCGGCCCGATCTCACCGCACGAGCGGCTTGACCCGGCTCTCCAGCAGCGCCATGAACCCGTCGAGCGCCGCCGCCGACGCCGTCCGGAGCGCCCGGTCCCCCGCCGGCCGCCGCTCGGTCGGCACCGGCAGGTCCTCGGCGGACACCAGCGTCGTCAGCCGGCCCCGCTCCTCGAGCCACCGGTCGACCGCCGCCGGCTTGCCCTGGAAGATCGAGTAGGCGGGCGTCCCCAGCACGGCTGCTTCCCGGGTCATCGACCCGCCGGCGCCCACGAACAGATCGGCGCAGCACAACAGGTCCGGGCCCGACACGGGTTCGCGCAGCACTCGCACGCCACGCCGGCCCTCGAACTCCACCCCTTGCGACGAGGTGCGAGGGGTGAGCAGCACGGTGCACCCCTCCTCGCCCAGACGGTCCACGATGTCGTCGCACAGCGAATTCCGGTGCCGGTGGTACAAGGCACCTTCGGCGGCGGGGCGGACCACGGCCATGATCTCGTCCTCGGCAACGTCCAAAGCCTTGCGGAACTCTGCCTGGGGCTCGAAGGTGGAGAAGGCGATCTCCTCCTTCAAGCACGGGTAGGGAACCCAACGGCGCCTCGACAACCCGAACGGCTTCAGCGAAGCGAACGGGATCGCCGCCGGTGTGAACACGAGGTCAGCCAATCGGAAACCGACATGGTTCGCCGGGTGGTGCTCGTAGTCCATCATGTTCACCGACGGGATCTGCAACAACCGGGCGGCCATCACCTGCGCGTTTGACGCGTGCCCGAGAGCGACGTCGATACCATCCCCCCGCACGGCGCGGGCGAGGTCGGCTGCGCGCCGGAAGATCGCTGTCCCTTTCGCCCACCGCTCCGTGTGGTAGCCCTGGCTACCCACGAGGCGTGTGTCCGGCCAGGCCGCCGCCGAGAGCGCTCGGGCCTGGCCCCGATCCCATGCCGTCACCACGATGTCGTCGCCCTCAGCGCGCAAGCGGTCCACGATCGGCCTGAAGACCGTCACGTTCGGAGCATTCGCGATGTCGATCCACCACTTCATGGGTGACGATCCTTCTTCTCTGGTGTCGGTGCCGGGGTCGCTACCCCGGCCAGCACTGCCGCCAGACGGGTGAGGGCGAGGCACATCGGCGCATCCGACCAGCGGACGTAGGGTACGGCCTTCCGGTGCACCCGCCCTTTGCGGTAAACGAAGGTTCCCGACCTGGTCCTCATCCAGGTGAGCATGTACCCCGCGATCGCCTGGGCGAACGCAACCTCCGAGCCGCCGTCCAGGGCGAAGGTCTGGATGCCCTGCGCCCCGGTGATCACGTCCACGGGGAACCGCTTGCCCGGGTACAGCAGTGGTCGCCCGTCCGCCTCGAAAAGAGACCGCCGGTAGCCCGCCCGCACGCGGTCGGCCAGGGCACGCAACTCGGGGTCATCCAGCCACCCGGACAAGTCCAGCAGTGCCTCCGCCACGAAACCCGTATGGTGCCCATCCACCCACGCCTCCCTGCTCCCCTCGCCGTAGGGCAGCAGGCCATCCGCACCGATCTCACGGGTCGTCACGTCGAGGCAACCACGGGCGGTCTCGAGCCAGGACTCGTCGCCGAACGCCCGGGCGGTACGGGCCACGAAGCGCGCTGCGAGCACGTTGGCGTTGTGGATCAGCAAGCGCTCGGCCGGCACGTAGCGAAAGTACCGGCGTCCACCGGACTCGAGGTAGAGACGGTCGAGCGCCCAGGCGGCGGCTCCGGAAGCTGCGTCCTGCCAGCGCGCCGAGCGCTCCCCGTAGCCATCCTCGCCTGCTACGGCGCCGGCCCCGTCGAGCAGGGCCTCGACGGTGAACGCCGTGCAGATCACGTTCGGCACTGTCTTGCGGTAGGCGAACGTCTTCGTCTGGACGTCGAACGGGTACCCCCAAGCCGCCTCGACCCGGTTCGAGCACAGCCAGTCCAGGCGCGTGGCCATGGCGCCGAGGGTCGCTGTCCTCGCCTCCGTCGGCACGAGCCTGGCCAAGAGGGCGCCCGCAGAGGCGAAGTGTGCGACCGTGTAGGCGTTGCGCGTCGGCCGGATGCCTTCGAGGGAGCGGAGGTTGACCGGCGAGCGTTTGTTCAGCTGGACGATGGCGAGCTGCACCGGCCGTGGGAGCTGGGACACGACGGCCAGCCGATCCGTCTCCAACCCGTCGTAGGGGTCGAAGCTCGTATCGGCACGCTCCCGCCAATACGCCTCGAGGAACCTCGCCGTGCGGGTGACCTCATCGATGCCGGGGAGCCCCGGCCTAGCGGCGCGGCTCACTGCTCAGAGATGCTCGACCGTGGGCCCGGATACCCGATGGCGGGTGTCGAACAGGTAAGGCGCCGCAGCAGCGATGGCCGGCAAGTCGAACGCATCGTGGTCGGTGAGGAGCAGCACCCCGTCGGCCAACGACGCCTCCTCAGTGGTGGCCTCGACTCGCGTGACCCGGTCGTCGAGCGGGGCCGGCCCGACATGGGGATCGGCGAGGCGAACTTCGGCGCCGAGCTCCAGCAGTCGCTCGATGAGCGGGACCGCCGGAGACTGCCGGGCGTCGGCAGAATTGCGCTTGTACGCAAGCCCGAGCACGAGCAGCCGGGAGCCTTTCAGCGACTTCGACTGCTCGTTGAACGCAAGCCCGAGCCGCCTCACGACGTAGTCGGGCATGTGCTCGTTCACGTCGTTGGCGATCTCGACGAACCGGAACGCGTACCCGAGCCTCCGGCGGACGCGCCACGACAGGAACGACGGGTCGACCGGGATGCAGTGCCCACCCACGCCGGGACCGGGATAGAACGGCATGAACCCGAAGGGTTTCGTCGACGCAGCCCGGATCGACTCCCAGATGTCGATCCCCAGCTCGTCGGCGACCATCGCCAGCTCGTTGGCGAGAGCGATGTTGACATGGCGGAACGTGTTCTCCACGAGCTTGGCGAGCTCGGCCTCGGCCGTGCCGCTCACCTCCATCACGGCGTCGACGACGGACGAGTAGAACTCCGTCATGGCCACTCGCGACGCCTCGTCTATGCCCGCCACGATCTTCGGCGTGTTCTCGAAATGCCACGTCTCGTTGCCCGGGTCGATTCGCTCAGGGCTGTAGCCCAAGCGGAAGTCCCGGCCGGCGAGGAGGCCGGACCGACGCTCGAGGATCGGCGCGACCACCTCGGTCGTGGTCCCCGGGTAGGTCGTCGACTCGAGCACGACGCACGATCCCTCCCGGACGAGCGGCCCGAGCATCTCGCACGCCTGCTCGATGTACGAGAGATCCGGGAGCCCTTCGTACAGTGGTGTCGGCACAGTGATGACAGCGATATCGAAGTCGGCGCAAGCCTCGATGTCGGCGGTCGGCGTGTACCGGCCGGTCGCCAGCGCCGCCACGAGCCGCTCCGGAGCCACGTCCTCGATGAAGGACTGACCGGCCAGCAGCCGCTCGACCCGCTCCTTGTCGACGTCGAGGCCGATGACGGTATAACCGACCTCGACAGCGCGCATCGCCAGCGGCAGGCCGACATAGCCCTGGCCCATCACCACGAGCCGCTTGGCACCCATTGCCGGAGGGTACGGCACGGCGCCTTCGAGCGGCAACCTCGCGCCGGAGGCGACCGGATCGTTGACAGCACCCTCCGCGACTCCCGAACCGCTTGTGCTCATCGCGCCATCCCATCTCCGTCTGTAGCGAGCACCTCGGCCACTCGCTGTGCCGTCAACCCGTCCCACAGTGGTGGCCGGTACGGCGGGAGGCGGCCCGCCGAGGAGGCGGCGAGCGACTCCCGGGCGGCCGCCAGGATCGTCTCCGGGTCGGTCCCGACGACCTTGTTGCGACCGCCCTCGAGCGTGCTCGGCCGCTCCGTCTCCTCCCGCAGCGTGAGGCACGGTGTCCCGAGCACGACCGCCTCCTCCTGGATGCCGCCCGAGTCCGTCAGCACGAGAGACGCAGCAGACATCAAAGCCACGAAGTCCGGGTAGTTGAGCGGCGGGAGCATCGTGATGCCTGGACCGGTGTCGAGATCGGCGAGCTCGAGACGCTGCTGTGTCCGCGGGTGCACGGCGAACAACAACCGGACTGCGCGGCTCACCTCGACGAGGGCGCCCACGAGCCGGGCGAGCACGGCGGGGTCGTCGACGTTCGACGCACGGTGCAGCGTCACCAAGCCGAAGCCTGACTCCCCCACCCCAAAGCGTCGCCGCACGTCGGGGACGTCGATGCGCGGCAGGACCCAATCGAGCGAGTCGATCATCACGTTGCCGACGAGGTGGACCCGATCGGCCTCGATCCCTTCGGCCTCGAGGTTGACGACGGCATCGGCCGACGGCGCGAACAGCCAGCGGGACAGGCGGTCCGTCAGGATCCGGTTGCGTTCCTCGGGCATCGACTCGTTGAAGCTGCGCAGTCCTGCCTCGACATGGGCGACCGGGACGCCCAAGGTGCCCGACACGAGCGCAGCCGCCAGCGTGGAACTGACATCGCCGACGACGACGGTGCAGTCCGGCTTCACCTGCTCGTAGACCGGCTCGAGGCGCGTCATGATCGTGGCGATCTGCCAGGCCTGCGAGCCGGCGCCAACCTCGAGGGCGATGTCGGGTGCGGGCAGCTCGAGCGCCTTGATCACGTCGTCGGACATGACGGCATCGAAGTGCTGGCCCGTGTGCACGAGCACCGGGTCGAAGACCGGGTTGGCGGACATGGCCCGGTGGATCGGGGCGATCTTCACGAAGTTCGGCCGGGCACCGAAGACGAGCAGCGGCCTCACGCCAGCGCCTTCTTCAGCCCGTCGCCGGCCGGCGCGATGGCAACGGAGCCTCCGGTCGTGATGGCTTCCGCCAGCCTGCACGTGGCGAGCGACGACCACAAGGCGAGGGGGAAGTCGGCTGCCGGGACACGGCGACCCTGCAGCACGTCGACCAGACCCGCCATCTCCTCGGCATGCCCTTTCGGCCCGCCCCGGAACGTCTTGTGCGTCCCCGCCCGACCCCAGATCGTGAGCGAGCGGAAGTCGTCGATGCGGGCCGCCATGCCGAGTGTGGCGATCTCGATGAACTCCTTCGGAGCGCCGCGCGGCGTGTCACCGGAGTAGGTGAGCGTGGCGCTCGACCCATCCGCGTAGCTCAGCAGCGCCGAGACGCTCTCGGTGCGC
>Ga0187860_1003953_pt1 | contig 11384 bp, 6 predicted proteins | sample June2016WEW_10_4_FD_132981 | JGI IMG/M metagenome (GOLD analysis project Ga0187860, IMG submission 132981) | Peatland microbial communities from SPRUCE experiment site at the Marcell Experimental Forest, Minnesota, USA - June2016WEW_10_40 | ecosystem: Environmental > Terrestrial > Soil > Wetlands... | reverse complement strand
CACTTCGGCGTCCACGCCGGTGACGCGCGTCGAGTGTTTCTTGTTCAGATTCCGCAGCATGACCTCGGCGATTGGCGGAATATCTTCTCTGTGGTCGCGGAGTGGCGGAACTTCGATCTGGAATACACTCAACCGATAGTAAAGTTCTTCGCGCAAATGCGTACCGATCTGGTGACTGGTGGCGGCCAGCACCCGCGCGTCCACTGCGATTTCCTGCTTCCCGCCGAGCCGCCGCACTTTCAGGTCCTCCAGCACGCGCAGCAGCTTCGGTTGTGTGGACGGCGGCATCTCGCCGATCTCATCGAGAAGCAACGTGCCGCCGTGAGCTTGCTCGAAACAACCGGCCGAGCGCTCCATAGCTCCCGTAAAAGCGCCCTTCTCGTGGCCGAACAACTCACTCTCAACAAGAGTTTCCGGCAAGGCGGCTGCGTTGATCGCTACAAAAGGCCCATCGCAGCGGGGGCTGCACTTATGAATCTCCCGCGCCACCAACTCCTTCCCGGTGCCACTCTCTCCAGAGATCAATACGGGCGCCGAGGTGGGCGCCACCTGCCGGATCAGCGAGAAGATCTGCTGCATCGCCGGGGAGATTCCCACCAAGTCTCCGAGTACGCCATGTAGACTCAGGTTGCGCTTCAACTCTTCGGTTTTCTGCAGGCTTCTTTTGTAGCGGATTGCGCGTTCCAGAAGGATCCTGAAGGCGCGTGGTTCCACCGGCTTCTCCAGGTACCAGAACGCTTTGAGATCATGAACCGCGGTCAGTGCCTTCTCCATACTGCCGAAACCAGTGAGCGCGATCGCCGGCGTGAGGTCGCCGCGTTCCTTCAGGCTCCGGAGCAGTTCGAAGCCGTTCATGCGCGGCATGATCAAATCCGCGACGATGGCGTCCGCGTTGAAAGTAGTGAGCCGTTCCAGGGCTTCCTGCCCGTCTGCCGCCACCTGTGTTTCAAAGGCGGCCTCGGAAAGCATGGCCGCCAAGGCGGCACGTTGGCGTTCCTCATCGTCAACTACGAGGACCCGGCCCGGAACCGCAGGCAATCGAGGCATTCAGTTCATTTTAGCGCCAAGCCCCGAATCGGAATCCGATTGCTTCGGGGCAGGCGCAGGCATTCGGATCCGATGACGAGAATTCAACTCACCGCCAGTGCTAGCATCTGGAGTTCGACCAGCGAATTACTCCCGCGTTCTCGCCCTTTCCGCTACCTAACTGTTATGCAAGGATTTAGCCGATTTCCGGGCGAGTCTGGACTTTGATACTGCGGGCGTACCTCGGTAAAGGCCAACCCTTCGCGCTGTCATCAACACGCATCATTGACGCGATGCGCGCCGACACCACTCGGCGGTCGTGGTTGCGGCCAGGATGGAGTTAGCCAAGTTCGCGCCAGTCCTGCTCATTCAACTCTACTTTGTGTTCCTTCGCTGCGGATTTGATGCGTTTCCAGGCGGCATCGCGTTCAGCAACGGTCACCCCTTGCACCTGCTTGAAGCGGGCGATCGCGTTGCGCACGTGAGCAGCGTCATGGATGGGTTCTTTGCGCTCCTTGGGGAAAGCGAAGTTTTCGTCGGCGATATGATCGCGGCTAGCTTCAGTGATCTTGGACATGCTTCTCGATAAGCAAACCAATGGCCGGTTTACTCGCGCCACCGCAGGAATCCACCGACTCCGCCGACCGATTCGAGTAATGCCCCGTCTTCAATAAACGTCACGGTTGCGCCGGTTTGCTTGGCTTTCGCCACCAGCAAATCCGGCAGCGGCGCTTGCCGCGATTCTTCGCTTTTCGTTTCTCCCTCTGCATTGGGGATCTCCGGCGCGAGGATGGCTTGCACTTCCTCCGGTTGGGAATGGCCCTCCTCGAGCCCGCCGCTGATGAGCAATTCCTCCACTTGCCCCTTGGCCAGGGCTTCGAGCGTCTCTTCCGGCCCGGCTACGGCCAATCCGCGACCGCGATATTGCTGCATCAGCCGGTCCACCTTTTCCGCGCCAGTCCTGGCTTCCTGCTCCTGTAGCTTTGCGAGAGTGGCGGTCAACACATCCTGCTCGGAAGCATGAATATCGAGTTTCATTACCTCCACCATGGAGGCCATTTCCTGAGGCAGTTGTTCTTGAAGCAGCGGAATCACAACCGAATCGCCGGCAAGGATGATATGACTTATTCTGTCTTCGCGGACAATCTGAGCCAAACGTTCGATGACCTCTTTGGCGTGCTCCTGGTGCGCGTTCCCCACACGCCGCTGGTAGCGGGCCTGCGACCATCCACCCACCTTGACCCGATGAACTTTCTTGCCTTTTACCTCCTCGGCGCCGATGACTTGGTCAAGCCCGAAGACGAAGATGCGCGCCGTGTTCATATCCGTAAGCACCGCGGCGTACCGCGGGTATTGCTCATCGAGATGTGCCAGATGATACAGATGTGGTTGGTTGCAGGCATAGACACGGTTATCGCTGACAGGAGTGTTTAACTGGATAGCCTCGAAGAATTCCGCCGCGCCCCAGCACGCGAATATGGCTACTCCGTTCGCCGCGGGGCCGATTTTGTCAGTGGCGTATGCAATAATTCGCTCCACGTCTCGATCGAAACTGTGACGCTCGGGGGAACCCGGCGACCAGGTTCTGGCGAGCGCCTTGAATTCGCGATGAAGATGCGGCGTCGCGTCGGGCGTACGTCCGTGCTGATCCGGCTGAGTGTTCAGGTAGACGCTCAACACCGGAAACGTAGTGGGCTCGAAAGCCACCAGCCGCGCGAGAGGCTCATCCATAGTGGTCGCAAGTGGCTCTGTGATCGTAGAGGACATTTCGCGGTACTCTTGAATCGTTTGGGTGATATCGAGCACGGCATGGAAAGCGCATCGGGCGTCCGGAAGACCATTCCGCAGTCCCGGCGAAAGCTGCCGGGCGCCCGAGAGCTTCTCGACCTGTAATTCCTCACACCCTGCGGATGAACCAAACAACCAGCAGGACCACAAGAACGGTTCCAACCAATCCTAATCCGAGCATTTCATTTCTCCTATGAAAACAAAATAGAGCAACTGCACTTGCCTGGTTGCGCCTTGATGAGCTACCACGCGCAAAATTATCAAGGCTCCGGCCTTAGTTACAGCACGATGATGGCCGAAGCGGCATATCACTCTGCCACCTGCTGAACGGGTTGACCCGGCTTCGCCGATTGCGTTTCGGCAACTTTGGCATCTCGCGTGCGGCGTTTGCATCGCCTCCCACTCGCGGGAGCGAGGAGACGCGGGCTGACGCGCACCCGAAAAGGCCCGGAATAGGGGCCTTGGACAAGATGGCGGGCACTTCGGGCAAGTTCTGAGAGAGCCGCTTTTCCCGCAGTATTGGCCATTTCCGGCAAGTCCAGGCCGTCAAGCCGTTAACCGGAAGGAATGGGAGTTTGTCGTGGAGGGGTTTGGCTCCCCAGTCTGGACACGTTTCGAACTCTTGCGGCCTAAGACGAGGTCCACTCGAACCACTCTAGATGCTTTTAGGCCAATGACATCCGCGCAATACGGGCACGCCCATCCAGACTGGGCGCCCAGCCGGGATCCTTCTCGAACGACTGAGAACGAGCATGTTCGAGCAGAGAATCCGGTGAGGGCCGTAGACACTCCGGCGTTTCTCGCCGAGGTGAGGAATGTCGTCGCTTTCGGCGGGTGATCGGATGCATCCGTTTGTACGGAAGGTGTTTCGTTCAAGTGGTGGCTGCGGGTGGCCTTTGGCTGAATCGGCGACTACCGAATACGCACAGGCGCGGCCCTGCGGTCCAGCATCAGCTCCGCCGATGGGTTCCGCCAGACGCGAGCGACCGGTGCAGCGCCGGGGTTGGGCTCTGTGGTGTAGGAGCCGCTGTGAAGGTACAGCGGAATGAGGGCTGTGGACTCGAACCACTGTTCAGAAGGCACGGCGCGCTTGCATACGGCAGCGCCAAGGTCTCCGTTTGACTCTTTCCACTCCACCGCCAGTTCGTCGGCTTTGAGGGCCGCCGTCGCATCAAATGTGTCGTCGCCGCTCCGGAGGACGAACGAAACCACGCCTCCGCGCAAGGTTCCGCCTACGGACGGCAGATCGAGCGTCTGCACGTTGACCTGGTCTCCCTGGGCTACGATGCCGAGCGAAAAATCCGGGCATTCCCAGTTTCCAGCCACCGTCTGTGGCAGGGGGAGGGGCGTCGCCGGCAAGGCATAGAACAGACCGCGGATGTCGATCGTACCCTCGCGGCGGCGATCGTGCGGCAGGGCGTAGAACGGGATGGCCGCGATCTCATCCCAGGCGTCGGCTGCCTCCACGCCATCGCGCATCAGCAATCGGCCATCCTTCAATCGGTAAACCGGGGCAGGCAGAAACAGGCGAGGGTCATCCAGGGAAAGCCGATACATGAGCTGATTGTAGTTATAGCGCGGAGTGATGACCGGCTTGCCGGAGAAGGTATCCGTATAGGTGCCCTCGAAGTAAATGATGCGCCCGCCCGCTTGATCGAAGAATGGATGCCGCACCGGCCAATAGAAAAAATAGCCGTCGTGGGAGGCCACGCGCGTGGTGTACACCCACGGGCCGACTGGCGTGTCGGCCTCGGCGTACCACACTTCGCCGGGGTTCCTCTGCGAAATTCCGATCCACCGCTTGCGATATGCGTTCCACTCGACCCTTGTGGCGGCGTCCACTGGCTGGCCAGTTTCCACGTCGAGCCATGTGCTCCGCTCCTTCGGCAGCGTAGCACTTCGTTTCCACTCGCCGTCGAAGACTTCGTAGGCGCCGAGATCCTGGACGCTTTTCCAATCGGCGCGAACGCGCACCACGGGCGTGGGACGCATGTCGGAGAAATAGAAATAATCCGCGCCTCCGGAGCGGACGCGAAACGGCGGCACGCCTCCCGGCCCCACTTCGGGATCGGCCTTGGGAAAGATGGCGAGCCGCTCGAATTCCTGCGCGTTGTCGTTGAAGACGGCAAGGCCGGACTCATTCGACTTGCTCTGATTTCCAATACTGTCATAGCGCGCCACCAGGCGTTCGGCCCCGGAGGGATCATGCACAGTCAATAGCGCGGACAACCACTTGAGACCGTCGATGGGCCACGGGCACATCGGCTTGACGAAGCCGTCGGGGCTGGTGAAGTACTTGAGGTCCACACCCAGGCTGGGATCGAGGCCGCCACTGCCAGGCAATTCGGACGTGGCGCTGGTGGTGGCAAAATTGCCGTACGGGCGGCCGGCGCGGTCCGTATCGCCCCACAGCCAGAACAGCTTTCCGTGGTACGGCGCCACGCGGACGGTGTCCTGCCCCAACACCTCGCTATTCAGCACGGGCTCGCGGACCGGCACGGGAAATCCCGTCAGCGCGCTGTCGCGGTATATGCCCTGCCCTGTAACACGGTAGAGGCGCTCGGCGATTTCGAGGCGTTGAATCCTCAATTCCTCTTTCCTACCCCGAACCACGTGGATGACACGTCCGCCGCCAGGGAATCGATAGCCGGGGCTTTCGATACGGAAATAGACGTCGCGGTCCATCAGTCCAGGTTCGTTCCAGGCAACAATACCGTTGCTGTCGGTAATGCAGACGATGTGGTTGTTTGTCGTGAAACTTACCATTGGCACGCCGCGTCCAGTGTCGCGATCGACAATCCGGATCTGGAAGTAGTCGCCGGGAGCACTGATGGCCAGTAGGGGAAGAAGTCCAGGCAGGAGACGTCGGAGCATCACAGAGATAATGATCGCAAAAGGACCAGCGCCTGCGGACACAGGAGCGCCTCGCGCGAACTGGGTTGGTCGCGTAGACGAAGAATTACTCACGGCTTGTCGCAACGTTTACCGATTCCGTTCGGATTACAGCCATGGCGACATGATATCAGCCGATCCCAGAGCATGTGCCCGCGAAGAGTTCGAGTCCACTCTGGGGCGTCGTCCGCGCTCGAACATGCAAGTTGAAGAAGCAAAAGAGGAAGCAGCAAGAGCAGCGAAACTGGCGTGGCTCGCCGGCATGGATTCGAACTCCGTTTGACACGACGGGCTAACGCTCAAATGTCGACTGGCAAAAGCGCATCAAATCTGGTTCGCCAGGTTAGAAATCCACACACAATTCCGTTATCTTCCCGTACGGCCCAAAACACTACCGTGGCGACGCGCCGAGACCCGATTAATGCGAATCAGTGCTGGAGCAGGGGCGCGTTCCCAGAACTCGGCCTGGGTTGGCTGACTGGTGGTCAGTTCACGGAATCTTCAGATGACTTGAGAACGGTCCTTTGGCCAAGGCTGGTGTGCTGACTGTGGACCTACCGAGATGGAGTGTGAAACGTGTGCGGCGGAGAGACTGAGCATTCCAGGCAGAGCCCCGTGTAGATTTCTCAAGATGTACCAAGACTTGCCCCTGGCGCCAGCCAGCACCGCTGTTTCTACCAACCGCTTTTAGGTTGCGCTGTGGCGATAGTTCTCTTGGGCCCGGCATCAGTAGTTTATTGCCTTTCCATGTTCACGAGGGTTTGCACTAGGGCGCGCGTACCATTCACATCCAGCTTCCGCGATGCGTATTCGGCGTTCATCAGCGGTTCGTCAAGCAGCCAATCGTATTTCTCGAAAATCTTGTTTTTGACTGGCGCCGCGAGCGCGACCGGATCAGGGATCGGATCTGACACAATGCGCCGGAGGGCCGCCATAGTGTCTTCTCCCGTTGCAAAGACGCGCACAGTGGCGCCCTCGTTTTGCGCGATATGGCCAAGGTACTTGAGCCAGACCGCGAGCGTGTCATTCGCGCGATCGCCCATCCAGGTGAAGACCACAGTCTCTGCGCCGGCCGGTACGATGCTCCTGCATTCCAGACCGTACTGAGAAAAATGCGCCCTCGCCTCCGTAAGCAGATCGCCCGCCGTGGCATCCAGGTATGGGGGCATCGCGATTCCTAGATATACCGCGCGCATCTCCTGGCGAATTCTGTCGTGAACATCGCCGCGCTCTCCGGTGAATGACGGAATGCGCCCTCTGGGAGCGGGACGGACTTCAATCACTTTCCGTTGCTCGTCCACGGCCACCACACGCCATCGGCGGCCCGCGAAAATGAGCGCACTGTTTTCTGCGAGAGGTCGATCGATAGGCAGAGTGCCCAACGTCTTGCCGGCGGCAACTATCCGGTACTCCTCCGCCGTTGCGAATGCCGCATAGAACGAGTAATGATTGACGATTCGCTCCCCAGCTTCGTCGAGCAAGAGCGTGCCGTCGGGCTCCTGTCGTATGATCTGCCGGGAGCCGAGGCTGCGGAGCACCTGAACGAACATCGATTGTTCGGCGGCGAAGGCTTTCGACAGGATGGACCACGCGCGCCCGGCCGTTACGCCCCCGAACTGGGCGATTAGGGAGAGCAACTGCTGGACGAGCGTCGACAGATGAAGGCGGCCCGTTCCCGAAGGTTCGCGCCAACGGGCCAGAAGTAAGTTCACCATTGCGATTGTCTGCACCAACTCCACCCTGAGCAGGTCACCTATGGAGGAGTTCGAGTCGATCTCGGACTCGCGGATGTAGGTTCGCAGGACCGCAGGTTCTCCGCGCCGGCCCGAACGCCCCAGCCGCTGCCGTAGGCTTGCGACCGAATTCGGCGTTCCGATTTGCGCGATGCTCTTGACCATGCCGATATCGATTCCCAGTTCGAGCGTGGAGGTACAGACAGCAGTGGCAGGACGCGCGCTGTCCTTGAGAGCGGCTTCGGCGTCTTCACGGATCTCCTTCGCGAGATTGCCGTGGTGCACCCAAAACTCATTAGGCAAACGTTCGGCTTCGCACATTCGGCCCAGCAGATCGGCGTACTTCTCGACGTTGCTGCGGCTGTTGGCGAACACCAGGTTCTTGGAGCCGCGGAGCGTCGTCATGAGGTCCGCAGCAACTGCATAGACGCTGCCATCGTTCACCGATTCCTCGGCCGATCCTTCTTCGGGAGCCTTCTCTCCGGCCGGGTGATCGACAGGAGCCGTAATGCGGTAGCCTCGAACGAGCAGCTTCAGCTCCTGGCCGCTTCCGCACGACACAACGATTTGAACCTTGTCGCCATCGTGGGGCCGCAGGAAACCAGCTGCAATGGTCATGTCGCCCAGGGTGGCGCTGAGTGCAATTCGGGGTACTCGCCGTCCGATCGCGTGCTCGACCCGCCAAAGCAGCGACTGCAACTGCTGCCCCCTTTCCGTGCCGATGAAGCTGTGGAGTTCGTCGACGATAACGTAGAGCAGCTTCGAGAAGAGGGCGCCAACGGACGGGCCACGGTTCACGAAGACCGCCTCCAGCGACTCCGGTGTGATGAGCAGAATCCCCTTCGGCTCTTTCAAGAATTCGCGCTTACGGCCTTGTGAGATATCGCCGTGCCAGGGGTGGACAGCGATTTCCATGGCTTCACACAGCCGTTCCATCCGGTCACCCTGGTCGTTGATCAGTGCCTTCAAAGGGCTGACGTAGAGGACGCACGCTCCCGAGTTTTCTGGCGAGAGCAGTCGCGAGCAGATGGGCAGGAAGGCAGCTTCGGTTTTGCCGGATGCTGTCGCCGCAGCAATGATCACATCCAGAGAGCCTTCGAGGATGGGCCCCGCGGCCTTCTCCTGTGCATCCCGAAGCTCAGTCCAGCCCTGTTCGTAGATCCATCGCTGCACGGCGGGATGAAGCAGATGGAATGTGTCGGATGTCGCGGCCATTGCAAGCTCAGAGCCGGAAGCTGGCGAGGTCGTCGCTGGCCGCCGGCGTCTTGGAGGGCTCCGGTTGCTCCTCCGCTTCAGTTCCCTCGTCTTTGACCACTTCCACGCGGCCCAGCAATTCGCGCCACGAGGACTGCGGGTTCTGCTCCAGGACCGAAAGCAGATTCACAAAAGACGTAATCGTGGTCCTTGGCGTACGGAAATATGCCTCGCCAATTCGCTTAGCGCAGTGTTCCATAAATGCGGTCAACGCCTCGTCAGGCACAAGATATTTCGTGGCGTCCCCACTCGCGAATACGTGCCGCAGCTTCGTCAGCAGCACGTAGAAGTCCTCCTGGGATAGGCTGCCCAGGCGGACCACGGGGCTGGTATAGTCCACCAACCCCTGCGTTGCGAAAGTATTCTCGGCCAGCCGGGATTGCAGGGCCGGGTAGCTGTATAGGCCGCGCCGCGTGTCCAAGAGGAACTCCGGTGTGCCGCCGAGCAGAAAACCGAGCCCCACGGAGATCCCTTGAAAACTGTCGTTCAAGATGCGAAGGATCTGCTCGTAATTGCCGTTCCTGGCCTGAGCGTTCGACAGCTTATAGACGTTGACCAGTTCGTCGAGCAGAACCATCATGCCGTTGAACCCTGCGTGACGGACGAAGCGAGCCATCAGCTTCAGGTGGTCGTAGATTGAGGCGTCATCGACAATGGTGCGGACTCCAAGGGCATTCCGCGCGTCGGTACGGGTGCTGAATTCGCCGCGGAGCCAGCGAACGGCATCGGACTTGAGTTGTTCGTTTCCCGAATCATGGCCGCTCCAGTATGCCGCAATCACGGCGGCGAAATCATACCCACCGGTCATCTCTGAGAGATCCTGAAGCCGCTCATGGATCACATCCTGGGGGCTCGTGCCCTTCTCTCGGGACTGGCGCAAGGCTTCGGAAACAAAACGCTCGACGACGCTGGACATCGCACCGCCATCCGGTTTTGAACGCGTCGAAATGTTACGCATCAGTTCGGCGTACAACGAACGGGCTTGTCCACCAGATGCTTGCAGCCTGCGGTCCGGCGTGAGGTCGGCATGCACCGTCACTAGCTTCTTTTCAAGAGCGACGGAGCGGATTAGGTTGAGAAAGAACGTCTTTCCCGATCCGTACTCGCCAATCACAAACCGGATAGCGGAGCCCCCATCGGCAATCCGCTCGATGTCTCGCAGCAGAGCTTCCACCTCTCTTGCGCGGCCCACCTGGATCAGATGCAGGGCAGTGCGCGGAACCACGCCGGCACGCAGCGATTGGAGAACGGCGTCGCGGTCTTTCGGCCGAATGGCGGTCATTGAATCCGGGTCCTTTCCAGGAGCGCCGATAACACGGCGACGTTGATTTCGACTGGATTGTCGCCTTCGAGCGCGGGCTGCTCGCAGGCATCGAACGCAGCTTCATTAATCGCCTCAATGCTCCCGTCCAACAGGAGTGAGCGCTCCGCGGCGGCGATCTCGAGTTCTTCACGCGACCACGCAGGCTTCTTCGAAAGATAGAGTAGAAAAGCCGACGTAGCCAAGTCGAGGCCGCCGATTGATTCCCGCATATCTACGGCACGTTGCACGGTCGTGGGTGGAGGTGAGGACTCCTCCACGAAGACAGACGCGAGCAGCGCGGATACGGCTGCGGTCTCTCGCAGCTTCGCCTCGACCATGGCGGGATTCAGTTGAATGCCGGCCGGCCTGGCCTTCTGTTGCAGCCTCGGCAAGGCGAACCCGCTTGCAGCAGATGCCGCAGGCTGCACCGTCACTGGGTCCGTCGCGGCCTGGTGGACGTCACTGTACACATCTGCGGGATCGAGGCCGAGAAGTCGGTATAGTTTCCCGAGCGTTTCGACCTCCGCCGGCGAGACGTAACCATTCGCGTTGGCGACTCCCACCAGCAACCTGCCGATGGCTTGCCGCTGCGAGGCCGCAAGCGATCCGACTCGTTTCGTGACGCCTAAGAGACTAGGCCGCTCCTCCAAGACCCAACAAAGATGCGCCCTCAGCCGGCTGCGCTCGTCTTCGGAGAGATGCAACGCAGATGTGATGTGGCTTTCCAAAAACTCCCCCACTTCGCCGCTGATAGTGCCGTCCGCGGCCGAAACCAAGGCAGCCAGGCGGATGATTAGCGTCTCGGCACTATATGCCGGAGTGGGCGCGCTGGCGGCTCCTGGTTTGGCCGGGAAAACGTATACCTTCGTGCCGGCCCGGGCCACAGGCCCTCCGAACCGGACGTCCGGTTCCATCCCGAAACCCATCGAGGCCAAGTACTGCGCCACAGCGACTGCATCGCGCTTGGCGAAACCGGCAGCTAAGGGGAGTTTTACAATCCGCGCTAATTCATCGAGGGACAGGAGCGCACCGGAATTGACCTGTGCCGCCAGACTGTCATGAACCAGCTTGGCCTCACCGGTCTGGCTCTCTGCAAGCAGAACTGGCGGCAGTAATGCCATCGCGGCCGGATATGCCTCGGCGCCTGGATTTCGTCCCAGGTAGCGACTGTAGGCATCGAGGGCGTCCATGCACTCCGCGCCGAGTTCTCTTAACTTACAGATCGGTTCTTTCAGGACCGTGATATCGGGTAGCGTAGTGGAAGCGGTCACCTGGCCGCCAAACGATGCGCTTGCCGGCTGATATTCAAGGTGAATCGTGGTCTTGTTGGGTTTGACCACAATTCCGGCACCCCACTTTTCCCGATAACGGAGTGCAAAGAGCTCTTT
>Ga0187860_1003952_pt1 | contig 11384 bp, 11 predicted proteins | sample June2016WEW_10_4_FD_132981 | JGI IMG/M metagenome (GOLD analysis project Ga0187860, IMG submission 132981) | Peatland microbial communities from SPRUCE experiment site at the Marcell Experimental Forest, Minnesota, USA - June2016WEW_10_40 | ecosystem: Environmental > Terrestrial > Soil >... | reverse complement strand
CTACGATTAAAACGAATTAGTCGCAACGCGAATGCTGAGGCTGACTCGCTGACTTACTGACTCGCTGACCCGCTAAACTGAAGGTGTGACGGAAATCCAGGAATTCATCCGCAGCCTGCCCAAGGCCGAGCTGCATCTGCACCTTGAAGGCACCATCGCGCCCGCCACCCTGGTCGAGCTCAGCGCCCGCCACGACGCTCACCCCTTGACCCCACACGAAGCCGAGGCCCTCTACCGCTTCACTGACTTCACCGAGTTTATCGAGTCCTTCAAGGCCGTCACCCGACGCCTGCGCGACCCCGAAGACTACGAGCTGGCCGCCTGGCGAATGATGGAGCAACTCACCTCCCAGGGCGTGGTTCACGCCGAGGTCTTCATCTCCGTCGGCGTCATCTATATGTGGCGCAACTTCGATCCCCGCTGCTTCGAGCCCATCTTCGCCGGCCTTGAGCGCGCCCGTGAGCGCGCCGCCCGCGAGCTCGGACTGTCCCTCTACTGGATCTTCGACGCCGTCCGCCACTTCACTGTCGAGGAAGCCGACCGCGTCTTCCGTAAGGCCGCCGAGTTGCGCGAATTCTACCCCTCCATCGTCGCTGTCGGCCTCGGCGGCGACGAACGCCGCTCCGGTTCCGAGCCTTTCCGCCATCTCTACGCCCGCGCCCAGGCCGCCGGCCTGCGCCTCACCAGCCACGCCGGCGAAACCACCGGCCCCGAGGCCATCTGGGAAGCTCTCGCCATCGGCTCCGAGCGCATCGGCCACGCCGTCTCCGCCGTTCAGGACGAATCTCTGCTCGCGGAGCTCAAAAATCGCGGCATCGCCGTCGAGCTCAACCCCACCTCCAACGTCCGCACTGGCGTCTGCCCCTCTTTTGCCGTCCATCCTCTGCGCCGCTACTTCGATCACGGCCTCCTCGTCACGATCAACTCCGACGACCCCGCTTTCTTCGGCTCCGATCTCTCGAATGAGTTCCTCCTCGCCCATACCCAGCAGGGATTTACCCGTGACGAGCTCCGCCAGTTGGCCGCGAACTCCATCCGTGCCAGTTTCCTTCCCGAAACAGAAAAAGCCTCATGGCTGGCCCAAATTAACACTTTCGCGTAGATTACTTCTGTGTTTTCCGCACTTCGCCCCTTCCAGTGCCCCACCCCATCTGCGCTATCATGAGAGCGTAGGAGGCTGTGCTCGATGTCCGCCGATCCTCAATCCGAATTGCTCGTTCCAGAATCTACCGAACCCGAAGAAACGACCGGATCGACTGCTCTCCGTGTCATCACTTGGTTTTCTGTGGGAGTTGCTGTTGCCGCAGTCGGGATTTATGTCGGCGCAGAGCTGCGCAACCGCTACAGATTCAAGAAGCGCACGCCCTACGACTTCTACTCGAACGCCGGCTCGCAGCAGGCCAGCGAATTTGGCGTTGGCATCTAACGCTTAGGCCATCAATCTTCCTCAACATGCCGCCCTCGGGCGGCATGTTTGCGTTTGCGCTCCACTTGTCCCAGGGAAAGATCGGGCCGTAGCGCCGGTCTCTAGACCGGCTGTCGTGCGGGCGTCCTCGCCCGCACCTTTCGCGAGTAAATCCGAGACCGTGCGACCTGACGCTAACGTCTCAATCTCGAAATCAAATACAAAATCGCCGACAGCACAACGCTGATCACGATCGACGTCCCCAGCGGGAAGTAGAACGAAACGTTCTTGCCCTTGTAGGAAATGTCGCCGGGTAATCGCCCCAGCGGAAGCCCGAACCGCGCGGCCGCCAAAATCACCGCTCCAATCAACGCCAGCAGCAGCCCGAGTCCCAACAGCATCTTCCCCAGATCCTGCATCCGCTCCACCCATTCAATAGGTACGTTCCCTGGTCCCCGCCTTCTCGCTCCCTTGCTCCCTCGCTCCCTGCCTTTCTGATCCCTGTTCCCTGTTCTCTGTTCCCTGTCTTCTTCATTTCGTCCCGATCAGCCGGATCCTCGCCGTGAATGCCCGTCCCTGTGTTTCGCTGAAGGTTCCAAACTCCGGCGAGTCCACCACGTTGTTCACCACCGCTGGATTTCCGCTGTCCGTCGCATTCTCCATCACGCCGCGGAGTCCCCAATACTGTCCGCGAAAATGAAACTTCCACTCGAGCCCCGGGCTGAAGTTCACAAACTCCGGAAACCTCTGCCCTCCTGCCGCGCCAACCACCTGTTGGGCCGCATTCACCGCCGTGTACGGAAACCCCGTATGCTCATCCAGCGCATACACAAAGTCCCAGCGCTTCCTCAGTCTTGCGAACGGCACCGGGAGCCATCCCCACGAAATAATGCGGTTCGGCACGTCCCACGGCAGCGGCCCGCTCTGCTGCGCCCCCAGCGGCGACGGTGTCGGCAGGGTTTCGAGCGCCGCGTTGGTCCGCGCCGACGAGTGCGTATACGACACATACACCGTGTACCCATTCGCAAACAGCTTTCGCGCGTCGAACTCCTCTGAGCTGTAGCGATCTTCCCGTCCGTTCGTCAGCAGATAATCTCCCGCAAGCGCCGCCGCCCCGCTCTGATTCGCAAACGTAAAAACGTCCGAAGTCCGCTTCTCCAGAAAGTTCGCGCCCGCATAAATCGCCCACGGCAGTTTCCGCTCAACGCCCACGCTCCAATTCAATGCGCGCGGCGCGTGCAGCGAGCCATCGTTCGCCGTGAATTCCGTCTCTTCCGGCCCCGTCGGCGTCGGTACGCACTCGGCGGAGTTGTAACAAGTGTCGTAGCGAATGCCTGCATACGTTTGCGCCAGGTACTCCAGTTGCGTGTGTTCGTAGTAGAGGCCGATTCCGGCCGAAATCTTCGTCGCGTCCTTATCCCCCGGCGCATACACCGCAGCCAGTCGCGGCGCCACTAGCGGCCTCCGCACTATCTCGTCCCAGTCGAATCGCAACCCCGGCTCGACAAGTAATCCGCGGGCCCACCCCTTCGCCGGCTGCCACCGGTCTTGCACGAACGCCCCGATCTCGCCATTGTGCATCGTGAACGCCGGCTCCGGCGCAAACGTGCTCTGCCGCACCTTCATCCCGTCCTCGCCCAGATAGCTCACCGGCGCCAACGTCTGCCTCTGGTCATAGGCAATGTGGTCCACGTCCAGCCCCGCCTTCACATCGTGCCGCCCCAGCCACTCCCGCGGCGGCAGATACAGCGCCGCTGTTCCTTCCAGCCGCTGCGATCGCCCGCTCAGATTCTCAAAATAGCTGCCCTCCGTCTGCTCCGGCGTGTACTCGTACGGCGCGCTCCCGTGCGGCTCGTATCCGTCGCGAATGCTCACAAACCCCACTCCCAAATCCAGCAGCGCGCCATTCCCAAAACTCTGCTGGTCCCGCGCATACGGCATCCACGCAATCGTGTTGCGCTTCACGGTGCTCGGTTGCGGCGTGAGCGACGAAATGCCGTCGTATGGCGAGTGATAGTTGTTGTAGAGCAGCCCCGCGGTCACGATGTTCGCCGCAGTCACGTTCGTCTGCACCTTCGTCAGGTTGCTTCCGCGCACCAGTTCGTCGGTATTGGCGTTCGCCGGCAGCTCGGAGATGTAGATGTTGTCCACCTCCATTTCAACGCCGTCGTACCACCACGCGCGATCGCGCTTCAGCGGCCCGCTGAACGTGAATCGCGGTACAAACTGGTCGAACCGGATTCCATTCAGGTCGCGAAACGACGGAATGAAGTTCGTCGCATTGAACCGAAATTTATTGTCGCCCATCCCCGTGTAAAACGCGATCACGCCGCCCGTCGCCCGCCCGAACTCCACCGGGTACCGCGTCGTCTCCGCGTCAATCGACCGCACCGCATCCGCGCTCACCCGCAGGCTCAGCGTCCCGCCCACCGTCGAGCGGATATCGAATCCATCCATCGTGTCCAGCGTCTCCCACGTCTCCGATCCGGCCACGTGCACCTGCCCGGTCACATCCGGCACCACTCCAGGATTAAATGGCAGCAGATTCCGAATATCGTGCGACGTAGGATAGGGAATGTTCACGATCTCCGGCGTATTCATCGTGCTCTGGTCTGCAACCTGCTGCGTATCGATCCCGGGCTCCGACGCCGTCACATTCACCTGCTCGCGCACAGTCTGCTCGTGCTCCAGCACCACCTTCACGCTGCTTTGGTCCACGCTGTTTTGATTTGGGCCGGTGCCGTTCGCTTCGGCTCTGTAGAATCCGGCCTTCTCCACGGCGATCTGGTACGGCTCCCGTTGCCGCACTGTGTACCTGCAGTTCCCCGCGTAATCCGTCCAGAGCTGCACCGACGCAGTTCCCGGTTCGGCGATCGTAACCTGCGCGCCTTCCACCGCGTGGCCGTTTTCATCCACCACCGTCACGGTCACTTGCGCGCCAACAGGATTCTGCTGGCCACCCGCGACTCCGGCAATGAAAAGAAAAAGCAACCCCGCCGCAACCCGCCTTGCGTAATCAAACCGCAGGTTGAAATCGCGCCGGAACCAACTCAGAACGCACCGCATCGCCGCCAGTATAGCGCCGGCGCAGGTCTCCGGAACGCTCGCTGGCATGCCACCGGGTTGGATGCAGATTGACAATCGCGCGGCTTTTGCCGGCGGCCGCTTCAATCTGTTTCCGGTATCGGAATAAGGCTAATGTCAAGATCTGCAGGCTTCGAGGCGCGAGCATTTGTAAGCCGATGGCCAAAGCGCGTAGCCGGACGCTCGATGAAGTAATAGCTGCCGAGCGCAAATAGCGGAAGGGTAAAGCCTACTGAGATGGCAAGCATCCGGGGATTTAAATTGAAACCCATGAACGGCGCCTGCCAAACGTATAGGCTGTACGAAACCATTCCGAGCCAAGCGAGCGGTTTCCAGGAGAGTACGCGTGAAACCGTGTTGGCCGGATTAAGCATTGTGGCTGCAAGCAGCACCGCGATGCAGACCGATTCCCAGAGCGGCTGCAAAAGGTGAAAATACAAAATCGCCAGCAGAAGACCCGATGCTGCTGGGAGTGCGCATAATTTTGACCAGTGCCGCGCGCGTTCTCTGACGGTTTCACTCGAAAAGAACAGGGCCAAGAGACAGCCGACAAGGAGTGCATCGGCACGAACCTCTGTCCTGTCTGGAAGTAGACCACCTAGGTAGTGCTGCCACATGCTCCACCGAAAGAATGCAATTCCTATGGCAGCTGTAATCGCGATCCAGCGGCAACACTGTGCGCCAATAAACAGAAGCAGACAAGGCCAAACCAGATAGAACTGCTCTTCAATGGATAAGGACCAGAAGTGGCCAGCGAAGTTGCCGTCCATATTTCCGCAATAATTGCGGTAGAAGAGGAGGCATGCTTTAACTTCGGCCCACGACGTGAAATGGAGTCGAGTCAAGTGTGTGGTCAAGAGCGCCGCGCCCAGGAAAACCCAGGCGGCGGGCATTAACCGAAAAACACGACGAATGTAGAATCTCTTGAGGTCGATCGGTCCTGCAATCAGGTTCGAGGTAATAAGGAACCCTGAAAGCACGAAGAAAATCGTAACTCCGTGGCGTCCGGTCTGCGTCCAGGGGCGTGCATATCGTCCCATCGCAGCATATTGAATATGGTCAAAGAGAACCATCGCGATCGCGATGCCGCGCCATCCATCGAGGGTCGGAATGCGTTTCACGGTCCGGTCTGGGCTCTCATGCCTCATGCTTGGATTCGGAATAATACTGTGGGCCCAGCTTTCTTCCCGCCGCGCCGTAGCGTGGTGCGCGGCAAATACCGAGCTTGTGGAAGATGAAGCCGGCGGTGGTGCCCAGCACCCCCAGCCCATACTTCACGCTGCGTTCGAAATTGATAGAGGAAGCTTCCTCAAAGTACTTCGTCGGGCAGGAGATTTCGCCGATGCGAAAACCGAACATCACCGCCTGCGCGATCATCTGGTTATCAAACACAAAATCGTCGGAGTTTTCGAGCAGCGGCAGGGTTTCCAGCAACTCCCGCGAAAAGGCCCGGAAGCCGGTGTGATATTCCGACAGCTTCACGCCCAAAAATAGATTTTGAAAGGCAGTCAGCAGCCGGTTGGCCACATATTTGTAGATCGGCATCCCGCCGCGCAGTGCTCCGCCGCCAAGAATTCGCGATCCCAGAACCATGTCGTACACGCCGCTGGCGATCATTCCCGCCATCGCCGGGACCAGAGAAGGTGTGTACTGGTAGTCGGGATGCACCATCACCACGATGTCAGCCCCAGCGGCCAACGCCTCGCGGTAACAGGTCTGTTGGTTGCGGCCATATCCGTAATTGGCATCATGGATGAAGGTCTGGACGCCCAGCTTCCGTGAAAGCTCCGCGGTCTTATCCTTGCTTGAGTCGTCGACCAAAATCTTGATGTCCACTACGTCCGACAGCTCGCGCACCGTCTGTTCCAGCGTCTTCTCCGCGTTGTAGGCCGGCATCACGACCGCAATTCGCTTCCCGTTAATCAAGGTTTCAACTCCCCGAGAGTCCTACCCAACTGGTTTGCTCGCTCATCTGGTATTAGTGGGCCCTAACGCCGCTAACCCCGCTCTCCTCGTACGGCGTAATCCGCGCCGGAATCGCATCCGGCTCAACCAACCATACCTGCCGGTTCCAGTAGTAATGGATCAACTCTAAATTATCGGCAGAATCCATCTCCCTTGCCCATACGACTTTGGAACCATCGATGTCAGCACGGTTATAAACCCATTCGTCCAGTGGATAGTGATCTGGCGAATAGCGGACGATCGCAAGTTGCAGTCCTGGAAGATGCTCCAGTCGGGTTTCGATCTGGTCTCGCTCTTCGCCGAAATGCTCTGGCCCGTACCAGGTGAAATTCCAGTTGCTCGGCGGCCACTCCGGAGGCGCGATGTGAAGCGGCTGCGCGAACAGCCGCAATCCAGCAAGCACAACGCACACTGTCACCCCGTACCGCACCATCGCTCTCCCCGCGGGTTTTCCTTCCGGTCTCCACACCCGCAAATGTCGCATCATCTGCAAGCCGATCGCATAAAAGGCCGCTGTAAACGGAGCAACATAGTGCGGCAAAAGAAAAATCTCGATGATCAGTCCCGCCGCCAACACTAGTACGCTCACAACCAGGAATCGCACCCGGTGGTCAAGAAATACGCGGCGCACCATGATCACAGGAATCAGCAGAACAAAACCGGCGTAAAACAACACGGTGAATCCGGCTTTCTCCAGCGTGTACGGAACAAATCCCTTCGCTGAATGGATCTGTTTGTAGAAGTCCATCTCACCCTTTTGATAGAAGCTCTGCATCGCCGCATGCCGGTAGGCTGGCGCCAGCCGCGGATGTTGCCAGATGTAATACGGAGCGATCGCATAGGTATTTCGATCGACCGTGTAAGGCAGGGTGGTAGGTTTTCCGAAGGCTTTGTAATCGTAGTAGCCCAGCCACGAGCCGGCGGCAATAATCAACGCCAGCGGCGCCGCGGTGCGCAACATTAGCGCCGTAGCTCGCGGACGGTTCCCGCCCTTCCAAATCCAATGTCCCAACACGAACACAACTGGTAAGCAAAGCAGAAGCCCTTCGTAAGGCCGGGTCAGGCCCAGAATTGCAACTCCGGCGGCCATCGCCAATGCGTACCTGAACCGCGTCGTCCGCTTGAATCGTGGCAGCGCGCCCAGCACCAGCGCCCCGCCCAATGCGGCCAGCGAGCCGCCCGTATGGTATGTGTTGATCCAATCCGAGAAAATTCCCAGCCTCAGTACGGCGATCATCCCACCCAGCAGCGCCCAATTCCGCGGCAACCATGCCTGCAACATCCAGGTAAGGCCGGCGCACAACAGCACATCCATCGCCAACAGCCCGAACCATGGATGTCCGAACAATATGGTCCCCGCCGCCAGCAGCAGTCCCTCGCTCGGAAAGTACATCGACTGGTAGGTTGGCTGCATGGTGATGTGGATGCTCTCGAAATGGACCCACATCGCGGGTGTCGCATTGGTCAGCCTGCCGCGGACAAAAGTATCCGCCGCCAGCAGAAAGCTGAAGTCGTCGGGAACAAACGGCAGCGGAATCGGATAGATGGGCAGAATTGCAACACGCAGAATGAGCACCATCAGGCCGGTGCACATGACCGCCAATCTCTTCTTGCGTGCTAATTCCGCAAACGCCTTCTCAATGCGCGTGAAACCGCTCGAACCCAAACCCGGCCACGCAAATGCCGATGCGACCGCAATTGCCGTCAGCCCGCATTCAATCACCAGGAAAGTATGGTTGGGCTGATTGGCGGAGGGCAGCAGCATATCGGTTGGGCGAGCACATTTTCTAGAGAGATCATTGCGATCTTACGACATTCGCGGCTCAATACCTCCGGGGGATCCATCGATCCGAACCCCCTTCGTCAACCCGCCGCGCGTGCACAAAAACATGGGAGAGAACGAGCCGATAGCGGAGGAACTCCACCGGCTCATCTCTCCCGTCTAATGTGCTCAATTTTGGGTGCGCCAACCGCGAGAAGATCGCCGCGGAGCCTTTGGCTCGGCGCCGCGCCGCGCCCTTCCCCGTCCCTAGACAGGCTAAGAGCCGAGGTCGCTAAACACACGCTTGGCAACTACGCCAGCGAGGAACTGATATTGCTGAACATCGTGTTCACGCCACCAGCCACCTGGCTGATTCCGGAAATGCATACCACCGCAATCAGGGCGACCAGCAACCCATACTCAACCAGATCCTGGCCTTGCTCACGAGCCATCAGGGTCTGGAGCTTCACATTCAGCTTCAAAAGTGCATCGTTCATCTGGCATTCCCCAGTCGGTGATCTTCCGGCTTGGCCAGTCCGCAGCGCGCGGCCTGCCGTGCTTTCGCGGGCCAAATCCCCGTCTTTCACTTAAGGATCGTATGAAGCCAGACAACAACCCGCGCTGTGCGCGTCTTCCCGCTTGCATGTCGCTCTTGCGGGAATGAGACTCTTCGGGGGAGGAATACGCTCCGGCCCGCTGCCGGACGCGCAACCCTCCCCCGAAGATGCTGGGGCCCTTGGGTTAAACCAGACGCTCGGCGCTTACGCCAGCGAGCTGCTAATGTTGCTGAAGACCGTGTTCACGGCCGTCGCCACGCTGCTGACGCCCGCAATGCAAACCAGTGCGATCAGGGCAACCAGCAACGCATACTCAACTAGGTCCTGACCTTCCTCGCCATTCCTCAGGCCCTGGAATTTCACGTACAGATTCAGAAGTGTGTTGCGCATCTTTGCTTCTCCTTCGTGATTTTCCGGCCTGAGCCGGCGAGTTGGGCGCCGCAATCTCTTGCGCCCTTGCGGACAAGGCCGAGTGCTCAGGTTATTCGCCTTGCCCGGTTGTTTGCTGCTCTCTTATGAGCGGTTGTCCTTAGCGCAAGAAGGCGCGTTCGGCTTCTTGCCGGTTGCGCGCCTTCCCGCAAAAGGGGCTGAGGTTCTTGGGTATTCCGTGGGCAATTATGCCAGCGATGCGCTGATGTTGCTGAACACAGTGTTGACCGCACTGGCAACGTTCTTCACGCCTGCGATGCAGACGATAGCAATCAGGCAAACCAGAAGGGCGTACTCGACCAGATCCTGACCTTCCTCGCGGGCCATCAGGGTCTGAAGCTTCACATAAAGCGTCAGAAACAGATTATTCATTTGTCATCTCTCCGAGAGTTCAATTCCCCAGCCTCAGCCGGGCAGCCTTTAGATAGCACCTGGCGTGCCATTCTCGGACAAATTGCTCGCCAATTTAGAATCAACGCCTTACGATTGATTCTTCCCGTGGTGACCACCCACACACTGTCTACCCCCGTTTACTGCCGTTCGCCCATTGGCCCGCCCTGTATACATCCAGACTTCTCCTTCCCTCCCCGAACTCCCTTCGCAAGCCTTCGCTACACCGCCAATTCCGCCTTCCTTTCGCCTCTCATCCACTTCTTTGCCGCCATCTTCCCAAACCTAAGAAGCCTTCAATGAATCAGCCCTCGTCCCCAACCTTTGCATCTGCCGTAGAATAGCCACCATGGTCAGCAAGCTGGATCTTCCTCCAGCACATCAGCGCAGCGACTTCGCTCAAATTGCGATTGCCAGTGTCGCCGGCTTGGCTCTTGCCGTCACCATCCTCTACATCGTCGCTGTCCCCGTTGCAGGCAAATTGGCTGCCAGTCGCGACTTCCTCTCTTACTGGGCCACGGGTAGCCAACTCGTTCACCACCGCAATCCTTACGACCGCGATGCGATCTCGGCCCTCGAGCACGCTGCGGGCCTTGACCCGCGCACTGTCCTCATCATGCGCAACCCGCCCTGGGCCCTGCCGCTTGCTTACCCCCTCGGTTTTCTTGGCCTGCGCTTTGCCGGCATTCTCTGGACCCTGCTCCTTCTGGCCTGCCTGCTCGTCTCCATCCGCATACTTCACGAACTCCACGGTTCTCCGCCCAGTCGCGTCCACTGGCTCGGCTTTGCCTTCACCCCGGCCATCATCTGCCTCACCATGGGCCAGACTTCGCTCTTGGCCCTCCTGGGCCTTGTCCTTTTTCTCCGCTTTCACCGCTGCCACCCGTTTAACGCCGGTGCCGCGCTCTGGCTCTGCGCTCTCAAGCCGCATCTCTTCCTGCCCTTCGCCGCCGTGCTCGCCGTCTGGATCGTCGTCTCGCACAGCTACAAGCTCCTTGCCGGATTTACCGTCGCCCTGGCCTTCACCAGCGCAATCGCCTTCTTCATCGACCCCTCGGCCTGGCCCGATTACGCTCGCTTGATGCGCTCGCCCTCCGTCGAGAACCAGTTCATTCCCTGCCTTGCCGGTGCCTTGCGCCACTGGCTCCGTCCTCACGCAGTCTGGCTGCAATACCTTCCCGCCGCCCTCGCCTGCCTCTGGGCGCTCTTCTACTTCTGGCGCCGCCGTGCTCATTGGGACTGGCTCACCGGTTCGAGCCCGCTCATCCTCGTCTCACTTCTCGCCGCTCCCTACTCATGGCTCTACGACCAATGCCTGGCCATACCGGCGCTTCTCGATGGCGCTTTTGCCAGCCGCTCTCGCAAATTGCTCGTGGTTCTTGCTCTCCTCATCCTCGCCACTGACATCGAAATCTGCGCCGTCAAGGTCACCTCCACCCTCTATCTCTGGACCGCCCCCGCCTGGCTCGTCTGGTACCTCTTTGCCCGCGCGACCGCCGGAGAAAAACCGCCCGCCGCATCCGCATAAGTTGGATCTTCGCCAACTATTGAACGCCTTGGTTCTCGCTCGGCACCAATGACACTGCTTCCCTCGCGAGCACCACACATGCCGCACCTATAATTGCGATGACCCGCTCTAGAAAGGTGCGTCATCTTTGGCCAGCAAGCGCGAATTCACCACATTCTTCATTGCCATTGCATGCGCGCTCGGCGTCGTCTTCACCACTCTCTTTCTCAGCGTCTTGTCTTTCAATCCCGCCACCATTGCCCGCCGCGATTTCATCGTTTACTG
>Ga0187860_1003951_pt1 | contig 11385 bp, 12 predicted proteins | sample June2016WEW_10_4_FD_132981 | JGI IMG/M metagenome (GOLD analysis project Ga0187860, IMG submission 132981) | Peatland microbial communities from SPRUCE experiment site at the Marcell Experimental Forest, Minnesota, USA - June2016WEW_10_40 | ecosystem: Environmental > Terrestrial > Soil >... | reverse complement strand
TGGTTTTTTCAATGTGTTCCGCGCTGGTGCGCGTGCTGGCATTGTTTCGACGTGCCCGCAGTTGGCGTAACCGCTCGGCAGAATACCAAGTGACGATGCCCCATTTACCGTCACCGACGAGAATTACATCGCCCTCTTTCCGTTCCCGTTTTCGTAGCGCCCAACTGACTGACTGCTCGGGTCGGTCCGACAGAAGGCTGAATCCAGCATCAGAAAGGACCGCCCAAATCTGTTTTCCGGTCAATTCGATCCGGTCGCTTTCGGAAAGTACCTTGGCCGATGCTGCTTCAAGCCCCATGCCTTTGTACTTGTTGGACACGGCGGCCAGCGGCGGGGGGAGGGGCATTTCAGTTTTCGTCGTAGTCGCCTCGGAAGGCTGTAAACCGGCCGCCTCGCGTGCCGCGCCGATCGCCGTCAGCGATTTCCGCACGGCGTCGAGTTCGGCAATCAGACGCGCTTCCTTTTCCCGGAGCGGAAGGACGGCAGCCTCATAGGGATCGAAGTTAGCCATGAGCCGGGGGTAATGGAGTCGAAACCCGGTGTCAAGGAGAAGGCCCTTCGATGGGCGGCAAATAACCTGTGTATCGGTTACTTGCCGATTGTCAGAACATCGTATGGTATTCTGATAATCTGCTATCCCTAGCTTAAAATTCTCTCAACTCTACAATGCCTTATGGATTGTAGCGATTTTGGTTGCAAATGCGCCCGAAGGCCGCTCCTTCACACCATTTCGCCGCGCATCAGGCGGGGTTGCGAGGCGGCCGGCATGACGCCTTCGCGCATCAGGGCGCGGCGCAGCGGCCCGATCCGATCGACGAGAAACAGTGAGAGCCCTCGTATGCCCTGCACCGGCAAGAAATCCGTAAGCAGGCTGCGGTTGAGAAGATCGATCGCAATCTTTCGGCTCGTTACGTCGGCGCGGCGCTGGTTATCATAGCGCGCGAGCACGCCGGGTGAGCCGAGGTCAACACTGTTTCGCCGTGCCTCCGCGACGATTTCGCCGAGTGTCGCGGCATCACGGAAGCCGAGATTGAGGCCCTGCGCGCCGATCGGCGGAACCACATGCGCGGCCTCGCCGACCAGGGCAATCCGACCGCGCGCAAAGGAATGCGCCGTCTCGACCGCAAGCGGAAACACGCCGCGCCCGGGCTCGACGTTCATTTTTCCGAACAGCGAATGCGCGCGGCGCTCGATCTCGGCCGAAAGGTCCGCGTCGGTCATTGCGGCCAGCGCCGCCGCGCGCTTCGGGTCGAGCACGCAGACGACACTCGAGCGCCGGCCGGGTAGGGGAACGAGCGTGAGTGGTCCGCTTCCGGTGTGGAATTCCGTCGCCGTATCCTGGTGCGGCCTTTCATGCGCGAGATTGACCGTCAAAGCGGTCTGCGGATAGGCGCGGCGATCGGTGCCGATCCCGGCGGCGGCGCGGCAGAGCGAGCGCTGCCCGTCTGCTCCGATCGCAAGCCGCACGCGCGCTACACTGTCAGCGAGCGTGATGGTGACGCCGGCCGGATCGCTCGCGATCGCGACTGCCGGAGCAGCCACGCGCGAAATTTTCAACTGTGCCGCGCGCTCGTAAAGTGCTGCGATGAGATGACGGTTCTCGATGTTATAGCCAAAGGCGTCGAGACCGATTTCCGTGGCTGCGAACATCACCTCCGGCGCACGCAGAAGCCGCCGCGTATCGTCGACGAGACGGATGGATGCGAGCGGCGCGGCATGCGGGAGGCACGCCTGCCAGACGCCTAAGGTCGCCAGCGCGGTCACCGAGCCCGCAAGCAGCGCGGTGGTGCGGTGATCGTCGTCAGGCTGAGGCGCGATGAGCAGAGTGTCGACACCGGCGGCTTTTAGCGCAATTGCGCTCATGAGGCCGGCCGGCCCGCCGCCGACGACCGCCACCTCGGCTGTCATACTTTCTTTCTCGCTGTTCACGACGGCGTCCCTTCCCGGTGCATTGGCTTCTCAAATGTATATCGAAAAAGTAGCAAGGACAGGGAGATTGCGCACGATCCTCTGTTCATGTGTAGGGTGAAGTTATGGACCCAAAGTCCTTCGAAACCCATACGCCACCGCGCATCGTGGCGGCTTTCGCGGTCCACGTTTTCACCGCTTGCGGAGCCGCCTGCGCGCTGCTTGCGTTGATAGCGGCGGTGAGTGCCGAGTGGACGCGGATGTTTGTGTGGCTCGGGCTTGCTCTCGTCATCGATGGCGTCGACGGCACCTTTGCGCGGCGATTGCGCGTGGCCGAGCTTTTGCCGCGCTGGTCAGGCGAAACGCTCGACTTCGTCGTCGATTTTGCCACTTACGTGTTTGTGCCGGCCTACGCCATTGCCGCCAGCGGTCTGTTGCCGTCATCCGTGGCACTCGCGCTCGGCCTTATCGTCACGGTGACAGGGGCGCTCTATTTCGCTGACCGGCGAATGAAGACATCGGACAGCTATTTCCGTGGCTTCCCGGCGCTTTGGAACGTCGTGGCGTTCTATCTGCTATTGCTCAAGCCCGCTCCCTGGCTCGGCGCGATTGCGATCGCCGTCCTTACCGCCGCGACATTCGCACCGATGCATTTCGTCCACCCGATCCGCGTGCCGCGCTGGCGGCTAGTGAATCTGGCGGCTTTGGTGCTGTGGGCGGCGCTCGCGGTGTTGGCGCTGGCGCAAAACCTCGATCCGCCCTCCTGGGTCGCCGCTGCGCTCGCGGCAATCGCCGTCTATTTCGTGATCGTTGGCCTGTTGCGCCAAAGGTCCTAAAAGCATCGAATGCTCGCGCTTGTCACCGATCCGAATGCTTGGGCGGCACTTCTGACGCTCACCGCGCTCGAAATTGTGCTCGGCATCGACAATGTCATCTTTGTCTCGCTCCTGGCTGCGAATCTCGATCCGGCCTCGAGCCGGCGGGCACGGCAGTTCGGGCTTCTGCTCGCGCTCGCTTTCCGCATCGCGCTGCTATTCGTGCTGACCAGCCTGGGGCGGCTGCGCTACCCCCTCATCGTTGTTTACGGCGATGAGATTTCCTGGCGCGATATCGTCCTGATCGGCGGCGGCCTCTTTCTCATCGCCAAGGCAACGTTCGATATCCACGGCGAGATCGATGTCGACGAGGGTGAGCAAGGCCACACGGCGGGGACCGCCTCCGGCATTCTCTTGGTCGTCTTGCAGATTGCCGTCATCGATCTCGTATTTTCGATCGACTCGATCGTAACCGCTATCGGCATGGCGCAGCAGATCGAGGTGATGATTGCCGCGGTGCTCATCGCCGTCGGGGTCATGTACGCGGCGTCGGCCTCAGTCGCTGGCTTCATCACGCGCCACCCGACCACAAAAATGCTGGCGCTGTCATTTCTGATCTTGATCGGCGTCGCGCTCATCGCCGACGGGTTCGACGTCCACATTCCGCGTGGCTACGTCTATTTCGCCATGGCGTTTGCCGGTGCCGTCGAGGCATTCAACATTTTGGCGCGGCAGCGGCGCGTGCGACGCGGGCTGCGTCGATGAACTGTGTCGGCTCCCCTTGCGCCGCCTTGTCGACTACCTATGATCGCGCACCTGCGTGAAGGTTTTTAAAGGGAGCGAACAATGGTTGCGGCGGTGCGCGTACATAAGGTCGGCGGTCCCGAGGTTTTGACGTACGAGGAAATTACCGTTCCCGCCGCCGGGCCCGGTCAGATCCGGGTGAAGCAGCATGCCATCGGCGTCAATTTCGTCGATACCTATTTCCGCTCGGGCCTGTATCCCGCCCCGGGCGGCTTGCCCTTCGTCGCCGGTAACGAAGCCGCGGGTGAGGTCGTCGAAGTCGGCTCCGGCGTCAGCGAATTCAAGCGCGGCGATCGCGTGGCTTATGTCATCGGGCCCGGCTGCTACACCGAAGAACGCGTGCTTCCGGCCGACCGCGCGGTGAAACTGCCGGACAAGATCAGCTACGAGCAAGCCGCGGCCATGATGCTCAAGGGCATGACGGTGGAATATCTCGTGCGCCGCACCTTCAAGGTCGAGAAAGGCACGAATGTGCTGATGCACGCGGCGGCCGGCGGTGTCGGCCTCATTCTGTGCCAATGGGCGAACCATCTCGGCGCCAACGTCATCGGCACGGTCGGATCGAAGGACAAAGCCGAGCTCGCGCGCGCCAATGGCTGTCATCATACGATCCTCTACCGCGACGAGGATTTTGTCGCGCGAGTGAAGGAAATCACCGGCGGCAAGCTCTGCGACGTCGTCTATGACGGCATCGGCAAGACGACCTTTCCGGCCTCGCTCGACTGCATCCGTCCGCTCGGCCTGTTCGTGAGCTTTGGCAGCGCGTCGGGCCCAATCGAGGCGTTCAACATGAACCTCTTGCAGTTCAAAGGCTCACTGTTCGCCACGCGTCCGACGCTCAACACTTATGCCGCCAAGCGCGCGGATTTGCTCGCCATCGCCAACGAACTGTTTGCCGTCGTCGCCAGCGGCGCGGTCAAGATACCGATCAATCAGACATACGCGCTGCGCGACGCCGCCAAGGCGCACCGCGATCTCGAAAGCCGCAATACCACCGGCGCCTCCATCCTGGTGCCGTGAGGACTTAGCGACGTCCAATGAGAATTTGGGGTTATTGGGCGACGCTCGGCTGGGCGTTTCTTGCCTTGGTCGCGGGTCAATTCGCCGCGCTCGCCGCGTTGTTGTGGATACGCCTGAGCGATGTCAGCTCGCTGCTTTCCACACCGTTCGACGGCGCCATGGTCACGCTTTTCATCATGATTGCCAATCCGGTCACAATGGCGGTGATCGCGCTCGCCGTGTGGCTGAAACGGGGTGGGCAGGTGGAATATCTGGCGCTGATGTGGCCGCCGAAGCGTGACGTGAGGATTGGGCTGGTGTGGCTCGTCGGCCTGATCGCGCTCGGCGATGCGCTGCTTTATTTCAGCGGATACCCGCTCGTCACGCCGTTTCAGCTGCAATCCTACACGACGGCCGCCGCCGAGGGATGGCTTCCGGCGTTGTTGATTGGCGCCGTCATCGCGGCGCCGGCGGGCGAGGAGATCATGTTCCGCGGATTTCTGTTCCGCGGCTGGGTCCGTTCGGATCGCGCGGCGTGGCCGGCCATTGTGGTGATCTCGGTATTATGGGCGGCGCTGCACGTCCAGTACGATTGGACCGGTATATTGCAGATTTTCGTCATCGGGCTGTTTCTCGGCTGGATGCGCTGGCGTAGCGGCTCCACGCTGTTGACGTTGTTGCTGCACGGGCTGTTCAACGTCGAAGGCACGCTGGAAACCGTGTTGCAGGTCCGATTTTTCTCGTAGCGCGTTATCAGTTCACACCGTGGGCGGCAAGCGCGGCAGCCCAATCACTGGCTCCGTGAAGCGGGCAATGGATGCGACCACGTCGGCGAGCGCTACGGTGCTGCCGGGCGTTTCGCTGACGATGGTCGCAAGAACGCTCATGTCGCGCCGGAACAACGAATCGAGCGCGGTGAGCGTGTGGCTGATGGTGCCGCGATAGGAGCCGGTCACCAGGATGAGCGGCAAGCGCAACGCCATCATCACGTCGAGGATGGTGCGGTGCTCGTCGAGCGGCACCATGATGCCGCCGACGCCTTCGATCAGCAGGACGTCGCGGCGCCGTTCGATCGCGGCCTTACAGTAGTTTACGACGCCATCGACATCGATGCTGCGGCCCTCGATCTGTGCCGCGAGATCCGGCGAAACGGCGGCGCGAAAGCGCCAGGGCGAGATGCGATCAATCGATTCAGGCGAAAAAGGCAGGCCGAGCGCGGTGATGAGCGTGCCGGGGTCGCTTGCCGGGGCGTGCGCCGGGTCGTATCCGCAGACGATCGGTTTGATGGCGTCGACCGCATGGCCCGATTCGCGCAAGTGCCGGATGAGCGAGGCGACGACGAGGGTTTTTCCCACATCGGTCCCGGTCGCGGTGATGAAGATCGCGGTCACGATTTAGCGCCTCGGCGGGCATGAAAGCGCCGAATGTCGGGCAATACCAGCGAAAACAAAGGACCGGCTGCCGGGCCGGTGGCGGACGGATGGCGCCGGATCAGTAACCTACGACGGTACCGTAGAGATCGTAGGCGTCAGCGCGCTCGATCTTTACGGTGGCGATCTCGCCGACCCGGAGCGGCCGACGGCTCTGGACGAATACGGTGCCGTCGATCTGGGGCGCATCGCCCTTGCTGCGACCCTTTGCGGTACCGGAACTTGATCCGGCCGGGCTGACCTCGTCGATGATGACACGCTCGCGGGCTCCGACCTTACGCTTGAGGCGCTTTGCCGAAATCCCCTGCTGGAGCTGCATCAAACGGTTCCAGCGCTCCTCTTTGACCGGCGCGGGTACCGGCGCGCCGAGATCGTTCGCCACAGCGCCTGCGACCGGCTCGTAGCGGAAGCAGCCGACCCGGTCGAGCTCGGCCTCGCCGAGCCACTCGAGCAGCAGCGAAAAATCCTCATCCGTCTCGCCGGGAAAGCCGACGATGAAGGTCGAGCGGATCGTGAGGCTGGGGCAAAAGGTGCGCCATCGCCGGATGGTCGCAAGCGTTTTTTCCTGAGCCGCAGGGCGGCGCATGCGTTTAAGCACGGCGGGACTGGCATGCTGGAATGGCACGTCGAGGTAGGGGAGCACTTTGCCGTCCGCCATCAGCGGGATGACGTCATCGACGTGCGGATAGGGATAGACGTAATGCAGCCGCACCCAGACGCCGAACTCGCCGAGCGCGCGGGTGAGATCGACGAATTTGGCCCGAACTTCCTGGCTCTTCCATTCGCTCGCGGCGTATTTCACGTCGACGCCGTAGGCCGATGTATCCTGGGAAATGACCAAGAGTTCCTTGACCCCGGCGGCGACCAGCCGCTCGGCCTCGCGAAGCACCTCCGCGGCCGGCCGGGAGACTAGATCGCCGCGCAATTTAGGGATGATGCAGAAGGTGCAACGATTGTTGCAACCCTCTGAAATCTTGAGATAAGCGTAGTGGCGTGGGGTGAGTTTTATGCCTTCGGGCGGGATGAGATCGGTATAGAGATCGTGCTGCGGCGGAGCGGCGCGATGGACCGCCTCAAGCACGCTCTCGTATTGCTGCGGCCCCGTTATCGCCAGCACGTTCGGGTATACAGCGGTGATCTTTTCCGGTTCCGCGCCCATGCAGCCGGTGACGACGACTTTGCCGTTCTCGGCGAGCGCGGCGCCGATGGCGGCGAGGGATTCCGTTTGCGCGCTATCGAGAAAGCCGCAGGTGTTGACGATCGCAAGATCGGCATCGGCGTGGTCGCGGCAAAGCTCGTAACCCTCTGCGCGCAGCCGCGTGATAATGCGCTCGGAATCGACTAGCGCTTTCGGACAGCCGAGCGACACGAAAGAGATGCGGGGAGCGCGGTTCAACAGATTCCTATAGGATATAGGATTATTCGCTCATTCCGGGAGCTGGCCACGAGATGGGGCTTGTGGCCGCCCAGGTCAACCGGTCCGCGAGCCCGCTTTCCTCATTGCACGGGAGCCGGAGTACGATTGGTTTCGTTGGCGCTGCGCGCATAAAGCCGGACATATGACCAAGTGGACCTTCCAAACCCGCCACTCCTTCTCGTCACCGATCGCCGGCAAGCCCGGCGTTCGCTGAGCGACATTGTCGCGGCCGCGCTTAGTGCCGGTTGCCGTTGGGTGAGCCTGCGCGAAAAGGATTTGCCGCCAGACGAGCAAGTTTTGCTGGCGCGCTCGCTCTTGCGACTGACGCAGGCCGAAGGGGTGAAGTTGATGCTGCACGGCGAGGCCTCTTGGGCCAACGCCGCGGGTGCCGACGGCGCGCATCTGCCTTCGGGCAGTGACCCCAGGGCTGCCCGCGCGCTGATCGGCCCCGGCAAGCTTTTGGGCGTTTCGATCCATAGGGCGACCGACGCGGAGGCGATTGATCCCGCGCTCGTCGACTATGCGTTGGCGGGGCCGGCCTTCGAGACGGCGAGCAAGCCGGGCTATGGCCCCGAGATCGGCCGCCGAGGTTTTCGCGACATCGCGCATGCCTCAAGGGTGCCGGTGCTTGCGATCGGCGGCATCAATGCGGCGCGGCTTGGCGAACTCATTGCAGCGGGGGCGGCCGGCGTCGCGGTGATGGGCGGGGTCATGCGCGCTGCCGATCCGGCGCAAGAGGTTCGTTCGTTGGTCGCGGCGCTCAATGGTTCGCGCGCTATCCGCGCGCCCGGTATGTAGCGACCCCCTGATCGGGCACCCACACCCCGGCAGGGAGCCTTCCCGTTTGCCAGAAAACGTCGATCGGCATGCCGCCGCGCGGATGGAAATACCCGCCGATGCGCAACCATTTTGGCTTCAATAGCGCGGCAAGCTTCTTGCCGATCGCAACCGTGCATTCCTCATGGAACGCACCGTGGTTGCGGAAACTGTTGAGATAAAGCTTGAGCGATTTTGACTCCACGAGCCAGGCGCGCGGGACATGGTCGATAACAAGCGTGGCGAAGTCGGGCTGTCCGGTCACCGGGCACATTACGGTAAATTCAGGAAACGTGAAACGGGCAATGTAGTTCGTATCCGGATGCGGATTACGCACGCGGTCGAGCACGGCCTCAGCTGGCGAGGCGGGGATCGGCACGGGGCGTCCGAGTTGAAGGCGCTTCTTCGGCATGTTCTGAACGCCGGTCGATAAGGGGCTCGCTCACATCTGCATCACTGCATGCCCCGCTCGGCCGGACATGACAAGCGCCTTGCCGATCCTGTAGAAGCGCCTCGGCACTAGTAAGCCGGGAGCATGCATGACTGCCATTATCGACATCATCGGGCGGGAAATCCTGGACAGCCGCGGCAATCCGACCGTCGAGGTCGATGTCGTCCTCGCCGATGGCTCCCGCGGCCGTGCCGGCGTGCCCTCGGGCGCCTCGACCGGCACGCACGAAGCGGTCGAGCTGCGCGACGGCGGCCCGCGCTATCTGGGCAAGGGCGTGCGCAACGCCGTCGAGGCGGTCAACGGCGAGATTTTCGACGCGCTAAGCGGCATGGACGCCGAGGCCCAGGTCAAGATCGACGAGACCATGATCGCGCTCGACGGTACGCCCAACAAGGGCCGGCTCGGCGCCAACGCCATCCTCGGCGTATCGCTCGCCGTCGCCAAGGCGGCGGCGATCGCGAATAAGCTGCCGCTCTACCGCTATGTCGGGGGCACTGCGGCGCGGCTTCTGCCGGTGCCGATGATGAACATCATCAACGGCGGCGTACATGCCGACAATCCGATCGATTTCCAGGAATTCATGATCGTGCCGCTCGGCGCGGCCTCCTTTGCCGAAGCGTTGCGCGCCGGGTCGGAGATTTTTCACACGCTGCGCCCGGCGCTCAAAGCCGCCGGTCACAACACCAATGTCGGGGACGAAGGCGGCTTTGCGCCCAATCTGCCCTCGGCCGAGGCCGCGCTTGATCAGATCGTGGCGGCGATCGAGAAGGCCGGATACCGGATCGGCGACAACGTCATGCTGGCGCTCGATCCGGCCGCGAGCGAATTCTTCAGCGACGGCGCCTATCGCTACAAGGGAGAAGGTAAGACGCGCTCGGTCGAGCAGCAGGCCGAGTACCTTGCCGCGCTGGTGAAGCGCTACCCGATCGTGTCGATCGAAGACGGCATGGCCGAGGACGACTTCGCCGGCTGGAAAATGCTGACGCAAATGATCGGCGCGCGCTGCCAGCTCGTCGGCGACGATATTTTTGTGACGAATGTCGCGCGGCTCGCCGAGGGAATCAAAAACGGCATCGGCAATTCGATCCTGATCAAAGTGAACCAGATCGGCACGCTCACCGAGACGCTCGCGGCCGTTGAAACCGCGCACAAGGCCGGCTACACAGCCGTGATGTCGCATCGCTCCGGCGAGACCGAGGATTCCACGATCGCCGACCTCGCGGTGGCCTGTAACTGCGGTCAGATCAAGACCGGGTCGCTCGCCCGCTCGGATCGCATCGCCAAGTACAACCAGCTCCTTCGCATCGAGGAGGAGCTCGGCGGACAAGCGGTCTATCCCGGGCGCTCCGCCTTCAAAGCCCTCGCATAAAGGGGTCCGCGACGCGCTTCGCGGCAAGCGGGCCGGCAATTTCGTCCTCAGCGAATTGGGCAACCGCCTGCCGTAACCGTCGAGCCCGCGCCATTAATTCCGATTTTAAGCTGCAGACATGCAGAAAGTGCCTATTTCATAAGGATTTCTATGGGATCGATCAGCTCTTGCCCTGGCTAATAATGGGCTAACGATGTCAACCGGAAATTCGGGTGTGCCGATAAGCGGCACTACCATCGAGCACGCCCGCGAGAGCGCACTGGCGGGACGCCAGGCCGTCGGCATTTATGTTGAGATGTGCGATCCCTCGGTGGCGCTCACCGAAACCGATATTTCCATCCTCGGCGCTCGCGATCTGCTGACATGGCGCGAAATTTATCCGATCAACATGCGGGGGTTCGGAACATGCCGAAGCGGTCCATGAAGCAGGACGATCCGCTTGAGGATTTCGAGCGCCGCGAGATTACGCTCGATGGCGTCACCAAGGTCGTGTATGTGGCTGGCTTAGGACCGGCGGTCATTGTGATGACGGAGATGCCGGGCATCAGCCCGCATGTAGCGCGGTTCGCCCGCTGGGTCCGCGACGCCGGATTCACCGTCTACATGCCGTCGCTGTTCGGCCGAGATGGCGACGTTCCAAGGGCGGATGAGGGGGCTGCCATCTTTCAGCGCGCCTGCGTGAGCGCTGAGTTCCGCGCCCTGGCCGCAAATGAATCCAGCCCGGTGACGAAGTGGCTGCGATCGCTAGCGAGACTTGCGCATGACGAGTGCGGCGGTCCCGGTGTCGGCGCCATCGGAATGTGCTTCACGGGAAATTTCGCGCTGACAATGATGCTGGAACCGTCGATGCGGGCGCCGGTCCTCTCCCAGCCGTCATTGCCGTTGAACAACCCGGCCGGCATCGAAATCGCGCCGGACGAAGTGAGGGCCGTTCGTGAGCGGCTCGAACGGGAGGATTTGACGGTGCTGGCCTATCGGTTCGAGGGGGACAAGTTCTGCATGGCTCAACGCTTCGCAGCCTATAAAGAGGCGCTTGGTGATCGCTTCATCGGGCGGGTGCTTCCGGATAGCGCGGCGAATACCGATCTTGCGCCGTTCTTCGAGCGCTATGTCACGACCCCTCATAGTGTTGTGACTGCCCATCTGATAGACGAAGCTGGTCAGCCGACGATCGCAGCCCGCGACGAGATATTGGAATTTTTCAAGCAGAGGCTGGCGTCCGGCCGCCTCCAAGCATGAGGGCTCTTCGATCGCCGCATCGCGGACTGGTCTTGGGGGTTATCTACAGGAGCGCCTTGGCGGACGCGTTCATCCTCTTGGCTCGTTCATGCGTTTTGTCCGCTTTACGCGCGCGCGAGGCGGAGCCGAGCGGCGCG
>Ga0187860_1003947_pt1 | contig 11390 bp, 11 predicted proteins | sample June2016WEW_10_4_FD_132981 | JGI IMG/M metagenome (GOLD analysis project Ga0187860, IMG submission 132981) | Peatland microbial communities from SPRUCE experiment site at the Marcell Experimental Forest, Minnesota, USA - June2016WEW_10_40 | ecosystem: Environmental > Terrestrial > Soil >... | reverse complement strand
GAAGCTTTCGAGGACTGTCCCGACCCGGAGACAAAGAAATACGTATGCGCCCCTTGCTCGAATTGCAAAGGACAGTTTCGCGACCTCTTTAACTACTACGGAGTTTGGAAAAAGTCGGGCATCTTGTACGGCGGTCTCGCGGAACTAATTGTGAACGCGATGACCGACCTGCAGAAGCCATACATCAAGTGGGAATTCCACTGAGTTCGAGTGCCCATTCGCTTTCTTGCGGAGTGAACATGGAAGAACGATTGATCTACTTCGATAACGCCGCAACCGCCTGGCCGAAACCAGAGGGCGTCTACAAGTTCATGGACAGTTTCTTTCGGACCCACGGTGTGAATCCCGGCCGTAGCGGTTACGATCTGGCAGTCGAGGCGGGCTCGCTGCTCCACAGAACTCGTAAGCGGCTCACGAAATTCTTTGGTGGCGATGAGGACGCCCCCGAGCGCCTGGTGTTCGGCTATAACGTGACCGACGCGCTCAACCTTGCGATTCCCGGACTCGTCGGCCAGGGCGATCACGTCATCACCACCAACCTCGAACACAATTCCGTGATCCGACCCGTCAACCACATGGTGCGCGATCATGGCGCCGAAGCCACGTACCTGCCATTCAACGATCAGGGATTCATCGAGCCCGACGCCGTTCGCAAGGCGATACGCTCAAATACGCGCGTCGTTATCGTGAACCACGGGTCGAACGTCATCGGCACGGTTCAGCCGATTAAAGAGATAGGCGCGATTTGCCGCGAACACGGTCTCACCTTCATCGTGGATGCCGCCCAAACCGCGGGCATCACTCCCATCGACATGAAAGAGATGAACATCGACGTGCTCGCGTTTACCGGGCACAAGGCCCTTATGGGAAGCATGGGAATCGGCGGACTCTCGGTGCGCAAGCACGTAGAGATTCGCCAGGTTCGCAGCGGTGGCACTGGTGTGCGCTCGGCGGACCCATATCACCTGACCGACTATCCATGGCGACTGGAATACGGAACGCCCAACATGATGGGAGTGGCATCGTTGTGGGCCGGACAGGATTGGCTCGATGCGCATGGAATCGCAAACGTCCACCGGCAGGAAATGGCGCTCGCCAGAAAACTCGTCGACGGCCTGCGCACCATAGAGGGCGTCAAGCTCTATTGCTGCGACAATCTCGACAACCATCTCTCGACCATTCTCATGAACCTGGAAGGCGTCGACCCAGGTCATGTGGGAGTCATGCTCGACGTCGACTACAGCATTGCGGCGCGCACCGGTTTGCATTGCGCGCCGCTTGTACACAGGCAGCTCGGAATCGAGGAAACAGACGGCGGAGTCAGGTTCTCGGTGGGCGCGTTCAACACCGAGGCGGATATCGCCGCTGCCATAGCGGCCGTCGCAGACATCGCACAGTGGACCCGTGATCGTCAATCCAAAAAACAGAATCGAATCCAGCAAGTGGCACAGTGAATGAAACCACCGGAGTAAATCATTTTGGAGGCGTTATGTCCAGCAAGGATTGGAGAGTGGGTCAAATTTACGGTATGGGTCCAAGCAGAGATGCAACGGGTCAGCCCGTGATCAATGGCATGTCTTTCGGTGTGGAATTGATCGGTGATTCCCGCCGCCTTCGCATCGAGGTCGCTGTAACGTCCGTTGCGCACAGCCAACTGGAGGCCTTAGGGTTCTCCGACGAAGACGCGGTCAGGACATTCGTCGAAACACAATTGGCGGCTTCCTCTGACGATCGGTGGAAGCCAGACACTTGTCCTTGGCTGACAGTCGACAGTCACAGCATCGATAAGTTATTGGAAGATTTGAAATCACCCGCTGTTCCCTTGATAGCGGTCGGGGCTCGCTAGCCTTAGGCGGACAGCTCTTCCAGCGAGTGATCAAGGATATTGGGCGGAGGGCGAAATCTACGCAACGCCTGCCAGCGCCTGATTCACTGTCTGTAACCACAGTGGCGGATTGTCTGCCGAGCAATTGAAATCACTGCAGTCAAAATCTTCATCCCGGCGGCGCAGAAGCGCGACGATAGGAACGCCCGGCAAGGTCTCCCGAAAATGAGCAATCAACTTGCGCCGTTCTTCCCAGGGCGCCCCGTGGCCGATCACGACAACTCCCACCTGTCGATGCGAAAGATCAAGACTTCGCGCAGCCCGCGAACCGAGAACAGCAACAACTGGATGCCCCAGTGATTGAAGAATATCTTCACGAGCCGACAGCAGACTAGGACGATATTCAACTTGCGCAATGGTCGTCATGCTTCTCCACACTTGCGTCCGCTTGAGCTTGAACAGTCTTGCGCCGAGACCCGACTCAGCTCGGGCTCCTTCAGTTGGGAACACCTATGTTTTGGCAGAAGCCTTTGCGTCAAGACTACGTAGGCGGCAAGAAATGCCACTCCCCAAGCCCAATTGGCCACGTTCACTCTCTCCCTATCTGCCGACTCCTAGTCTACGCAAGAAGGTCATCATCGGGCACCAGTTCGTGAATCCAGACTGAAACAGATTCAGGCCCACAAAGGCCGTGAAAAGATACCAGTAGGGACTTACGTAGTGCCCAAGTGCCAGGGACAACAGGATAAAGCTGCCGGCGATCAAACGAAGCGCACGTTCTACGGTCATAACAGTTCTCCTTCAGAATTACAGGTCGTTGTCCGAAGTTTCGCATTGCGGCGTTTCGCATTGAGCGACATTTTCGGGCGAATGCGGATGTTCCGGTGGAAACGAGTGTCCCCTCTGAGACAGGTAGTAAAGCACTGGCACTGCCATACGCGACAGAACGGTGGACGCCACTTCGCCTGCCATCAGCGACAAGGCCAAGCCCTGGAAAATCGGGTCGAAGAGGATCACACTCGCGCCCACTACGACCGCAGCAGCCGTGAGCAGCATTGGCCGGAAGCGCACCGCACCCGCATCCACAACGGCATCCTCCAGCGACATTCCTTGCGAGCGACGCAATTCAATGAAGTCGACGAGAATAATGGAATTGCGCACGATGATTCCGGCTCCGGCGATGAAGCCGATCATCGAGGTCGCGGTGAAGAATGCGCCCATTAGCGCGTGCGCCGGAAGGATGCCAACCAGTGTCAGAGGAATCGGCGCCATGATGACCAGCGGCGTAACGAAGGACCGGAACCAGCCGACGACCAGCACATAGATGAGAACCAGGACTGCGGCAAACGCCAGCCCGAGATCGCGGAAAACTTCCACCGTGATATGCCACTCGCCATCCCACTTCATGGAGAAGCGGTCGGTGCGCTCGGGCAGGGTTGTACCCTTGTACTGCTTGACGCCGTAGCCATCGGGCAATTTGATTTTGTCGATGGCATCGCTCATCTTCATGATGGCGTAAACAGGGCTTTCTTCGCCGCCCGCAACGTCTCCGGTAACATAAACCACCGGCTGCAGATTCTTGCGGTAGACGCTGGTGTCGATGGTGGTCTGCTGAAGATTCGTCAACTCTTGCAGAGCGATTTGTCCGCCAGACGGGGTCGGTAGCTTCAGGTTGCCAAGGTCCTCGATTCCGGAGCGATCCGGGCGCGCCAATCGCACTTCGATGGGGATGTCCTCGCGGGAATGGGGATCGTGCAGTAACCCGGCGTTGGCCCCGCCGAGTCCCACCTGAAGGGCCTTTGTCACATCGGCGGGCGATACTCCGTGCAGCGCCGCCTTATCCAAGTCCACCTTCATGTCGTACTTGGCTTGCGGATCTTCGACATACCAGTCCACATCGACGACGCCCGGAGTCTGCTGGAAGATTTCCTTGATTTGCGCCGCCAATGCGATTTGGCCTTTGTAATCGGGCCCGTACACTTCTGCAACCAGAGTTTGCAAAACGGGCGGACCTGGTGGAACTTCGGCGACTTTGATGCGTGCCCCGAAGGGCGCGGCGATCTTGTCGAGCTCGGGCCGTAATCGCCGGGCGATCTCGTGGCTTTGCGCCTTGCGATCATGCCGCGAAAGCAGATTCACCTGAATGTCGGCCTGATTGGGCTGGTTCCGCAAAAAATAGTGCCGCACCAACCCGTTGAAGTTGTAGGGGCCAGAGGTACCCGCATAGATCTGGTAATTGACGACCTCGGGTTGCTGGCCCAGATATTGTCCTAGTGCCTGCGCCACGCGAGTCGTCTGTTCCAGCGGCGTGCCGTCGGGCATGTCGATCATGACCTGGAATTCGCTCTTGTTGTCGAAGGGAAGCATCTTTACGCGCACCCACTTCAGCGGGACGAAAGCGACCGCCGCGAGCAGCAGAAGCACAACACCGCCCAGAAACATCCAGCGACGGCGCGCATTGCGAATGAGAGGGGTCATCGTCCGGCGGTATAGGCGCGTGGTCCAGCCTTCGGTGTCGTGCCCGGAATGGCCGCTTCCGGCTGCATATTTCCGCAGCAGCCTCAACGCCGCCCACGGCGAAACCACGAAGGCCACCATAAGCGAAAACAACATCGCAGCGGATGCACCTACCGGGATCGGGCGCATGTACGGGCCCATCAGGCCGCGCACAAAGGCCATGGGAAGGATGGCCCCGATGACGGCGAAGGTGGCGAGGATGGTGGGGTTGCCAACTTCATCCACCGCTTCAACCGCGATTTCGGACAAGGACCGCCCGCGGCTTTCTGGCAACCTGAAGTGGCGCACGATGTTTTCGACCACAACAATGGCGTCGTCCACGAGAATGCCAATCGAGAAGATCAGCGCGAACAGAGTGACCCGGTTCAGCGTGTAGCCATACAAATAGAAAACGGTGAGCGTGAGGGCAAGCGTGACCGGCACGGCCAGCAGCACTACTCCCGATTCACGCCAACCCAGCGCCAGCGCAATCAGCAAGGTGACCGACAACGTCGCGATCAACAAGTGTTTGAGGAGTTCGTCGGATTTATCTTTCGCCGTCTCGCCATAGTTGCGCGTGACCGTAATGTTCAGGTCGCCGGGAAGCACATAACCACGCAGAGCGTTGACCTTGCCGAGCACGCGCTCGGAAATGCCGGTGGCGTTCGTGCCTTTCCGCTTGGCGAGCGTGATGGTCACCGCGGGATATTGCGCGCCCGCAGTCTGTCCCGTACCACCGCGAGCGTTGGCAAACAGGACGTATGTGTCCGGCTCGGCAGGGCCGTCTTCCAGCCTCTCCGCCACGTCGCGCAAGTAGACGGGACGCCCGGCGTGAACCCCGACGACCACCTGGCGCAGGTCTTCGAGGCTGGTGAAGAAAGTCCCGGCCTCTACCTGAAACTCGCGATTGTCGCGGGCGAAACTGCCCGCCTGGCCGCGGCTGTTCGCGGCCTGAAGTTGTCCTACAATCGCGCCCGGCGTAAGGCCGTATGCCGCGAGCCGTTGAGTATCGAGCACTACTCGCACTTGCCGGGGCTGTCCGCCGATGATCTTGGTCTCGGAAACGTCATCGAGCTGCTTGAGTGAGTTCTCCAGCTCGCCTGCAATTTGCCGCAGGCGGTACGCGTCGTAGTTATTACCCCACAACGTCAACGCCATGATCGGCACATCGTCAATCGAGCGCACCTTGACGATCGGTTGCGAGACCCCGGGCGGAATGCGATCAAAGTTGGAGTAGAGCTTGTTGTACGTTTGGATAATGGCGTCTTCTTCTTTGGTGCCAACGTAGAAACGCACAACTAACATGCTCACGCCGGGATGGCTGATGGAGTAGATGTACTCGACGCCCGGCACTTCGCGCAGCAGCTCTTCCATCGGAAGGCTGACGCGCTGAGCCACCTCTTCGGACGACGCGCCCGGCATCTGCACGAACACGTCGAGCATGGGCACAACGATCTGCGGCTCTTCTTCGCGGGGAGTTTTGAGAATGCTGAAGGCGCCCAAAAGCAGCGCGGCGACGATCACCAGCGGTGTCAGCTTCGAATCGATGAAGGTGTTAGCGATGCGACCCGCCAGGCGCATGCGCTGTAAAGGCTGAACCGCCGGCTTGGATTTGTTGTCAGACATTATTCAGCCTCGACGCGTTTGCCATTGAGATCGAGTTCACCCGGCTTGACCACGAGACGCTCGCCGCTCTGGAGGCCTGCGAGCACTTCGATATCGGACCCCGAGGACTTTCCCACAGTGACGTAGCGCAGGCTCGCAACCCTGTTTTGGTCGAGCACAAAAACACCCTGCAATTGACCGCGCTCGACCACCGCCGAACGCGGAATCAGCAACGCCTGCCGTTGGCCACGAGAAAACTGAGCTCGCCCGAAGAGGCCCGATCGCAGCTGCAAATCAGTTGGCAATTCGATCTTTACCAGGAAACTGCGGCTCGCGGAATCCGCCGCCGGCACAATCTGCACGACCTTGCCTTCGAGACCCGTGTTGTCGAGAGCGTCGATTACGACCGAAACTTGTTGCCCGGTTCGTACATATCGAAGATCGTTCTCGTTGACGGTGGCTTCCAGCCGATAGCGGCGCACATCCTCGACGGTGAAGATCGTCATGCCGGGCGAAGCTAACGTGCCGGTATCGGCTTTCTTCTCCGTCACCACGCCGTCAAACGGCGCCCGAATTCGCGTGTAATCGAGAGACGTGCGGGCCTCGGCCAATGCCGCCTGCGCCTGTCCCTGGCCTGCTTGCGCCATATCGCGACGCGCGCGGGCCGCCTGCTGACGGGCTTTCACCTCGTCGAACTCCTGCGGACTGACTGATTTCTTTTCGTAAAGGTTCTGGTAGCGCTTCAACGTCGATTCCGCCAGCGCCAAGTCGGAATCCGCCGCTACGAGTTGCTGCTGGGCAGCGATGTCGGCTGCGGTCGCGCGATCTACCGCCGCCCGCGGTTGCGACTCGTCGATTACGGCGAGCACTTGACCTCGCTGGACGTGGTCTCCTTCGTGAACACGAATTTCGACGATGTTTCCCATCATCTGACTCGCGAGATCGCTGGATTGCGCGGCACGTACGGTGCCTACGGCTTCCACAAGATCGGGAACGTTGGCCGGTTGTAGCGTAACCACGGAAATGTTCCGCACGGTTTCTGGAACAAGAGCGGCGTGCTGCTGATCTGCGGAGCAGCCGCCGAGGCCGGCAATTGAGGCTAGCAGCATCGAGGCCAACAATAAGGACGAGAGCTTTAGTTCTGTATTCATACGGTTCATGGCATCACCACGGGAGATTGCGGATTCAAGCTGCCGCTCGCCAACTCCAGGTTCGCGTAGCTGGTATGGAAGCGATAAACAGCTTCCCAGTAATCGGTTTGGCTGCGGCGCGTCGCTTCTTCGGCGCCCAATAGATCGGTGATAGTGGTCAGTCCGCTATCGTATCGGTCCTGGTTGATGCGCAGACTCTCTTGTGCCTGGGCGATGGCAGCCCGTGCAACATCTAACTCCTGGCGGGCAGAATCCAGGTTGTAATAAGCGCGGCGGACATCGAGGCGCACTCCGTCGCTGGCTACTTGCTTCATGGCCAATGCTTTTTCTTCGACGGCGCGTTGCCGCGAAAGTTCCGCGCGTTTTGCTCCACCTTGAAAGATGTCAAACTGCACCTCCACTCCGCCCAACCAGTTATTGCCGCCACCGCCCGCCACAAACGTTGGGTTGTCCATCTCCCAGCCTGCGAAGGCGTTCACGCGCGGACCAAACGCCGACTTGGCCATCGCCACGCTCTGGCGCTGGGCGGCTTCTTCGGATTGCACGCGCTTCAAGTCCGGTCGATTCGCGAGCGCTTGTTTCTCGACTTCCTGAAGGGCGGGAACGGGAAGCGCGCGTTCCGCAAGTGCCTCGGACGGCTGGGCCGGAGCGTCCAGCGCAATGCCCATGGCGGTGTTCAGTTCCGCGCGCGCCATTTCCAGATTGTTTCTCGCCCGAATCGTTTCCTGCTGCCGCGCCGCCATGCGGACTTTCGCGGTGAGCAAGTCGGACTGCACCGCCAAGCCACTGTCGAACCTCGACTGACTGCGGTCCATGATCGATTGCCCCGTTTTCACCGCCTGCTCGGCGACTTCCAGTTGCTTCGCCGCCAGCAGCACCTGGTAGTAAGAACTCACGACGCGGAAGACGATCTCCTGGTCGGTGCGGTTCAACTGGTGTCCGGCAGCCTCGGTCATCTTTTTTGCCCGATCGATGCCGTGCCAACTGGCAAACGAATCGAAGAGGTTCCAGCTTCCTCCAAAACGCGTGGTGAAGTTGCCGAAGGGCATTGGCATGTTCAGCTTGTTGGGCGCGAAGTCGGCTGTGGTGAAGCGCTGCTGCCGCAACTTGCTGCCGAAAACATAAACGGGGTCGTTGCCGCGAGTCGCCGTTTCGGAAAAAGTCAAGCGGGGCATGAGGAACGACCGCGCTTCACGAACATCCGCGGAAGCCGCCTTTGTATCTGCAAGGGCCGCCTTGCGCAGCGGATTTTTCTCCAGCGCGATGTTCACTGCCTGCCGCAAGGTGAGAGACGAAGGCTGCTCTTGCTGGGCCAAAGCCGTCGCCCAAGGCAGGCACGCCATGGCGGCGCTGAGAATCGCTGTGAAAAAAGTCTTCAACCCTGCACTCCCACAGCCTGGGCCGGCTTCATCCACTCGGTCTTGTCTTCGACGATCTCGTGGGTTGTATGAAAACTGGCGGTCTTCTGCACCATGGCCCCCACCGAGCAGTACTTTTCCTCGGAGAGACGGATGGCCTCCTCGACCGCGGCCGCGTCAATTTCAAAGCCGGTCACCACATGGTGGATGCGCACCGCCGTGAACACCTGCGGCGGGCGATCGGCCTGGTCGGCTTCGACCCGCACTTCGTAACCGGTTACTTTCTGGTGATACTTCTGCCGCAGAATCGTGATGACATCGAACGCCGTGCAGCCAGCCAGCCCCGCAGCAATGAGTTCGATGGGCTTGGGGCCGGTGCCGCCAGCCGCATCGTCGAGCAGAAAGTTGTGGCCGCTTCCGGTCTGGGCTGCAAATTGACGCTGCTGCTTAAGTGGTTGAGTCAGTGCGACTTTCGCTGTGATCATGATTGCCTCCTGCTTGCTGCCGCTGTACCAACACCGAATAAATGCACCGGGACGGATTTTGTTACAAGAAAAATTCGGCCGTACTGCGGCGGCTGGCGAGTTCGTATCGCTCCTTGCGGATGGCACGATCAAGAATTGATAATGCGGAGAGGAAATCAAATGAATCCTTCTTTCAAATTTGGCCAGACACTCCTTACCTTGGGGGCCGTCGCGATTGCGCTGACGTCCGCAGTTCTCGCGTATCAGGCGAGCCTCATCCCATCCTCACGCTTGATCAACCCCGACGAACTGGTGAAAATTCTCCAGTCTGCGAAGGGCGAAAGACCGCTGATGATTCAAGTGGGTTCCCACGTCCTTTACACGCAGGCGCACATTCCCGGCTCGGAATACATCGGCCCAGCCTCCAACGAAAGCGGCCTGCAGGCGTTGCGCAAGCGCGTGGAACCTCTGCCGCGAAAGAAGTTCATCGTTCTTTATTGCGGTTGTTGCCCGTGGAGCCACTGTCCGACCGTCAAGCCTGCTGACGAGGCGCTCCATACAATGGGCTTTACCAATGTGAAGGTGCTCTACATTCCGGGCAACTTCGGGATGGACTGGGTCGAGAAGGGCTATCCGGTTGCCAAAGGCGATTAGGGAAGTGAACATTTCCGAACTGGGGTCGGCATATTGAAGAAAGCGATTCTCCGCAGTCTGGCATTCATCGCAGTCATAGCGGGACTTTATTTCGCGGCCCGTCATCACGGCGCGCCCGTAGGCATGAGGGGCGCGGGCACCAGCAAACATTCCCTGGCCCCCGATTTCTCGCTTCCCAACTTGACGGGACAACAACTCGATCTTTCTTCTTATCGGGGTAAGGTCGTCTTATTGGACTTCTGGGCAACATGGTGCGATCCGTGCCGGGATGAGATTCCCCATTTTGTTGAACTACAGAACAAGTACGGCGGCCAGGGTCTGCAAATCATCGGTGTTTCCATGGATGATGGACCGGAACCCGTACGCGACTTCTATCGGCAGTTCAAAATGAACTACCCGGTGGTGATGGGCACCGCGAAGACGGGCGAGCTTTACGGAGGAGTGCTCGGATTGCCGATCGCATTCCTGATCGGCCGCGATGGCCGGATCAGTGCCAAACATATCGGCGCGACTGATATCTCAGTTTTCGAAAACGAGATCGTGAAGCTACTGTGGAGTAAGACCGATTCCAGTCTGCCTGGGTCCTAACCATAGACTGCTGGGCCAAGGATTACTCGCGGATTTTTCTGGTGACCATGCGTTCGTAGTCGGCAAGTAACTTCATGCGGAGTTCGACCGCCTTCCCGCGGTCAGGGCCTTCCGCGGGCCATTTGCGGCATTGCTCGATCGTCGTTTCTAGGCTTGAGAGGAACGCCCTGCAAGGCACGCAGCCGTTCAGGTGCCGCTCCAGTTCCTCGCAAAGCGAATCGTCGAGCTGTTCGTCGAGATAGTTCGAAAGTTCAGCAAACATTGCCTTGCAGCGGGCGGGTCTAGGCTGGTCGTTACTGGGCTGTTCGTTGGAAGATGCGAGAGATGTCCGAGAAGCTGCGTCCCCTCTCACGGAGCGCGGCTTCAACCCTTTCATCAATTCTTTCCGGACAGACAGCCTGGCCCGGTGCAAACGCACGCGAACCGTGCCGGCACGCAGCCCAGTGATCTCCGCAACTTCCTCGTCGGTCAGACCTTCCATATCGCGCATCACCAAAACAATGCGGTATCGCGGCGGCAGTTTCTGGATGGCGTCCCGCAACCTTCCCGCTTCCTCGCTCCGGATGGCGAATGCTTCCGGGTTGATGCTGCCGTCGGAACTTAGCTGCTCAAGTTCCTTCCGATCGGGCATGAGTTCTTCCAGGGAAAGATCTTCTTTTGGCGCAAACTTACTGCGGCGCCGACTCATCAGGCAGCGGTTCTTTGCCACCTTATAGAGCCACACCACGAGCGCTTTGGGGCTGTCGAACTTCGGCAAATGCGGGACCGACTTGAGCAGCACCTCTTGCATGGTATCTTCCGCGTCCTGGCGCTGGCCGCAGACCCGCAAGCTGAAAGCGAAAACTGTATTTTGAAGCAGAGCCATGGCCTGCTCCAACGCCGCATCGTCACCCCGCTGCAAGAGTTGCACGGCTTGTTCTATTTCAAAACGCATCGCGTTGAATGTAGCACTCTGCCGCCTGGCTTCGCCAACGGCCTTCCTTGTGCGGAATCGAATCATTGATGACGTTCGGCCAAGCCGACGATCTCGTTTACGAGTTAGCCACATACACCGCGTCCCCGGGCCGCCCAGCTTAACGCAAAGAGGAGGTGTGTATCGAGGCCTCTGATTGGTTCCTTACGAGTCGGCTTCTGGGAAGTCAGCCACGCGGTCAACGAGTAGCCCCGGATCGCGGGAAATCGGAAGCTCTTCCGGTCTAAAACTGTCCATTTCCACCTGACGTAGAACAATGCAAATGTAGGGCAGAGT
>Ga0187860_1003941_pt1 | contig 11412 bp, 10 predicted proteins | sample June2016WEW_10_4_FD_132981 | JGI IMG/M metagenome (GOLD analysis project Ga0187860, IMG submission 132981) | Peatland microbial communities from SPRUCE experiment site at the Marcell Experimental Forest, Minnesota, USA - June2016WEW_10_40 | ecosystem: Environmental > Terrestrial > Soil >... | reverse complement strand
GCAGATCCAGTCCGTGGGATGTGGCAACGTCATCGTCGAAGGGTCCGGCTTCGTCGTCGCTCCAGGCTTAGTGGTGACGAACGCCCACGTCGTGGCTGGTGCGCGCACGATCACCGAGTATGACGACGTGCAGTCAGAACGGGCGACCGCCGTCTTGTTCGACCCCAACTACGACCTCGCCGTGCTGAGGGTCCCGGATCTCACGGTGCCGCCGCTCAAGCTCGACGGGGGCTACGTCGGCCGAGGGACGGAAGCGGCCGTGCTCGGCTACCCCGGTGGCGGTCCGTTCGACGCTCAGCCCGCCGGCGTGACGATGCGCTTCGACCCTGAGTCGCCCAACATCTACGGCACTGCCAACGTCCAACGGGAGATCTACGAGCTGGACGCGCTGGTCCGCCCTGGTAACTCCGGAGGCCCTCTGGTCGAGCCGCATGGACTCGTGATCGGTGTCGTGTTCTCGAGGGATTCGAACAACTCGAACATCGGTTTTGCGCTGGCGTCGCCGGGGGTGCTGCAGCGGGTGCACGAGGCGGAGGCTCGGCCCGTCGGCGCATCCGTCAGCACGGGCGCCTGTATCGGCGGCTGAGGCCGGCCGCCGCTGAGGCCGGCCGCCACTCCGCCCCGCGCGCGCCCGGAGCCCGCCGCCAGGCGCCAAGGCGCCAGGCGCCAGGCGCCAGTCGCCACTCGCACTGCAAGGTGCCACCGGGTCAGCCATGATGTCGGCCGTGGCTCTGCGCATCGAGGACTACGGGATCATCGGCGACACCCAGACGGTTGCACTCGTCGGGAGGGACGGTTCCATCGACTGGTGCTGCCTGCCTCACTTCGACTCGGCGGCCTGCTTCGCCCGGCTGCTCGGCACCGAGGACCACGGCTTCTGGCGCATCGCCCCGAAGGCGAGTCCCCGGCCCGGTCACGGTAGCCCGTTGCTCTCCACGAGGCGCCGCTACGTTGGTAACTCGCTCGTGCTCGAGACCGAGTGGGAGCTGCGGGACGGGACGGTCCGTCTGACCGACTGCATGCCGGTCCGAGACGAATCTCCCCAGATCGTCCGCCTCGTCGAGTGCACGAGGGGCGCTGTGGAGATGCGGATGGATCTGGCGATCCGCTTCGAGTATGGGTCGGCGGTCCCCTGGGTGCGCCGTATCGACGGCTCTCTGCTCGCCATTGCAGGGCCGGACGCACTGGCGCTCTGGACGCCGGTGCATGGCCATGGTGAGGGCATGACCACCGTGGCCGAGTTCCTCCTCCGGGAGGGCCAGACCGTCCCCTTCGTCCTCAACTACTTCCGTTCGACGGAGGACCCGCCGCGACCGGTCGACGCCGCCTACGCCGTTCATTCCACCACCCAGTTCTGGCAGGCATGGGCCGAGATGGACTTCCTCGACCTCGGCGAGTGGCAGGAGCCGGTCGTCCGTTCCCTGCTCACCTTGAAGGCCCTCACGTTCGGGCCGACGGGAGGCATCATCGCTGCGCCGACGACGTCGTTGCCGGAGACCCTCGGCGGCAGTCGCAACTGGGACTACCGCTACTCGTGGCTGCGCGATGCCACGCTCACCCTCTCCTCGCTCATGGCGGCCGGCTACCAGCAGGAAGCGGCGGCATGGCGTGACTGGCTGTTGCGGGCCGTGGCAGGCGAGCCTTCCAAGCTCCAGATCATGTACGGCCCCTCCGGCGAGAGAAACCTCCTCGAGCGCGAGATCGACTGGCTCCCCGGATACGAAGGCTCCGCGCCGGTGCGTGTCGGCAACGCCGCCTCCGGCCAGTACCAGCTGGACGTCTACGGGGAGGTGCTCGGTGCCCTGCACGAGGCGCGTCGCCTCGGGGTTACCTCGAGCCAGCCGGCCTGGGATCTCGAGTGCGCCATCATGGATTTCCTCGAGACCGGCTGGAAGGAGCCCGACGACGGCATCTGGGAGGTCCGCGGCCCGAGGCGGCACTTCACGCACTCGAAGGTGATGGCGTGGAACGCCGTCGACAGCGCAGTCCGCGACATCGAGCAGTACGACCTCGTGGGGCCTCTGAACCGCTGGCGAGCGCTGCGAGAGGAGATCCACGCAGAGGTGTGCGAGAAGGGCTACGACCCGGAGCGCAAGGCCTTCACCCAGTACTACGGTTCGAAGGAACTGGACGCGAGTGTGTTGATGATCCCGTTGGTGGGTTTCTTGCCGGCGACCGACGAGCGCGTCGTCGGGACGGTGGACACGATCCAGCGTGAGCTCACCCAGGATGGTTTCGTGATGCGGTACGACTCGCAGCGCTCCGAGGCGGTCGACGGCCTCACGGGGCGGGAGGGGGCGTTCCTCGCCTGCTCATTCTGGATGGCCGACGACCTGCACCTGATCGGCCGCCACGACGAGGCGGTCGAGCTGTTCGAGCGCCTGATCTCCCTGCGCAATGACCTCGGCTTGCTCTCCGAGGAGTACGATCCGATCGCGAAGCGGCAGGTGGGTAACTTCCCGCAAGCGTTCTCGCACGTCTCGCTCGTGAACACCGCCGTCGGGCTCTCACATGCGGCGATGGGTAGCGGTATGACGCATGAGGAGCGGATCAAGGGTGTGACGGTAGAACCGCGCAATATCAAGCGCCGCCACCCCCACCTCCGCCAGCGCATTGGCATCACCCGCTAGCCCGGCGCTCGGCCACTCAGGTTGTCGGTCATCATGGATCACTCGGCATCGGGCCCGAAATCCCGTCCGCCCCACCTCATCCAGGTAGCAAGGAGACACTGTTGAAGGCGATCACCGTCCTCCCCGGCAGGTCGGGGAGCGCTCAGCTCGACGACTTCGCCGACCCTCCCGAGAGCGACGGGCCGGTGCTCATCGACACGATCGCAGTCGGCATCTGTGGCACCGACCTCGAGATCGCCAGTGGAGCGTACGGCTGGGCACCCCCCGGCCACGAGCGCCTCGTGCTCGGTCACGAGTCGATCGGCCGGGTGGCCGAAGCGCCGGCGGACTCGGGGCTGAGCCGGGGTGACTACGTCGTCGGCATCGTGCGCCGGCCGGACCCGGTGCCGTGCTACAGCTGCGCGGCGGGTGAGTGGGACTTCTGCCGCAACGGGCAGTACACCGAGCACGGCATCAAGTCGCTGGACGGTTTCATGCGCGAGCGGTACCGCGCCGCCGCCGATGCCGTCGTGAAGGTGGACTCGGCGCTGGGCTTTCTCGGCGTGCTGCTCGAACCGACGAGCGTCGTGGCCAAGGCATGGGAGCAAGCCGTAAGGGCCGGCAACCGGGCCACGTGGCAGCCCGGGCGGGCGGTCGTCACGGGGGCCGGGCCGATCGGCCTGCTGGCGGCGATGCTCGGCGTGCAGCGCGGCATGGAGGTCCACGTGATCGACCAGGTCGCCTCCGGCCTCAAACCGGACCTCGTCGAGGCCCTCGGCGCCAAGTACCACACGGGCAAAGTGGAGGACGCCTGCGAGTCGCCCGACGTCATCATCGAGTGCACGGGCGTCGGCTCATTGGTCTTCGACGCCATCGACCACGTGGCCTCCGGCGGGGTCGTCTGCCTGACGGGCGTGTCGCCCAACGGCCGCAACCTGCAGATCGACGCCGGGATGACCAACCGGGAGATGGTCCTGCAGAACGAGTGCATCGTCGGCTCCGTCAACGCCAACCGCCGGCACTACGAAGCCGCCGCCGACGGTCTCGCCAAAGCGGACAGGTCGTGGCTGGACAAGCTGATCACCCGCCGGGTTCCGATCGAGGACTTCGCGCGCGCCCTCAACCGCCAGCCCGACGACGTGAAGGTCGTCATCGAGATCGGGAGTGCGAGCTGATGCCCGTCATTGACTGGATCCCGCCGGCAAAAGGCCCGAGGGAACGGTTCGAGCGGCGCTACAACGCCATGAAGCAGCTCGCCATGGATCTCGCCAGGGACGACTTCAACGAGCGCTACCCCGATGTCGAGTTCGCCCCGGTCCTCGTGCTCGTTGCGGCGTACTACGAGGCCGACAACATCGGTGCCGTGCTGGCGGCGGTGCCGTCCGAAGTCGAGGGGCTGGCGGTCTCGACGCTCGTCGTGATCGACGGTGGTGACGACGGCACCGACGGCGTCTGCACCGAGAACGGGGCCTACTGGGCGAAGTTCCAGGTCAACCTCGGCCACGGTGTCGCCCTGCGCCTCGGCTACGAGCTCGCCATCGCCAACGGGGCCCAGTACGTCGTGACCCTCGACGCCGATGGCCAGAACGACCCGGGCGAGATCGGCCAGCTCCTCGCCCCGGTCATCGCCGATGAGTACGACTTCGTGATCGCCAGCCGGCGCCTCGGCGTGGATCACACGGACGACCAGTTGCGCAAGACCGGTGTGCTCGTCTTTGCGGCCGTGATCAACCGTCTGACGCGACAGAACCTGACCGACACCTCGAACGGGTACCGGGCGCTGCGGATCGACGTGTTGAAGGACGTATTCCTGGAGCAGGACCAGTACCAGACCGCCGAGCTGATCATCAGTGCCGCCAGCCGGGGCTGGCGCATCGGCGAGCGGCCGACGGTCTGGCACCCGAGGACCTCCGGCGAGTCGAAGAAGGGGAGCAACTTGCTCTACGGGCCCCGCTACGCGAGCGTGATCGCCCGCACGTGGCTACGGGAACGGCGGTAGCTTGCCGTGCCGACCATCCTTGCGCCCGGGGTCATCGAGATCGACACGCTGCTCGGCGGCTGGGAGCGCATGACAGCGGGCTACCTGATCGAGGGTGAGCACCCGGTCCTCGTCGAGACCGGAAGCCAGAGCTCGATCGATGTGCTGCTGGCGGAGCTCGAGTCGCTCGGCGTCAGCGCGGCGGACCTGGCCGGTGTGGCGGTCACCCACATCCACCTCGACCACGCGGGCGGAGTGGGGGACGTCGCCCGTGCGTTCCCGAACGCCTCCGTGTACGTGCACGCCAAGGGTGCCCGCCATCTGGCCGACCCATCGCGCCTCATCGGTTCGGCCGCCCGCGTGTACGGCCCTTTGCTCGACTCGCTCTACGGCCGGCTCGACCCGACGCCGGCCGAGCGAATCGTGGTGCTGGAGGACGGGGCCGAGATCTCCTTGGGCGGCGGGCGCACGTTGCTGGCGATCGACTCCCCGGGGCACGCCAAGCACCACGTGGGTCTACTGGACAGTGGGAGTGGGTACCTGTTCGCCGGCGATGCAGTCGGCGTGCGCCTCCCCGACGGCGGCATCCTCCGGCCGGCCACTCCGCCCCCGGACTTCGATCTCGAGCAGGCCCTGACGTCCCTGCGTCGCTTCGCCGACCACTCGCCGTCGGGCATCGCCTTGGCTCACTACGGCCTGGTACCCGTGCCGCCTGGCGAGCTGCTGGCCGAGGCCGCCGAGATCCTGAAGCGGTGGGCGGAAGAGGCTGAGCGTGCCTGGAGAGCCGGCTTGGACATCGCTGTCGCGCTGGAGGCTCGGTTCAGCCTCGAGCTCAGTCCGCTCGACGACACGACACGGGAGAAACTCGAGACTCTCAACGGCTTCCACTCCAACGCCGCCGGGCTGAGGCGGTGGCTCGAGCAGCGGGCCGCCGGGCACCCGCACCCGCATCCGCATCCGCATCCCCACCCGCATCCGCATGACGCGCCGGCGGAGCCCGGTTCTCAGCCGGGCTAGCCGTGGGCTAGCCGGGGCCGGAGCACGTTTCAGCCACGGTCGTCATCGGTTACCAGGTAGCTAGGGTGATGGCCACCGCAAGCCTGCGAAAAGAGATCTCTGCCCATGACGGCCATCGACCAGTCAGCCCCTGCTGCTCCGGCGCCGCGCGTTGGCGGCGAGATCATCCGGACCTCACAGCTCACCAAGGTCTATCCGGGCACGGACTTCGCGGCTGTCGACCGGCTGGATCTCACTGTGCACCCTCGCGAGATCTTTGGCCTGCTCGGCCCGAACGGGGCCGGAAAGACAACCACCGCCGGCATGTTGACGACCCGAGTGGTCCCGACCTCCGGCGAAGCGCACGTCGGCGGCGTCGACGTCATCGCCCACCCGGCGCGCGCGAAGCAGTTGATCGGTGTGGTCTCCCAGCAGAACACCTTGGACCGTTCGCTTACGGTCTGGGAGAACCTCTACTTCCACGGCCTGCTCTTCGGCGTCCCGGCGCGCGAGGCGCGGCGCGTGACCGACGAGCTGCTGGAGCAGTTCGTGCTGTCCAAGTGGGCGAAGGCGAGCGTCTATGCCTTGTCCGGTGGTATGGCGCAGCGGCTTATGGTCGCCCGGGCGATCTTCCACCGCCCAGCGGTGCTGTTCATGGACGAGCCAACTGCCGGGCTCGACCCCCAGAGCCGACTAGCGCTGTGGGAGATCCTTGGCAAGCTGAACGACCAGGGCCAGACCATCTTGTTGACGACGCACTATATGCAAGAGGCGGACCAGCTCTGTGACCGCGTGGCGATCATGGACCACGGCAGGATCCTCGCCCTCGACACGCCGGCAAAGCTCAAGCAGAGCCTCGACGTGGACACGGTCGTGACCGTGCGAGCATCGGGCACTTCGCAAGAGTTCGCGGAGCTCCTCGAGTCGAAGGTCGAGGGAGCCGTGCGCACCCGTCTCATCGACGGCGGCGTCGAGCTGTTCGTCCGCAACCCCGGGCACGGGCTGCTGCCACGGGTCGTGAACGTGGCCGAGGATGCCGGGATCGTCGTGAACGACCTCTCGGTCTCCGAAACGACGCTCGAGACGGTCTTCATCTCACTGACAGGAAAGGAGCTGCGCGACTGATGGCGACGACCGCAACCTTCCCCGACGGTGGCACGGCACCGGCGCCCACGACCGCCGAGATCGCCGCGGCCGACGCGGCCACGACCGCCGGGCTTGTCGCCTACCGCGAGGAGATCGGCCTCGGCGCGATCCGTTCGACGCTCGCCGCCAGCCGGACCGCGCTCGGGGCGCTCATTCGGCGCGACGTCGTCGTGCTGCGCAAGGACATCGTCATCTTCTGCCTCCGCACGGTCATCCAGCCCTTCCTGCTCGTCTTCGTCTTCTTGTACGTGTTCCCGACTATCGGCCAGGGCATCGGGAGCTCCGGCCACGGGCCGGCCGCCGCCGCCGCCGAGTCCGCCTTCGCGACCGTGCTCGTGCCGGGCGTGGTGGCGATCTCGATCATGTTCCAGGGTGTCCAGGCCGTGGCGCTGACGATGTCGCAGGAGTTCGGCTTCACCCGGGAGATCGAGGACCGCGTGCAGGCGCCTTGCCCGATCTGGCTCGTGGCCATCGCCAAGGTGCTGTCTGCCGCCGCCCAGGGCCTGCTGTCCGCCCTGCTCGTCTTCCCGATCGCGGCTGTCGTGCACGCCCCCGGGGTCGAGGCCCATCTCAGCTTCCACTGGTGGATCCTCGTGACCCTGATCCCGCTCGCCTGCATGGCGATGTCGTCCCTCGGCCTGCTGCTCGGCACGGCGTTCGAGCCCCGCAACATCGGGCTCATGTTCGGCTTCATCGTGTTGCCCATCACGTTCCTGGGCGGCACCTACTACCAGTGGACCAAGTTGTCGCCGGTGCACATCGACGGGTTCCACTGGCTGCAGATCCTCGTGCTCGTCAACCCGCTCATCTACGTGACCGAGGGGATGCGCGCCGCGCTGACCGACTCCTCGCACATGCACCTGTACGTGGTCTACCCCATGCTCTCGGCGTTCTTCATCGTGTTCCTGACGCTCGGCCTACGGAACTTCCGTCGACGCGTGCTGTCCTAGCCGGAGGTTCCGGGCTCGCCACCAGGCGATGGCGGCAGTGCTCAACCCGCACCCGGCCGCAACGACGAACGACCATCGCGTCCCGACGCCCTCCACGAGCAGGCCGCCGATGGCGGCGCCGCCTGCAGCTCCCATCTGGAGGCCGCCCGCGATCCAGCTGAACGCCTCCACCGACGCGCTCGAGGGCGCGAGCTTCCCCACCAACCCGTAGATGGCACTGAAACCCGGAGCGATCGACATGCCGGCGAGAAAGATCAGCCCGTACATCACGTCAACGCCCGGCGCCGCCGCCAGCAGCAGGAAGCCGCCGGCGCTCGCTGCCATCAACGCTGCCAGCACGCGCTCTGCCGCGTGGGCTGCCCTTGCACCCAACGCGAGACCACCGGCCATCGAGCCGGCGCTCCACACCGTCAGGAGAAACCCGGCCTGGCTCTTCGATCCGTGGTGTCCGGCGAAGGCGACCACCGTCACCTCGACGATGAGGATCGCCGCCAGGAAGACCAGCACGATCACCACCAGTGACCCGAGCCCCGGCAGGCCGGCTGGTTGCAGGAACCTTCGCAGGCCCGCGCTGCGGGGGTTTTCGTTGTCGGCACCCTGGTCGGCCCGAGCTCCCGGTGGCGCCGGCGAACGGATCGCCGAGTGTGAGACGACGGCGAGTGCGCCGGCGATCGCGATGCCACCACAGCCGAGGAGCGCCGCCCGAGTGCCCCACGCCGAGCTGAGCAGCGCCACGAGCGTGGGCCCGATCATGAACGTGGCCTCCTGCATCGTGGCGTCGAGGGCGTACAGGCTGCTCCGCAGATCCTCGGTCACGAGCCCGGACCACAGTGAGCGAACCGCCGGCGCGATCGGAGGCAGGCTCGCTCCTGCCACGCCGGCGACCACGAAGAGGAGGGCGGTGTCGTGGACCGGGACGAATGCCATGGCGACCAGGCCTGCGGCATTTACGACTGCGGAGACACCCAGCACCGGGCGCCGGCCGACCCGGTCGGCCAAGCGACCGAGGATGGGGCTCATGACGCCCGTGCCGACGACGTACGCGGCCGTGATCGCGCCAGCCCGGGCGTACGAGCCGGTGCCCTCGGCCACCCGGAGGATGATGGCCAGGTTCGCCATCGCGACCGGTAGCCGTGCGAACAGCGACGTGGCCATGAGCCAGCTCACGCCAGGCGCGCGAAGGACTGCCTGGTATCGGGCTGGACTCACCCGCCTATATTGACGGCCCTCGGCGGGAGACCGGTACCGTGGGTGCATGTCAGTGAGCAAGACGGACGGGTTTCTTGCGCTGCATCACACCGATGAGCCGCTCCTGATCCTCCCGAACCCATGGGACGCCGGGTCGGCGAGAGTCCTTGACTCGCTGGGCTTCCGTGCGCTCGCGACGACGTCGAGTGGGTTCGCCGCTTCGCTCGGGCGGTTGGACGGGTCCGTCAGCCGTGACGAGGCGCTGGCGCACGCGGCCGTGATCGTGGGTGCGACGGACCTGCCGGTGTCGGCGGACCTCGAGAACGGGTTTGGTGCAACTGCTGCCGAGGTCGCCGAGACCGTGCGCCTCGCCGTCGTCGCCGGCCTGGCCGGGTGCTCCATCGAGGACTCGACGGGGCGCTCCGACCCCCGCATCTTCGAGATGGGCGAGGCGATCGAGCGGGTCACGGCTGCTGCCGAGGCGGGCCATGGTGGCCCCGAGCGACTCGTGCTGACGGCGCGGGCGGAGAACTACCTGCACGGGCGGAAGGATCTCGCCGACACGATCACCCGGCTGCAGGCGTTCGAGACGGCCGGCGCCGATGTCGTGTACGCGCCCGGCTTGGTCGACCTCGGTGAGATCCGCAGCGTCGTCGAATCCGTGGGCGTGCCGGTCAACGTCCTCGTCCGCCCCGGCGGGCCGTCGGTCGCCGAGCTCGCTTCGGTCGGCGTGCGGCGCGTCTCGGTTGGTGGGGCCTTCGCGTTCGCTGCGCTCGGGGCACTCGTCGAGGCGGCGGCGGAGCTGCTGGGGGAGGGGACGTACGATTTCTTCGACCAGGCGGCTGTGGGCGCCGCGGCTGCCCGTGAGGCGTTCAGCCCCTGAGCCCGTGTAGGACCTTCGGCCCTGGTATCGGGCGGGCCGCTGGTCAATGATGTGGTGGTGCTGATCGTCAGTGGGACCACCGGCGAGTTCGACCACGACTGCGCCGGGCACCCGGAACGGCCGGCACGGATCGAGGCCGTGATGGCCGGCGTCGACGACCTGCGCCTCGGGACCGACCTCGAGTTCGTGCTCGCGTCAGCCGCCGATCGCGCATCGCTCGAGCGGGTGCACACCCCGAGCTACCTCGACGAGCTGGCCGCGTTCTGCAGCGAAGGCGGAGGCGACCTCGATCCGGACACATACGCGACCGCTGACTCCTGGTCTGCCGCTGTCCGGGCTGCGGGCGCAGGGCTCGCCGCGATCGATACGCTGCGCCAGCGAGACGAGGGCGTGGCGTTCGTCGCCGCTCGCCCGCCCGGTCACCATGCGGTGGCGGATCGGGCGATGGGTTTCTGTCTGATCAACAACGTCGCGGTGGCTGCAGCAGCGCTGGCGGCTGAAGGAGAGCGCGTTCTCATCGTCGACTGGGACGTCCACCACGGCAACGGCACCCAGGCGATCTTCTGGGACGATCCGAACGTGCTGTACGTGTCCACCCATCAATGGCCGCTGTTCCCTGGCACCGGGCGGCCGCTACAGATCGGTGGCCCACACGCCCTCGGGGGAACGGTCAACGTCCCGCTCCCCCGGGGGGCGACCGGAGATGTCGTGCGCCAGGCGATCGACGAGGTGGCGCTCCCCGCCATCGACGAGTTCGAGCCGACCTGGGTGCTCGTCTCCGCCGGTTTCGACGCCCACCGCGCCGACCCGATGGCCGAGCTGGCGCTGTCGAGCGGCGACTTCGGCGACCTGGCGAGGGTGGTGGCTGCGTTCGCTCCCCGGCCGGGCCGGCTGGCGCTGTTCCTAGAAGGCGGGTACGACCTCGGGGCGTTGCGGATGTCGGTGGCCACGACGCTGGGTGCGCTTCTCGGCGGGCCGTACCAGCCGGAGGAGCCGACGTTCGGTGGCCCGGGGACCGAGATGGTGCAACTGGCCCGTGCCGAGCGGGTGGCCGCAGTTCGCCGGGCCCAGGAAACGGCCCCGTCCGAGGAGTCTTCGCCATGACTGTGCTCCAGACAATCGCGGTTGGTTTTGACGGGTCGCCCGACGCCCAGGTCGCCGCCCGCTGGGCTTTCCAGCTGGCGGGGCAGGTGGGCGTCGACGTGGTCGTCGTGCATGCCGTCGGCCTCCTCGAGCATGTCGCCGGTACCGGCAATGCCGCCGAGTTGGAAGACATGGCCCGCGATCTCGCCGCGGAGGCCGGGCTCGAACCGGCACGGGTTCGGTGGCACCTGGCTGACGGCGACCCGTGCTCGGTGCTGGCTCGAGCAGCGCAATCACCGATCTCGGCGGACCTGCTGGTGGTCGGCTCGCGTGGTCACGGTGCTCGTGCCGGGCTCTTGCTCGGGAGCACGAGCCACGAGCTCGCGGAGCACTCGTCGGTACCGCTCGTGATCGTGCCGGCGGGACGGGCTGGGCTGGATCACTAGGACGCCGCCGCGGCCGTCCGGCGCCGAGAGCGTGCCGAAAGCCCCGATTTCCCCGTCCGGCACCGCAATCGCTACAGCCAGGTCCGGCGGCGGTCGATATGAAAGGCATGTTCCGCCGCAACCCAGTCCCGAG
>Ga0187860_1003940_pt1 | contig 11412 bp, 7 predicted proteins | sample June2016WEW_10_4_FD_132981 | JGI IMG/M metagenome (GOLD analysis project Ga0187860, IMG submission 132981) | Peatland microbial communities from SPRUCE experiment site at the Marcell Experimental Forest, Minnesota, USA - June2016WEW_10_40 | ecosystem: Environmental > Terrestrial > Soil > Wetlands... | reverse complement strand
GCGACATCCGCGACATAGCAGCGCTGGCCGCGGTGTTCGACGAGCACCGTCCCGAGGTGGTGTTCCACGCGGCGGCCCTGAAGCACCTGCCCCTGCTCGAGATGTGGCCGGCCGAGGCGGTCAAGACGAACGTGTTCGGGACGCACAACCTCATCGACGCGGCCAAGCAGGCCGGGGTGGCGAAGTTCATCAACATCTCGACCGACAAGGCGGCCAACCCGACCAGCGTGCTCGGCTACTCGAAGCGGGTGGCCGAGCGGCTGACAGCGGAAGCGGGCAATTACGGGAACGGGGCGTATCTGAGCGTGCGGTTCGGCAACGTGCTGGGCAGCCGGGGGTCGGTGCTGACCACGTTCCGTCAGCAGATCGAGTCCGGCGGCCCGGTCACCGTCACCCATCCCGAGGTGACCCGGTACTTCATGACCGTCGAGGAGGCCGTGCAGCTGGTGATCCAGGCCGGCGCCATCGGCGACAACGGCGAGGCGCTCGTCCTCGACATGGGCGAACCGGTACGGATCGCCGACGTGGCGCGCCAACTCGTAGCCCAGGCCACGCGACCGGTGGAGATTGTCTACACCGGGCTCCGACCCGGGGAGAAGCTCCACGAGGACCTGCTCGGGACCGGCGAGGTGGACGTGCGGCCCCACCACCCGCTCATCTCCCACGTACTGGTGCCGGCGATCGCGCGCGGATGGGAAACCGTATTGCAATTAGATGGACGTCCGGAACACCTGGTCTCGTGGTTGCAGCATCGCTGCCAACTCGAGCCCATAGGCGGAACTGACGGGCGCCATTCGGCCTCAGCCTCGTCGGGTGCGCCAGCAACAGCCGCAACCACCGGCACGGTGTTTCGCTGATGGCCCGCTCCCACGGACTCAGGTCAGCTTGGTCGCGGTCGGGCGGGTATGCCGACGGCCACCGTTCCCGGTGCGATGTCTCGGGTCACCACAGCACCGGCCCCGACCATCGCGCCCCGGCCGATGGTCACGCCCGGGATAACGGATACCCCCGTCCCTAGCTCGACCTCGTCCTCGAGGGTCACGTTGCCGCTGATCGCCGTCAGCGGGGCGACGGTCACGTACTCCCCGATGCGGCAGTCGTGCGCGATTGCAGACTGAATGTTAACGTGCGTGTGACGACCGAGACGAACGTTTGTCGTGACGGTCGCTCCAGCGCACACTATGACGCCGGGTGCCAATTCGACGTCCAGCCCGACCCACGCCAACGGGTGGACAATCGGAGCGGCGGCCGACGCGCCGAGCGCCGCCAGTCGCTTGTCGACGGCACGCCGGACCGAAGGGCTCCCTATTCCTATGACGTATCGCGCGTCAAGGTTGCCGACCGATTCCACGGCGCCGATCAGCGGCACCGAGAGTCTTTCCAGTCTCGGGAGGTCCGGCACTCCGTCGTCAACCACTCCGACGACGTCGTAGATTGGCCGCTCCGCAGCACGGTTGCACGCTGCAGTCAATGCCACGATCTCACGACCGTGACCTCCAGCTCCGACAATCACGATCCGTTCGGCCACGGTTTCCACCCTCACAACCTCGTTCGGTTCGGCCCTTCTGTAGCCCACTCTCTTGCCGCGTCTGGACGCCTGAGTGATCGAAGCCCATCCCGCACCACCCCGAAACATCTCGCAAGCAGCGCGACTTGCTGTGCCTCAACCTAGTGCAGAGGTGGATGGCACGGTTGAGTCGCTGTACACCAGGTGAGGATGGGCAGCTTCGACGGGAAGGACTCCGCTGACGTGCGGAACGCAAGGTACGACATAATAGTGGCCGTGAAACGGATCGTCGATGTTCTCGGAGCGGCGGCCGCTCTGATCGTCGCGGCTCCTCTGATGCTCGTGATCTCCCTGCTGCTGAGAAGATCGCAAGGTCGTCCGGTGCTTTTCTGCCAGGACCGCGCAGGGCTCCACGGCAAGTCGTTTTCCATCAGGAAATTCCGCACGATGGCCGACGCTCGCGATCACGGCGGGCGCATGCTTCCTGACGACGAGCGGATCACGCCGATCGGAAGATGGCTACGCACGACCAGCCTCGACGAGATTCCGGAGTTCTGGAACGTGCTCATCGGGGATATGTCCCTTGTCGGTCCGCGTCCTCTTCCGCTCGAATACCTCCCGAGATATACCGAGCTAGAGAAGCGTCGGCATGACTGTCGGCCCGGAGTAACCGGATGGGCTCAAGTAAGCGGACGTAACGCCGTCGGTTGGGACGAGCGACTTGCCATGGATGTGTGGTATGTCGACAACCACTCCTTACGTCTTGATCTCCGAATCATCTTTCGCACGATTCTCGTAGTGGTGAAACGAGAAGGTATCGGAAGTCAAGATACGGAAACCATGGCACCGCTTCGTCCCAACCACGACAACAATGAACTCAGCATCGACTGATGGGTCGCATCTACCTTTCGCCGCCGGACGTTCGTCAGCTCGAGCGTGAACTGGTCAACGCCGCGCTCGATTCCAACTGGGTAGCACCAGTCGGCCCAGACCTCGATGCGTTCGAACGAGAAGTTGCCATAGCCACCGGTGTCCACGCAGCGGTCGGGCTCACAAGCGGAACGGCGGCTCTCCATCTGGCCATGCTTGAGCTGGGGATCACTACCGGACACAGCGTCTTCGTGTCGACGTTCACCTTTGCCGCCACCGCCAACGCGGTGGCTTACGTAGGTGCGACTCCCGTGTTCATTGACTGTGATGCCCTCACTTGGAACATGTCTCCTGACCTTGTCGCAGAGGAGTTGGGCCGACGTGCGAGACACGGAACGCTTCCCAAGGCAGCAATTGTCGTCGATCTGTACGGGCAGTGCGCAGACTACGACCGCCTCTTACCATTGTTTGCAGAGTACGGTATCCCAGTCGTGGAAGATGCTGCCGAGGCACTTGGAGCAACATATCGCGGACAACGTGCGGGGTCGTTCGGAATCTGTGGCGTGATGTCCTTTAACGGCAACAAGATCATCACCTGCAGCGGAGGAGGTATGCTGCTCTGTCACGATCAGACACTTGCCAGCCGTGCACGTCACTTAGCCACCCAGGCTCGCGGACCATATCCCTATTACGAACATAACGAGATCGGCTACAACTACCGCCTTTCGAATATACTTGCAGCCTTGGACGTGGTCAGTTGGCATCGCTCGAGGACCGGATCGCACGACGACGACATGTCAACTTGACATATCGGCGGGCACTCGAGACGACTCCCGGCGTTTCCTTTCTTCCCATCGCCGATTATGGCACGCCAAACTATTGGCTGACATGTATTACAGTGAATCCCACACTTTCGAAGGTGACCTCGGAAGACATCCGGCTCCGTCTTGCGGAACTTGACATCGAATCCCGACCAACATGGAAACCGCTACACCTCCAACCGGTGTTTCGGGACGCACCGCGGATAGTTGACGGAACATCCGAGTCTCTTTTCGACTCCGGACTCTGCCTGCCGAGCGGGAGCGGGCTCTCGGACGCCGATTTGAATTTCGTCATCGACTCGTTGACTACATTCGTGACCGTCTGATGTCGGCTGATTCGGTACTGCGCGCCGCCCAACATGACCCCATCGGCGTCGAAACCATCCCTGAGCGGTTCCGCCGTGCGGAAACCGCCCGCGGCTACCTCGACTTCCTGAGGCTTGAGGCCCAGGCATCGGTCGTGCTTACCGACTCGGGCGAAGTACAAGAGGAAAGCACGGTTCTCGGAGTGCCCGGTGCTCGGCGACCCAGGGGCACACCCCCGACTATCGACACGTGATCCAGGCCCCGTATTCTCAAGCTAGCAAGCGGTGCCGGGAGTCCACGAAGGAGTGAGCGGTGCGTCAGATCATTCAGCAGTTGCGGGCGTCAACGCCTGAGATAGTCGAGACCTCACCGCAACGTCTACGCCCCGGGCACGTCTTGTTGGCCAACCGGGCCTCGGTGGTGTCCTCCGGAACAGAGCGCATGCTTGTCGAGTTCGCCGCCGCTGGCATGTTGGGAAAGGCGCGCCAACAGCCTGAGCGGGTCCGGCAGCTGGCCGACAAGGTCAGAACTGATGGTCTGCTGACCACGGTGGACACAGTTCGCGCTCGCCTCGACGAACCAGTGTCCCTGGGATACGCCTGTTGCGGCGAAGTGGTGGGACTCGGCGATGGCGTGACCGGACTTTCGATCGGTGATCTTGTCGCGTCCAACGGCCCACATGCCGAACTCGTCTCGGTGCCTCAGACCCTCTGTGCCCAGGTACCGATCGGTGTCTCGGCAGAGGAGGCCGCCTTTGCGACTCTGGGAGCGGTGGCACTCCAGGGAGTTCGCCTGGCAGCACCGGATCTGGGTGAGACCTTCGTCGTTACCGGACTGGGCCTAATTGGGCTGTTGGCAGTGCAGTTGCTCAGAGCCAGCGGGTGCGCGGTGATCGGCGTCGATCCCAACCCGGATCGCCTGGCGCTAGCGGAACGGCTCGGAGCCCAAACCGTTCGCTCCGACGGCAGTGTTGTCGAGACGGCACTGCATCTCAGCCGTGGACGCGGCGTCGACGGCGTGATTCTGACCGCGTCGACCCCGTCATCCGAGCCGGTACGACAGGCGGCTCATATGTGTCGCAAGCGTGGCCGGATCATCCTGGTGGGTGTCACTGGGCTCGATCTGCAGCGTGCCGACTTCTACGAGAAAGAACTCTCGTTCCAGGTCTCTTGTGCGTACGGACCCGGTCGATACGACCCGATCTACGAAGAGAAGGCCAGGGACTACCCGGCGGGTTATGTCCGTTGGACGGCTGGACGCAACCTCGAGGCAGTCCTCGACATGCTGGATTCGAAGCGGCTGGATGTGAATCCGCTGATCACCCATCGCTTTCTCTTCACCGAGGCCAAGAAAGCTTACGAGACGTTGACGAACAATTCCGCCGCCCTGGGAATCATCCTTGATTACGGACGATCGGAACCCCGCGTCTCTTCCCTCGCGCGGCCGTCGGCTTCCGAATCGTCCCCGTCCGAACCGGTAGCGATCACGCGCATGCCAATTCACGCACGCATCGGCGTGATCGGAGCCGGTCAGTTTGCCAGCACCGTCTTGCTGCCGGCGCTGCATAGCGCTGGTGCCGAGTTGGCCGCATTGGTCGGTAGCGGTGCATCTGCTGCTGCTGCGATGAGCCGCTTCGGTATCGGTCGGTTGGTTCCCGACGCCGGTAGCCTCCTCGAAGACGACGACATCGACGCCATCGTGGTGGCTACTCGTCATGACAGTCATGCCGATCTGGTAGCGCGGGCGTTGGAGGCGGGTAAGCATGTGTTCGTCGAGAAGCCCCTTGCTATCGACACGCAAGGACTCGAACGGGTCGTCGCCGCCTGGGAGCATGCCGGGGCCGACGGCGGGGCGCCCATCGTCGGCATTGGGTTCAACCGTCGGTTCGCGCCGATTACCGTGCGCATGGTCGAGTTGCTGCGCGGGGTGGCAGTTCCCAAAGTCGTGACGATCACCGTGAACGCCGGTGGGATTCCGGCCGAGCACTGGACCCAGGATCCCCTCATCGGCGGCGGGAGGATAATCGGGGAGGGGTGTCACTTCATCGACTTGGCACGGCACCTGACCGGCTCGGAGATCACGGCGGTATGGACTGCCTGGCTTGGTGGGCCAGGGCCGTCCGACTCGGCCGTTGTGACCCTCCAGCACGACGACGGTTCGATCTCATCGATCAACTATCTGACGAATGGTTCGAAGCGCTACCCCAAGGAGCAAGTGACGGTATTCGGAGGCAGCAGAGTGCTCGCCAATAGCAACTTTCTCTCCATGCGAGCGTTCGGCTTCGGTGGGGCACGTCCCATCCGACTGCTGCGTCAGGACAAAGGACATGCCGTCGGCGTAAGAGCGTTCGTGCAAGCCGTGCAACATCGATCCCCGTACCCAATCCCCTTTATGGACATCGCTGAAGTGACGGCAGCGACACTTCTCGCCGCCGAAAGGTGAATCCTCCCCCCCAGGAACTTGCGGCGCTAGCTCGCTCGGCTGCAAGGAGCTACGGCGTGCGAGGCATCATTCGCCGGACGATCTACGAGATCGATCGACGCGGTGGACTACTCGTCGCCCGGGAACGACGTGTCCCTCGTCAGGGGCCCTCCCTCCAACGGACCTTGGTGGTCGACGCCTCTGCCGTGGATCTCAGGGCAGACGACGATCGGGCCGGCTGCGCTGTGGCGGCTGTCGACGAACTGCTAGGCGGCAACCTCGCCCTCTACGGCGGAGCGGTCTCTTCGATTGGATGGCCCCCGCGATGGCACGTAGATCCCACAACCGGCCGGACACTGCCCGACGATGTGCATTGGTCAACCTTGTCGGATGCAAGCATGGGCATCGATGTCAAGGATGCGTGGGAAGTGGGACGAATGGGGTGGCTGGCCACGTGTGCACGGGCACTGGTCATCGCCGACGATGATCGGGCGGCCGAGTCGATGTGGGAAGCGATCGAGGACTTCGCACTCCGGAACCCACCATTCCTGGGAATCCATTGGATGAACGGCCAAGAGGTTGCGCTGCGAGGAATCGCGCTGCTCTTCGCTGGCGGAGTCCTCGAACCGCATCCGTCGACCACCGAACGTCGGCGATCGACCCTCGACGACCTGGTGGCGACATCGGTCGCACGGGTGCGGATGACACTCGGCTATGCCGCTTCGCAACGCAACAACCACTACCTCGTCGAGGCGGCGTTCTTGTGGTCTGCGGCAGCCATTTCGCCTGGCCTTCCGAGAGGACAGCAGATCGAACGGATCGCTGGACGAGCTCTCCGTGAAGCCGTGGTCGACCAATTCGGTGGCGATGGCTCCTATGCTCAGCATTCGTTCACCTACCAGCGTCTGGCGCTCCATGCGTTGCTGTGGGTCCGGTTCGTGGCCGAACGAACCGGACACCCGTTGCCATGCGACCTCGGCTCGACTTTCGCGAACAACGTCCGCCTGCTGGGTAGCCTGATGGACGAGAGCACCGGCCGGCTCCCGAACCTTGGATCGAATGACGGAGCGCTTGTCTTTCGATTGACCGGCCATCCGATCGGAGACTTTCGGCCCCTGCTGGCTCACGCGGCCGCCGCGGCGGGCATGCAATCCCCACTGCCGGCTGGCACATGGGACGAAGAAGCGCAGTGGTTCGGCCTGCAACCCTCGGCAAGCGAGACGTTCACAGCACCCGATCCTCCCACCGGCCCGAGCGCCTACCACGTGTTTCAGGGCCCAGCGAGCAGGGCAATGCTGCGTGCCGGACCGCTTCGTCATCGGCTCTCCCATGCCGATCAGCTACACCTTGATGTTTGGATCGGAGGCCAGAACGTTGCAATGGACCTCGGAACGTACCGCTACACCGCTCCGACGCCATGGCAGAACGCGCTTGCCGCCGATGTCGTGCATAACGTGCCACTTCCTTCTGGCGCGTCACAAGCTCGAAGGCGCGGGCGATTCTTCTGGCTCGATTGGCCCGAACCCACCGTCGTCGCCCGGGCTGAGGACGGTGACGCACACGTGGTAATCGTCGAGCTTACGATGCCCAATGCTCCTTCCGTTACCGTCCGGCGCCTCGTCGCACAACACGGTGACCGCTACGTCGTGGCGGACCTGCTTCGCCCCTCGGCTGGTACGGTCCGATGGAACCTCCCCGATGGGACCACGTTCACCCGCATCGGCGACGTGCTCATCGCCGAAGGTGACAGGTTTATAGGCCAGTTTTTCGGAGGTGCGGAGACGACATATCGAAACGGTCCAGCGTCGAGGGACGATCCCACGTCAGGCTGGGCGTCGCCCACCTACGCCACACTGGAGCCAGTTGCCGTTGTGCAAGTGGGTTGTGCGAATGACGGCACTGCAGTGGCGGTGTTCGCCCCCACAGGAGAATCACTCCTCGACGCATCCGATGTCCAGCAATGGCGATCAGTGGTCGTGGCAGGGACCTCCGAAGCGGCCAGGCATGCGGTGTCAACGCCGGGTGGCCAGGACCCCCTGGAGTAGTTCGTCGAGTTGGCCGGCGAGCACTTGCCGATCGAAGTGTCGCTCGACGTAGGTGCGCCCGTTGCGGAAGCGCACCGGATCGGCACGAACCTCGGACGCCATGGTCCGCATACCCGCAGCCAGTGCTTCCGGATCACCTGCATCGCAGGCAAACCCGGCACCCGCCATCCGGACGATCTCCGCCACTAGGCCCGGAACATTGGTCAGTACAGGGAGATTGGCTGCTAGATAGTCAAACAGCTTGTTCGGGCTGACCCCATAGCTGAAGAGTTCTACCGGAGCAAGAACCATAAGCCCGACATCGGCACTCCCGAGCAACTCGGGTATCTCGCTCTTGGGAACGGGATCACACAGTTCGAGATTGCCTAGACCCAGCTGCTTAACCATCGAAGTCAGCTCGACTTTCGCCGGCCCATCCCCTACCAGGATCACTTCGATGTCGTCGACACCGTCTCGCTCCAAAGCGGCGCACGCTCGGACCACCACGCCGAGCCCGTTCGCCGGTCCATGCGCACCCGTGTAGATGAAGCGCACGGCGTCCTGGCAACGCACAACGTCACTTGTCGGCTCGGCAAAATCCTGAAGATTGACACCATTGGGGATGTAGAAGATCTTGGCCGGATCAGCACCTCGGGCAGCAACGTGCTCGCGATTGCCCTCAGCCAGCACAATGACGGCGTCGGCGCGTCGATACATGACGTCAGCCATCCATCGCATCACCCGGTAAGGAATGCTCTCCTCGTCGCCTCCGCTCACCTCAGCATACGACTCGGGCCACAGGTCTCGCACTTCGAAGACGAAGAACCGCCGGCGAACCACGGATGCCAGCCAGGTCCCAAACGCAGCGAAAAGGTGGGGCGATGACCCGATAAAGACCGTACGGCGTCGAAGACGGCGGAAGGTGAGTAGGCCTGCTACCGAGGCGCCGAACAGCGACATGGAGAGCAGCCGCCGCCAATCGTTATGTTGGTATGACCATGCCCATAGATAAGTGAAGGAAACGCCATCAAGGGTGTCGTGAGCGGCCCGCACGTCGTATCTGTGTGATCGATGCCCATATGTCCGGGTAATGAGCGAAAGGTCGCTGGCGACAATCTCCACTTCCCACCCGAGAGACCTGAGCGTCGATGCAAGGTCGTAGTGGCGGGTGCCTCCGGGATATCCGGGCGGAATAGCGTATTGGTTGACCCAAATAACGTGACCACGAGGGCCGCCCGCCCGCGGTTCCCCTATGGCGCTCACGGCATATTCCCTAGCGCTGGGTCGTCGCGTCCGCCGGTGGAATAAGAAGTCGCTCATCTTGAAATGAATTCGCCGAGAAGTTGCTCCGCCAGTCCGAAGTACGCCCCTTGTCTAAAACCGCGTTGGCCTCCGGAGCCGGTTCCGGTTCGAAGCATGTGGGTCGGCACGCCGAATCCTCGCTTAGGGCGGGCGCCAATGAGATCCGGCAACTCCCGGGTCGCAAGCTCCCGAAGCAACCACTTCCCAGTCCTGTGGCGCACCAGAGCCTCATCCGGGAGCCGTAGACCCCAGCGCACCAGGTCGAGGTCTAGCAACGGTACACGGATCTCGACCGAGTGCTCCATGCCGCCGCGATCCGTATAGGCAAGACCCAGGCCGGGCAGATAGACAGCCAAGTCCAGCGCCCGAACTCGGCGCAACCGTGACCATCGCCGGGGTAGTCGCTCAAACACCTCGCGGTGGCGCTGGCATACGACATCGTTCGATACCTCGGCCTCCGTGCAGTCGAGCACGCGGGCTCGCTCCGCAGCCGTGCTGTACATGCAGAGCTGCATGTACCCGGACAGCTCGTCGCTCTCTCCTACCGCTCGTGCCAGCCGAGCAAGGTACTCGACCGACACGTTGCGGCCCGGCACCCCCTGCAAGAGGTTCGCCAGGGAGCGTCCGGCAGCTCCGAAGTGCCCGCGGCCAAGCAGCGGGGCGATGAGGTGGCGCCTGTAGCCTCCGAACAGCTCGTCGCCACCGTGTCCTGACACCAGCACCTTCAGGCCCTCGTCGTGCGCATACGACGCGATCCTGCGCGTCAGCTGGAAAGCAGGGTCCGCGAAGAGGTCACCCGAGGAGGGCAGGGTGTTGAAGGGCGTATCGCTCCCCGGCAGATAGTGGACGGGGGTTCCGAGGCTCTCGCCAAGGAGCCCGACGGCATGCGTGTCCTCTGCCAGGCCTTCATCGCGGACTTCGTGGGACCAGTCGATCGTGATGGCCCTGTCGACCTTGCCCCTGGCTGCCCACCACAGCAGACTGCTGTCGATCCCACCCGAGGCCATAATCCCGATAGGGACATCGGAAAGAAGCTGGCGGGACATTGCTTCCCGGATGAGCTGGGCCCCTTGTTCGACCAGGTCCACTCCGAAAAGGTCCTCTTGCTGCGTGGACTCGCCGATCACGTCAACGAAGACAGAGTCCTCGATAGTTCCGTTCGACCATCTGACGACATGCCCGGGAAGGATGGAGCGGCATCCCGAGTACGGGGTCCGGGGATCGGGAACCCATAAGAAGGAGAGGAATTGCGCGAGCGCGACGGGGTCCATTGACCCTATCGGAGCCCCAGCCACCTTTAAGGCCTCGAGTTCGGAGGCAAACCAGAGCGTCGAGTCCATGTAGGAAAGGAAGAGCGGCTTTACTCCCATCGGATCGCGCGCCAACACAACCTCCCCAGTTCGGCTGTCGGCCAACGCGATCGCGAAGATTCCGTTGAGCCGTGCGAGCCCGGACGGGCCTTCCATCTCCCAAAGATGGAGGATCACCTCGCCGTCGGAATGGGAGCGAAATCGGTGTCCGCTCTTCTCGCAATGGCGCCGGAGCTCAGGCGAGTTATAGATCTCTCCGTTGTACGACAAGAAGAGCGTCTCGTCCTCGTTCGCGAGCGGCTGGTTCGCAGCTTCAGAGAGGTCGACGATCGAGAGTCTGGTATGGGCGAGCGTCCATGAGCCGGAGGTGCCGTCCTTGTGGAGAAAGCCGGCGTTGTCGGGCCCCCGATGACGCAGCGCGGCTAGCACGCCCGTGCCGAGATCAGCCTCGCGGCCTACGGAGGCACAACCGGCTATCCCACACACTCCTGTACCAGCTCCCTCGTCCCCTTGTGCTGCGCCTATCCGCGCGCTCGACGCCTCGGGGCATTCTGCCAAGGCTTCGGTACACAGGCTAGCGCCTTGCTGCTCGGTAACCAGCCCGGTGGTCGCATGACCCCACGCGGGACGGCTATCGAGGACCTGGCCGAGAAGGCGTCGACGGCGAACCCGGACCGGAGCCGGGCGACATCCGGTCGCAAGCGCAACGCCGTCGAGGGGGCGTCTTTCAACCTGGCCCCACCTTCGTAGCCCACAAGGCGCCGGCTGCAGGTTTGCCACCGACCCTTCAAGGAGGTATGTCCTGCTGCCCTGGCTCGATTGACTGGCTTGATAACGACAGATCCCAGTGG
>Ga0187860_1003936_pt1 | contig 11422 bp, 9 predicted proteins | sample June2016WEW_10_4_FD_132981 | JGI IMG/M metagenome (GOLD analysis project Ga0187860, IMG submission 132981) | Peatland microbial communities from SPRUCE experiment site at the Marcell Experimental Forest, Minnesota, USA - June2016WEW_10_40 | ecosystem: Environmental > Terrestrial > Soil > Wetlands... | reverse complement strand
GGCCGGCCGGCGGATCACACCGGTCCGGGCGGCACCCGGCCAGGCCGCGGCGCTCCGGGTGGCATCGTCCCGGCCCGTCAGGGCGAGGGGCTCACGCCCCTTCGCCGGACCCGCCGCTCGCGCCGAGCACCACCTCAATGGTCCGCTCGTCGGTGCCGCGCAGGACCCTCAGCTCGAGAGCGCCGCCGCCTGCTCCCTGGAGCACGCCGAAGAGGTCGTCCATCGTGCGCACCGGACGGCCGGCCGCCGCGACGATCAGGTCCCCCTGGGCCAGGCCCGCGCGGGCGGCCGGGCTGTCCGCGGTCACCTCGCTGATGAGCAGGCCTTCGGCCTCGGGCAGGCCGACGGCGCTCCTGAGCCGCCTGGCCACGTGCCGGGGAGTAATGGCGATGCCCAGCTGCGGCGGCGCGGCGGACTCCCCGCGGGCTAGTGCGTCGGCCCGGCTGCGCAGCGACTGGTCAACGGGAATGGCCAGGTAGAAACCCTCGCCCAGGCGGTTGGTGTTGATCCCGAGCAGGTTTCCCCCGCCGTCCAGGACCGGGCCGCCCGAGGATCCGGGCAGCAGCGGGGCCGTGTGCTCGACACTGCCGGTGATGCGGCGGCCGCGCGGGCCGCGGAAGCTCCGATCCACACCGGAGACGAAACCGAAGGTCACGCGCAGCCCGCGCCCGGCGGGGTTGGAGAGGGCGAAGACCGGCATCCCGATGCCGGCGGACGCGCTCGCCGCCCAGGGGAGCGCCGGGGCACCGCTGGTGTCGACGCTGATGACGGCCAGGTCGCCGTCGACGTCGCGGCCCGCCACGGTTCCCTCGGCGGTGCGCCCGTCCGCGAAGGTGACCTCCACCTGGCCGCCGCGGACATTGTGCGCGTTGGTCAGCACCCGTCCCTCGCCGAGCACGATGCCCGAGCCGACGCCCCAGTGCTGCCCGAGCCCGACCACCGAGGGGCCCGCCGTCTCGGCCAGCTGCCTGATCGTTCCCTGGATCTCGTCGAGAATTGCCATCGTTGCCGCCTCCGTAGGTAGTAACTTGCAAGTTACTACCTACTGCGGCTCAGCTCAAGGGTGCGGTTACGATCAGTTCATGGCCGGGCAAGAGCACGCTTCGTCACCGCTCGCCGAAGCGCTGACCAGAGTCGGCGACCGGTGGACCCTGCTCGTCGTGGAGGCCCTGCTCACCAGGCCGCGCCGGTTCAACGATCTGCTCGGCCAGATCCCGGGCATCGCGCCGAACATCCTCTCCGAGCGCCTGAAACGGCTCGAGCGGGAGGCACTGCTCGTGGTCCGTCCCTATTCCGAGCGGCCCCCGCGGTCTGAGTACGCCCTGACCGCCGCGGGCAAGGAACTCGCCGGCGCGCTCCGCCTGCTGGCGCACTGGGGGGCGGCACACGCCGACCCGTCCGCGGCCCCCCGGCACAACGCGTGCGGCACGCCGGTCGAGGCCCGGTGGTACTGCCCGACCTGTGACGCGCTCACCGGCGACGAGCCAGCGCAGGCCGAGGTGCATTTCGTCTAGCCGCCGGGCGGGCCGGCCGGCTGGCGCCGCGGACCGCCGGCGGCGTCATGACGGGCGGTCACGGTCCCTGGCTCGGGAAACCGCGGCGTCGAGAGGCTGGCGAAAAAAGGGCCGGAGGTCCCGTCACGGCGGGCCATCCAGCCTCTGTCGGCTGAGCCTTCACTGGGCAGCCTGTGAGACAGGAGGCGAGGCACACGCGCCAGGGCCGGCGTCGGCTGGTCCTGAGATCTCTGGAGGCAAAGGGCATGGCCACGGGTACCGCAGCCAGGGCGACGGACAAGTCCGGCGCCGCGTACGGGACGACTGTGACCCTGGGCCAGGCGGCGATGGCCTACCTGGCCGAACTCGCATCCCTCGAGAGCGCGGGCATCGCCCAGGCCAATGCCACGCTGCGGATGGTGCTCGCGCTCTTCGGCGCCGATGCGGAGGTGCGCGTGCTGCGCAGCGCCGCACTCGCTGAGTGGCTGGCGGGCGCCTGGGGCGCCAGCGCGGCTGCGCTCTGGGACCGCAACTGCGAGACGCTCGCGGGCCTAACCGCGTTCTGCGAGGAACAGGGCTGGATCCCGGCCGCCCCGGCTTGGCCCGCGAGGCCCTGGATGCCAGAGCCTGACGTGCAGCGAAGGGCGTAACGTCCAAGCTTGGGCCGCCGGCCAGCTCGCGCCGGCGCTAGGCCGGGAGCACGGGGGGCCGCCCGTTCGAAGTGTCCGGCCGCCACTATGGCGGAGCTTCTTACCAGTCACGTTGCACTGACCGCGGTGGGAGCCGCATTCCTCGTGCAGGCCCGCCAGATCCTCGCCCACGTGGAAAGGGCGGAGTGGAATCGCTTTAGGGCGGGCCGCTGGCCCCTTCCGGCAGCCCGTAAACGACGGGCAGCGCCGTCACGCGTGATGACGTAGCCGCCCCGGCTGCTGGCATGATGCCGAGCGCTGCGACCGACGCCACCAAAGCCGCGATGGCACCTGCGCGGATCCCCACTGCGATAGTCATACGGCCGGCATCCCGAGGTGTTCGGGTGGTTAGCCCGGCTGCCGGGCTCTTATCCGTCATCCGCACTAGCCGGCACTTCAGTCGGGCCCTGTCTCACTACGCTACCATCTGTGATCATCCGGCTTCATTAGGTAGCACCTGGGCCCAGGCGCGCCGAGGCCCAGAGAGCAACCCGCGGCATAGTACGAGTTGGGCGGAGCTTGTGATCATGTCATCCGTGCGTGCACGGCCTTTCGCCGGGATGGCCCGGGCCCGGCCGGTGCTGGGCCCAGGCCGCCCCGGCAGTCCGGTCGCTACGGCGTGATGACGATAGCGCTGGGACAGGTCGCCACATTGATTGGCTTGCCGGCAGCGTTGGCGCTCGTGTCGATCGGCGTCACCGTGTCGCCGGTCACCCCGATCGTGCACCTGTCGACGACGTAGCCGGTCTTTCCGTCCGGGGTGATCGCGATGGCGCCGGGGAAGCCCGGAATCCTGATTGCCCTGCCGGCCTTGCCGGTGGCGGTGCGGATCGGGGTCACGGTTCCGGAGATCCCGTTGCCGGTGCCAACGACGTAGGCAGTATTCCCGTTCGGGGTGATCGCGATGTAGCCGGGCCAGATCCCGACCTTGATGGCCTTGCCGGTCTTGCCGGTGGCGGTCCGGATCGGGGTGACCGTGCCCGAGTTGAAGTTGGCGACGTAGGCGGTCTTGCCGTCCGGGGTGATCGCGATGGCCCTGGGGTTACTCCCGACCGCGATCGCCTTCAGCGCGGTGTTGGTGGCGGTCCGGATCGGGGTCACGGTTCCCGATTGATTGACGACGTAGGCGGTCTTGCCGTCGGGGGTGATCGCGATGGCGTCTGGGCTTTCCCCGACAGTGATCGCCTTGCCGACCTTGCTCGTGGCGGTGCTGATCGGGATCACCGTGTCCGCGGGCGCCGTGTCAAAGCCGTGGTTGGCGACGTAGACGGTCTTGCCGTCCGGAGTGATCGCCATGGCTCCGAGAATCTCTGGGGGACCAGGCACCGCGATCTTGATCGGCTTGCCAGCAGTACCGGTGTCGGTCCGGATCGGGGTCACCGAGTCCGAATTGAGGACGTAGGCAGTCACCGCGCGAGGCGGCCCCGGCTGCGGGGCTGTGCTGGCCGCGCCAGCGGCACCGGTCCCTGCTGCCGCCAGTGCCGTAAGCGCCCCTGCCGCCGCAGCGGTGCCAGCAGCGCGCATGATATGTGCAGACATCGGAAGATCCTCCCTTGCCAGTCGCCCGGGACCGTTGCGGTCACGTCCCGGATTTTCGTGCGGCCGGGCCGGCCACCCTTGGGCGCGGCCCGGCTGCACGGTCGTTACGGCGTGATCACGATGAGGCTGACGTAGGCGCCTACCTTGATCGCCTTGCCGAGGGTGTTGGTGGCGGTCCGGATCGGGGTCACCCTGCCCGGCACGGGGCTGACGACGTAGGCGGTCGTCCCGTCCGGGGTGATCGCCATGTCAACGGGGTCCCTCCCGACCTTGACCGCCTTGCCGGCGGTGCCGGTCGAGGTCCGGATCGGGGTCACCGTGCCCGAGTTCTGGTTCACGACGTAGGCGGTCTTCCCGTCCGGGGTGACCGCGATGGCGTCGGGAAAGCCCCCTACCGTGATCGCGTTGCCGGCCTTGTTGGAGACAGTGCTGATCGGGATCACCTGGTCCCCCAGGGGGCGGGTGACGTAGGCGGTCACCGGGCGAGCCGGCCTCGCCCGGGAGGCGGATGATCCCAGCGTGGCTGCCGGGCCGGCCGAGGCCATGGCGGCAGCGGGTAAGAGGCTCGCTGTGCAGGTGATCGCTGCAACGGCTATCTGCCGTGCTGCGTGGCTGGTCAGTTTCATGAGGTACGCCTTCTTGAGTTACGGCCGCGAGTTCCGGCGGCGCGGCTTTCGTCGCGTCCTGGGCACAGGGTGCGTCCGGACCGCGCCGGATACAAGGGGAGGGTTCCCCAGTGCGCCGCGCGGCCCCCATGGCCGGCCAGGCCGGGCACTGCCGGACGCTGGCCGGGTGGCACGCGGGAAAGAGGAGGCGGATATCTCGCCGGCAAGCCTCAGCCGGGCAAGTCCCTGGCGGGCAGGCGCCGCAGGTCGGCGGCGGTCAGCTCGCCGGTGGAGACCAGCAGCAGCGCGAGCTCCTCCAGGGCCCGCGGCCCGCGGAGCCCGGGAACGCCCAGCCGCACGTAGCGGTCCCGGATGTTCTCGCACCGCTTGGCCACCGTATGGGCCTGCCAGCCGATCCGCTCGGCGGTGTCCCTGGCGCTGGCCGGCGCCGGGTCTCCGGCGTGCCGCCAGGCCAGGTACGCCTCGAACCGCGCCGCCAGCACCAGCCGGTCACTGTCGCTGAGCGGAGCGCGGTACCGGGTGCTGGTCACCGCGCGCTCACCGGTCATATAGGCGACCGGAGGCTGCTCCGGGTCCGGCGCATCGTCAAGATCGGGCAGCCGCAGCCGCAGGGTGTAGATGTCCAGCGACCCTGTCACGGTCACCTTGGCGTGCCACTGCTGCAGCGGCACCTGCAGCCCCGGCGGGAGATCGGCCCGGAATCCCCGGTCGCCGAGCACGCATAACACCGAGGAACTGCTGTCGTTATGCAGCCACCAGCACCCGTCATGGAAGCGGAAGCTCCCCGCGCTCCGCGACACGGCACGGTCGGCCGCGGGCAGCACCGCAGAACACCCAGGCGCCCGGCCGAAAGTGAACGACTCACCCGGACGAACGCGCCACGTCTGCGACTCATACATGACAATCAGCAGCACCGGTCGGCCCGTCTTCCTAACCCCACGCTAGGTACGCGGAGACGGCGCAGTCAATGAGCCATCCGTGGCCATCGGGCCCGCCAATCTACGCCCACCCAGGATCCGGACTGCGGCTCCCGTGATCACCGCTACCTGCTCGCATCCTCAGCAGCTGACGATGCAGGCGGGCGTGTCCTACCGGTTGTGTAAGTGACGTGGCCTGCCATGTCATGTGACGGCAACTCCCGCGCCCGCGCGAGCGGCCGGGCTGGGATGGCCCGGACCTCCGGGGGCTGAGCCGCGAGCCGTCATCAGACGCCGCGGACGGCATGGGGAGACCTCCCCATATGGGGATGTCTCCCCACATCTTTTCGCAGGCTACCCAGTCATAAGCGGTGCATAGACCCCTACACCGTCTAGCCAAGGGGGACGCCATGCATCTTCCCGTTCACTCTCCAGGACGACTGCCCGGCGCGGACATGATGGAAGTGATGCGCCGGCTCGGCGCGGTGGCTGCTGCAGCCCTAGCCGTCCTCGCACTTGCCTTATCCGCGCTCGTGACACCGGCTCGCGCCGCCGCGCCGGTGACGACGCCGATCATGATTACCGGCCATGACCTGCACGACGGCACGATCGTGCAGGACGGCGGCACCTTTTTCACCTGTACGGCACGATGTACAAGTGCGGCTTCGAGTGGGGACACAAGAACACGCCGTTCTGCGGGTTCGGGGTCGAGACGGCCAGCTCGCTGACCGGGCCGTGGGAATACCGGGGCATGCTGTTCTCGCCGAAGGCCCTGGACAACTGGGGGCCGGATAAGGGCAAGACCTGGGACTGGGTGTGCGGGTCGACCGGGGCCGGGTGCTTCAACCCGCGGATGCTGCACCGCCCGGACGGGGTGTGGCTGTTGTGGTTCAACGCGCCCCGTGATCACACCGTCTATGACGTGCCCGCCTATTACGTGATGGGCTGCAACGGGCCGGCCGGGCCCTGCGGGTATCAGGCCGGCGCGCCGCACGGGTCCACGCACAAGCCGGAGCTGGAGCAGTGCAACGTCAACGGCGACTTCTCCATCATCACCAGCGGCGCCTCGGCAGCGATCCTGTGCTCGCAATACACCCTGCACGAGCAGGCGCTCGACAAATGGTGGACCGACGGCACCAGCCAGGGCGGCCCCGGCATGGCCGGCGCCAGCATCCCGGCCGCCTCGCCTGACGCCCGCGCGGTCATCGGCGAGGGTGTCGGCGCCTGGCAGATGGCGGACGGAACCTGGGAAATGGTGTACTCCACGCCCGGCTGCGGATACTGCACCGGGCCGCCCAGGGACAAGTCAGCAGGCGGCGCGACACAGGTCCAGGCCGGATACTCCACCGCCCCGTCCATGCTCGGGCCGTGGACGCCCGGATCACTGCCCGGCGGCGTCCTGTCGCCCTCCTACTGCACCGGCCAGCCCCGCACCGTGTTCACCGCTGCCGGCCAGGCATGGGAATGGATCGACCAGTGGACCGGCTCCGACAACGAGACAGCAGCGAACATCATGCTGGAGCCCATGAGCGCAGACCCCTGGTCATGCGCAGTCCGCACAGAGCGCACCCCTGACGGACACCGCTGACACCACCCGCCACCGGCCCGCCCGCCGGCCTGAGCCGATCAGGCGCCATATGATGGCTCGGTCGCTCATGTTGTGGCCGGACCGGTTGTGCGGCCACGCTCGCCGCGGTGAAACTTGCCTACGACGATGCAGGCAGCGGTGGCTGCATGGTGCTGATCCACGGGCTTTACCAGTTCCTGATCCGCGAGCGCCCGTGCCTGCCCGACGGACTACTGCCCTCAGCCGCGCTGCCGTTGACGCTGCCGTTGACGGGCGCGTGACCGCTGGACGACGCGCTGCCGTTCAGGTGCGAGCTGCCGCTGGCCGGCAGCGGCACCCGGGCCAGCTCCACTGAGGGGTCCAGCGCCGCGTGGCCGTACCCGTATCCGTAGCTGCTCCCGTAGCCGCCGCCGTATCCGTACCCGACCTGGCGGGTGACCTCGTTCAGGATCGTTCCCACGAGCGGCGCGTTGACCTGGGCCAGTTTCTCGGCGGCGCGGCGCACGTCTACCCGCTTGGTCTGGCCCGCGGCCACGACCAGCAGCGTCCCGTCGGCGTCCTTGGACAGGATGGCCGCGTCGGTGACCGGGAGCACCGGCGGGCTGTCGATCAGCACCAGGTCGAACTCGCCGCGCAAGGCCGCGAACACCTCCCGGGTGGCGGCCCCGTTCAGCAGCTCGGCCGGGTTGGACGGCAGCGGCCCGGCACCCAGCAGCCACAGCGTCTCGAAGCCGCTCACCGGCTGCAGCACGTCCGCCAGCGCCTGCTCGCCGAGCAGCACCGTGGTCAGGCCGTACTGCTCGTCCAGCCCGAAGAACGAGCCGATCCGCGGCTTGCGCAGGTCACACGAGACCAGCACCACCCGCTCGCCCGCCTGGGCGAACACCGCGCCGAGGTTCGCGATCGTGGACGTCTTGCCCTCGGTCGCGGCCGGGCTGGTCACCACCAGGGTCCGCAGGTCGCGTTCCTGCCGGGCGAACTGCAGCGAGGTGCGCAGCGACCGGTAGGCCTCCGCGGCCGGCGAGAGCGGGTGCGAGACCGAGATCACCAGCGGCTGGTCGCGCCGCTTCCAGGAGGCGACCATCGGGACCATCGTCAGTACCGGCGCGCCGCTCAGCTGCTCGGCCGCGTCCTTGGAGGACAGGGTGTCGTCCAGGCTGTCCCGCAGGAACGCGGCGCCGAGACCGAGGATCAGGCCGGCCACCAGGCCGAGCGCCGCGTCCTCCCTCGGCTTAGGCGAACTCGGTGACGCCGGTGCCACGGCGGGCGTGACCAGCTCCAGCCCGCTGGTGCCGACCGCGCCGCTGACCTCCATCTGGGCCAGCTGCTGGCGCAGCACGGCCTGCTGGTTGACCAGCGCCGATACCTGCGTCGCCGAGTTGCCGCCGCTGGCCTTGAGCGCGGTGATCTGCCGGCCGAGCGAGTTGATCTGGGCGTGCACCTGCGCCTCGGCCGCGGTGAGCTCGGCGACCGCCGCGCTCTGCTGGCTGCTGACGAACGACCTGGCGTAGGTATTGGCGATCAGCGCGGCCTGCGCCGGGCTGGCGCTGATGGCGGTGACGGCGATGACGTTCGTCTGGGCCACCTCGGTGGCCGAGATGGACGGCTTGCTGCCGAGCTTGCTCGCGACCGCGTCCTGCACCGGCGCGCTGGTCACCAGCTGCAGGTCGGTCTGCACGTCGGTGGGGGTGACGGCGGCCTGCCCGCCGCCGAGCGCTGTGCTGGCGCCGGACGGCTGGACCAGGATCTGCGCCGTGGCCGAGTACTGCTTGGCCTGGGTTAAGGACAGGCCCAGGCTTGCTCCCAGGCCGAGCATCGCCGCAACCACGATCCACCACTTGCGGCGGCGCACGAGCACGATATAGGAGCGAAGAGTCGGAGCCCCCCCGAACTCAGTCGTCATCCCCGTCCTCCCGGTAGGTTCCTGGCTTCAGCGTGGCTCGTGTCATCGGCCGTCGCGCGCATGCTCTGCCGCCACTGATGTACGGTGAGTGTACTCTCGCTCGCTCTGCGTGATTGGGCGGATGATGATTAACCCGGCAGCTGCCCATGGCAGCCCCGTATCCGCGCCCGCTCCGCGCTCCCGCCGTTCTAGTGTGGGCCACGGAATGGTGATCGATTCAGGACCGGAAAACGTGACGCGGCGGCCCGGATGACCCGTGTGCTCGTGCTCTGCACCGCGAACCAGTGCCGGTCGGTGATGACCGCCGCGCTGCTGCAGAGCCGGCTGGCCGCCGCCGGGATTCGCGCCTCGGTCCGGTCGGCGGGGCTGCGCGGCGGCGGGCTGCCGCCGTCGCCGGAGGCCGTCGCGGCGATGGCCGCGCGCGGCCTCGACGTGAGCGGGCACCGCAGCCGCGCGCTGGCGGCGGACGACCTGGCCGCGACGGACCTGATCCTCGCGATGGCCCGTGAGCACCTGCGGCACGCGGTCGTGCTGCTGCCGCCGGCCTGGCCGCGCGCCTTCACGCTCCGGGAACTGGTCCGGCGCGGCGAGCTGGCCGGAGCCCGGCAGCCCGGCGAGGACATGGCCGGCTGGCTGGGCCGCGCGCACGCGGGCCGGCAGCGATCGGCGCTGCTGGGCGACTCCGCCGGGGACGATATCGCCGATCCGGCCGGCGGCCCGCTGCAGCTGTGCACCGCTACCGCTGACCTACTCGACGATCTGCTGGCCCGGCTGATACCGCTGGCCTGGGGGTAGGCAGCGGCTGGGCGGAGATGTAGTCCGCGGAGAGCACCGGCGGCCGGACCGGCCGGACCGCGCACTGGGCCAGGGCCGCGCGCACGTCGCAGCCGGGCAGGCCGGCGTCCAGGCTGACGACCTCGTCGGGCGAGATCGGGCTCACCGCGACGTGCCGGATCAGCGGGTGCTCCAGCAGCTCGCCGGTCTCGTTCGCGCCGAGCAGCATCTCGGTCATCTTCTCGCCCGGCCGCAGCCCGGTGAAGACGATGTCGATCTGCTCGGATGCGCTGTCAGCGAGCCGGCGGGCAATATCGGCGATGCGCACCTGCTCGCCCATATCCAGAACGAGGACCTCGCCGTCGCGGCCGATCACCGCGGCCTGCAGCACCAGCTGCACTGCCTCGCTGGCGGTCATGAAGTACCGGCTGACATCGGGGTGGGTGACGGTCAGCGGGCCCCCGGCCGCGACCTGCGCGGTCAGCGCGGTCAGGAACGAGCCCCGGCTGCCGAGCACGTTGCCGAATCGCACGCTCAGGTAGGTGCCGCCCGACTGACTGGCCACGTGCGCGGTCAGCCGTTCCGCGATCCGCTTGGAGTAGCCGAGCACGCTGACCGGGTCGGCTGCCTTGTCGGTCGAGATGTTGACGAACGCGCTGACCCCGGACGCCGCGGCGGCCTCCAGCACGGTCAGCGTGCCCCAGATGTTGCTCTTCAGCGCCTCGGCCGGGTAGCGCTCGAGCAGCGGCAGGTGCTTGAGCGCGGCGGCATGGAAGACGATCTCCGGCCGGAACTGCCGGAAGATCTCGCGGACCCGGCCGGGGTCGCGGATGTCGGCCAGCACCAGCTGGTCGCAGTCCAGCAGCGCGCGCCCGTCGAGAGCGAGCTGGACCGCGTGCAGTGCCGACTCGTCACGGTCCAGCATGACCAGCTCGGCGGGGCCGAAGCGGTGCAGCTGACGGCACAGCTCGGAGCCGATGGACCCGCCGGCCCCGGTGACCAGGATCCGCTTGCCGGCGAAGCGGGCGGCGACGCCGTCGATGTCGGTCGACACCTGCCGGCGGCCGAGCAGGTCGCTGATCCGCGGGTCGCGCACGCCCTCGATCCGCGCGCCGCCGCTGAGCAGCTCGGCGACGGACGGGATCACCTTCGGGATCAGCCCGCAGCGCTCGGCCTCCTCGGTCAGCTCGCGGATCGCCGATCCCCTGGTCCGCGCGATGGCGATCACCAGCACGCTGGCCCCGGTCCGCGCCGCGGCCTGCGCCATCTGGGCCCGGTCGCCGAGCACGGGCAGGCCGTGGATCTTCAGCCGCCGCTTGGCCGGGTCGTCGTCGAGCAGGGCCACCGGCCGGTACTCCGGCGCCGGCTGGCGGGCCAGGCCCTGGATGAGCTGCGTGCCGGCGTCGCCCGCCCCGAATACGATGATCTTCACGCCGGATGAGCCGAAGAATGGCGACCACTGCCGGGCCGCGACCACCATCGAGCGCCCGCCGAGTACCGCGAGCAGGGCGAAGACAGCACCGCAGGCGATCGTGTGCAGCGGCTCCCGCTGACCGGGAACCAGCGTCCCGCCTAACACCGCGAGCGCGATCACCATCCCGGCGCCTGCCCGGCCGACGGCGATGAGCTCGTCGAAGCTGCCGCGCTGGTGCCGGTCCCGGTACAGGCCGCCCAGCACGCCCGAGGCGGCCGAGAGCAGGGTGACGGCGACCGCCGCGCGCAGCGCGACCAGCAGCGTGATGGCCGGGGTGGCGACGTCCCGCGTCACCCACGCTGCCGCGGCCAGCCCGCACAGCCAGGCCGATGCGTCAGCGGCTGCCTCCAGCCCGCGGTAATACAGGCGCCGCCGCCGCCGTGCGCTGGCCGTGAGGTTGCGCCGGATTTCGTCGCGAAACGCCGCGTCGGTCACGATTC
>Ga0187860_1003935_pt1 | contig 11422 bp, 6 predicted proteins | sample June2016WEW_10_4_FD_132981 | JGI IMG/M metagenome (GOLD analysis project Ga0187860, IMG submission 132981) | Peatland microbial communities from SPRUCE experiment site at the Marcell Experimental Forest, Minnesota, USA - June2016WEW_10_40 | ecosystem: Environmental > Terrestrial > Soil > Wetlands... | reverse complement strand
TGAGCTACCTAAGAAAATTTTCGATGGACGCGCTGAAGATCGATCAGTCCTTCGTCCGCCAGATCACCACCGCTCCCGACGAGGCCTCCATCGTCACCGCCATGATCAGCATGGCCCGAAGCCTGAATCTGCGCGTCGTCGCCGAAGGAGTGGAATCGCAGAAAGAGCTGGCGTTTCTTCAAGCCCGCGAGTGTGACGAAGCGCAAGGTTATTATTTCGGCCGCCCCGTGCCTCCCGATCAGTTCGCCAAGCTGCTCACCACCGGCATCCCAGAACCAGTCGCCACAGAACGCTAAATCGCAACCACAATTTATTGAGGAGTGCCCTTCGACGCGCCCCGCGGACCAGCGCTAGCTCGGGACACGATGTCCTGGTCCGGTAGGGTGGAGGCGGCGGGAATAGGAATATCCGTGGCCCTTGATAACGATCAACGTTCTGAAAAACAGAGACACACAGTGCTCTCGCATCAGAAATGGGGCCAACTGACACGCATCTGGAACGCGAAACAGTCAGATTTTCAGCTCGTCAGTGCAAAATTTCGTCGTAGGTTGAAGTGATCGTTACGGGGCCAAACAAGCCCGAGGGCAACAGCGGCGAGTTCGGCGCATATTTCGTGATGTTGGTGTGCGTAAACTTTTGTTGATTTGAAGGCTGGGCATCGCCAATCAAGCGATTCACCCATAAATTCGTCACGCTGATTTCGATTTCGTTCTTCCCGGGCTTAAGCACCGTATCCGCTCTCACGGCGAACGGTTCTTTCCACATCGTGCCAAGCGAAATGCCGTTCACGCGGACGGTCGCAAGCTCAGCCAGTTCTCCGAAATCAAGCCACAGGACTCTCCCTCTTCCGAACATCGATGACGGCACGTCCACCGTGGTGCGATAAGTGGCCGTCCCAGAGAAGTAGCGGATGCCCGGGTCGGCGGACTCCGTCCACGATCCAAGATGTGTCGGCGGCACGCTCGCTGGTGCGCCCCATCCTGCTGGAAACGTGAGCGTCCAAGTTTCCGGCAATTCCATCCGTTGCGTCTCCGGCGGAATCTCGGCCTTCCGCGCGGATCCATCCGACAAGTGGATTAGGTAGTTCCCAGGCACCGCGGTCCGCCAATGAATCACGCCGGCTTGATTCGTCGCGGCAAACTGTTTCGCAGCGCTGTGATCCGCCGTCGCCGGTAATGGATATATTTGCCTTCCGTCGCGCTCCGTCGTGACGACGTGAAGGCCCGCCCGTCTCTGGAACACGACGAAAACGGAGCCATATCCATCGAGCCAAAGTGGCAAACGCGTGCGTCCATCCGGGGTATTTTCGTACAAAAGATCCGATTCAATCGTTCCAGAATCCGGGTGCCATAGCTCCGGAGTTTTGCCCTGCGTTCTGAAATCGACTTCGGCCACGACGGGCGCGTCGCCCGTGTTCCTCACGAAGTAAATATCGGCATCGCCTCGCCGGCGGTGGATGTAGTCGAGCTGCCCCGTGCCGCTCATCACTTGATATTCAAAGTCCGGTTCGATGTGCCGCGCCGTAAGCACGGCGCGTGAATCTCGCGTGCAGTAAACAATCCCTTTGCCATAAACGTGCGATGGCGCCGAGCCTCCATCGCAATCGCCCCACATGGCCGCGACGGTCTTCTGCAATTCGTCTTCAACCTCCACGCTGCCAAGCCCCGTTGTGCGCGCCGGCGGCATACCGATTAACACGCCGCCGCCGCGGACATAAGCCTCGATTTTTCTCAGCACCGGCAGCGAGATCGTGGACGTCGCCGGCAGCGCGAGCGCCTGGTATGCGATCCCCTCAGGCGTTTCGATCCGTCCATTGTCCAGGCGCAAACGATTCAGCAGCGCATCTTCGTCTGTCACGTCATAGTCGTAACCAGGCAGCACGTGCGCCGGATCATCTTGCTTGAGGCGCACAAAATTTGGCACGTGGTCGCCGTAGTAATAAAGCAGATCGGCGACGGGCTCCCCCCGTTGCATCAGGAAATCGCAGCGATTGATATAACTGATGAACGCGCCCGCCTCCGGCCACCACGTGACATTACGATCGAGGTGCGTTCCCGCGAAATATTCATTTCCTGGCAAACCGTTTTCCTTCGGTTGCGACGTGAACTCATGCCAGATGAGTAGATTCAGCCCCTCCGTGATCGCCTGATCGAATGTGGGCTTCAGATCGCGCCCAATCGATTCGCTCCACTGCGGGCCGATGCTCGTCATGCCTTCATCGGCAATCACATGCTTGCCGTAAATGTGTCCTGCGCTTGCGGCTTCCTTGATGAAAAATCGCTCCCACGGCGCGGTGCGATGCTCGTTGGACATCGCCCAAAATTCCGTTTGTGGAAACGAGCTGCTGCGAAACGTTTCCAGCGCGTCGATCGGCGCGCCGTGCGGTCCGCCTGATTCCGGGTGAACGCCCAGCCCATAACGCGCGGCGTGTTGGGCAAAAACATCGTAGTGCTCGCTGACAATCAAATCTCCAACGGTCCGCCGCAGGTCGGCCAGAAAGCGATTGCTCGTGTCGCGATCCTCGACAATCCTTCCCGCCACCACCGGCAGATACTGCACGGGATCGTATCCGCGGCGCCGCTTGAATTCATCGCGAAATCGCGCCGTCCAATTTGTACCACCCACTTCCCAACTGTCCGTGACCAGATATTTCAGGCTCTTCCCCAAATAAGGCTTGCCGGCGGCAAGTAGCGGCACTACGACGCGATTCCAGTAGGAATCGAATGCCGTGTGGTCCATGTAGTCGATCGCAAGTCCCTGCCACGTGTCGCTGGAAGTGGAAACTTTCGCGCCCGAATCCGTGTAACCGACGCGAAGAATCTCCCACGTTCCGGCCGGCGCGTCCCATTGCAGCGTTCCATCGGCCTGCACGCGATCGCTGATGTCGCGAATATCTTTCAGCGGCGTATCTGCCTCTCCCGGCACGGCTGCAAAATCTTGAAGCAATGGAATGGAGTCCGGCATGGAGAAACCTGTTTCGATAGCAGCGGACTTCATTGCCAACGCGCGGATCGCGTGCCTTCCCGATGTGTCACCCGCCGTGCCCGCCAACGCCGCGCCGTGCCGCAGCGGATATGCCAGCACAGCAATCTGCCGGTAGAAGCCGTTGGTCGCCGGCGGTGCGGGCAGCGCTTGCGTAATGCTTTTCGGCCCGTCGATCGTTACGCGCGACCACGTCAGCAGCTTTGACGCTTCCTCCGGCCGCACCATCGGCCCACCCAAATTCCATCCGCTCAGAATATTCAAACTAATCGTGAGCCCCAGCCTATTGGCGACATCCAAAGCGTGGAGATACAGCGCCACCCATGCCGGGCTGCCAAACATCGGCCCAGGCGGCACGCTGTGATTGCCCAACTGATCCGCACCGTTAGCATCCACCAACATCGCGCCGCCGTAACCCTTCGCCTTCATTTCCTCGAGGTCCAGCGTAATCGATTCCCGCGTGGTGTTTCCGTTCAGCCACCACCAATAGCATTGCATCCGCGCAGTGGTGGGTGGGTTCGTGAATCCTTGCTCGAGGCTGGCCGATGTCGGTCGCGTCGATTGCGCAAATCCTGCGGATGAGAAACAGATCGCGCACACCAGCAGCAACGGCTGCCACCATTCAAATCGTTTTGTCATCTCTCGCACCCACACCCTTCCCGCTGCTTGTTGTGCCTCTCATGACCAATGCATGTCCAGAAAAAAAGAACGTCCGGGCGGTGTTTCCGCCCGGACGTTCTGGTGGGGTGGCGCGTTAGAAGTTGAAGCGACCCGTGAGTTGACCGATTCGCGGATCGTTCTGCTGCACGAGAGGCATTAAGCCGAACTGAGCGTTGCCCGGCGTAAGGCTTCCCCAGCCGAAGTGTGGGGTATTGAAAACGTTGAAGAACTCAGCGCGCAGCTCGATGTTGCACTGCTCCTTGATCTGGAACTTCTTGAATACGGAGAAATCGAACAACGGGCTCTCCGGTTCGCGAATATTCATATAAGGAGGAATAGCGTTCGGGGCAAACGCAGTCTGCTGCTGGAATGCGGGCGATTCAGAGCCCGTGCAGTTTGACGGTGTTGGAGTCGGGTTGCCCGATGTTGGTGCCTGCAGATAGCAGGGATTCCAGTACGCGGCCAGCGTAGGACTCGAAAGCGCCGGATTGCCTATCGGATACCACCCAAGGCCGCCGCTTGTGCTCACGTTGACTACGCCATTGGTCCCACCGGGAGTCGGGATCAGCTGGCCGTTTTGCCAGCGCATCGTGCCATTGAGTTGGAAGCCGCCCAGGAGAGATCGCACCCATCCGTTTATGCTGGCGGGCAGAGGAACGGCATATGTGACCACCAAGTTGAAAATGTGATTCGGCTGTTGGTCTTGGTAGCGAGTGAGCTGGTCGAATGTATCAAACGGGTTCATGTACCAGTTCTTGTCCATGACTTTGGCAAACGTGAAATTGGCGTTGACGGTGAGTCCATGCGACAGCCGCTGGATAACCGTTGTTTGTAGGGAGTTGTAGGAGCTGCTGCCCACCGGAACGTCGTTCTCTTGAACGTTGCCGAATTCAGGAAATGGGACAAGCGTTTGCCAGTAAGGAATCGTCGCGCCGTTGATGCTGCCGCCGGGCACTTGCCCTGCCATCGGGTTCGGCGTTCCCGCGTTCAGAGCGGCAGCCTTGGCTGCGATGGCCGCGTTGTATGTGCCGGACTGGTTCGGCAGGTAATACTGCTCCGGAATGCCGTTGATGTCCTTCGAGACTTCCAGGCGGCGAGCCATGTTCCCCACATAACCGATTTCAAAGGCCGTGTGCGCCGCTATTTGATACTGGAAGCTGAACGAGCCCTCATAGACGCGAGGTACGGTGCGCTGCGGATCCTCGAAAGCCACGTTTTGTCCCACAAACGTCTCAAGGCCTGCGGCGCTGCCGGTGGGTGCGATGAATCCTGTTGGATACGGGTTCGTGAATGAGCCCGCCCCATTCGGAGTGCCCGCTGGTGTCTCGCCGCCGTTGGTGGAGGCATTGAACGTGGTGCTCGAACTGAATCCCGAGAGCAGTGACTGGTCGTCGATGGTCGGTATGTACATGATCCCGAAACCACCGCGGAGAACCATTTTTGGCTTTAGCTGGTAAGCCATACCAAAGCGCGGTTGCCAATCCCCAAAATCGCTCTTGAAGGGAGAACGAGTCGTGGCGCTGGCAAATGTCAGACCACCTTCAACGGGAAATCCATTCGGAAAGAGCGCCGTTGGAACGAAGTTCGCCCCGATCGGGTTGGCGCAATCCAGACAGAAACCGTCGTTGATCGTGTTGCCACGCGCGGTTAGGGGCCGTTCATAATCCCAGCGGAGGCCGATGTTCAAGGTCAGCTTGTGTGTTACGCGCCAGTCGTCCTGCAGATACAGACCATAGTAGAGCTGCTGGTAGGACGGGAAAGCGGCGTTACTCGCAGCGCTGGCCGATGCGGGGTAGCCCAACAAGAATGACGCAATGGGACTGCCCTCGATCAAACCGTCGGCGGAATTTTTGGTTGAGCCAGCTGAGGTGTTGTAGTTCTGCTGCGTAAACCCTTCGTTGAAGGAGAAGGCGCCAAGGTTCGATTCGGAGCTTATCACGCCGTAATTCAGGCTATCGAATTCGAATCCAATCTTGAGCGTCTGCGTAGCCAAGCTCTTCGACAGAATCACTGCTTCGGACGACTCGACCGCGTCGCTCTGCTGGCCGCCGCCGCCGTTCTCTAAGCTGGCAAAAGTGGAATCCATGTTGATCCCTGGAAACGACTGCGCCGGCGCGCCTGCGGCGACCATCGGCCCGCTGAACCCCAGACTCGAAAGGGGATAAACGAGGCCGGGATACTGGAGCGAAAACGGGTGTTTGAGTGCCCCAGCGCGAATGTCGAGGACGAGTGTCGGCGATATCACGCTGACCCAGTCCATTTGTGCGCCCAAGTCGTTCCGGATGTCGTGGTAGCCATAGCCCGGGCTGCCCCCGGTGGGAGCGATTAGGCCGGGAAACGGATTGGGAAGTTGCTGGTCGCGATAGCTGCGGAAGAAAAGGACGTTGAACTTCTCCTTCTCGTTGAGTTGCTCATCCACGCGGGCCAGGAACGAATAGTAATGGTCGTTGGTCGATGGCGTAGCCGGAATAAAATTGTTCTGTCCGCCAGTGGTCGTGGATGGATACATCATCTGCAAGATCTTCTGAGCCACGGGGTTGATCATGCTGCCGGGAATAATATTCTGATTGGCCGGCGTGCATACAGCCGCGCCGTCGCAAATTTGTGTGCGGTTCAGACCTGTGGAACTTGAGGTCGGGTCGTATATGTCGTCTACGCCCTGGAAATTTCCTGCGATTTCTGCTTGCGTAGGTATCGTCGTTGTTACGGGGTCCACTTGGTTGTTCTGGACGCGCTCGTAAGCGACCGTGAAGAACGTCTTGTTTCGCCCATCGTATAGGTGGGGAATCCAAACCGGGCCGTCTACGGCGAAGCCCGGCTGGTTCCAGTGGTTCACGCCGACCGGCTTGGGTATGGGGGAATTGCTTTGGAAGTAGTTCGCGTCGAGAATCGTGTTCTGCGCGATGTAGTAGGCCGTGCCGTGGAACGCGTTCGTGCCGGTCTTGATCACAGTGTTGATCACGGCGCCGTCGCTGTGCCCGTACTGTGCGTCGTAGAGAGCGGTTTGCGTCGTCGTTTCTTCCACCGCTTCCGGCGAAGGCACGAAGTCTGTATAGATGACCGCCGAATTGCGCTCCGGCGCGTCATCCGGAATGCCGTCCAATGTGAGCCGGTGCAGATCGGAGATTCCATTGATGACCATTTGCGAGGCGACGCCGCTGAACGGTTGCGTGAACTGGCTGGCCGCACGGTTCATGTAGGCGTTGGAATACGATCCCGCCGAAAGATCGCCCAAAATAAATGGATTGCGCCCGATGTTCGGCAGATCGGCAACTTCCTCCGCATTCAGCGCCTGGTTGATGTTCGCGTCTGAAGGCGTAAGCAATTGTCCCGTCGCCTCGACGGTGACGGCCGTCGTCGCCGCGCCAATCGACAGCTGAAAATCCACTCGCCCCTTATCGCTGGCGTGAAGAATGATTCCGGTTTGCACTGCGGCCTTGAAGCCCGCCTTGGCGACCTGAACGGTGTACGTCCCCGGCACCAAGAACGGAATCGAGTACGCGCCGGAATCATTCGTCGTGGCCGTAGTCACGAAGTTCGTGTCGGTATTCGTCACCTTCACATCGGCATTTACCACCACCGCGCCTGAGGCATCCGTGACCGTGCCCGAAAGCGTGGCTAAGTATTCTTGCGCGGATGCGGCCGGAGCATGAAACAGAAGCACTGAAAAACAAAGCGCCAGGAGCGTTCCCCAGGCGCACAAACGCTTGCACGCAATAAACAACGTCTCAGTCATCGTGGACTCCTTCTGATTTGGGCAAACCCTTAGCAAACCACCCCTTATGAGGCGCCTCTGTAGCACCGCCGGGAGCATGCGAAGAAGTTAGTTAACGGTGAATTAACGGTTAAGAATTCAGCGAAGCAAGTTCGTACGCGTCAGCGATGTCCCGACGAATGAAGACGTTAGGCCATCCGCGATCATTGGCGTCGGACATGGCCGCCTTAACCTGCGGCGAAGAACACCCCGGGCCGTTTGACGCCAATGCGATCCGCCGAGCAGGGCGCCGGGACAACCTTCCGTCAGGAATTGAGTTATACTCCCCTCATCACAAGCGGTGGGGGCAGTGGCCGCGCATTCCCCGGGGGTAGAGGCTGTGGATACTACGGCTAGCAAGTTCGAGGCCGAACGCGCTGAGCTGGATTCACTCCTCCGTTCAGAAGCTTTCGGTCGAGTTCACAATCTTGCCAAAGTTCTCAGCTTTGTCTGCGAGAAGTATTTCCAGGGCGGCACGGACGACGTAAAGGAATACGAAATAGCTGTCAACGCCTTGGGACGCTCCAAGGATTTCGATCCCCAGATCGACACCATCGTGCGCGTGATCGCGCACACTCTTCGCAAGCGCCTCGAACAATATTATCGCACTGAGGGCAGGGAGCACGCCGTCCACATCTACCTGCCCGCCGGCCGTTATGTTCCGAAATTTGTCCGCAACTCCGAACGCGCTACGGAAATTCTGCGACTGACGTCGAAAGAGGGAATTGAGCCGGCCGAGAACGGCGCCGCGCACTCAGTTTCTCCGCAAGCCGCCGAGGTCCACCGAGCGCCGCCGCTCGATGATTTGCCGGCGTCGGCGCCGGCGTGGGAGCCGAGCAACGGAAAACCGGCGACAGCCGAGATCAAGCCAACTGTCGAGATCGCCAGTCGATTCCGAATCTGGATGGCGCTCGGTCTCACCCTGGTGTTGCTCTGCGGGTTCGCGGCCGTCGCGTCGTACCTGCGGATTCGTGCGCGCAACGCGGCGACCCAAACGCCACCGCCAACTGCTGTCGCTCCGGCAGGTGGCCTCTCCGCTAATTTGGTTCGTGCGCAAGTCGGCGACAATCGTGCGCCGTTTGTGGATCGCGCCGGCCAAGTGTGGAGCGGCGACACTGCCTGCACCGGCGGATCCTCCTTCACCGTCCCCGCGCGAACCATCCGCGGCACGTTGGATTCCCAGCTTTTCTTCGCGGGACGCACCGGCCTATTCCACTGCGCTTTCGCGGTTCCTCCCGGCACGTACGAAATGCATCTGCTGTTCGCGGAGACGACCAGCGTCGAGGAGAGCGGCCGCACCGTTGTCTACACTTTGAATGGCGGCCCTTCGGCCAGCTTGGACGTTGTGGACGATGCCGGCGGCAACGACATTGAGACCGAAAAAGTTCTCGTCGACGTTCACCCGCAAGCCGACGGCAAAATACATCTCGATTCCACTTCCACCCAATCCTTTTTGAATGCCGTTGAAATTCTGCCAGGCACTCCCGGCAAGATGCTGCCGGTAAGAATCTACGCGGGCGAAACCCCCTACATCGATTCCGAGGGCAATCGCTGGCTGCCCAACCGCTATTACTTCGGCGGCCGCGAGAGCCATTATCAAGTGGTGGACGCGGCCAGCATTCCGGACGGCGGCCTTTTCGCATCCCAATGGATCGGCCACTTCCATTACGTGATTCCCGTCGCGCTCGGAGAGAAGTACACCGTAAAACTCCATTTTCGCGAATCCTATTTCGGCGGCCAGGACGGCGGCGGCGGTGTAATCGGCAGCCGCGTTTTCGACGTGTGGTGCAACGGAAGCGTGATTTTGAAGCATTTCGATATCATGCAAGAGGCTGGCGCGGCTCCCCTCACAAAGACTTTTCTGCACGTCGAGCCCACCGGCCAGGGAAAAATCGAGATCTATTTCCTCCCCGTCGTCAACTACCCTTCGCTGAACGCCATCGAAGTCATTGCGGAATAGCCTCGCGCCCGGCAGCGTAACCTTTCCCGTGTCGCTCGCAATATCTCAACACTGTTTTGAGTTGAATGTTTGTCGGAGTGTAGATAATTTTGTACCCGCGGAAGCACCCAACTTCAGCACGATTCAACAAAGTTCAACGAGCACGCCGCTAACGATTCAACACCAATCACTTAGAATCGACAGGAATCCACAGATTTCAATAAGGCTTGGAATCTGGTTCGGGACCAGGAGGCCGAAGGTTCAAATCCTTTCGCCCCGACCACTTAATCCCCTTACTCCAATTACTTACGACAACACTGCTTTAGGCAGGACTCGAAGTTGAGTCTGTTTGGGTCCGATTGAGTCCAAAAACCAATGCTTCAACCCCCGCCACAGCCTTGCGCTGATCCTCGGGGATGGCGTGCAGATATACTTCTTGCGTGATTTGCGCTGTGGAGTGACCGAGCAGAGCTTGCACAGTTCCCAAAGGCGCTCCCACTGAGTCGAGCAATGTTGCATGACAGTGGCGCAACGAGTGCCAAGTGATTCCGTGCAACCCCAGCTTCGTGCACACTGGCCGCAATTGACGCCGCAGCACATTGTGTCGACTGAGAGGTTTTTGTTGTGTGGCGAAGACGAGGTCTTCTGGTTTGATTGCCGCATCGCACAATGCCCGCAGAACGGACGAGGCCTCATCACCGATGGGGATGACACGGTTACTGCGTTGTGTCTTCGGCGTATCGAAGTGCCCATCGTATACCGTCTCGGTCACGCGAAGTGTGCGACCAGCTAAGTCGATATTCCTCCACCGTAGTGCCAGAAGTTCGCCAACTCGCAAGCCAGTCAACACCAATAAAAGCGCGATGGACCTTGCGGGCTCCGCCAATTTTGCCGTGAGCTGCCGAATTTGCTCTGGTGCTAACACGCGCTTCGGAGCCAGCCCGTGCGGACGACGAGGGAGTCTCGTTTTTCGTACCTGATTGTCATTGATGTATTCCCACTGCTCGGCTGCACCAAGCGCGCGACCAAGCACACCGCGAATCTCCTTCACGGTTTTCCAGGCCAGTCCACCACTCAGCTTTGAAGCTAAGAATGACTGGATTTTCTCGCGCTTGATGTCGCACAGCGGGTATGCTCCGAACATAGGTAGCAGGTGAACGTCTAAGAAGTAACGGTAGTTTTTTTGTGTTGCATATTTCAAGGTTGGTAGCACGACCGGAAGCCAGTCTTCTCTCACAAAACTCAAGAATGTGCGAGTCGACTGGGGACGATGCATGCCGCTGTTAATTGGTTTGAGTCGTTTTGTGAGCGCTTCCATCGCGTGGGAGCGCGAGCAGAGTTCGGCAACGGTGCCGAGCACCTCTGCGCGTCTCGTTCGCCCGATGGAACCGTCGGGATTAATAATTTCCTCCCACCAGCGTGCAACCCAAACCTTAGGGTGTTTGCCGCGCTGGAAAAGCGATCCTACTTGAAAACGCCTACGAGCCATCTTCTTCCCTCCAAAGATGACCCGCTTGGCGTGTTCTGCGTCGTCTCTAAGTTTAGTACACATGTCAAGCCGCCTCGCGGTTGGTTCGGTGACTCGTCACCCATGCCAGCACTTCTTCTCTGTCGAAACGCCAGTATTTTCCGAGTCGGTATCCTGGCAATCGTTCAAGCGAACGTTTGCGCATGCGTCCGTACACCCAGGACACGGGGACCTGGAGTAACTCGGCGACTTGATGGACGGTGAGGAGTTCAGACTTCAATGGCGTGCTCATCGCGGCGGCTCCTTTTGAAGTTCGTGCAAATTCGCAAAATCGAGCGCTCGTGCAGAATTTCTCCATTTCTTTCATTCCTTTGTTTCATTTGGCATGGAAATATATGCAAGGTCCGACAGTAGGGTTTCAATGCGTGTTTTCAATAACTTACGAGCGCGAACCTTCTCTTCGTCTACGACAAAGATCCCGATTTGGCCGTCCAATGTTTTTATCTCGGCTTTTAGGCCATCGATCTCGGAGAGAATTGCGTGGATTTCGTAAAGAAAATGCGCGTGCCGCCGGATTGGAATTTCACATTCGCTCAAATTGCGAATTAGCTCTGCAAGC
>Ga0187860_1003929_pt1 | contig 11435 bp, 10 predicted proteins | sample June2016WEW_10_4_FD_132981 | JGI IMG/M metagenome (GOLD analysis project Ga0187860, IMG submission 132981) | Peatland microbial communities from SPRUCE experiment site at the Marcell Experimental Forest, Minnesota, USA - June2016WEW_10_40 | ecosystem: Environmental > Terrestrial > Soil >... | reverse complement strand
TCCGCAGTATTCAACTCCATCCGCCTACCATTGGTCTTGCTCATGAAGGTGGGAATCTTTCTCCGCCCCTACAGTAATTGTTGATGGCGAAGATGTCTCACTATTGTTGACACAGAGGGGCGGGCGTGGTCGAAGCGGCGGCAACGGTCGCTATTGACGGCCCATCGGGTCACGCGGATTTAGATCGCGGAAGTACCCCGCAGCTCTTCGTGGTTGTTGCGATCGGCCTCTTTCGCGAGAACGTTCACAACGAACCACAACCCTCCCTCCACCACCGAAGGGGTCATTTATGCATTCAGATAGCATCATTAAGACTTTGGATACGGGGCAGAATCGTTTCGAGCTTTGCCACCAGGTTTTCAAGGCGATTCGCAAGCTCCACAAGCCGAGTGATCGCATTCAGGATACCGCGACTGATGCACTCAAGAGACTGGCTGGCGCAGCGCAGCGAGTAGCTTCAATCGGACCGGAAAACGCAAACGACGCGGCGCGACTTGAAGCGGGGCAGGAAGAGTTCGCGGATGTGCCTGAGGCAGGAGCCCCGCGACTGGAGCTAATGGCTGGCGAGGTTTTGCTAACGGTACCAGCGCCCTTGCACCAGCTTGAGCAACCAAGCATTCTTGTGCCGAGTCGGTGAGGCAATGGGCATGGTCGTCAAACCAGCCCTTTTACGAGCACGTGCTTGAGGAGAAAAGATGGATATTACAGTCGACAGTACAGCCGTAGACGGTTCTGGAGCGAATGCAACACCTGAGAATAAAACTAAACAGCATTCTTCTCCGGTGCGCTCCGCTGATAAATATTCAGAGGCCAGCAGCGCCAAAAAGAAGAAGAGGCGCGCCCAACATCGAGCCATGATTAGACGGTCGCACGCCAACGGTTAGATCAGGTTGTGAGCCAGACCCGATTCGCGCCAGTCGCCGAACCCTTAATTCAGTTGGCATACCTGGAGATCGCCGTCTTCATAGACGACCTTGCCAATGGCAGCTAGCGAGGGCAACGAGCCGGGAACCCGATAAACCCAAACGTAGTCAAAATCATGGCGAATATTCTTCCACTCGAACGGTCCCGCGGGGTTGAGGACAGGTGTGCAGGCGCTGTCGCTCTGCAGCAGCGTTCGAAGTGGCTGTACCCCGCGATTCTGGAAAAGACAGGGTGAGAGCCACCCGCGTTGGATAACCCCGTAAGCCCAGAAGTGCTGCATATGCTCCGAGGGCGTGGCCACGGGGAGAACCCGCATGCCGTCCGGGATCACCGAGAAGGCGCGGGACAGTCTGGCTGAATCGCGCTGAGCGGACACGAAGTGATGTTGCACCTCGCCCGCTCGCAGAGCGAAAAGCAAGATTGCTATTGTGCCGAGAAGTCGTTTTCGCCGGACGACTCTCACTGCGGCAAGAACTAATACAAAAATGAAAGGTATCAAACGGCGGTCGGTATTGATGCCGGGGCCCAAACTCGCCGGCAGAGTCCAGTAGAAGACAAACAAGCTGCCCGCAACACCCAGCCACCGATAGTTGCACCTGAAATCCCGGTTGTCGAGGCAGGCCACCCCGAGTGCTACAACCAGAAGCGCCATGGTCACGAAGTCGTAAACCGGCGAAATACCCGACGTCATCGCTACCAGCAGACCTGGCCCTTTGGTTGACCAGTCGAATACATAGGACCAGCCGGACTTCGCCTGAGACATGGTGGAGTGAAGGAAGAGAATCGCCCCGGGGATAAACAGAATCCACGAGAAAAAAATGTCGCGAATACGCCGCCGGGCAAAAACAGCGTACGCGGTCATCACCCAGCCCGCCACCCCAAATCCCATAAGGTGGGTAAAGTAGAGTGCCGTGGTCATAGCGAGCAAAAGGCACCACAGAGCTATGCGGGGCCGCTCCAGATATTCCAGCCAGAAACCCAGGACCAGCAGACACAGAGCAAGGCTGAGTTGCAGGTTCAACATCCCCCAGAGAAAAAAATAGAGGTTTTGGGTGATCGCCAACGACCAAAGGGCGAGGCTCTCCTCTTCCGGATTCGCCCGCCGGATAAAAAACCAGGCGGCTGCCGGCACGGCCAGCACACAGAGGCTGAGCAGCACACGTCCGGCAATCTCGATGGGCATGAATCGCTGCAGCCCGACCAAAATCACGTCCATGGCGAGATAGGGACTCGTATTCCAATCCGCGGCATAGAACCCGCTGAAGTGGAACGAGGGATCCTTGAGGTGTGCGAGCACGAAGGCGCTCGCCAGGTGATTGGGGTAGTCGACGATTGGCGGGTAGCGCACTGTCCAAATCGACGCGAGCAAGGCTCCGGGGATCAGGAGCACCCATAGACGTGCGGCGGCTCGGCGAATGACGCCAAACGCCAACGACCGATTTCCAACTGCGTCTCTGGGTTTCTCAAGAGTGGCCACAATCTCTCGCTTATCAGGCTGCCGAAAAGCAGGCTTGGTCTGCTGTGAGCATACAGCCCTCGGCTTGCCTTGCCGGTGCGTGTGCGCCGCGTGTCCAGGATTATGGTGATTTTTCGGGCCGCATTCAAACAAGAAAGTATCGCAAACAATTTAGTTGTGTTACAAATGGCTCCAAAATAGACAAGGAGCCATCTGATGCGCACCGGCATCGTGCATGAAGTTGATGCACTGGCCGGTCTGTTCGGACAGGGTTCAGGGAAGAATCACCGAGGGTGTTACCGGAGAGCGACCGAATAAGGGAGGAGGCCGGTAAATGGACAAGGGAGTGGTACTCACCTTGGGTACGTGGCTGCTGGCATTTCTGCCCATCCTGCTGTTGCTGTCGACGATCCTATTATTTCGTTGGGGCGCGCCGAAAGCAGGTGCGGTGTCGTGGTTTACGGCGGTTGCAATCAGCGTTTTTGTGTTTGGAGCGGATGCCCGTTTGCTGGCACTGGCCAATAGCAAAGGCCTGAGCTTATCGCTTTATGTGCTGCTCATCATTTGGAGTGCCGTCTTCCTTTACAACATCGTGGAGACAATCGGCGCCATAAAGGTGATCGGCAACAATATGGCAAAAGTCACCGATGACCGGCTGATGCAGTGCCTGTTGATGTCGTGGTGCTTTTCCGCGGTCATGCAAGGCATCGCCGGCTTCGGTGTGCCGATCGCGGTCGTAGCCCCCATCATGGTGGTCATGGGATTTCCGCCGGCGGTTGCGGCGGCCACCTGCCTGATAGGCCATAGCTGGGCGGTGACGTTCGGATCGATGGGGACGGGCTATTACACGATTCAACTGATTACGAAGATTCCCGGAGAGGTGTTCGGGCCCTGGATGGCGATCCTGTTCGTGGTGCCGATCGTCACCACCGGATTTGCCGTAGCGCATATTTACGGCGGCTTCTCCGCCGTCAAGCGCGGCGCACCGGCGATCATTGTAACCAGCGCGGTCATGGGGTTTACCTGCTGGCTGATGAACATGATCGGCGCTGCCCAGTTGGCCTCACTGATACCCGCTCTGCTTGGCTGCGGAACCATGGCGCTGATGGCGCGCACCGGTCTGTACCGCGGGGCCGCGGCGAGCCAGGCAGCCGGCCAGACGGAAGCACCGCAAGGGCTTGGATTTAATCTCGCCTTTTCTCCTTATTACATTCTGATACTGGTGTCGATAGCGTCACAGATCAAGGGCATCAGCCGAATCTTCGCTCCCTATACCTTTGGCATGGATTACCCGGCGATCAAGACGGGCATGAATTTCGCCGTTAAAGCCGAGAAGATGTACTCGCGGATCAATATCTCCCACCCCGCGCCGCTGTTGCTTATGGCGGCGATTCTCAGCTTTCTGGTGTTCCGGGCCGCCGGCCGGTGGCAGAAGGGCGCAGCCGTTAAGTCTTTTAAGTCTACGTTCTCACAGTGCATTCCGACCAGCGTCGGCATCATCACCATGGTCATGATGGCTTTGGTCATGGTTGATTCGGGGATGACCTTTCTGCTGGCGCAAGGAATGGCAAAGGCGACGGGGAAGCTCTTTCCGCTCGCTTCCCCTTTCATTGGCGAGCTGGGGGCCTTTCTGACCGGCAGTGGCGCGAGCTCCAATGTCATGTTTGCGGCACTACAGGTTGAAACCGCGAAGGTACTGGGTATCAGCACGGTCATCATTGCGTCGGCGCAGGCGGTGGGCAGCTCCATTGGCGGTGCGATCGCTCCCGCCAAGGTGCTTCTCGGCACAACCCTGGTCGGGTTGGACGGCGGCGAGAATGAAGTAATGAACAAGGTGCTGCCCTATTGTCTCGGGGTCGCGCTCTGTACCGGCATCGTCGCCTGGTCGTTCGCCTACATATTGTTCAGAGGCTTGCAGTAGTCAGCGAGAAAGGAAAGACAATGGCAACTGACGCAACAACTACTAAGCTTCCCGATCCAGTGCCGTGGGGTAAAAAGCACCGCATGTTGCTCATGAATATCTCGTTTTGGATGTTCTGGGCTGCTTTTCCATTTGCTTACCTCGGCGGGGTTCGAAACCAAGCAGCATACATTGACACGTCATTCGTCCTTTTCGTTCTGGCCTGTCTTGTGCCGCTGGTGACAAAGAAGTAAGGTAAAGCAGTTCTGAGCCCGCATTGACGATGGAGCGTAGTTGTGGTGTAGATGTGGAAGATCTCGAACGGAACAAAAGGAGAGTTTATGGGGAAACGGATAGCTGTTTTGGGTACAGGCGCAATCGGCAGCAGCGTGGGAGCCGACATGACTCGTGCGGGCCATGACGTGTGGCTCATTGACCAGTGGCCCGAGCATGTGGAAATGATGAAATCCAAAGGGCTGCACATTACCATGCCCGAAGGAGATCTGGATATCAAGGTGCGGGCGCTCCACCTGTGCGAAGTGGCGTCGCTGAAAAAACCGTTCGATGTCGTCTTCCTTACGGCCAAGTCGCCCGACAGTGTTTGGATGACGGAGTTCATCAAACCGCATTTGGCGCCGACAGGAGTTCTGGTTTCCCTGCAGAACAGCCTCAATGATGAGTGGATTGCCCCGATTATCGGCTATCAGAGGGATGTGCCCAGCGTGGTCGAATTGGCGGCACAGATTCTTGGTCCGGGGAATGTGAAGCGTCGCACCGGTCCAACCAAGGCGTGGTTTGCGCTTGGGGAGATGCATGGCAGGGTGACGCCGCGCGTCCAGGAACTCGCGAAGATTCTTGGCGCAGCGGGCAAGACGGAGGTTACCTCGAATATCTGGGGCGCGAAATGGTCGAAGCTGATCGTCAACACCATGTCGCACGCGATCGCCGCGATTCTCCGCGGCACCGATTCGGATGTGGTGGAGAATCCCAAGCTTTTCCCACTCGGCATCGCCCTGGGTAGAGAGTGCCTGGACGTGGGACTGGCTTTGGGCTATCGCATCGAGCCGGTTTTCGGGCTGACCGCCGAGGAGATGATGGGGGCTCCCGACGAAATGCTGAAACGGATACTCGTCACGCTCTGCGGGCACATCGGTAAGCACACCAACTCCTTCCTCCAGGACATGATGAAGGGGCGGCCTTCGGAAGTCCATTACATGAACGGGTTGGTCGCTGCCAAAGGCCGCGAGGCCGGGATTCCGACGCCATTCAACGATGAGATCACTCGCATTGTCGAGCAGATCGAAAAGGGCGAGCTGACGTTTGGGCCCGAACACCTGAAGCAGTTGGAGGATTTGGTGCCGTCCAAACGAGCCATTGCCGCCAAGGGCTGAGGCTGAGGCCACAACGTAATGCTTCCATGCCCCGTGAGCGAGCTGGCAACTGCTCGTCGACGACGGGGGAAGGGAATTGGTGTTCTGGACCGCGATGACGTCAAGGAGTAGGACGAAGCAGACGGCGTTACTGGTCGTCACCCTCGACACCAAAGGTCAGGAGGCGCTCTTCCTGAAGAGCGTCCTCGAACGGCTGGGTCTTGAAGTCATGATTATGGATACTGGCATCTTCCCATCTCCCATGGGAGATGGGGATGTCAGCCGTCACGAGGTCGCCCTCGCCGACGGCCGGTCGATTGACGAACTGATCCAGGCCGGCAACAAGGGCGAGGCAATCAATGCGATGATTAACGGGGCGGTGGCCCTGACCAAGGCGCTGTATGACGAGGGGAGAATCGACGGCGTTCTCTCCATCGGAGGCGCTCAGGGCACCATCATCGGCACCAGCGCCATGAGATCCCTTCCTCTGGGCGTTCCCAAAATCATGCTTTCGACGATGGCCTCGGGGAGACGCTATTTCGAGACCTACGTCGGCACCGCGGACATCACCCTGATTCATTCGGTGGTCGATTTTTTCGGGCTGAATGCCGTGCTCAGGCAAATGCTCAGCAATGCCGCAGGCGCGCTTGCCGGCATGCTCCGGGCAGGCCAAGTGTCCGCCACCGGACGCAGCCAGGTTGCCATCACCATTTATGGCACCACCACGCCCGCTGGCATGCGGATTGTTTCGCTGCTGCAAGAGAGATGTTATGAGACAGTTGCCTTCCATCCCAACGGAGTGGGCGGAAGGGCGATGGAAGAGATGATCCTGCAAGGCCGGTTCGACGGGGTAATCGACCTGACCACGCACGAGCTGATCGACGAACTGGCAGGCGGCCAGCACGCCGCTGGACCCAACAGGCTGGAGGCGGCCTCCCGCATGGGCATCCCCCAGGTGGTAGTGCCGGGGAGCACGGATTATATCGTCACAGGACGTTTCTCGGAGCTCAAGCGGGCGTGGAAGAAGCGCACTACCATGATGCACAACCCGGAGATGACCTTTGTCATGCCTTCCAAACGGGAGATGGCGAAGCTCGGCGAGCTGATGGCCCGAAAGTTAAATCAGGCTCGGGGCAACACTGTGGTCATGGTGCCTCTGAAAGGTTTTTGTTATCCCAACTGCGAGGGCCGGGCTCTTTACAACCCGGGCGGGGTGGAGGCTTTCGTCGAGGCGCTGGAAAGCCGGATCAAGCCTTCCGTTCCCGTGCGTTTGCTGCCCATGCACGTCAACGATGAATCGTTTTCTTCTGCCGTGGTGCAGGAGTTCGAAACGTTAATGGTCTCTAAATCGAAAGGAGTTTCCAATGCAGTTCAAGGGACGAATCATTGATTTGAGTCAGGAAATTTACCAGGGAATGCCCGTCTATCCCGGTCACCTGAAAACCGTTGTCTGGACCCACATGTCTCACGAGGAGTGCCAGAGGGCATTAGGCACGGGCTTCTCCTACGAGACCCGGGGAATCATGTTCTGCGATCACGGGCCGACCCATATCGACGCCGTCAGCCACCTCTCGCGCAAGCCCGACGCGCCTCCTGTCGATAAGATTCCGCTGGAGTACTGCATCACCTCCGCCATCTGTCTCGACGTGAGCGATATTCCCCAGAAAAAACAGTTCGGCAGAGCGAAGATCGAGCAGGAACTCAAGCGCTGGAAGCTGCGCATCAACAAGGGCGATACCGTCCTCTTCCACACCGGGCACTTCGCGCGCTGCTACGGGAAGCCGGAATACATGACCGACTATCCCGGACTCGACAGAGAGGCAACCGAGTTCATTATCGACCAGGGATGCGTGAATTTTGGCGTAGACTCGGCCAGTCCTGATATGTGGTACGACAAGACCTATCCCTGCCATACGGTCTGTGGCGAACGGCAGATCACCCACATCGAGAACCTTTGCAACCTGGATAAGCTCGTGGGGAAGCGCTTTACCTTCATCGCCCTGCCTTTGAAGATACGCGGCGGGACCGGTTCGCCTTTGCGTCCGGTGGCTATCCTGGATGAGTAAGTACCCCCCACATAGTGCAAGAGAACGCGGAGGGAGTGACTAGAGCATGTTTCATTAATAGTTTTTTGAAGGGGCGCGGCTTCAGCCGCGCCGTCCAGAGATGTGTGCCCAACGTCAAGTCACAGATATCGAGAGATTCGCTATCATTTATGGCTGTGCGGAAATAGCCGGGAGAATGTTTTTGTGATCCTCGCACCCAAAATATGGTCCAACATTAGAAACTCCCCTTACTCATAGCTTGGGTATTCTCCGTCCCAAACTATGCTGCGATACTTCGCGGGGTCCGTATCGCCTTCGGTGCTGATCAGCAGGACGCGTGAGTTCTGGTCCAAGCCAAGCGCGGCTCTCGCGTCTTCGAGGTAGTCGCTTTCATCAAGGCGGCCAGCAAGCCCGTGGTGACCGCGCCGGACTCACCGGAGATCACACGAGGATCATCATGCAAGGGATTGCCGAGCATCCGCATGCCCTTGGCAGCTACCCAATCGGGACAGGCGAAAAACACGTCGCTGTAGTCGCGCAGCAGCTCCCACGCTATGCGGCTAGGCTCGCCACATGCAAGCCCCGCCATGATGGTCGTCATCTCTCCGGTAACGATCCGCGGTTTGCCGTCATTTGCAACCGCCGATCGGTAGAAACAGTCCGCCGGTGTCGGTTCTACGATTGCCGTCACCGGGCGCTCGTTGCCGAAGAGGTTGGCAAAGTAGCCTTGAATGGCAGCAGCGAACGATCCTACCCCCGCCTGAAGGAAAACGTGCGTCGGTTTCTTGATGCCAAGCCGGCATAGTTGTTCAATCGCCTCAGCGGCGATCGTCCCATAACCCTGCATAATCCACGTCGGGATTTCCTCGTACCCTTGCCACGCCGTGTCCTGGACTACAACCCAGCCATGTTCGCGAGCGCCTTGCGCGGCCAGGCGGACAGCATCGTCATAGTTTCCCTCGATAATAGAAGCGCTCGCGCCCTCAGCCCGGATGTTCTCCAGGCGCGTCAGCGAAGATCCTTTCGGCATGTAGACAACCGCTTTTTGTCTCAACTGTCGCGCGGTCCACGCGACGCCTCTGCCGTGGTTTCCATCTGTAGCCGTGACAAAGGTGATATCGCCAATTTGTTTGCGAATCTCCGGCGAGACAAGTTTGCCGCGGTCCAATTGGCTGACATCGATGCCCAGACGTTTTGATAAATGCCTGGCCACGGCATAGGAGGCGCCCAAGACCTTGAATGCTTTGAGACCAAAGCGAAAAGATTCGTCCTTTAGAAACAGCCCGGCGATCCCCAGTGAGTTGGCCAATGCCTCCAGGCTGTCCAAAGGTGTTTCCTGGTATTCCGGGAAACTGCTATGGAAGTCTCCGGCCTTTTTCACCTCTGCCGGCCCGAAGAGGGCGGTGGACACTCCTTGCGCTTTCTTCATCCCGTTCGGAGTCCAAACTATGCGATTGGTCATAGTGCCTCTGATCATAAGTCCGAGTTGGAAATGCGTATACGGCCGACGAGCACCCGAACTATAATAGCCATCCCACTTCTAAAAGAGAACGAGGGCCAGTCATGTCTCAAGCGGCAGAGGTTTTTGCGAAAACCCGGGAAGCAGTCGGGAAACGAACGAATTACCGTTGGGTCGTGATGGCGCTGATCTTTATCATCTACACGATCGCTATGGCCGACCGTGCCAATCTGAGTGTAGCTCTGCCATTTATCAAGAAAGAGTTCCGGATGACCAACACCGACGCCGGAGCCCTCGTTAGCCTGCTGTTCTTCTTCTATGCGATCTTTCAGATCCCGGCAGGATTTCTCTACAAGAAGCTAAGCGTACGTAAAGTGTTCCCGCTTTCCATGATTCTCACATCTGTTTTTACCGGACTCATGGGGATGACGGGCTCGTTATTGATGCTGAAAGTTTTTCGCGCGGGCCTGGGCCTCGCCGAAAGCCCGACCGGCATTGGCTGTACCTCCACCATCAATCGTTGGTTTCCGTCCAAGGAAAAAGGAACGGCCACGGGGATTTGGCTGGCAGCCTCCAAGTTCGGCCCGGTGCTTTGCCCTCCGCTTGGCGTGCTGATTATCGAAAGCTTCGGTTGGCGCTACATCTTCTATTTCTTCGCCATTCCCGGAATCATCTTCTCGATCCTCTGGCTGTTGCTGGTAACCAACAAACCTTCTGAAAGCAGGTTCGTTTCGCCCGCCGAGCTGGAGTACATCCAGACTGAACAAGCTCCGTCAGCGGCCAAAGGAAAAGCTACGGTCCCTCGCAAGCAGTATTCATTGGCCTGGCTGGACAAGTTGATTCTTGCAAAAAGAGTGAAGCAACTGGAGACCTCGGCCCAGGTATTTCGTTCGTGGAACATTTACGGGAACACGATCGGCTACGGCTGCATGATTGGCGTGAGCAATGTAATGCTGGCGTGGATTCCCACTTACCTGATGAACGTGAAGCACTTCACGTCGATGAAAATGGGATTCCTTGCATCCGCGCCATTTGTGGGAGCCGTGCTCGGCAACCTGCTTGGCGGCGTCGTTTCGGACTGGCTGCTGAACAAACGTCGTAAGCCGCTGATGCTGGTCAGCGCGTTCTGCACAGTGCTTACGATGTACGCTCTCGTCTATGCGCCGAACAGCGCAGCGTACCTGGGCTTTATGCTGTTTATGACCGGTCTGCTGCTTGCTCTGGGATACTCCGCATTCGCCGTGTACCCGATGGGCGTAACCACCAAGGAGACGTACCCGGTTGCATTCGGCATCATCAACAGCGGCGGACAACTTGGCGGCGCACTCACTCCGTTGGCAGTGGGCATGATCCTGGACCGGTACAACTGGAACAGTGTTTTTCTGTTCCTCGCGCTTTGCTCCGTGTTGTGCCTCGTAGTTCTCGCCACCCTTGACGAGCCTCTCGACGACGCAATGGTGCCCGCAACAGCGCTTAGATAACGTGCCGTTTTCGCGCGCTGAAAAGTCTCCGCCTGGATCAGCTACAGATGCGTGGGGCAAGAATGAGACGCGGACGTAAGCCAGAGGCGCTTATGCAAGGGTCTTGGGATGACCCCATCACTGCGTCTTCCGCAGTCTGTTAGTCGCCGGCCCCGAAGTGGGAGGCGCGGGCAACGGTCGTGCGCAGGTACTTGTACGGATTCACCGGGGTGTCGCCGATGCGCACCTCGTAGTGCAGGTGAGGACTGGTAACGCGTCCCGTGGTGCCGACGTAGCCGATTACCTGGCCACACTTGACGTTCTGTCCCGCGGCCACCGCGAATCCCGAGAGGTGTCCGTAACGCGTCGTGACCCCGTGGCCGTGTTCGATCTTGATGATGCGTCCGTAACCGCTCATGAAATCGGCGAAAGAAACCGTGCCGTCGCCAGTGGCCAGCACCGGAGTGCCATAGGCGGTAGAAATATCGACGCCGCTGTGGAACGCACCCTCACCATTGAATGGGTCAACCCGCTCGCCAAACGAACTGGTGACTTTGCCCTCCACGGGCCACAGCGTGGGAGCCGCGGCAGCGCGCAGCCAATCGTTAAGGGTCGCGGCGCCGCTTCCGGATTGCAGACCGGCACTGGCACCTCCACTCAGAGCAGACCGGCGCAACACATAGAGCCTGTCAAGCGACGACTGGAACTCATTGGATGGGGATTCTAACTGCGTGCCCTGCGCCAGTCGGGAGTCGGCTTTCAACCCATACAGCGCCGAGACCTCCGAGGCGATCGAGCCGAGCGAGGCTACCTGGATGTCT
>Ga0187860_1003924_pt1 | contig 11454 bp, 13 predicted proteins | sample June2016WEW_10_4_FD_132981 | JGI IMG/M metagenome (GOLD analysis project Ga0187860, IMG submission 132981) | Peatland microbial communities from SPRUCE experiment site at the Marcell Experimental Forest, Minnesota, USA - June2016WEW_10_40 | ecosystem: Environmental > Terrestrial > Soil >... | reverse complement strand
GTCCTGATGCTGAGTGGAACTGCTAGAAGCGTTGCGCGCCTTGCATATAGGGGGTACCTCGTCAAGGCAACCGTGTACGGCGCGAACATCGTCGTTGCGGCGGAGGCGGCGCGGGTCTATGTCGATTGTGCTCCGCATCGCGTTCGGCTAGCTTTCCTTACGCGGAGGGGCTGCGTTTGAGTCGCTCGCCCATTGCCGCCGCCGCGGCTCTCGACACCTGAACCTGGAGCCACGGCAATCCATGGACTTCACCAAGCCACGGTACACTCCAATGAGCCGCCGTCGCCGCATTTATGAAGGCAAGGCGAAAGTCCTTTATGAGGGACCCGAGCCTGGAACCTTGATCCAGCACTTCAAGGACGACGCGACTGCCTTCAATGCCAAAAAGCATCAGGTGATCGAAGGCAAGGGCGTTCTGAACAATCGGATCTCCGAGTACGTCTTTCAACATCTCAACGACATCGGAGTGCCGACGCACTTCATCCGCCGGCTCAACATGCGCGAGCAGCTCATTCGCGAGGTCGAGATCATTCCGCTCGAAGTGGTGGTGCGTAACGTCGCCGCCGGTTCCTTGTCGCAGCGGCTCGGCATCGAAGAGGGCACGCAGCTGCCGCGCTCGATCATCGAGTTCTATTACAAGAACGATCAGCTCAACGACCCGATGGTGTCGGAGGAGCACATCACCGCCTTCGGCTGGGCGACGCCGCAAGAGATCGACGACATCATGTCGCTCGCCATCCGCGTCAACGACTTCCTCTCCGGCCTCTTCCTCGGCGTCGGCATTCGTCTGGTCGATTTCAAAATGGAGACCGGCCGGCTGTGGGAAAACGACATGATGCGGATCGTCGTCGCCGACGAGATTTCTCCGGACTCCTGCCGGCTGTGGGACATCAAGTCGAACGAGAAGCTCGACAAAGACCGCTTCCGCCGAGATCTCGGTGGGCTTTTGGAAGCCTATACTGAAGTTGCCAAGCGGCTTGGCATCATGAGTGAAGGCGAGCGGCCGCAGGGCGCTGGTCCGGTTCTCGTCAAGAGCTGAAGTTCGCGAACGATCAAGGCGTGTCGCGTGCGCTTGCGGCCGCCGCGACCTACGCCTCTTGAAGAGGCGAGGCTGGAGCTTCGGTCATGAAAGCCCGCGTCACCGTCACGCTGAAATCCGGCATCCTCGATCCGCAGGGTAAGGCCATTGAAGGCGCGTTGCGATCGCTCGGCGTGAGCGGCGTCGCCAGCGTCCGCCAGGGTAAGATTTTCGAGATCGAGATCGAGGGGGCGGACCGCGCCGGCGCCGAGGCCGCGCTGAAAACCGCCGCCGAAAAACTCCTCGCCAACACCGTCATCGAGAATTACCGGGTCGAAGTGACCGGATGACAGGAGCCGCTCGGGGATAGCCATGAAGTCGGCGGTGCTCGTCTTTCCCGGCATCAATCGCGAGCGCGACATGGCCCGCGCGCTCCGCCTCATCTCGGGGCGAGAGCCGGCGATGGTCTGGCACGCCGACGCCGAATTGCCGCTGGGCACCGATCTCGTCGTCATCCCAGGCGGCTTCTCCTATGGCGATTATCTGCGCTGCGGAGCGATCGCGGCCCGCGCGCCGATCATGGACGCGGTGCGCGGCTTCGCCGCCGGTGGCGGGCTGGTGCTGGCGGTGTGCAACGGCTTTCAGATCGCCTGCGAGGCAGGCCTCCTGCCGGGCGTGCTGATGCGCAACGCGCAGCTTCGCTTCATCTGCCGCGACATCTATCTGCGCGTCGAGCGCTCGGATACGCCATTCACGCGCGGCTACAATGCCGGGCAGGTGATCCGCGTGCCGGTGGCACACGGCGAGGGCAACTACATCGCCGACGGCGAGACCATCGCGCGGCTCGAAGGCGAGGGCAGGGTGGCCTTTCGCTATTCGTCGCCGGACGGCATGGTCGATCCGAACTGGAACCACAACGGCGCGATGAACGCCATTGCCGGCATCATCAACGAGCGGGGCAACGTGCTGGGCATGATGCCGCACCCGGAGAACCACGTCGAAGCGTCGATGGGCCGGACCGACGGGCGCGGCTTGTTCGCGGGACTAGTGGATTATTTCAAGCAGGCGGCGTGAAGCCATGCCGTCATGCCCGGCCTTGTCCCGGCCATCCACGTCTTTACATGCTGAAATTAAGGCGTGGATGGCCGGGACAAGCCCGGCCATGACGGATGAAATCGGCGCACCAGCGGACTAGAACGGTCGCGTGATCTCCAACGAACCTGCCATCACACCCGAACTCGTCGCCCAGCACGGCCTCAAGCCTGATGAGTACGAGCGCTTGGTCGCGCTGATCGGCCGGGTGCCGAGCTTCACCGAACTCGGCATTTTCTCGGCGATGTGGAACGAGCATTGCTCGTACAAATCCTCGAAAATCCATTTGCGCACGCTGCCGACCAAGGCGCCGTGGGTGATCCAGGGGCCGGGCGAGAATGCCGGCGTAATCGATATCGGCGACGGGCTTGCGGTCGTGTTCAAGATGGAGAGCCACAACCACCCGAGCTACATCGAGCCCTACCAGGGCGCCGCCACCGGCGTCGGTGGCATTCTGCGCGACGTATTCACCATGGGCGCGCGGCCGATCGCCTGCCTCAACGCGCTTTCTTTCGGCGACCCGAAGCATCCGAAGACGCGGCACCTGGTCGCGGGCGTGGTCGCCGGCATTGGCGGCTATGGCAATTCGTTCGGCGTGCCCACCGTCGGCGGCGAGGTGCGGTTCCACAGCCGATACGACGGCAACTGCCTGGTCAACGCCATGGCGGTGGGCTTGGCCGACGCCGATAAGATTTTCTATTCGGCGGCGTCCGGCGTCGGCATGCCGATCGTTTATCTCGGCTCGAAAACCGGCCGCGACGGCATTCACGGCGCCAGCATGGCCTCGGCCGAGTTCGGCGCCGACGCCGAGGAGAAGCGACCGACGGTGCAGGTCGGCGACCCGTTCTCGGAAAAACTTCTGCTCGAAGCCTGCCTGGAGATCATGGCGAAGGACTGCGTCATCGCCATCCAGGACATGGGGGCCGCGGGCCTGACCTGCTCTGCGGTCGAGATGGGCGCCAAGGGCGATCTCGGCGTCACGCTCGATCTCGACAAAGTGCCGTGCCGCGAGACCGGCATGAGCGCCTACGAGATGATGCTGTCGGAGAGCCAGGAGCGCATGCTCATGGTGCTCAAGCCCGAGAAGGAGGAAGCAGCCGCCGCGATCTTCCGCAAATGGGGGCTCGATTTCGCCGTCGTCGGCGAGACCACGCCGACCAAGCGATTTCTGGTTCGCCATGGCGGCGCTGTAATGGCGGACCTCCCGATCAAGGAGCTCGGCGACGAGGCCCCGGTCTACGATCGGCCCTTCACCGCGACCGCGGCAAAGCCCATGATCGATCCGGCTTCGATCAAGCCGCCGATGGGAATTGCCGACGCGCTGGAGAAACTTATCGGCTCGCCCGATCTTTGCTCCAGGCGCTGGGTGTTCGAGCAATACGACCACGTCATCCTCGGCAACACGGTGCAGCGGCCGGGCGGCGACGCCGCCGTGGTGCGCGTCAATGAAGGCCCCAGGGCGCTGGCGCTCACATCCGATGTGACGCCGCGCTATTGCGAGGCCGATCCGTTCGAAGGCGGCAAGCAGGCCGTGGCGGAGGCCTGGCGTAATCTGAGCGCTGTCGGCGCGCGTCCGCTGGCGCTGACCGACAATCTCAATTTCGGCAATCCAGAGCGGCCTGAAATCATGGGCCAACTCGTCGGCTGCATCCGCGGCATCGGCGAAGCCTCGCGCGCATTCGATTTCCCGATCGTGTCCGGCAACGTATCGCTCTACAACGAGACAAACGGCCGGGCCATTTTGCCGACGCCGACCATCGGCGGCGTCGGCATTCTCACTGACTTTACCAAGTCGATGACGATCGCCTTCAAGGCCGAGGGCGAGTCGATTCTGCTGATCGGCGAAACGCGCGGCTGGCTCGGCCAGTCGCTCTATCTGCGCGACATCTGCGAGCGGGAAGAGGGCGCGCCGCCGCCGGTCGACCTCGCCGCCGAACGCCGCCACGGCGAATTCGTCCGCAGTTTGATCCACGACGGCCTGGTGACCGCGGCCCACGATGTTTCCGATGGCGGGCTCCTCGTCGCGCTCGCTGAAATGGCGATGGCGTCGCGGGTTGGCGCGGTGCTCGAAACTCCATCGGGCGTTACCGCGCACGCCTTTTGGTTCGGCGAAGATCAGGCCCGCTACGTCGTTACGGCGAAAGACGCCGATGCTGTCGCGCAACGGGCAAAAGCGGCGACCGTGCCGCTGAGGCGTCTCGGCGCGACCGGCGGACGGGTCATTGGGCTTGCGGATGAGCGCCCGCTTCGCATCGGCGACCTTCTGGCACGTTTCGAGGAGTGGTTGCCGGCCTACATGGCGGGCTCAACCTGAGCTTGCCCGATCCGCGATTCCGCCTCGTTGTGAGAAGCGCCTGACTATACGAGAGTGTGCGCCCAGGGGAGGCTGGGAGCCATGAAACGCAGCACGGATCGAATTCTCACCACGCATGCCGGCAGCCTGTCGCGGCCGGCCGACCTGATCGAACTGAATCGAGCCCGCGCCAGAGGCGAAAGCACCGACAACGCGGCCTACGCGCGGTGCCTCGCCTCCGCGATTGCCGACGTGGTGCGCAAGCAACGCGAGCTGGGGATCGACATTCCCGATGACGGCGAATTCGGCAAGCCGATGGCGTCCAACTACGATTACGGCGTGTGGTGGAATTATGCCTTTGCGCGCATGGAGGGGTTCGCTCCGCCCGATTCCGTTCCCGAATCCCGGCACAAAAAATCGAGCGTTGCTGAGGTCGCTTTGACGGCCTTCAGCAATCGCCGCGACTGGCAGAAGTTCAGTGAATTTTACCAGGACCCGGAATCGACCGGCACGCTGGTCGGAAGCGCGGCGCGGCGGCGCCCGCGGCGTCCGGTTTGCACCGCGCCAATCAAATATATCGGGCAGGCCGCGATCCAGACCGATATCGCCAATCTAAAAAAGGCGATGGCGGCGGCCGGTGTCGAAGAAGGCTTTATGTGTTCGATCGGACCAGGGAGTTTCGCCCGCAGCGAGGACTTATACTACAACGACCCGGAAGAATTCGTCTTCGCCGCCGCCGAGGCGATGCGGGAGGAATACAAGGCGATCGTCGACGCGGGCATCGTGCTTCAGATCGATGATCCAAGCCTTCCCGACAACTGGGACATGATCAATCCGGAGCCGCCGCTCGAGGAATTCAAGAAATTCGAACGGGTCCGCATGGAGGCGTTGAACCACGCATTGCGGGGCCTGCCGCAGGATCGCATCCGCTTTCACATCTGCTGGGGAAGCTGGCACGGCCCACATTCTACCGACATTCCGTTGGCGGACATCGTCGACCTCGTCCTGAGCGTCAACGCCGGCGCTTATTCGGTCGAAGCGGGCAACGTGCGGCATGAGCATGAATGGCGCGTATGGGAAGACGTCAAACTCCCGGAGAGCAAGCTGCTCATCCCCGGCGTCGTCAGCCATGCGACCAACATCGTGGAGCATCCGCGGGTCGTTGCCGACCGGATCGTGCGCTACGCCAAAGTGGTCGGGCGCGAGAACGTCATCGCCGGCACGGATTGCGGATTTGGCGGCCGCATCCATCCGCAAATCGCGTGGGCAAAACTGCAGGCGCTGGCGGAAGGCGCGAAGCTTGCGACCAAGGAGCTTTGGAAATAGTCGGCCGCCCCCACGCAACGGACGTTCATCTGATCGCGCGGGCTATGGCGGCGTAACACCCGGGCGACCGGCGCGGGGCGTTTTCCGCAAGACAGGCAATGATGCGGCCGCCGCCCGGCGGAACGTTCGCGCAAAGTGCTTGCTTCTCGGCACCGCAGAACGAGAGGATCGCAAGTGCCTCGCGGGGACGCGTCTGCGGAATCGGCCCTAACGGTGCGACCACTGGGGCAGCGGGTGCCGCCGCCGCCGGGGCGACGGGCGCCGCCGCTGGGGCGGCCGGTGTGCCGCCCTTGCCAATGGCCGCCACGGCACTCCCGCACGCCGGAGAGAGCTGCGCCGAATTGATTTGCAGGCATTCCAGCGCCGCGGCGCTGCCCGGCTTCACTCCGGGGCAATGTGCGACGAAATCGGAGCGGCACGCGGCGCGAGCGGCGCCGATTTGCTTTTGGGTCGGCTTCTTGTGTACGGACGCCGGGGGCGCTGGCTCAGCAGGCGGTGGCGGCGCGCTTACGCGTGCCGGTTCCGGCTTCGTGGCCGCCGGCGGGGGCACGGCGCCTTCGGTGGCGGGTTTTGCCCCGACGACGTCAAGTCCCCACCGGCATGCCGCCGATACCTTGCCGGCGTTCCGCTGCATGTCGCACGGGAACGCCTGATCTTCACTGCCGCTCTTCCTGCATTATTGCCGCCACGCTGCATGACCGGAAGGCGGTCATCCAGCATGCGTTGTATTGCCGTAGTGCCTCGCCTTTGCGGCTCACTGCTAGTCTGTTAATTCAATCTGGCGGGGAGTCGGCAAATCATGGAGACGCTGCCATGGCCATGGCTGCGAACGATATCGAGCGGCTGATCCGGGCGCGCATCCCGGACGCCAACGTGACGATCCGCGATCTTGCCGGCGACGGTGACCATTACGCGGCAACCGTCATCGCCGAATCCTTTCGCGGCAAGTCGCGCGTGCAGCAACATCAGATCGTCTATGAGGCGCTCAAGGGCGAAATGGGCGGCAAGTTGCATGCGCTGGCCTTGCAGACCGGCACGCCGGAGCAATGAGCCCTCCGGCCGCCAGAAGCGGCTTTTCTACGTTTCCCGGTGTCCGCGGAAGCGTGTCCTCCTGAGAAGGGTGGCTACGACTGATTTCTTTCCCGGCGGAATTTGATGAACAGGGATGATTCACCGCATGGGCTTTGCGGGCGTTTTGCGGTACATATATGCAGGTTCGAGAGGGTTCAGAATCGGCGCGGGGCAGCCCGCGGCGCCAACAAGGAAGACCGCGATGTCTATCGAGCAATTCATCGACAACGAGGTGAAGGCGAACGAAGTCGTTCTGTTCATGAAGGGCACGCCGCAGTTCCCGATGTGCGGGTTCTCGGGCCAGGTGGTGCAGATCCTCGATTACCTGGGCGTGCCGTATAAAGGCCTCAACGTCCTCGAGAACGACGATCTGCGCGGCGGTATCAAGAACTACTCCAACTGGCCGACCATCCCGCAGCTTTACGTCAAGGGCGAATTCGTCGGCGGCTGCGACATCATCCGCGAGATGTTCCAGGCCGGCGAATTGCAATCGCTGTTCAAGGAGCGGGGCATCGCGTTGAAAGAGAGCGCGCAAGTTTAAGAGCCGCGCCGCGGCGGCCGGCCGAGATCAGGCTTTCGGCCGCCGATTGGTGAGCAGGACAATCAGCGCCAGCACGATGGCGATCCCGACCAGGCTTTGGGCGGGAAGCGCGCCGGCGAATTTCAGCACGTTGTCCGCAACCCCCGTGACAAAGACGCCGGAATCCTGTCCGAGAATCAAATAAATCAGCATGACGGCGAGGATCGCTAGAAATCCGATCTCGACGAAAGACCAAAGGTATTCTTTGGCCTTTTGCAGATAGCCCAGCATCACACGCCCTCAAGAGCGCAATCGTTTCAAATTGAATCGATTGGCGTCCAATAATTTTTAGCAGAGCAAGAGTTCTTCGGAAAACCAGCTTTTCCGGGTCAAGCTCGAAGCGTTGGGTGGGAGCTTGCTCGCCACCCAACGTTAGTCTGGTCACGCGTGTTGTGTTGCGGCAACCGCGTGGCGGCTTTAGGCCATCCGGCGTGACGAAAACGAGGTGCATAACTTCGGCACCTCGCCGTCTCGCAGCGGATGCCGCGTTGCAACAAAAAATGAAATTAATCTGAAAGCATCGCAGCAAACGCGGATTTTAGGTCGCCAAATTTGCTGCAAGTGCTCAGTGCGCGTTAGCGCGAATAATATTCGACCACGAGATGCGGTTCCATCACCACCGGATACGGCACGTCGCCGATCACGGGTACACGCGACAGTTTCGCGGTCATCTTGGAATGATCGACCTCGATATAATCGGGAACGTCGCGTTCGCCGAGCGCGTTCGCTTCCAGCACCAGCGCGAGCTGCTTCGACTTTTCCTTGACCTCGATGAGATCGCCGACTTTCACCCGGAAGCTCGGGATGGTCACGCGCCGGCCGTTCACCAGGATGTGGCCGTGATTGACGAACTGACGCGCGGCGAACACCGTCGGCACGAATTTCGCGCGGTAGATCATGGTGTCGAGCCGGCGTTCGAGAAGTCCGATCATGTTGGCGCCGGTGTCGCCCTTGTGTCGCCGCGCCTCGTCGTAGATGCCGTGGAAATGCCGCTCCGACATGTTAGCGTAGTAGCCCTTGAGCTTCTGCTTGGCGCGCAATTGTACGCCGTAATCGGAGAGCTTGCCTTTGCGCCGCTGGCCGTGCTGGCCGGGGCCGTATTCGCGCTTGTTGATCGGGGACTTCGGCCGGCCCCAGATATTCTGTCCGAGCCTGCGGTCGATCTTGTACTTCGCCTCGTGGCGCTTGGTCATTCGCGTCCTCATCAAATTGCTGGTTGAGGATCGCGCCCTCCTACTGTTCCGGATTTTGGTCCGAAACCGACAGGTTTTGCCGCCGAAGCGCCGGCGCAAACCGCGGGTCGCGAAACACCACGCGGGCCCACTCGGGCCCGCGCAGTGGGCGGTTTCTAGGGCGAAACAGGGGAAGTGTCAAACCGGCGGTATAACGGCCGGGCCAAGGCGTTCATCCGCGCACGAAGTGCTTGCGTCGTATGGCCCGCAGCAGCGTGATTGCCAGCAGCGCTGTCACCGCGTCGAGCACCGCGACGACGATGAACACGATGGTCCAGCTTCCCGTCGTCTGCTTGAGGAAGGCCGCCGCCGGTCCGCCAAGGATCGAGCCTATGCCTTGGGCGATGTAGAGGAAGCCGTAATTCGTCGCCGCATATTTCGGCCCGAACGTGTCGGTCAGCGTCGAGGGAAACAGCGAAAAGATCTCGCCCCAGCCGAAGAACACGAGTCCGGTCAGCACCACGAAGAGCGCGGGCCGGTCGATGAAGGCGAACAGGATGAGGATGGCGATGGCTTCGAGCGAGAAGGCCAGCGCCATCGTGGCTTCGCGGCCGATATGGTCGGAGACCCAACCGAAGAACGGCCGGGTGAGCCCGTTGGTGACGCGGGACAGTGTGAGCGAAAGCGGCAGTGCCGCCATGCCCAAGACCAGCATGTCCGCCACGCCGAATTCCTTCGCGAACGGTCCGACATTGGACACGACCATCAATCCTGAGGTCGACATCATGCTCATCATCAGGAAGAGAAGGTAGAAGACCGGGCTTTGCAGCATCTCGCGCGGCGAGTAGCTGCGCTGGGTCTGCTGCGCTGCGATTGCGGAGGCTGCGCCCGATACCTGATAATTTTCCGGCGGCGTGCGCAGCCATTGCGCGGCAACGATCCCGATCACGCCCTGGATGATGCCCCACACCACGAGGGTATGCGCATAACCGGAGCTTTTGATCATGTTGTCGATGGGAAAGCTGGTGAAGAACGCGCCGAAGCCATAGCCCGCCGCGGCAAGGCCGGTGGCTAAGCCGCGGCGGTCGGGAAACCACCTCACCATCAGCCCAATGATGCCGACATAGATGATGCCGGTGCCGAAGCCACCCAGCACGCCGTAGGTGAAATAGAGCGCCCAAATGTTATCGACCCAGGCTGAAAGCACCCAGCTTCCGCCAGACAAGAGCGCGCCGATCGCGATCAGGAGGCGCGGACCGAAGCGGTCCACCAGATAAGCCTGAAACGGCGACAGCCAGGTTTGCAGGATGATCAGCAGCGAAAACGTCCATTGCAATTGCGCCAGCGTGGTCCCGAGCTTTTGATTGAGCGGCCCGGTGAACAGCGTCCACACATATTGCGGGCTTGAGATCGCCATCATGGCGATCAGGCCGAGGATAAGTTGGTTCCAGCGGTTGAGATACCAGGCGGAGCGTTCCGTTTGGACCGCAACGGTCATGTCGTCCCCCTTGTCTGCCCGGCGACATCAGCGCTGAAAGCGTAATGGCGGCGGGACAAGGCGACAAGCCGACGGCGCCGGGTTTCAATGCTGCGGACAGGGAATTGGGCGAGTTTTAGCCCGCTTTCGTTCGTAGCGGCTTAGCCGGAATGGATCCCGAAGCGCGCCAGCGCCGCCGTCGGCGCGCGCCCGGAGGTGAAAATGGTGCGGGTCGTGCCGGCGCGCTCGCCCGGCAACGCGGGACCGAGCAGATCGCCGACGCGTCGCGCGATCGCCGGCGCCGGATCGATAAAGTTGACCGGCCAAGGGGCGAGCCGCCGCAATCGGTCGATGAGGAGCGGATAATGGGTACAGGCGAGCACGACCGTATCGGTGCGCGCGCCATCGTCGCGGAAGCATGGCGCGATCTCGGCGGCGAGCGCCGCGTCGGCGGCGGGCGTGCCGGCGAGCTCAGCCTCAGCATAGGCGGCAAGCTTGTTTGATCCGACGAGGGTCACCTGGCAGTCGCCGGCGTAGTCACGGATCAAAGCGCGGGTATATTCGCGCGCAACCGTCGCCTCGGTGCCGAGCACTGACACGCGCCGGGTGACCGAGCTCGCGCATGCCGGCTTGATCGCCGGCACGGTGCCGACAAAAGGCAGTGAGAATTTTTTGCGTAAATCAGGCATCGCAATGGTCGAGGCGGTGTTGCAGGCGATGACAACAAGATTGGGCCGATGCGTGGCGATCAGCTCGCCGATCAGATCGACGACGCGAGGCACCAGTTCGCGCTCGTCCATCGTCCCGTAAGGGAAGGCTGCGTCGTCGGCGACATACACGAAATCGGCATTCGGTCGCGCCGCCGCGATCTCGCGGTAAACCGTGAGCCCGCCGAGACCGGAATCGAATACCAGAATAGTTTCCTGGTCCGCCATCGCGCGACACATGACACAGGGAATCGGGGGCCCGCAATCGCTCCGAGGTTCGCCAAACGGCTACTTCGGATCGGCGTCGCTCAGCCCGCCAACACGTCGACGAGGCGTGGTCTTTCCGGGTTGGCGACCTCCTGTTGTTCACGGAGCTTGGGTTTGTCCGCCCGCGGCGCCACGAGGCCGCTCACCACCGTAAACGACATCACCAGGATCGCCGCGAGATTACCGTCATGATGATTGGCAAAGGCGACCGCACCCATGAGATAGGCCCAGAACGGCAAGGCGATTGTGGAGACGACGGCGTTGACAATCCAGGCGTCGCCATCTCGGCGCACGTACCAGCAAAACAGCGGCGTCAGCATGCAGGCGACCACTAAAGCGCCCGTCGCGATGATGGGGACGGGCACGCCGGCCATGGCGGGCATTCTCGCCGCCCGACTTCATCGCCTGATCGAGGATCGCATTGATGACCATCGAGAACGCGATGATCTCG
>Ga0187860_1003922_pt1 | contig 11456 bp, 13 predicted proteins | sample June2016WEW_10_4_FD_132981 | JGI IMG/M metagenome (GOLD analysis project Ga0187860, IMG submission 132981) | Peatland microbial communities from SPRUCE experiment site at the Marcell Experimental Forest, Minnesota, USA - June2016WEW_10_40 | ecosystem: Environmental > Terrestrial > Soil >... | reverse complement strand
TTCAAGACATTGGCCATGCCCACGGAGCCTATAAGCCTCCGCCGGCGTCAATGTCCCAGACGCTGCTCTCGTTGGCCGGTTTTCAGGTGATACTCATTGGCCGGTTTTGGGTGATCGCTGAGGTCGGGGGCGTACTTGCGGTCTTTGTTGGCCTCCATGCCCCGCAGGATGTTCTGGAGGCGTATCAAGGTCTCCAATAGAATCTCTTCCCGGTCGGCCATCAAGTCCCGTTGCATATCCTCCACCGTGATGAACTCGTGCGGCTCCAGATTGCGGAAGGGGAAGGGCAAGGTGCGCCGTGCCAAGTCCGACCGATCACTGGGGAAAGGGTTGACCCGTGCGGTAAAGAACAAGTCGCATCTTAGATCGTAGGTCTTTTCGACGTTGGTTTCGTACAACTGGGCAATCGGAATTTTACCGCCCGTTGAGCACTTGCACATTAGGTCTATGTATCCGGGGTAGTCCGATCTCGGGTTCGTAAAATTGACGGAATCGATGTTGTCGAAGATTTGGATCGCGTTGTTGGTGATGGCCGCGACAAAGCTCCGTTCTTTGCTGGGGAGCGCTCCGGATTTGTATTCCGATCCTTCTAATAGCCACATGAACTTTTCCCAAAGTGTGGATTTGCCGCTGTTCTGCTCCCCGGTAGCCAGCATGGCGGGGCGTAGTTTGAGCGCTTCACCCACGAACAGGCTCAGCCAACGCAGTAAGACCAACTGCTGGTATTGCTGAGGACGGAGGTTGCCGTCCTCAAACTTAGCGTTAAGATGCCTGCACAAAAGGCTGTCCGCTGTTACCTTCGCGCCGATTCCATGCAAGCGTCGTGAGATTGCCCGCATCTTCTCCAAGTTCTCGTCGTTTAATTCGGGCCACGGTAATAGATTGGGGTACAGCATCAGCACGCCGTCCGCGCCGTTCGGCATGGTGGCAATTTTGTTGCCTTCAATGCGGAACATCCCCCCGCGCCCGTTGTTCACATAGATGACGCCATTTCGGGAGGTGCCCAATTTTTCTACCCGTCCTTCTGTGCCGCAGCCCTGCACATGCACGGCAAGGTTTTCCCGGACCAAGCGGAAATCCGGTTGGGTGACACGGAGGCGCATCTTACCCAACAGGGTCGCCGCGTCATAGTCGTTATGCAGTTTGAAGATAAGGCCCTCTTCCCGCAGGAAGACATAAGGATAGGCATCCACAAAGAACTGGGCCTTTTTCCCCAGCACGCCGAGTGCGTACTGGTAGACCCGCTCTTCTACGATGTGCCGGGGCAAGTGATGAGTTTTGGTGCCATTTTCATCGACATACTGTTCCGTGCCCTCGCGATACACATCCAGCACATCCGCGATGCCGCTCCATGAACCGCTGCCGTGTATCTGTACCGTGCCACAGGTATGACACAGCCCGCTTTTGGAGAATGCGAGTTCCTTTTCCTCACCGCATATCTTGCATGGGCCGACTATCTTTTCCGCCTTGGGCATGGATCAGAGCACGTCTAATCCAAGCGCGGTTGCTGCATGACAAATTGTGAATATCATTGGATTTCCTCTTTTAAATTCGTACAGTCTCGCTTGTGAAGCGCCTTTTGTGTGAGTACAACTGGGGTGGGGGAAAAGGTTAACCCCACCCCGATCCTCTTGGCAGAAGACCCACATTTAAAGCATCCAGTAGCCGCTGGATTCGGAGCGGCTCACGGCTAGGAAGCTGCTCACTGCTCTTTAATACTCAAAGGCCCCCCGCATTTTCCGATTGCCCGTCACGGGGATGGAAAGTAACAAGAATCGGGCGCGGTGTCCGGCCTTCTGAGGATCGATTTCAGTCCCGCTAATGCGGAACCTGCCGACAGGTCATCAGGACACGCGAGTGAATCCCAGTTTTCCGACTGTCGCTGCCTAATGTGGGGGTTTTTGAAGGAGACGCCCCATACCGAGAGGCCCAAACACTATGAGGAAAAAGTATTTTGATCACGAATCCGCTTTCGCCCACATCTGGAACAACGCCGACGACGATGGCATTTGGGCCGGGAACGCGAAAAAGCTGGCAGCCAAATTTCGTGTAAAGGAGGACGAGTCCCATGACATGCTCAGTGAACTTTGCGACCGAGGCCTGATCGAGCGAGTCGGGACCGAAACTTACATCGTCTCCCGATGGCGAGAGGGCGACGATCTGGGCGACAAGGAACTAAGGTGGTGGGAGTTCACGGCTGGGCTTCGGCACCGATAGCCCGACTTTTCCCATAAATACCTTCAGCACGGAATTCCCCGGAGATTTCCTTTGTTCATCTGGTAATGAAAAAGCCCCGCTCGCGGGAACGGGGCCTAATCGGCAGCGTGTTTCATGAGGGAATTTTCACAAACCCGTGTCCGGGGTTCTCCCATGGCACCATAGCGCCGCCGATCTTAGTCCATCAATGAAAACGATTCGACCGTGGCGTTCGGGCCATAATGCTCCTTGACCCACTGGTTGAGCCAGATGTCGAAGGGATCGTCTTCTTCCCGGTAACTGTCGTCGTAATCCCACCTGCCGATGCCATGCCCGTCTTCGTCGTGCTCGGCATAGACCCTGTGTTCATCGCTATAGGCGTCGTGGTCTTCCACGACCCAATCAGGCACCTCTACCAGTGCCCTGACCTCCGTCGCGGGCCCGGGGCGGTAATTGCCGATCTCCACTTCGTATGTGTAGTAGTGCGTTGGAATGTGCATGAATCTCTCTCCAGTATGAAAATGCGGGGCGGTGGGTCTCTCGTCATCCTCGGATGAGTCCACTCGCCCGACCCGCTGTTGTTTAGACCGCTGGTTTAACCATAAGGTCTTCCAGTCCCTCTAACTCCTGCACAACTTCTCTAATTTCGGAGTCCCACAGGTAGTAGTGCCCATTACCTTCAGCAAGTTGGAACTTGCTCATTCGCCCGTCCTCGTCTTTGAAGTCTGAAATTACTGCCACATTAAATGCCATACATTCCTTTCTGAAATGGGACGGCATTCCAGCCGCCCCCTTATGGTTACAGGAGTCCTTCATCCATTGCAGCGATCACAGCATGGCCAACGCAGTAAGTTTTGCCGTCAAATTGCATTTTAGGTTCCAGATTGCATCTGCCGTCTGCGTCCAGCCATGGTATGCCGCCTACCGCCCTTTCAAAATCGCCAGCTTGATACTCGCATTTGTGTGTATCCATAATGTCCTTTCTTTGGTTATAGGCGGTTTTGCTAGCATAATGCCTGAAGCCCTAGCGCATAGGGTTGTGCGCTGTGCTTGCCGCCCGTTGTTGTTGATTACGCCTTATTGATCTGTTCCCCTTGCTCCGGCTGCCTCTGGTAATGTTTTGTCATTGTGTTTCCTTGTTGTGCACCTGCCAGAACAAAGCCCTCCACTCCTGTCGGAGTGCTTTTAACTCATTCTGAGGAACGCCCGCAGCGTGCTTGGCATGTAGCAAAGGGCGGATAAGTTGGTCGAATTCACGACGGGACTTGGCTTTCCCGGCTAACGACCGAATGGCTTCTTCCTGCTCGTTTATTGGTAGACTAAAAATGTTGTGAGATAAACTCATTTGGACTCCTTTGCACCGTTCTAAAAGTCAACGCAGTTAGGACAGTCCTGTTGCTTGCTGTTTACATGTTCTTAATACCCGGCCTGTGCAGTTTCGGCGGGTCTTCTAGAATCGTTAGTGCATTTTTCAACGGGCAACTGTTTCCGCAGGGCTGACCTTAGCCATGAGCGTCGAAATACAAGCAGGCGTTCCTCCCGACACCCCAGTCCGAAACCTGCGCGACCTGCGCCAGACGGGTTTGATCAATTACCAACTGCTCAATCGGGGCACATCCTACTAGCAGGCGCTGGCGGTCTAAGTCGTTCGTCCAGATCAGTTCCTGACTCCGCTTTCGCTGTCCTTTGAAGGTGCCCAACGGCGAAAAGTCCAACCAATCGGCCCCCACAGTTTCGCAGGCTATAACCTGCCCAGAACGGGATCGGCACCAGTGCCCCAAGTGCCCGTAGTCAATGTCTCTAGGCCCAAATTTGTAATGTTGACCCGCAGCGTTGTTGTATGGCGGATCGATAAACCAAGTCGCCCTCATGTCTGGTATCTCCTTATAACTGGCTTGGGTTATCGTCCAATGCCGAATGTACTTTAGTTGCGAAGCGATGCGTTCTCGCACTGGTTTGCTCCAATAGACGCCCATCTGCTGATCTCCGTACTTCCGCATCCATGCGCTGGGCGACTTCGATGGATTGGCCGTCCCTTTGTTCATCCAATATCCGACGAGCCAGCGGGCTTCCTCCGGCACGCAGCCCAAGTCATCCACGTGGTTAATACCAGTTGGCAGAGCCATGATTTCTGCTTCCGACACATGAATTAAGTAACACCAAATCCCACAGATAACCGGGTCTAGGTCGTAAAGACGGACTTGGTGGTGTGCGTGTCTCAGCGAATATCCTGCGCTGCCCGCACAGGGCTCAATGATCGTGTCGTAAACGGGCTCAGGATAGTGGGGTGCGGTCCTCCACTTCGCGCCAAAACGGTGAAAGAACGGCCTCAGCTTTGGTTGCCAGACACGAGTGTTTGGACGAATAGGGAGGGTGGATAACCCGCCCCCTTTTATATTCGGTGCCCCAGCTAGTCAAACTGTCGGTTCTTCGGACTCCTGCGGTGCGGGATTAACCACGGGAGAAACTTCGGCCGCAGACGGCTCTGCCGATCCAAACGCAGCGGGTGCAATTTCCCGCGCTCTGGCTTCGCTGATAACCTTGTAACTTTTTTCCTCGCCCGTCTCCCTGCCCCAATAGACGACGTGTTCTTTGCCCCACTTGCTGCCATCCCACTCCCGTACTCTGCGGCGCTGCTCGCATTCCCCGACAGCCGTGCACTTGGCCAGCGTTGGTGCGTCTTCCTTCACGCCTTTCTTTTCCAGATAGTCGCCGATCATGATGCGACAGTCGCGGCCTTTGATGGCCACGGTTGCGGTTACATGCCCATCGGCCTCATGGACTTTGAAGGGCTTTGGCTGCCTCATCTCCATCTCCGGAGGCAAGACCCGCTCCACGACTGTGCGGAGATAGGCGGTCAGCATCTCGCCCGCCGCGTCGGTGTCCGGTTCCGCTGCTAGGCTCGCTGCGATGTGGTCATCTTTTAAGTTGTCGGGCACCTTGCTGAGGGACTCAATCCGCTGCCGGAAATTCTCGACAATCTTTTGCTTGGCAACCTCATGCTCAGCTTTGAGCCGATCAATTTCCTCCTCCAATTCCGCGATCCTTGGCTTCAAATTAAAGCCAGCGGGCAGCCTGAGTTCCGCCACCAATTCCGGGTAGTTTTCAGCGAAGAGGATGGCCTGTTCCCGCGCCTTATCGTGGATTTCTTCCTTGGTGGTGTCCGTGGGCGCGTTCAGCAGGATGGGGAGGATCAGTTTCGTAAAATCCGCTAGGATTGCACGGTTGGCGGTGGGGCGATGTACTCTTTTCTGTTTGCTGCTTCGGGCACGGCCCTTACGAGCAGTGGTTTTTTCTTCCTCTTCCTCTTGCTCTTCCTCTTCCGCTTCGCCTTCCTGTTCCTCTTCGGTTTCCCCGGACTCCCCATCTTCGTCATGGTTATCGCCGGACTCCGGCAGATCGTCGTCCGTAATCTCAACCAGCGGTTCCTCCAACAACTCATTCACCCGGCGAACACTAAGATTGAAATAATGGCGGCAAAATTCTTCCCAGTTATAGGTTGTTTCCCCGATCATCATGCGCTTACCAGCGCAGCCCATCCTGACACCGAAAGCCCCCTTTAAATCCTTGATCGGTTGCCGCCACATGTCGATTTCGTCCCACAGGGACCTGAACCGATGGGAAAATCCTATTACATTGTTCAAGTTCTCTAAGATTTGGCCTTCGGGGATGATAACCTCGGCGGCCGTCGCCGAGGTTGAGTTACTCACTACTAGTTCGATTGGAGCCATGTTTCCTTCCTCGCCCACACACACTGCTCCCTCTATGCATATGTGCAGCATTTTGAAAGTTTTGAATTTTGGGAGCGACTTTCCGGTTGAGATTGCTAATTACCACTCGCCGCGACAGGGCTGAAGTGATCGGTTATCTTGCGTCGAACGAGACGATAATGACATCCATCTCGATTCACCGTCAAAATCAAATGGACAGGCGCACTACGCGCTCATTTGAATTCTTGAATTTGGGGAGCGACCCCGCTCCCGTTTCGGTTTTGGGAGAATAGCAGACTGACAAAATTTGGCAAGTTACCTTAGGGCATGTACTTCAGGAAACCTTGCGGCCCCTCATTCGGCCTTTTTGTCGGTGTCCAAGCGGCATCGTTCAGCATCTAAACCGATGACCAAATAGATCGTGCAGCCGCTGCGAGTTTACAGCAGCAACTAATACCTACGACAACCGTCAGTACGACGAAGCGCGTGGGGGGTGCGTTCTTGGTGATTTTCATTGCCAAGGGACGCGCTCGTGCAGTCGAAAGAACACCAGTCCAATTCCTCTCCCAAGAACCTCACAGAGCAGCGGTGTGATTCCGCTGAAACCAGCGTAAACTATCGGCCAGAGTCGCCGAGTCCGTGGAAAGCAGGAGCCATGGCTCGGAGGAGGTATCAAAGAGGGTCTGTAATACTGCGAGGCGAAAGTTGGGAGGGGCGCTGGAAAGAAGACGTGTTTGAGAATGGTGTACTCCGTCGAATTCATCGGAGTAAGGTTCTCGGCACAATACAGCAGTATCCGACCAAACGTCTCGCTCGACGTGAACTCGACCGCGTGATGAACGAGGCGGGGATCAACAACGAAGACTACCAGCCTTCCATACTCGGAACTTTTTATGCGTTTGCCGAGGAGTGGAAGCAGAAAGTTGCCAGCACTATGGGCGTCGGTACACAAGCTGGTGTGAAATCCGAACTCAAGGCTTGGGATAAGGCGCTCCAAGTCAAGAACGGTCACCAGTCTGTCTCGATGCCATTTCGAGAAATCAACGGCAATGCAATTCAGACGGTGATTTCTGGGTGGAACACTGGAAAAGGGTTCAAGAAGGTGGGTGCGAAGTCAATCAAGAACCGTGTGGGCACGCTCAAACTCGCTTGGAAATGGGCAAAGGATTGGGCATATACCCGCTCCGACTTTCCTGAGAATCTGCGTCTACCTTACTGGGACAGAGAGGAAGCTAAGGCAAAGCGTCCAGCATACTCAGTCGAGACCGTGAAAAAAATCATGGAAGCGTCCGAGTATCCGTACAACTTGCTTTGGTGGGTTGCTTGCGAGTGTGGCATACGGCGTGGTGAAGTTTGTGGGCTGGATGTAGGGCACATTGACTTGAACAATCGCACCATCACAATTCGCAGGAACCGAGTGGGCAGCGTGGTGAAGAACACGAAGAGCCGCAGGGCACGAGTGTTCCGAATCTCGCCTGAGCTTGCGGAACAGTTAAAGCCGCTGGTGGAAGGTCGTGCTGCCGACGAACCTTTGTTCCTGTCCGCTGAGAAGGTACGGTTGCATCCAGAGAATCTTGTGAAGCGGGAGTTGGTTCCCGTTCTACAGGGACTCGGCGTCTACGTGAAAGGCACGGCATGCCACGGATTTCGGCATGGAAATGCTACTGAGATGGACAAGCTCGGAGTGCCGATGGCGACACGCCAGCAGCGTCTCGGGCACGTGGATGCAAGTACGACCATGCTCTACAGTCACAGCACGGATGCCAACGATAGCAAGGTGGCTGAAGAGTTCGGAAGGATGTTGTCGCAAGGTTTTACGCAGAAAGCAGTTGCGACAACTTCTGGTGATTAGTTTTCAACAACATAGGCCGGGAAGTTTGGGTAAATTTGTGGTGGCTCATAACCCAAAGGTCGGTGGTTCAAATCCACCCCCCGCAACCACTTACGGATTCTCAACTCCACACAACCCCACACGAACCGGGCGCGGCTGAGAACCAGTCTGTCCCATACGCGGACCAGACTGCGCCTTCTCAATTTCTATGGCTGTAAGGACTGCGAGTTTCTGAAGGGTCTGAGCAGTAGAGCGACGACCTTGCTGTTGGCCTCGCGCTTGGACTCCATCAACGCGTTGCCATACACGTCCATGGTGGTGGCCACCTGGGCGTGTCGCATCAACTTCTGCTGAACACCGATGGGTGCTCCAGTCGCATCCAGCAGAGAGCGATAGGTATGCCGAAACGTGTGCCAGCCCAAAGGGACGGATTGACCGTTTACTTGAAGGCCGGTCTTCTCGCCAGCGGGTCGTAGATAATCCTTCTGGATCTCGCTGGCATAGTACGGTTGGCAGGTCACTGGATTCGAGAAGACCCAGTCCTCGTGAGAGTGTGGGCACTGACGTTTCCAGTGCAGCAGGTGAGCTGCAAAGTCGGGATCGAGTGGTAGGTCGTCTTCGGAGTACTCGGTCTTCACCCGGCCCACCCTGCCATTGACGATCTTCCGGGTCACTCGCATGGTGAGGTGCTCGAAATCGATGTCTCCCCATTGGAGTGCCAGAATTTCGCTGATTCGGAGCCCGGTCGACTGGGCCACGATTGCCATCGTACGGTACGGTTCCGGCAGTTGATCGAGCAGCGAAAAATACTGTTCGATGGTTAGGACGAACGGCTTCTTTCGTCGTTTGCTGATGCCCCGGACCTCGACCAGCGTCATCGGATTGCGCTGAAGTTCGATCATCTCCCATAGCATCGCCTTCTCGATCAGGCGATGCAGCAAGGCTTTGATCTTCCCCTTGTACTTCGGGGCTGCACGTAGCGCGGTGAGCCAGTCCAGGACGGCCCAAGAACGCACCTGACCGATGGGACACTGCCCCCACCGCGGTCGAATGTGACGTTCGAGAATCGTCAGGTACGAACAGGCTGTTGAGTATTGCAGCCCCTCGATCATCGTTGGACCAGGGTTCTGGTCGCGAATTTCGAGCAGCTGCTCTGCGGCGATGAAACGGTCGATCAGGGCACCAAAGATTGGCTCTGCGATCGAGCCCGACGACGGAGGTTGTGCGTTGAGCTTGATCAGCAGTCTTTCGATTGCCCGCCGTGCCTGGGCCTCCGACGGGTACTGCGCGGCACTCAGCGTCAATTGCTTCTGACGCCTCATTCCACCACAGTCTTCCCGGTAACGGAACTCCCACGCTGGCGGTCCTCTCTTGCGTTGAACTTTCCTCAAACTACCGAACTGGTAGCCTTTCCGCGTGAACTGCAAAGGATGCCGTCCTTTCTCAGTTAACGCGGCGTGATTGGGGTTGGGTGAGATATTAGCTTGGACCGCACCCAGGCGTCCAGCAGGCTGGCACGGAATCTCCAGCGCTTGCCGATTTTCAAAGCTGGGATCTCGCGGCGTTGGGCCTTCTTTTTCAACGTGTCGGGGTGCAATATAAGCAGTTTTGCAGCCTGTTCAAGGCTCAGCAGAGCTTCGAACGGGAGAGCAACTGGGGAATTGCTGGACAGTTCCATTTTGATCTCCTTACGAAAGTTTTTCAGCCTCTGACCCGTTGTCGTTTTGGTCCGGACGTGTCTCCGACTCCGGCTCGCTCGGGCGTTGTGCTGTTAACGCGCGCAATGCCACTTGGAGCGACTCTCGGATCTGGAGTGCAAGAGAACCTTCGCCTTCGGCGCAGACTCGCTGTAAACACGAAGAGCAGAAGTGTAGGGAAGCAGCGCATTTTTGACGCCGCTCGGGAATGCCCAGAGTGGAAATCACCGCGCATACGGAAAATGCCGCTGGGCGTTCGCAATGTAACCAGCGTTTCATCGGGCTGCACTCCTTGTTGTCATGGCCGAACGAGGCGCAACGGGCTCTTGGCCACGATCAGAGTGCAACACAACTCTGATGAACTCAAGGAAGTACTATTTCTTGGTTTTCGGCGTTATTTCGAGGTTTTAGTACTGCTGGCCTGTTTCCGTTCGAGGTGGTGCTGGACATCGGCCTTGAGCTGGCTAATCGTTGTGTCCTCGAACCTACCGGGGTGTTCGAACCGGAGGATAAGCAGCATATCTTCGAGGAGTTCTTTCGGAAACCGTGCCTTTCCCACTGACAGGGTGTCGCGCTTCTCCGAATAGTGCCCAGGTTTCTGGTAGTGAGGACGCAAATACTCGTATAGCGGTGGAATAACAAATTGAGTGAAGATGGGCCACCCCTGCGGTCGCCCCGCTCGTGTGACACGCTGATTCACGGCGTCCTTGGCAACAAGATCCCAGATTCCTAGCTCCCCGACCGCACGTTTCCAGGCTCCTAACTGTTTGCTAAGATCGTTGAGTTCTTCGCCCGAAATGACGACACTTCGCTCTTCCTTGCTCGCGCGGTCAACCGCGGTGAGTCTCAACCCGGGACGAAGGTATTCCGGCTGGCCCTGTGCATCTTGTCCGGTTGGAAGCCACACTCCGGTTATGATCCACTGGCCGATGGGCAACCGATTTACATCCAGGAGCGCCTGACACACAACCAATTCGACTCCCTGTAGCAGGTGCTCACCCTTGCCCTTCTCATCGTCGTTAAACAGGGTGTCCCTTTCGAGGAACCGTCTCCAGCCTTCAATCTGAGCCAAAACCTGTGTGATCGAGCGACGGCCAAACCGCTGGGCGAACATTAAGAGTCCATGTGGGATATCGAAACTGACAATTTGTCTTATTTTGATGTAGTCGGCAGGCTTGATTCCGTGAGCCGAAAGTCTGTCGAGTACTTCTTGTTCTTCTATTGGCACGCACACACTCCCACTACGGACCATGGAACTCAAACGTAGCAATTACCGGGCCCGGTACGCAACTATCGGCTGGTGGACGAATCGCAAGTAAAGTTCCGCAATGTGCAGTTCAGGACCGCGGTGAATCGATCAGAGGCCGAGTGCAGGTTTTTCGAAGGCAATTCGGGGTATTGCGCAAGAGAGAGCAGGGAACAGCGCTGGAGTTGTTGATCTCACCAAGACGAGGTTGAGCGCATTCAGTCTAGAGCGCCGGGCGAGGAGCGCTCAAATCTCCCTGTGGACGATCGCTTTTCCGAGGCAAATCATCAATCCCACGAGAGGGAAATGTCGAGCTCACTTCGGCCATGTAGAGTAAGTATTGTAGAGTACAGTACACGCGGTTCCCACTCGTTTCCCACTCCTTTCCCACTGGTTTCTCATCACCCGGTTCTCACGCCGTCTTCAGAAGTGACGGGCGAAGAACGTCCTGCGACCTGGCAGAGCTTCTTTAGGTCTCATGGGATGTCAGAGCCAAGAGTCGCGGGTTTCCGAGTGTGCCCGCGACCTTCGCGAATCACCGGGGCCCGGTCTCGCCGCCGTTAACTGTCGCCAAATCGCCGTTGCCCCAGAACTTCTCAATCGGAGCAATCGCCGCTTACGACAGTTACTTCCGAATTGCCCGTCACTCGGGTGCAATCCGGAGAGACAGTCCATGTTCTATGAGGAAACCCTGAAATGCGGCACGGACTCTGACCGTGCCGCCACCGCGTCCTTGAACCTCAGGATAGGGTGCCGTTGTCTCTACTTTGTTTTTA
>Ga0187860_1003919_pt1 | contig 11458 bp, 12 predicted proteins | sample June2016WEW_10_4_FD_132981 | JGI IMG/M metagenome (GOLD analysis project Ga0187860, IMG submission 132981) | Peatland microbial communities from SPRUCE experiment site at the Marcell Experimental Forest, Minnesota, USA - June2016WEW_10_40 | ecosystem: Environmental > Terrestrial > Soil >... | reverse complement strand
GCAATCGTCAGAAGGCCATTGCCGGCGCCGTAGAAGATCGCGAATGCGACCGCCGCCGATGGGCCGACGACGGCGAAAATGGCGGCGCCGATCGGATGCAGCAAAGCCGCCAGCCGGGCCGAAATCAGCGGATGGCTCCGGCGCAGGAGAAAGAATTCGACCAAGCGCGCCGCCACCTGCGCCGGTCCGACGAGCGACGCGGCGGCGATCGCCTGGAGCGGCGTGACACCGCAGCGTTCCAGCAATCCCGGCAGATGCGCCGCCATCGACCCGGTCACGAACCAAGCGGCCGCGAACACGAAGGCAAGAAGGAACATTTCCTTGTACGGTTTCCAGCCGGTTCAGTGCTCGGCGGTATGGGCGAGTTGCATGGGCCGTGCCGGTACCGGCAGCATCCAATTGAGCGGCAGGGCAATGGCGAGATTGAGTGCCGCCCAGACCAGCAATGTCTCACGCCAGCCCAACGTATCGTTCAGAAATGTCGACAACGGCCAGCTCACCGTCGACGCGAAGCCGGCGATCAAAGTGATGCCGGTGATCGGACCACGCGCGTCGCGACCATAAAGCGCGGTGAGCGCCGCAAAGCCTGCGTCGTAAAGCCCGAGTGTCATTCCGATGCCGAGAATCGCCCAAGCGGCGAAGAGCAGGACGGCACCATTTGCCGCCGCGAGCGCGATGAGACCGGCAGCCAGCACGACGTTCGACAACACCAACACGCCTCGTCCGCCGTGGCGATCGATGACGCGCCCGACCGCCGGGCCGGCAAATGCCGCGATCAGCAAAGCGCCCGACAAGGCCGCGAAGACCCACGAGCGCGGAACGCCAATGCCCCCCGCGATCGGATCGGCCAGGATCGCCGGCAAGTAGTAGCTCGATGCCCATGCGAGCGTCTGTGAGGTCCCGAGCGCGGCGACAACGAAGCGGCGCGATCCGCCGAAACCTGGGTTGTCGTGTTCTTGTGCCAAGCCGATCCGTCATTTTCATGCGTGGCCGCTCGAGCGGCGGCAGCTGACGCAACGTCCGCTGGCAGCGGCCGGGCGCCGCCGCAAAAATCTCAGCCCGCAACCACGCGGAGCGAGCGGTCGAGCGCGCCAAGCACACGATCAAGTTCCTGGCCGCGGCGCAGGATATGACCAGTTGCCGAGATCACGCTGTAAGCGCCCTGCCGGCGTCCGAGCCGCGGATTCTTTTCGATCCGGTAAATGGGAAATTCGCTGGCGCGGCGGAAAACCGAAAACACCGCGCGATCCTTGAGGAAATCGATGGCGTAATCACGCCATTCGCCGGCGGCTACTTTACGACCGTAGAGACTGAGAATGCGGTCAAGCTCGCGCCGACTGAAGGTGACTTTGCTTGCGGGGACGGGCGCGCGCAACTCGCCCCCGCGCCACGCGCTCGGTTCGATTTCGCCGAATTCCATGCGGCGCCTCCTTTGTCATCGAAGCTTCACGGCCAGTTCATGATCGCGCCGGACGGAAGCGTCGGCAAGGGCTTTGCCGCGGGTCTGCGAAGGCGAGATTGCGAGGCGAACCGTCGCAGTTTGGGATCAAATTCGCCCAGGTGCGGCATTTCGACCGCCTGAATCACGGATTCGTTAGGCCAATCATAAAGCGGCCCCATTTCGGTCAATCACACGCCAAGCTGGACTGCGAAACAGTCGATCGTTGCCTCAGGGCCCGGTCCGGATCGCATTCCGGATTCCTCAGCCCCCCAGCCCCCCGGGGTGTGGACGGACCGGGCCAGAGTTTCCGCGTAGGGTTCAATCCCCAAATTGCATAAAGGCCGGCAGATTGCCGGCCTTTATTTTGGACAGGAAGATGACGGATGCCGTCCGTTATCTATCTTCTGTCGCCGGCCTTCTGATTTCTGTCGTTTGCCGTCCGACCGGCACGACGGCGGCGCCAAGGATCATGCCCGGTTTATCGTGCGTGCCTTGCTGCACCATGACGGCGGCAGCATCGATGTCGTCGGCCATGATGTCGGAGATCGGTACGCTCCATACCGACTCCGTGCCGGTAAAGTCCCCCAGCTTCAGCCAGCGCCGGACGACATTGTGGTACGTGACGGTGCGCCCATGATTTTCGCCCCGGCCGATTTCGATCGGCACCGACCTGGCGAGCGGACAAAGCCAGACTTCGCCGCCGATATGCTCCTTCCCGGCGGCGATCTTCACATTCAAATGGCTGCCGCCGACGGACATCAGCACCGGCACGGACATGATCGCCGCGTTGCGATCGGTCAGCGCAATCGCGTGCTCTACCGCGGAGCGGTCGCTGCCGAGAACGTGCGTTGAGCCATTGACGACAATTTGCGGCGTATAGACCTGCCGATCGCCGCGCACGCGCGCATAGGCACGCTGCCGCGCCGAATGCGCGGGACTGGCGAGCGTATCCTTCCAGCCGAGGTAGTCCCAATAATCGATTGGCACGCTAACGGCGATGAGCAAAGGGTCATTCGCAAATTCGCCGAGCAGCTTATCGGCCGCAGGACAGGACGAGCAACCTTGACTGGTGAACAGTTCGAGAAGCGCGCGCGGCTCGCCGGCACTCGCGAGCGCGTAACTCGCAACGAGCACGCCGGCGATAAGCGGTGCCGACGCGAGGCGGCTACGCAGCATTCCAATCTCCACCCCGCTGGCCCCTCAGTCAGGATTCTGATGACCGCGCATTGATATCGGGCGCGCCAGTCACCCGCCACTCAATTCGCGGTGACCCGCCTTATTGCGTGGAGCATGATCTTTTCGGATAACCGGATGCCACTTTTCCGGATCATGCTCTTGGTTAAGCCGCGAGATGGCGAAGGACGTACTGCAATATCCCGCCATTCCTGAAGTAATCGAGCTCGTCCACTGTATCGATGCGGCAGATCAATGGAACGCGCTTGAGGCCACCGTCGGCCGCGACGATCTCGGCAATGAGTCGCTGGTGCGGCTTGAGATCGGTGTGCAGCCCGCGGATGGTCACCTGCTCGTCGCCCTTCAATCCGAGTGTCTGCCAGGACGTTCCCTCTTCAAACACCAGCGGCACCACGCCCATGCCGACCAGATTGGAGCGATGGATGCGTTCAAAGGATTGCGCGACGACGGCGCGCACGCCCAGCAGGATCGTGCCTTTGGCAGCCCAGTCGCGTGACGACCCCGTGCCGTATTCCTTGCCGGCGAACACCACCAGCGGCACGTGCTCGCTCTTGTAGCGCATAGCCGCATCGTAGATCATCATACGTTCGCGCGAGGGGTAATGGATCGTGTAGCCGCCCTCAACGCCGGGCACCATCTGGTTCTTAAGGCGGATATTGGCGAAGGTGCCGCGCATCATCACCTCGTGATTGCCGCGCCGCGTGCCGTATTGGTTGAAATCGAGCGGCTTGACCTTGTGGTCAACCAGATATTTTCCCGCCGGCGAATCCACCTTGATCGATCCCGCCGGCGAGATGTGGTCGGTGGTGATGGAATCGAGGAATAGTCCGAGCACGCGCGCATCGATAACGTCGGTCGGCGCCTCGGGACGGCGCGACATGCCGAAGAAATAGGGCGGATTCTGCACGTAGGTCGATTTGCGGTCCCAGGGGAAGGTCAACGCGCCCTGAACGCTGATCTTGCGCCAGTTCGTGTCGCCCTTGAACACATTGCCGTATTTGCGCGTGAACATCTGCTTGTTGATGTTCTTGCGGATAAACTCATTGATCTCGCGGCTCGATGGCCAGACGTCGCGCAGATAAACCTTGCGGCCTTTCTGGTCGGTACCGAGCGGGGTCTTGGCGATATCGGCTTGCATCGAGCCGGCGATCGCGTAGGCGACGACGAGCGGCGGCGACGCGAGATAATTGGCGCGCACGTCGGCGTTGACGCGGCCTTCGAAGTTGCGATTGCCGGAGAGCACCGCGGCGGCGACCAGATCGTTGTCGTTGATGGCCTTGGAAATCTCCGCCGGCAGCGGGCCCGAATTGCCGATACAGGTGGTGCAACCGAAGCCGACAAGATTGAAACCGAGCTTATCCAGGTCCTTCTGCAAGCCCGATTTGCTTAAGTATTCGCCGACCACCTGCGAGCCGGGCGCGAGCGAGGTTTTGACCCACGGCTTGACCGTCAATCCCTTTTCCACAGCCTTGCGGGCGAGAAGCCCGGCCGCGATCATCACGCTCGGGTTCGAGGTGTTGGTGCAGGACGTAATCGCCGCGATCACGACGTCGCCATGGCCGAGCGTGTGCTCGCGGTTCTCGACGGGAACGCGCTTGTCCATTTCGGCGGCCTTGCCGAATTCCTTGTCCATGGCTTGGGCAAAGCCACTTTTGACCTCCTTGAGCGGCACCCGGTCTTGCGGACGCTTCGGTCCGGCGAGCGACGGTTCGACGGACGAAAGCTCGAGCTTGAGCACCTCGGTGAAGACCGGATCGGGCGTCGCCTTGGTATGGTACATGCCCTGCGCCTTGGCATAGGCGAGCACGAGCGCGACGCGGTCCGCCGAACGGCCGGTATCGCGCAGATAACGGATGGTGTCGTCGTCGATTGGAAAGAAGCCGCAGGTGGCGCCGTATTCCGGCGACATGTTGCCGAGTGTAGCGCGGTCCGCGATCGTCAGGCTGGCCATGCCCGGACCGAAATATTCGACGAACTTTCCGACCACGCCGCGCTTGCGCAGCATTTGCGTCACGGTCAGGACGAGATCGGTGGCGGTCACGCCTTCCTTGAGCTTGCCGTTGAAGCGCACCCCGATCACTTCAGGCAACAGCATCGAATAGGGCTGGCCGAGCATGGCGGCCTCGGCCTCGATGCCGCCGACGCCCCAGCCGAGGACGGAGAGCCCGTTCACCATCGTGGTGTGCGAATCGGTACCCACCAGCGTGTCCGGATAGGCGAGCTCGGTCGCGACGACCTTGTCCGGGAACTTGATCTTCGTCTTCGCCGTCCAGACGGTTTGCGAGAGATATTCGAGATTGACCTGATGACAGATGCCGGTGCCGGGCGGCACGACGCGGAAATCCTCGAACGAGCGCTGCGCCCATTTGAGAAACCGGTAGCGCTCCTGATTTTGCTTGTACTCCTCGTCCACGTTTTTTTTGAACGCAGTGTTGTCGCCGAAATAGTTGACCACGACCGAATGATCGATGACGAGGTCCACCGGAACGAGAGGATTGATCTTCTTTGGGTCGCCGCCCAGCATCTTCATAGCGTCGCGCATGGCGGCGAGATCGACGACCGCCGGCACGCCGGTGAAATCCTGCATCAGCACGCGGGCGGGCCGGAAAGCGAGTTCACGGTCAGATGTTTTGGTCTTGAGCCATTGCGCGACCGCCTGGATGTCCTCTTTGGTGACGGTGCGGCCGTCCTCATTGCGCAGCATATTTTCGAGCAGGACCTTGAGCGAGAAAGGCAGCCGCGAGATCCCCTTCAGACCGTTCTTCTCCGCCACCGGGAGGCTGTAATAGGCGTAGGTCTTGGAGCCTACCTTCAGCGGCCGTAAACACTTGAAGCTGTCGAGCGAATTCATGACTATTTTCCCATCCTGCCGGCCCGCCCGCCGGCACAAATTGCAGGTAAATTAATACCGGAACAGGCGCCAACAGAAGTTTGGTGGCCGGACACGGGAGGCGTCACTAACACGCCGTTGTCCGCGCCTCGGCTTATAGGGTCTTTTCAAGACTTGTGCCAGATCGGCAAGAAATGGTCGATAACATGCCGGAAGAGCCTCGTGCGTTCGCGATAAAGAAGCGGACGCATCCGTCTTTTGCCCTCGTTGCAGGACCCCGTTGATGCGGCTTTCCGCCTTTGATCTGGCCTGCCGGCGCGGCGGACGCGATGTTTTCGCCGGCGTGAGCTTTTCCGTCGCGGCCGGCGAGGGCATGACGATTCGCGGCCGCAACGGCGCGGGCAAGTCATCCCTCCTGCGTATGGTAGTCGGGCTCGTCCACATCGCCGCGGGCCGGCTCGATTTAGAGGGGGGCGACCCGGAATTGACCCTCGGCGAGCAGGCCCACTACCTCGGTCACCAGGATGCGTTGAAGCCCTCGCTTTCGGTCGGCGAAAACCTGCGATTCTGGTCGGCTTTTTTCGGCACATCCTCCGCCGACATCACCGAACCGCTCGCCGCAGTGGGGCTCGATGCACTCATCGACCTGCCTGCCGCCTATCTTTCCGCCGGGCAGCGCCGCCGTCTCTCGATCGCGCGCCTGGTCGCCGTCAAACGCCCGATCTGGTTGCTCGACGAGCCCACCAGCACGCTTGACGCCGCGGCCCAGGCCCGGCTCGGCGAAATTATGCGGGCGCATCTGGCCGCCGGCGGTCTCATCCTCGCCGCGACGCATAGCATGCTCGAACTCGACAGCGCGCGGGTATTGCAGCTCGATCAAGCGTCCTTCCTGCAAGTGGGGAAAGAGCAAGCATGACCTCGCTCGCCGCGATCCTCATCCGCGACATGCGCATTGCCATCCGGGTCGGTGGCGGCGCGCTGATGGGCGTGTTGTTCTTTTTGGTCGTGGTCACGCTCGTGCCCTTCGCGATCGGACCGGACCTTGCGCTCCTAAAGCGGATCGGGCCGGCGATCCTTTGGCTCGCGGCGCTGCTCGCGAGCTTGCTGGCGCTCGACCGGCTGTTTGCGGCCGATCACGAGGACGGCTCGCTCGATCTCATCCTCATGGGCCGCGCGCCGCTTGAGATCGTGGTTGCGGTCAAAGGTCTTGCCCATTGGCTCACCACCGGCTTGCCGCTCATCATTGCCGCACCATTCATCGGGCTCTTTCTCAACCTCGACGCGCAGGCCGCAGCCGCTCTGGTGCTGACGCTCTTGGTCGGCACGCCAGCGCTGACTTTCATCGGCCTGATCGGCGCCGCCATTGCAGTGACGCTGCGCCGCGGCGGATTGCTGCTCGCGGTGCTCGTGTTGCCGCTGACGGTTCCGGTGCTGATTTTCGGCGTGGCCGCGGCCAACGCGGCCGTGGTCGGACCGGTGCCGTTCGGAACGCCGTTCACGATCCTCTGCGCGCTAACGCTCGCGAGCCTGGTGGTGGGACCATTCGCCGCCGCGGCCGCATTGCGGCAGGAAATGGAATAGTCGTGGTGCTCATGTGAAATTGAAACGCGCCTGCCGGCCCCGGCATTGTGCCGGAGCGGCCAAGTGGACTAGGTAAGGCTTGGATTTAGGAAGCTGCCGATGACCATCGCCGATCTCGCCAACCCGTCGCGTTTTCTGCGATTTGCCAATCGCACCATCCCGTGGCTCGGGGGCCTGGCGGCGCTCGTGTTCGCGTTCGGGATCAATCAGGCGTTGGTGGCTCCTGACGACTATCAGCAGGGCGCGACCGTGAAGATCATGTTCCTTCACGTACCCGGCGCATGGCTCGGCATGCTCGGCTGGGGCGTGATGACCGTCGCCGCGCTCGGCACGCTGGTGTGGCGCCACCCGCTCGCCGACGTCACCGCCAAGGCGGCGGCGCCGATTGGCGCCGCTTTCACGCTGATGTGTCTTGTCACCGGCTCGTTGTGGGGACGGCCGATGTGGGGCACCTATTGGGTATGGGACGCGCGGCTCACGTCGGTGCTGCTGCTCTTTCTGCTCTATCTGGGCGTCATCGCTCTTTGGCGCACGGTCGAGGATCCCTCGCGCGCCGCGCGGGCCGCGGCGATCCTCACGCTCGTTGGCGCAATCGACCTGCCGATCATCAAATTTTCGGTCGACTGGTGGAACACGTTGCACCAGCCGGCCTCGGTGTTTCGCTTTGGCGCCCCGACGATCGATCCGTCGATCCTCATTCCTCTCTTCATCATGACCGCGGCGTTCACGCTCGCGTTCGCCACGCTCCTGCTCGCCGCCATGCGCAACGAAATCTTGCGCCGCCGGGTGCGGACATTGCGGCTGATGCAGGCGAGCGCTGCGGCCTGACAATGGCAGCGGTCAACCATATCGGTTTCATCGTTGCCGCCTACGGCGCCGCCATCGCGGTCGTCGGCGGGTTGACCGCTTGGGTGATGCTCGATTACCGCGCGCAGCTGCGCAAGCTCGCCAATCTCGAAAAAAGAGGCGTCACCCGCCGCTCGGCGCCGGCGCGTCCGGAGCCGGCGATAGAACAGGCGAAGGAAGAAGCGTGACCGCGGCCGAGAAGGAGCACGTCAACGTCCGCCGGCGCCGCCTCATCGTGCTGGCGCCGCTCGTGGTCTTCCTCGGACTTGTGCTTCTGTTCCTGATCCGGCTCTATTCCGGCGACCCCTCGCACATTCCGTCCGCGCTCATCGGCCAGCCGGCGCCGCAAACAAACTTCCCGCCCGTCGCCGGCCTGGATCGCAACGGCACGCCTTTGCCCGGCATCAATCCCGCAAGCTTCAAGGGCGCGGTGACGGTGGTGAATGTCTGGGCGTCGTGGTGCGTACCGTGCCACGACGAAGCGCCGCTGTTGATGCAGCTCGCGCAGGACAGCCGCTTGCGTGTCATCGGCATCAACTACAAAGACGAGCCGGAAAACGCTCGCCGCTTCCTCGGCCACTACGGCGATCCGTTCGCCGCCGCCGGCGCCGATCCAAACGGCCGCGGCGCGATCGAATGGGGCGTCTATGGCGTGCCTGAAACGTTTGTCGTCGGACGCGACGCGCGCATCGCCTACAAGCTGGTGGGCCCGATCACCCCCGATGTTTTGGAGTCGGTGCTCAAGCCCGAGATCGAGAAGGCGCTCGCGGCGGGATCGTGAGCGTCATCATTCCTCCACCACCGCCTCTTCGGCGGCGTATTTCTTCAACAGCGGATATTGCAGGGCGCCGAACAGGAAGGTCAGCGGCAGAACGCCGAACACCTTGAAGTTCACCCAGACGTTGGTCGAGGTATTGCGCCAGACGATCTCGTTAAGCACAGCGAGCGCGAGAAAGAACAGCGCCCAGCGCAGCGTCAACTTTCGCCACCCTTCATCGGTGAGGTGAAAGAGAGAATCGAACACCACGCCCAAGAACGATTTACCGAAGTAAAGTCCGCCGAGGAGGACCGCGCCGAACAACGCGTAGAGGATCGTCGGCTTGATCTTGATGAAGAGATCGTTGTGCAGGATGAGGGTCAGCCCGCCGAACACCAGCACGATGATCGCAGTGACCACCGGCATGATCGGCAGCGCCCGCGTCAGCACGTAAGAAGCGGCCAGCGCAGCCAGCACGGCGACCATAAACGTCGCCGTGGCGGCAAAAATGCCGTAGCGCGAATTGGCAAAAAAGAACAGGACCAGCGGCCCGAGGTCGAACGCGAGCTTAAGGAGCGGGTTGAGCTGCGGTTTCTTCGTTTCGGTCATGTCGGGCGCCTAGGTGTCGATGCCGGCGATCGCACGCGCGAAATCGCGCGCCGAAAACGGCGCGAGATCGTCCACGCTTTCGCCGACGCCGATGAAATGCACGGGAACCTTGAACTTCGCCGCGATCGCGACAAGGATGCCGCCGCGGGCGGTGCCGTCAAGCTTGGTCATGACCAGGCCGGTGACGCCGACGGCCTTGCTGAAAATCTCGACCTGAGACAGCGCATTCTGCCCGACGGTGGCGTCGAGCACGAGCAGTACGGCGTGCGGTGTCGACGGGTCGACCTTCTTCATGACGCGCACGACCTTTTCCAGCTCTTCCATCAATTCGGTGCGGTTCTGCAGACGGCCCGCCGTGTCGACGAGCAACACGTCGATGCCGCGATCCTTCGCCACGCGCACCGCGTCGAAGACGAGGCCCGCGGCATCGGCCCCCGCCTCGCGTGCGATCACCGGCGCGCCGGCGCGTTCGCCCCAGATTTTCAATTGGTCGATAGCGGCGGCGCGGAACGTATCGCCCGCCGCCAGCATCACGCTGCGGCCTTCGGCGCGGAGCTTTGCCGCGAGCTTGCCGATGGTCGTCGTCTTACCGGAACCGTTGACTCCGGCAACGAGAATGACGAACGGCTTTTTTCCTGCATCGATCACGAGCGGCTGCGCGGCGCCCGCGAGAACCTTTTCAATTTCCGCCGCCACCACCCCTTTGGCCTCGTCGGCCGAGATGCCGGCTTCGTATCGGCTCGCACGAAGCGCGGTGGCAATGCGGCTTGCCGTGTCGAGGCCCAAATCGGCGCGGATCAGAACGTCCTCGATTTCCGCGATCATCGCGGCATCGAGCTTGCGCTTGGAAACAAGGTCGGAGATGGCGCCGCCGAGCGCCGACGACGTGCGCCTCAGCCCGCCGGTGAGGCGCTGCCACCAATTTCCCTTCACGCTGTCGTTCATTTCAGTAACGCTGTCGCACTGCTGCGGCGCCCGTGATAGCGGTTTCGCCAAGGTAGGCAAATATGACCCCGGAAGAGATGGTGTCGCGGCTCCTTTATCGCGATGGGCTCATGCTGGTGATCGACAAACCGGCAGGTTTCGCCGTGCATCGCGGCCCCAAAGGCGGCGAAAGCCTGGAAGATCATTTCGACGCCTTGCGCTTCGGATTACCGCGCGCGCCGGCGCTCGCGCACCGGCTCGACCGCGACACTTCGGGATGCCTCGTGCTCGGCCGTCATCGTAAGGCGCTCGCGCAACTCGGGCGTTTGTTCAAGTCAGGGGCGATCGCCAAGACCTATTGGGCCGTGGTCGAAGGCGCGCCGGAGACCGACGAGGGCGTCATCGAGCTGCCGCTCGGCCGCCTCGATGTGACGCGGGGCTGGTGGATGAAGCACGATCCCAAAGGCCAGCCGGCGGTGACCAAGTGGAAGTTGATGGGCAGAGGCGGCAAATTGGCCTGGCTTGCGCTGGAGCCGGTCACCGGGCGCACCCACCAGCTCCGGGTACATTGCGCCGAAATGGGCTGGCCGATCCTGGGCGATGCGATCTATGGCACCGCCCCCCGCAGCGGCGGCCCGATGCTGCATCTGCAGGCCCGCGAGATCATCGTGCCGCTCTACAAGAACCGCGCGCCGATTCACGTCTGCGCGCCGGTGCCACAGCACATGCGTGACGCCTTGGTTGCGTGCGGATGGAAGCCTGAGAGCGGAGCGCAGGCGGCGGAGTGACGCCGCGATCAGGCCGCCAGCAATTGTTTGCCATCGTGCGCGGCAATCTTTAGTTCGATAATCGTGCCCGGCGCGACCGGTGTCGCGAGCCTAACCGGCGTGAAATGCTCGGTACGGCCCCGTTCATGCGCCTCGGTCAACACACGCCGCGTCGCGCCGACCTCGGCATCGAGGTGCGTGCGCAAAGCGAGCGCGCCGCGTTCGCGTAAACGCCGCGCCCGCTCCTTCACGACGTCGCGGCTCAGCTGCGGCATCCGCGCCGCCGGCGTGCCCGGCCGTGCTGAAAATGGAAAAACATGCAAATGCGTCAGTCCGCATTCATCGACCAGACCGAGCGAATTGCTGAACATCTCTTCCGTCTCGGTCGGGAAGCCGGCGATGATGTCGGCGCCGAATACCATGTCCGGCCGCAACCGGCGCAAAGCATCGCAGAATGCGATCGCATCGTTGCGCAAGTGGCGGCGCTTCATGCGCTTGAGAATGAGATC
>Ga0187860_1003918_pt1 | contig 11460 bp, 9 predicted proteins | sample June2016WEW_10_4_FD_132981 | JGI IMG/M metagenome (GOLD analysis project Ga0187860, IMG submission 132981) | Peatland microbial communities from SPRUCE experiment site at the Marcell Experimental Forest, Minnesota, USA - June2016WEW_10_40 | ecosystem: Environmental > Terrestrial > Soil > Wetlands... | reverse complement strand
TGCCTCTTTTGCGCCGGTTAGTCTTGACGCTCCGCCGGTGGATGACGGAAATGACGCGCGGCCCTTTGTCGTCACAAGGGCCGCGCGCATCCGCTTTTCTCTTTCTTCCGTGGCATGAATCGCTCCACAAAGTCCAGCAGAAGTCCCGGCAAACCCGCGCGATGGGAAATGTTACTTGACAGTGCGCCGCGGAAGATTCGACGCGCCTACGAGCTATGGTTCGCCGCTATCGCCGCCTTGGACGCGGCACCACGCAACGAAAAAAAACGAACGGCGCGAGTGTGGGCACGCCGGCTTGGCGTCCGGTCCCAATCGCTTTGGACCCGGCGCAGTGAATTCCGGAGGGTTGGGAACATCGCCCTTCTCGACAAAAGATTTTCAGCAACCGCCTGGCGCGCCCGCCGCGACGGGCTGCCCGCCCTGGCCATCGAGCATTTGAGGCGGATCGGGCAGGATACCAGCCTCACTTCGCAGGCTGTCATCAAATGTTTTGTCGGCCAATTGCAGCGATGGCGCGAAGGGGATGCCTCTGCGAAAATTCCGGGCTATGCGGTCCCGCCGCCCGGCAACCCGCCGCCGGGTTGGAGCACCCGGCACCTGGCCCGGTGCCTCGGTCCACGTCCGCGCCCCAAAGCCGCCAGGGTCGCGTTTGAGATTTTAATCCAATTCCACGCCGATGGCACGGCCACTTGGAAGAAATGGAAGGGCAACCCGTGATCGCCGCCGCTCCAACGCCAACCGCCCCGGCCCAATCCGCTACGCTTCGTCTTGACTCACGGCGAAAGCTGTTGCCGTTGGAATTCTTTTCCGTGTTGCACGGGGTTGACACGGGCCGAGCCGTCGAGCTTGTCGAGAATCATGTCCTGTGGCCCTGCTTCAATCTTGCGCGATTGACCACGGGCAAGAGAAAGATTCACGTTTGGAGGGGGAGTGTAGAGGCGTGGCAACCGGGGCAGTTGGACACGTCTCGGCCCGATCTTGCCGTCATTATCGCCGCTGCATTGCCTCTGCTTGGCGTCGCACCAGCCACCTCTGTGACCATCCGCGCCGTCGAATTGGGCCGCCGCTTCTGCCTTGGGGCGGAAACAATCTCTAATTTCATCCGGGCCGGGGAGCTTCTGGAAGTCGGAAGGCACGATCCCGCGCGGGAGAGTCCGCGCGTTAGTTACGTGTCGGCGGCCTCATTTCTTGAACGGCGGGTTTTATGAGATTTTCGCAAAGACAATTTGAGTGGCGCCAGCCCCGCCCTGGGAGGGGTGGCGGCAGGAGGGACACTCACAAGACCGGGCTGGCCGTATCGGCGGGCCAGGCCCGGTCACCTTTCTATTCGCCGCCCGGCGGATGACTTTATGAACAACGCCGATTTTCACATCTCCCTCCCAATACCCAGTCCCCGGCATGGGGCGTCTTGTCGCCTCGCCAGCCCGTCCAATGCTTTCGCCCGGCCTCTTGAAGTCATTTATAGCGCGCCGGTAACTTGGATGGCACAACCGTTGCACAAGGCGCATTCATCGCCTAGGCAAGCCGTTTCCGGCGCTGGGCAAGAGCCTCTGGCGGGTTTGGCCCAAATCCCCAATTGTCGATTTTTGGCCAGCCCGGAAGGAAAGGTGGATGCCCTGTGAACGCGGCTTTTACTGCACGCCAAATCGGGGATGCCCTTGGCCGCCCGCGCCAGGCCATTCAAAAAGCCTTGGCCAGTATCCCGCCGACAAGCCGCGTGGTCGTCAACGGCAACCCGGCTTCCGCTTGGCATTTCGGGCTGTTTTCCGCCGCCCTTCAATCCGAATTGATAGCCGTTGCCAAACGGCGGGGCTACGGTGAGGGATTTGAGGCGGTGGCCGCCATGTTCGCCGCCCCGCCCGCACCCTGGCAGCCCCGCGTTCTCCTGGCCCAGCGCCCCCAGGCCGACGTGGACCGCGCCGTCAAGCTCCGCTCGGTCTTGGAGCCATTCTTGCGAGGGCGCAAACTCGAAGTCCGCAGCCAAGCGGAATTTGAGGCGGCTGGCGTGGCGGCCTGGAAAAAGGAATTTGGCCACGCCATCACGGGACGCTGGTTTCGCGCTCTCTTCAGCCGGACCCTTGAACGTGACAACGGCATGGAGGATTTCACCCGCCTGGAGTTGTATTTGGACGAAACCGCAGCCGCACCGCCACCGCCTGCCCGATCCGACCGGCTTTTCCATTCGCGCCACGAAGCCTCGCTTGGCGACACCATCCGCACCCTGGAAAACCCGGCCAAACCGACCGCCGATGACAAGCAATTTCTCTTTGACGCCGCTTTTCGCCATTTGGAAACCACTGCCGCCGACATGACGGCGGATGCCCGGTCCGAATTCAAGCGCACGCTGATTGATTTTCTTTACGCGGCCGTCCCGTCCCTTGCCGCCAATCATCCGGCCTTCAGATGGACGTTTAACCACAAGCTGAAAACTTGGACTGCCGCCGGCGGGCTGGTGGATGCGCTGCAAGACCGACGTTCCATCAAATCTGGCAACCATCGGAAGCAGGATTTCACCGCCGACTTTGAAAAGATTCGGAATGAGGCGATTTTGCATGGCGGCAACGAATCCCTGGCCTATCGCAAGCTGCGTCAGGCCGGCCAACTCTCACCCGCCTTTGTCAACCATTACCACTTTGACGAGCGCCAAAATAAATCGTATCTGCCGCGCCCCGTCCGCGAGGCCATCACCAACGAAGTTGAAATGTGCGGGCCTCTTCATCGTGGCCCCTGGCTGGCCAAAATGCGCGGGCCTTACATTCCGCGCGACTGGTCTGGCGTTTCCCCGGCTGACTGGTTTAGCGGTGATGACGTGACTTGGAACAACTACTTTTATTTTTACGATGATGAAGGGCGCCTTCACATTGAGCGCGGGGAGTGCCTGCTACTTCACGACTTCCGCACCGGCTACATTCTGGATTCTGTGCTTATCGGGGGAAAATACAACTCGCGCCATATCCGCAAGCTGATTCTGGCGGTCCATGACCGCCACGGCTTGCCGCACCAAGGTTTTTATTTTGAGCGGGGCGTCTGGAAGGCCCGCATTATCACGGACATTGCCGCCAATGATTCCTTGCACTGGCGCGAAACCGAATCCGGCCTGGAAGAGTATGGTTTGCACGTCCGCCACGCTAGGACGCCGCGCGCCAAGACCATTGAGGGATTATTCCGAATTCTCCAGGAGCGCCAGCGGAGCGAGCCTGGCTTTGTCGGGTTCAACGAACGCATAGAAGACATTGAACGGATGCAAGATTTCCTCGCGCGGTGTCGCGCCGGCAAAGCCAATCCCGCCGAGAAGCTGCTCTCAATGGACCAATGGGCCGCGCGGCTTGATCAAATCTTTGCCGAATTCAATTCCGATCCTCAAAATGGGAAGATGCTGCACGGGCAAAGCCCGGCGGAAGCCTGGCAGGCCGGCCTCGACAAACACCCACTCCGCAAACTGCCTGACACCGCCCGCTATCTCTTGGCCACTCACTGCAAAAAAGTCCACGTCCGCCAAGAGGGAATCGTGTTGAACATCGGCAAAAATCGGATGCTCTTTTGCAACGACCACACCGGCCCGCTGATTGGCCGTGATGTTTTGGCCTATTTCAACCTTGAGGCGCCGGACCTGCTCACCGTTTCCGATCTAAACCGTCAAAACTATTTCACCGTGAAGGCTATCTCACTGCCCGCCCTGTCTGCGACCAAAGAGCAGTTTGCCGCAGCCCATTCTCAAATCGCCGGTCACACCAAACCGGCCCGCGAAATCTACGGAAGCATCCGGCATCCCCGCATCGCCACGATCACGCGGGACAACATCGCCGCGCCGGAGACGGCGGAATTAGGCCGGTTCCACAATGAGGCCACCGAACAGTTCAAACAGGAGCAAATGGCCACGATGCGCACGCTGCGAAAAATCCAACTTGCCGCGCCGGGGCGCCCGCTCCCCGAAAACATCCGCAATCCTGACCGCGTGCTTCAAGGAATCGAAATTGAAGAGCAGGCCCGCGCCCGGATTGCCGCCAAACAAGAGGCCGGCGCGGTGGCGGATGAAGTCCCCGCGCCATCCTTTGAGGGTGGGAATGGTGACAAAAAAACTTACGTCATCAAGAGCAACTCCGCAGCCGCACCCTCAGTCGGGCAGTATTGGGCGCTTTGGGGGCAGGTGGAAAAGGTCCGGCCCGGTCTAAGTCGTCATGCCCTCACAGAAAAGGCACTCGGATGCCACCCCAAGCCTCACAACATGACTCCCGCCCAGTTGGTGAAAATGACTGACGTTTTCACCGCCATAATCCGCGATTCAAAACAGGCCGCCATCAAGGAAAAACAATGACAACCTCGACATTCCATACCGGAATCATCCCGCCGGAAGCTGTCGCCTATAAACTGGCGGCATGGAAGAACTTCAAAACTCCCCAATTCGCGGAGCAAGCCAAGACATTTCCCCGGCTGCCGGAATTGGCTTGGTTTATCCAGTGGCAGTCCATGCAGGCTGGAAGCGTAGAGAAGTTCGTCACCGATCTTCTTGCGGCCTTTCCAGACCGGGTTTGCACGCCCTCCATGCTCCGCTACGGGAAAGAAACAGAGACTTACACCGGCGAACAGCGCAAGGTGATCATGTATGAAATCCCCAGGTATTACGAGGACAAAGCGGGCGCTCAAGCCGCCGGAGTCGCCGCCGAGTTTTGGGGGGAAACCGAGATTTGGGAACGCGATGGGTCCGCCCCCCGGCCAAACATTCCCCATAGGAGCAAGCTCAATCGCGCTGAGTTTTCCGCCCTTTGCCACAAAGTCGCCCTGGATCACCTGGCGCGGCACCTGAGAGACTTTTGCAACTGCGGAATCAAGCCAAAAGAACCTTACGCCCGCGTGGAAACGAACGACGAAAAATATGGTTTCCGTGGTGACTGGCTTCAGGACGACAAGCCGTTGGCTAACGTCTGGTATTTTCAAGACCTGCCCGGCGCTTTGATCGAAATGCTTGACATTCACGCCGCCCGCGCCCGCCAGTCTTTGGTGATGACGGAAGTTGCGAAGCGATGTTTCGACGGCCTGGAATACGCTTGGACCGAAAAGGCGATGGTTGCCATTGAAGGAAACAGCAGATTTGGTAAGACACAATCAGTCCGCACCTGGTCTCAAATGCTCCCCGGCCAGGCCCGATTGGTCCGCACGCCTTGCAGCAATTCTGAATACGATTTGCTCCATGCAATCGCGGAATCCCTCGGCTTGGAAGTCACGCTTCAAACCGGGCATCGGGAACTCAAAACCAGAGTGGAGTTTGTCATCCGACACGGCGGCCTCATGTTCATCCTGGATGAAGGTCATTTTTTGATTCCGACCCGGTTTTGCAAGAATACGCCCCCAGCCCGGCTTAATTGGGTGCGGACACGAATTGTCGATCAAGGGTGCCCGCTGGTTTTGGTATCCACACCCCAGGATTTCAAGCAATGCCTGAATAGGTTTATCCGCGCCACGGGCTATAACGTGGACCAGTGGATCGGTCGAACGCTTTTCACTGTCAGACTGCCAGCAGAGCTTGAAACTGCCGATTTGATCGCCGTTGCCAGGAAACAGTTTCCCGATCTTGATGACGACTACCTTGATTTGATTGTGGGCAAGGCGCTGCAATCAGAGTCCTTTTTGATGGCTGTGGAGAGCATCGCCAAGCGTGCCCGATGGATCGGAAGCCGCGCCGGCCATGCGGCCCCTACGCTGCAAGACCTGGAAACCGCCATTGCGGAAGTAGGCCCCGCGCCGGCTACGCCGGCCCGGCCCGCGCCTACGACCACGGCTCCCGCGCGCCCGCATCCCCTTGCCGTGAAACGCGAGCCACCCGCCCCGGTGGTGGAACATAGCCGGGGAACGCCGGCAATTCGCCGCCAAATCGCCCCCGTGTTATCGCCACCGGCGGCGGGACTTGAATCCCCCTCGCGCGGACTCATCCCGGAACTAGAAACCGTCAATTAACATTATGCCAGACTTTGAAATCAAAATAACGACACCCGTTGAATTGGAGGGTGCAAAACAGTTAGCCGACCAACTCGAACGGAACATCGGCAAAGCCAAGGCACTAGGGCAGGCCACGGATGAACTTGAGGGAAAACTAAAGACCGTCCAATCCGCCATCGCCAATGCGGGCGAAGCGGCCAAAGAAGGGGCGGAAAAAGGCTTTGGCGAGATGATTGAAGGCCATCACGGTATCCACGCCATCGGCCATGCCCTCAATCAGGCTCTTCCTGGCCTGGCCCAGTTCACCCGGTTTCTAACGAGTGGATTCACCGCCGCCATCGGCGTTGCCCTGTTGGCGTTTGAATATCTGAAATCCAAAATCGAAGAGTTTAATAAACTTCTTGACGACCTCAGCACCGGCCCAGGGGCGCGTGGCGAGTGGGCTGAAAAAATCGCGGAAAACACCCGCTCCGCCGCTGTCGAAACCGCCGTATTCAATGAAAAACTCCGCGAACTCGAAGACCGCCAGGAAAGCCTCGCCAAGAGCACGGATGAATTGATCGCCCGCCAGAAAAAGCAAGCAGCCGACTCCCTCGCCATTGCCGATGCCCAAAAGGAATTGGACCTTGCCCGCCTTGCGCTGGCCGAAAAACTAGGTCAAGTGACCCCGGAACAAGCCGTGATGATTAAGCTGCAAATCGACGATGCGGCCTTCAAACGCCAACTCGAAGCCGAGAAGGCCGCCATTCAAGCGGAACTTTCGGCGCGTCAAGGCGAACTCGCCGGCTTGCAAGGCCAGGAACCGAGCCTTGGAAGGGCGATGGACCGCGCCAATGCAACGGCCCTCGCCGCTGCCAATGCCCAGGCCACGAACGAAGCAAAACTTACCCAAGAACAGGCAGACTTGAAAGCGGCCCAAGACTCATTGGCCAAAAGCGAAGCCCTGCTGCTTCAACCGCATCACTTTGGCGACCGCGCCGACACGTTCATGCGGGAAGAAGCGGAAAAAAACGCGGAGCAACAGCAACGCGCAATCGCTTCTCTTAGCCAAGCCATCGCGCAACAGAAAGCCCAACAAACCGCCCTGGAGGCTGCCGCCGCCGTCGCCAAACAGCAGGCCGAGAACGCCAAGGCCGATTACGATCAAGCCGCCAAAGACGCCCATGATGTCTTGGTGACAGTGAATAATCTAAAAGCCGATTTGGCCGCCGCCACCGCCAAAAACGCCACCTTGGAGCAATATCGCGGCCAAACCACGGCCCTAAACATGCGCGGTGCTTTTGCCGCTGACTTCCAGAAGAACGGCCCATCTGATCAAGAATCCGCCAATTTTGCCGGCATCACAACCTCTTGGGCCGCCAGTGCCGCGATGCAAAAAATCCGCGATGAAGCGACTCAGGAATTCAATAATACCCGTTTTGGCCTCACGAACGCGGCGGATGTCCAAGCGACCATTAACCACATCAAAGCCTTGTTCGCCAGCCATGCCGACATGACCCTTGCCAACGCAAAAGCCCTTGAAGATTTGGAGCGAAGCCTTGAAGATACGCTCAGTCGGCTCAACTGCAACGCCGGAATGCCGTGAAAAAAGTCTCCAATAATGCAAACGTCACCCGCCAGTCCTTTTGCCATGCCCAGTGCGCGACCCGTGAACCTGCCATGAAACCCCTTTTCAACCCCAATTCAGCCGACTTGCCGCAGACGATTGCGGGCCTGTTCTTTCTCGGCCATTGAGGCTGATTCCAGTCGAAAACTCGAAAAGCCGCACAAAAGCGGCCCTTACCGTTTTCCCCTATGCTTAGGAACTAGGAAGTCCCTATCCGCGTGAAATTATCGGCCAATTTACATGAGAACGGCGGGACTGGCGCGGTTTTTTAGGCGCCGGGGCGAAAGCGGCGCATGGCGGCTTCGTCTTCGGCCATCCAATCGACCATGGCATCGGAGGACAATGGCGGGGATTGAGGCAGGGGAGAGCCTTTGGATTGAAGGCGTGCGGCCAGATACAAGAACAATTGCTGTTGATCGCTTGCGGACAAAGCATCAGTCGCGGCCTCAATCTCGGCAAGGGTGATCATGCGCAAATCCTGAACAAAGCGCCGGGGCGGCGACAAAAGGGAGGCGAAAGGAAGTGGGCGCCGGGGTTGGCGCCCGGAGTGATCGACTGATTCAAATTGGTACTGCGCATATCTTTCTCTTGCGTCTGCCACGGCACGTGAGGGACGATGGGTCCCGCCATGCCAGCCGAAAATCTGCAATTGCCCCTGGATCTCGATTCTCTTCCGTACAACACCCCGGCCCGATGCTCGTTGCGCGAGGAGTTGTTGGGGTTTGACCAGTTTGGCAAAAACACCGTTCAACTTTCGGTGAAAATTCCGGTGGGGAGTGGCGGCGTGGTGGAAGCGCCGGTGTACGTGAACGAATTCTGGACCTCCAAACAGCGGGCGGCCAACAGCCTGCACGAGATTTCCTACCGGGCGTGTTTCAAACCGCAGTTGCCGCGCTTTTTCATCCAGCGCCTGACGGCGCCGGGGGAGATCGTCTATGATCCGTTCATGGGCCGCGGGACGACGCTGCTGGAGGCGGCGTTGCTGGGGCGCGTTCCCTTCGGCTGCGATGTGAATCCACTCAGCCTGGTGTTGATCGGGCCGCGATTGCGTCCGCCCGGCCTGGAGGAGATTGCCGGGCGGCTGGGGCGGATTGATTTTTCCGACGCTGACGAGTGTCCGGACGAGTTGCTGGTGTTTTATCACCCGGAGACATTGCGCGAGATCGCGGCGTTGAAGAAGTATTTGCGCGGGCGGGAGCTGGACGCGGTGGACCGATGGATTTGCCTTGTGGCGCTGAACCGGCTGACGGGGCATTCGCCGGGTTTTTTTTCCGTCTATACCCTGCCTCCGAACCAGGCGGTGTCTGTGAAATCGCAGCGGAAGATCAATGCCGATCGCGGGCAGACGCCGCCACGACGGCGGGTGGCGGATTTGATCGTGAAGAAGAGCCGGAAATTGCTCCGGGATTGCGACGCGACGGCGCGCGGGGCCTTGCGATCGGTGGCCGACCGGGCGGTGTTATTGAACGAGGCGGCGCGGGCCACGCCCGTTATCGCGTCCGGCTCGGTGTCGCTGGTGGTCACGTCGCCGCCGTTTTTGGATGTGGTCGATTATGCGGGGGACAATTGGCTGCGGTGCTGGTTTCTGGGGCTGGACGCCCAGGCAGTGCATCTGACGGTGCCCAAGAAGCTGGGACAATGGCAGGCGGAGATGACGGCGGTGTTTGAGGAGTTGCACCGGGTGTTGCGGGACGGCGGCCACGTGGCATTTGAAGTGGGCGAAGTTCGTTGCGGCACGGTCAAGCTGGAGGAGACGGTCATCAGTTGCGGCGTGGCGGCCGGATTGCAGCCGCTGCTTGTCCTGATCAATGACCAAAAGTTCACCAAAACGGCCAACTGTTGGGGCGTCGATAATAATTCCAAGGGAACAAACACCAACCGGATTGTGCTCTTTCAGAAGAAAGGGTGAGAGCGGGATTAGCGCGGCTCCAATGAGCTGGTTTCAAGGAAGCGCCGGAACGTTTCGCGTCCCTGCAACACCTCGTCGTGCGGCAGGTCGCTGAAGAGGAAGACAAGGTGGTTGTCGCGCAGGTTGGCGGGGGTGGCGTTGGTTTCGTCGGACTGGAAAAAGGGGACGTGGTTTCCTTGCAAGGCGGTCATCAGATCCTGCGTTTCGTCCTTGGTGCCGCCGTGCTCGGTGTAGAGATCGATGAAGCGGCCGGGGTGATGGTCGAACCAAAGGACAAAGCGTTCGGCGCGGGCGTAGAGGGCGTCGAACAACCAGACTTCGCGGACGTTGGCGGTCAGGCCGCCGCGAGCGAGGATGGAGGAAATGACCTGGTATCCGCCGCTGTGGCCGGAAAGAATGATTTGGCCGGGCTCGGCGTTGTCAAATATACCATTATGGCGCAGGGTGTCGAGGGCCTCGGCCATGAAGCGTTGGAAACCGCCGGGGTCCTCCAGTTTGCCGCCGAAGGAATCGGAAGCGTTGAGCGGGCCTTGCGGGAGGATGAGAATGGCGTTACGGCCGCCGGCGGTGAATTGCTCCGGCAGGAGGTATTTGGCAAGGACGTTGGTCAGGTTGTTGCCCCAGCCGTGGAAATGGACCACAAAATCGATCCTGGGGCCGGGGCGGAAGCCTCGCGGAATAAAGAGGGCGACGCGGCTGTCCTGATAATGATCGGCGGCGGAAAAGAATGTGTCCTTGTATTTGTGGCCGGCGGCGCGGAGCGGGTGCGGGAAGGGGGCGGAAGCGAAATTGGTGATGATCAAGCGGCCGAGCGGGGCGAATTGATCCGCCAAGTCCTGCGCCTGGAGGGGCAAGGCGGCGAAAAACGCGAGCAGCAAAAGGCCTTTGGTCATGGGCCTGACTAATATGACGGAACGAGGGCGGGTTGGGAAGAGAATAGCGTCCGCCGGGCTGGGCGGAGGATTTACTTTTGGATTGAGTGATGAAAATTGGATGTCATTATCGCATTTGGAGCCTGGCGGCCCGTGGCCGCGGCCGGGCTTTGAAGTGTTAGGCAGCATCACGCAACCCAGCAAATCCAAATTATGAAAAAGCACATCATCCGTTCATTATTAGTATGCGCGGCCTTGTTGCTGCTTGCATCAGTTGCCGCGGAGGCCCAATTGATTAACGGCGGCTTTGAAACCGGCGATTTTACGGGATGGACTATATTCGACGACACCAATGGGACGACTGGCGATGCCACGGTGGTTTTATTTGATGTCGCAGGCACCGGAATGCCTTCACTTTGCGCACAATTCGAGGTTGGTTCGACCGTACCTTATGTTTATGGCTCGGCGGGGTCTGGCGGCGGGATAAGCCAATTAGTCAATCTCAACTCGGGACAACTTAACATTGCCCTTAATGTCGCAGTCTATAATCCGTTGCCACTCAAAAACGGCGAGGCCGGGACTTTTATATTGAGTCTGGATGGGAAAAACGTTGCCAGCGATGTATTTGGCCCCATCAACGGGTATCAGACGAACCGATCGACGCTGGGTTGCACGACAACCGTCGGAGGCGGCACACATGAAATTGCGATTGATATGACGCGCATTTATGAGATGGGCACTGGAAGCTCCGCCAGCCCGTATCAATATCTTGACGACATTGTGTTGAGCGGCGCCGCCGTGCCGGGACCAATCCCGCTGAACATTCAACTGAGTGACTCGACGGTGATAATAACGTGGACGAATTCGGCATACACTTTACAGGCGGCTCCATCACCAATCGGCGCCTATACCAACGTAGCGGGGGCCACCAGTCCGTACACGAACATCATTTCCGGATCAGCGCAATATTTTCGACTGATAATATATTAACGACTCGGACAGCAAGGAATCTACGGTCGTGGGCGCGAGGAGGATGGCGGAACGGGGGAGGATTGAACGGTCCACTCGACCCGGGCCGCGGCGATTTGCGGCAATGGCCCGAGGCTCACAGTTCAATTTCCTTTTTCCGCGGGTCGAAT
>Ga0187860_1003911_pt1 | contig 11474 bp, 10 predicted proteins | sample June2016WEW_10_4_FD_132981 | JGI IMG/M metagenome (GOLD analysis project Ga0187860, IMG submission 132981) | Peatland microbial communities from SPRUCE experiment site at the Marcell Experimental Forest, Minnesota, USA - June2016WEW_10_40 | ecosystem: Environmental > Terrestrial > Soil >... | reverse complement strand
GGTCACTGGACAAGGATGCGCCGGTCTCTCGTCCGGTTCAGCGATCCGGCCTCATAAGTTCGGACGCCATTTTGGGCGGACTTCACCATCACTACGTCCGGGTTTGAGTTTTCGGTACACACAGGTCTTTGTGGACTACGGACGGGCAGGTTATTCGGACGGTCGACAACGGGCTGCCGATTACGCCTTTGCCCCCGCAAATCTTCAAGGGGACGGTCGAACAAGTCGGTGTATTTTTGCAAGCGGCCTACAGGTTCGGACCGATATGTTTCTGATGCCGTGCGCCACCGGGTAGCAGGTGGACCAAATTGCTACTTTCAGAACGCAGCCACAGGTCTTATCCGTAATCTGGAGATGTCCGAGTCTGACCCTTCGCGTCATTTAATGCGACGCAGCGATATGTCCGGAGTTGAGGTCAAAGCGGACTCGAAAGCGATGGCTGCATTTGGTCGAAAATGACCCGAAACCGACACGGACCTTTGTTTGCGTGATTTGACGGACGCTATCTGCTCAAGCCGGACTGGCTTTTTTGTCGCACTCGTGCCGAGCCCGCTCTGATCAGCATTTTTATTCTTGCCAATAACCTTCGGCCACCAGCGGCGGTCTAGCCATCAAGGAGCAGCTTACCGAGACGTTCCAGCTCGATTGAGAAGCAGAACATGGAGAACAGCACGCCGCCGAGCAGCGCCGCCCGCCATGCCACAAATTCCAGATCGGTTGCGCGGACAATGAAGACCGCCGAGAATAGGCCGCCGACGAAGACGAAATTCAAGCGCGCCAGAAACATCAGGAAATGGCCGGCGAAAATATGGTGCGGAACGGCCAGCAAACGGAAAACCTTCAGGGTCGAAATCCAATAAGGGGTCTGAATGAGCAACGAGCCGGCAATAGCCCAAGCGATAACCGCAAAATCAGCCCCCTGAACAAACGTCCCCTGGAGGAGACTGCGGTAGATCGGCACGCCGTGCCAAAGGATTATGATCGCGCCTGCAATTTCGAGCGCGAAAAGCACGGGGTACACACGGGCCAAGGCGCTTCTCTTAGGCAACGTCATCATGGTCCCCGAACCCATCGATCGCTGGTAGTAGGCTAGTAACGCAACAAAGGCGATGGACGGAAAAATCTAACGTTGCGGCACGGCGCGCCTGTGTTCGCGCTATCCTTCCCAGGTTGTCTATCACAGTCGGATCCTTCGATAGAGGATAGTTGCAGTCACTGCCCGCGCATGGTGCGTCGCGTGGCCAAGCGACATATGCCTCAGTATCGACCATTCCCATCTGGTCCATAGATTGAATTTAACGAGGGGAGGTGGTCAGATCCTCGGCACAAGCTCATCCTTACCACTGGCTGGGATGGTCGTTCATCATAATGAATGTAGACGAATATTCAGCCCCTGTGACACTGCGGAACGGGCGCCGCGTCGAAATCCGCGCCCTTCGGCCAGAAGATCGCGACGGCATGTTAGCGGCGATCGACCGGACGAGCGCTCAGTCGCTCTATCGCCGCTTCTTCGGCGCGAAGCGCCACTTCACCGACCAGGAGAAATCATTTTTTCTGGATGTCGACTTCGTAAACCACGTGGCGTTAGTCGCGGTCTTAGAAGAGAGCGGGCAGCCGGTAATTGCGGGCGGCGGACGTTATATCGTTTTGAAACCCGGGCAGGCGGAGGTGGCCTTCGCTGTCATTGACCAATATCAGGGGCAAGGGATTGGTGGGGTCCTGATGCGTCATCTCACCAGCATCGCCCGCGAGGCTGGGCTCCATGAACTTATCGCGGAAGTGCTGCCGGAGAACGCAGCCATGATGCGCGTATTCGAAACGAGTGGCCTTCAGTTTAACAAAAAGCGCGAATCGCAGACCGTGCACTTCGTCCTTCATCTCAGCTAAAGCGGACCAGAATCAGCCGCCCAAAGTTGACAGTATCGACGGCAGGCTAATCAATAATGTGATAGCCACCGTCGACGTACAGCGTTTCGCCGGTGATCAGACGAGCGGCGTCGTGTGCAAGGAACGCGGTAGCGACGCCGACGTCCTCTATTGTGACGAGGCGCCGCGCCGGGGCTTTTGCCTTAGCCTTGTCGAGCAATGCGTCGAATTCTGGAATTCCGGACGCGGCGCGGGTGGCTAGGGGGCCCGGCGAAATAGCATGGACGCGAATTCCCTTCGGCCCCAATTCGGCGGCGAGGTAGCGGACAGAACTTTCCAAAGCGGCTTTGGCCACACCCATAATGTTGTAGTTCTTAACGACCATCTGGCTGCCGTAATAGGTCATCGTGAAGAGCGTACCGCCCCGGCGCATCAGAGGCTCGGCGAGGCGCGCCATGCGGATAAACGTCCAGCAAGAAACCTCCATTGTGGTCAGAAAACCCTCGCGCGATACATCGACCACGCGCCCCCCGAGCGCATCCTTTGGTGAGAAGGCAATGGAGTGGACCACGAAATCAAGGTTGCCCCAGTCGTTAGCGATACGCTCGAAAACCGCTTCCATTTGGGTGGGGATGCGCGCGTCGAGAGGCATAACGATCCGTGCCTCAAGTTCGTGCGCAAGCGGCTCGACGTATTTCCGGGCCTTGTTGTTGAGATACGTTACGGCAAGTTCGGCACCGAACGCGCGGATCGCTTTTGCGCAACCCCAGGCGATCGATTGGTCATTCGCAATACCTACGATGAGACCTTTTTTGCCTTTGAGAAGTTTGGCTTGCGCCGTAGGAATCATGAGGATTCTCCCGATCCAGGTTAAGCATTCGTTTCGCGAACTGCCTCACCTTGGCGAAAATGAAATGTGCGTGTCGGTAGCGAAAGCTAGGAGCGAACATTTGATCTGCGTCAATGCTAGATTGATTTTATTGATTTCTGAGTTTAACGTCACTGTGGCCTTTCGCGCCGCCACCGTTGCCGCGCAGAGAGGGCAGAAAACCAGAAGGATCAAGTGCGATGCCGGGGTCGCCGAGCCTTCCAACATCGTCCGCAAATGCGGTCGCGCCGCTATTTGGTCTATTTGCTCCTGCGATCGAATATCTCGTCGACGCCGCGCAGCGGACATCCTGTTCTGGGATGTGATGCGGCAACGTGGCAATCAATATCGCGAGCACTTGGCGGAAACGGCCCCTCACGTGCTCGATTACAAGGTTGAACTCGTAGCCGATGGCCGCAAGTCCGACCAGCCAGTCAACTATTGCCTCGCACGTATTATACCGCCGGCCGGTATCGAGATCGATCCGACGCGGCGGCCGTTTGTCATCGTCGATCCGCGCGCCGGACACGGCCCCGGTATTGGCGGCTTCAAGGCCGACAGCGAGATTGGCGTCGCTCTTAAAGCCGGTCACCCGTGTTATTTTATCGGTTTCCTGCCGGAGCCCATGCCGGGCCAGACCATCGAGGATATCGCGCGTGCCGAAGCGGGGTTCCTGAAAAAAGTTTCGGAATTGCATCCGCTGGCGGACGGCAAACCCTGCGTCATCGGCAACTGCCAGGCCGGTTGGGCGGTCATGATGCTCGCCGCCATACGGCCTGATTTATTTGGTCCGATCATCATCGCCGGCTCGCCGCTGTCATATTGGTAAGGCGTCCACGGCAAGTATCCGATGCGCTATGCGGGAGGCCTACTGGGCGGCAGCTGGCTGACCGCGTTCGCCAGCGATCTAGGCCAGGGCAAGTTCGACGGCGCCTGGCTGGTGCAGAACTTCGAAAATCAGAATCCCGCCAATACGCTCTGGTGCGAACCCGCTAATGGCACCGATTGCCGCGTTGGCTGGACAAGTGCGCAATGGGCGAAGACCTGCAGCCGACGATAACCTGTTCGTCGCCATGCAGGAGAATGTATCCGCACAGATCGTTGCCGCACTCGACGCCTGGCGCGATGGATGTGAGGCTTTCGCCGAATGTGCATTCACGACGACCTACGGTTCGCCGACGCTGCAGGCGGCGTTCGGCATCGACGCCAGCGCTACGCTGCCACTGCGAGGGGCGGCCAAAAGCGTGCTCCACCAGGAACTCATCGACAAGCGAATTGCGGAGCTGAAATCGCGGATGACGTCCGGCGGACTGCGCGAGGCCGTCATCCGCGGGCTTCTCTTTGCCGGCGTTGACCGCGCCGCGGTTGACGAGCGCGGCTTTGAAGCGGTGCGCCGCATCCGCCAAACGCTGAGCGACGTGCCGCTGTCGACGTTCAAGTCAGTCGTCCGCGAACAATTCTACATGCTGCTGCTCGACACGGAAGGCGCGCTAGCGGCGATTCCCGCGATGCTCCCCGACGATGCCGAAGCTCGGCGCAGGGCATTCGGCCTGATCGATGAAGTTCTGAGAGCGCGGGGCGAATATTCCTCCGAGGATTCGCAGCGTATTCAGCGGATTGGGCGCCTTTTTGGCGCGTATGATCGATTGAATACGGACCCGCAAATAGCTGGTGCTGCTGACCTCAAAAGATTGCAGGCGAAGGCATCGTAACGAAGTCCAAGAACGCAAACGTGTTGGCAGGAAAACATCGATGCCATCCCAACGGCACGAAGCCAAGTCCATCCGAGACATCGGTGCGGCGGGTCATGCTTCGGAATCGAAGTATGACCGCCTGATCGCTCGAGCAAAACGGGGGCAGGCGGCTAGAACGATCGTTGTGTACCCTTGCGACGAAACTTCGCTTCGCGGTGCAACGGAGGCCGCCGCCCTCGGAATTATCAGCCCGATCCTTATTGGTCCCGCGGTTAAGATTCATCGGGTCGCACGCGAGCACGAACTCGACGTGAGCCAATACGAGCTTGTCGATGTCGCCCATCGCGACGCCGCTGCGGTGAAAGCGGTAGAGCTGATCCGGGCGGGCCAGGGCGAGCTATTGATGAAGGGGAGTTTGCACACCGACGAACTCATGCGGGCCGTGACAGCGTCAGCTACTGGTTTGCGTACCGAGCGGCGGATAAGCCACGTGTTCATCATGGATGTCCCAACGCACCCTGAAACACTTTTCATCACTGATGCGGCGATCAATATCTTTCCCGACCTCGACGCCAAGCGCGATATCGTTCAGAACGCCATCGATCTGTTCGCGCAGATCGGGCTTGGGAAGCCGCGTGTTGCAATTCTCTCCGCCGTCGAGACCGTCACCTCCAAGATACCATCGACCATAGACGCGGCGGCGCTCTGCAAGATGGCCGATCGCGGGCAGATCATCGGAGGTATCCTTGACGGTCCGCTCGCGTTCGACAACGCAATTGATCCGGAAGCAGCGCGGATCAAGGGTATTCATTCCGCGGTTGCCGGCAGGGCGCAGATCTTGGTCGTGCCCGACCTTGAAGCCGGAAACATGCTGGCAAAAAACCTCATCTTCCTGTCGAAGGCGGACTCGGCGGGCATAGTGCTCGGTGCGCGCGTACCTATCGTGCTGACGTCGCGAGCGGATTCCGTGCGCAGCCGCATGGCGTCCTGCGCCGCTGCCGTGCTTTACGCGGCGGCGCGGCGAAAGGCAGCAAACGTTGCGGCGGTGTAGTCTTGGCCACGGATGCGCTACTTGTCGTCAATGCCGGATCGTCGAGCGTCAAATTCCAGATATTTGGACTTCTGGAACACGAAGATCCGCCGCGGCTGATTAAAGGGCAGGTCGACGGGATCGGCACACGGCCGCGGCTGCGCGCCGAAACGCGCGATGGATCTCCGCTCATCGATAGATCCTTCGCACCTGACGAAATCGCCAATGTTCCTGCAGCTATTGCGGTCGCGAGCGACTGGTTGCGGGAAACCCAATCGGTCGAATTGGTTGCTGTCGGCCATCGCGTCGTTCACGGCGGCCCGGACTACGACCGCCCCGTTGTCGTCGACCAAGACGTGCTGGCGCGCCTCGAACGATACAGTGTCCTTGCGCCTCTGCATCAGCCCAATAACCTCGCACCGATTCAGTCGTTCATTTCCCGTCGTCCGGAACTGGTTCAGGTCGCTTGTTTCGATACGGCGTTCCATCGCACTCACAGTGCAGTTGCCGACCGCTATGCCATCCCCGAGCATTTCTATCGCGAGGGCGTACGGCGGTACGGATTTCATGGACTCTCATATGAATACATTGCCGGCCGCTTGCGGGACGTCGCACCGAGCATTGCCACGGAGCGCGTGATCGTCGCGCACCTTGGCAGCGGCGCCTCCATGTGCGCCCTTGCCGGCGGAACCAGCGTCGAAAGTACCATGGGATTCACCGCACTTGATGGGCTGCCCATGGGTACGCGCCCGGGTCAGATCGACCCTGGCGTATTGCTCTACATGATATCCCAGGAGGGGATGACGCCAGCGGCGGTCGAAAATCTGCTCTATCGGGAAAGCGGACTTAAAGGGCTTTCCGGGATCAGCAACGATATGCGTGAACTCGAGGCAAGCGATGCCCCCGGCGCAGCACTGGCGATCGATTATTTTGTTTATCGCGTCGGATTGAACGCTGGATTGCTCGCCGCCGCACTCGGCGGGCTCGACGCGTTTGTCTTTACCGCCGGCGTCGGCGAGAACTCGATCAGGATACGGGCCCGCGTCGCAAAGAAGCTTGCTTGGCTCGGCGCCATCTTTGACGCGGCGGCAAACGAGACGGGCAAATCGTTGATATCGCGGCCGGAGGGCAAGGTCGGGCTTTACGTCGTTCCAACCGACGAAGAACTCATGATCGCGCGGCATACGTTTTCACTTCTAAGAGGTAGACCGCGCGGGTGAATTAAATTTCTGCCGCAGATCTTGCGGACGAAAAGATCGAAGACACAGGCCATTGAAGCCAAAATTGATCTTGGTCAATGAAGGACTTGGTGCGCCGCTCTTGCATCGCGGACTATTTGGGGATCACATAGTCGTCTGCTGACGACCTTTCGAAAGGACACTTGCAATGTTTATTCGCTTTCTCGCAGGCGCCCTGCTGGTGTTTCTGTTTGCCGCCGTGAGTATGCCGCTGCCGGCTCCCCATTGGTATCCCTCTGTTGGAGGGTTGCTGGCACCCACTGCCCAAGCGAAGTCGAAAATTCGCAGTCTACTTGACCGCGTGGTCGGCAAAACGATGCCGGAGGGGATCGTAAAGACGAATGGCCGCATTGAAGCGACACAGGTCGACGTTGCGGCGAAATATCCGGGCCGGCTGGTCGACATCACTGTGGAAGAAGGCAGCGAGGTCAAGGCGGGACAGGTTGTTGGCCGCATCTCGTCCCCGGAATACGAAGCCCAGCTTCGGGCGGCGCAGTCCAACGTGGAACGCGCCAAGCAGTCGATGGCTGAGGCGGCGTCCCTTATCGATCAGCGCAACGCCACCTTGGCGGCGGCTAAATCCGATTTCGAACGCGGCGAGCAACTGGTCGAGAAATCGATTATCACCCAGCAAACCTTCGATCAGCGTCGCCGTAATTACGAAGGGTCACTGGCAAGCGTCCAGGGCGCGATCGCTCAGCGCGAGCAAGCCGACGCTGCGATCAAGAGCGCGCAAGCCGAGGTCGAACGCATCGAGTCCGTGTTGCACGACCTGGTTCTTGTCTCACCGCGAACGGGACGGGTGCAATATCAGCTCGCGCGGAACGGCGAGGTTGTCGCCGCCGGCGGCAAGGTTCTGACAATTCTCGACTTGCAGGACGTCTACATGACGGTCTTTCTGCCGGCGGCGACCGCCGGAAAGCTCGAGATCGGCGGTGAAGCTCGCATTATTTTGGATCCGGTGCCGCAATACGTCATTCCCGCTTCAGTGAGTTTTGTTGCGGCTGACGCGCAGTTCACGCCGAAGACCGTAGAGACCGCCGAGGAACGCGAAAAGTTGATGTTTCGCATCAAACTGAAACTGGATGCGGAACTTTTAAAAATCTACTCGCGCAGGGTAAAGACGGGCGTGCGAGGCATTGGGATCGTACGCACGAATGTCGCGACGGCGTGGCCGGACGACCTTCAAGTCAAGCTGCCGCAATGACCGACGCCGTCGTCGCTCGACTCACGAACGTCTCGCACCATTACGGGACGACGGTCGCGCTCGACGATGTCACGACTGAGATTCCCGCACGCAAGATGGTGGGGGTGATCGGGCCCGACGGGGTCGGGAAGTCCACCCTGCTGGCGCTGATTTCCGGGGTGCGCATCATCCAAAGCGGCGAGGTTGTCGTGTTCGACGGCAATCTCGCGAACGCGGCCCACCTCAAAACCCTCCGCGCCCGCGTGGCCTACATGCCGCAAGGGCTCGGCCGCAATCTCTATCCGACGCTCAGCGTTTTCGAGAATATCGACTTCTTCGGCCGGCTGTTCGGCCAATCGGCATCCGAGCGGCGTGCGCGTATCACCGAGCTCCTGACCGCCACCGCGCTCGATCCGTTCGAAAGCCGCCCGGCCGGCAAGCTGTCCGGCGGAATGAAGCAGAAACTCAGTCTTTGCTGTGCGCTCATCAACGATCCGGATCTGCTCATCCTCGACGAGCCTACGACCGGCGTCGACCCGTTGTCACGGGGACAATTCTGGGACCTCATCAACACGATCAGGGCGCGCCGCCCGCAAATGAGTGTCGTGGTGGCGACGGCCTATATGGACGAAGCTCAGCGCTTCGACTGGCTGATGGCGATGGACGACGGAAAGATCATCGCTGACGGCACGCTGAAGGAATTACTGGAAAGAACGGGAGAACCTACGCTCGACGATGCGTTTATCGCATTGATGCCCGAGGAAAAGCGGGCGCTGCATCAAAAGGTGATTGTGCGGCCGCGGGTGGCTTCGGCGGACGAAGTTCCGGCGATCGAGGCCGAGGGACTAACGCGGCGGTTCGGCGATTTCGTCGCCGTTGACCACGTCAACTTCAAGATCGCGCCGGGTGAAATCTTTGGTTTTCTCGGCTCCAACGGTTGCGGCAAATCGACCACGATGAAGATGTTGACCGGATTCCTGCCGGCCACCGAGGGCTGGGCGAAGTTGTTTGGGAGCCCGATGGGATCGAACGACATGGAGATGCGTCGCAACGTCGGTTACATGACGCAAGCATTCTCCCTTTATGCTGAACTTACCGTCCGGCAGAATCTCGATCTGCACGCTCAACTTTATCACTTGCCGCCCGATAAGGTCGAAGGCCGCATCCAGGAGCTTCTGAAACGCTACGATCTGGCAAGCGTCGCCAACGCCAAACCCGAGAGCCTGCCGCTCGGCATCAAGCAACGGCTTCAGCTCGCGGTGGCGGTGCTGCACGAGCCGGCCATTCTCATCCTCGACGAGCCGACTTCGGGCGTCGATCCGATTGCCCGCGATTCGTTCTGGCGCACGCTGATCGATCTCTCCCGCGACGATGGCGTCACGATATTTCTTTCGACCCACTTCATGAATGAGGCCGAGCGATGTGACCGTATCTCCCTCATGCATGCGGGCAAGGTGCTGGCGGTCGGCGCGCCGCTCGAACTCGTCAAGGAGCGCGGCAGCGACTCGCTGGAAGATACCTTCGTCGGCTATCTGGCTGACGCGGCCGGGATCGACCGCTCGAAGAAGGTAGAGGCGCCGGCGCCTGCGGCGGTGCCGGCCGAGGCGGAAACGGCGCGGATACCGAAGCGGTTCGATTTGGGCCGCCTGTGGGCGTATGCGCGCCGCGAGACTGTCGAGCTTTTGCGCGATCCGATCAGGCTGGCGTTTGCCGTGTTTGGCCCCATCATCCTGATGCTTGCCTTCGGCTACGGCATTTCCTTCGATATCGAAAACCTGCAGATGGCGGCGTTCGATCAGGACGACACACCGGAAAGCCGGCAACTGCTCGACGGCTTTTCCGGCACGCGGTATTTCTCAGTACAGCCGCCTGTCACTTCAGCTTCCGAGGGAGAGCGGCGCTTGAGAAGCGGCGACACCCAAATCGTCGTCGAAGTTCCCAGCGGATTCGGCCGCGATTTGCTCAACGGCTCGCGGCCCGAAGTCGATGCCTCGGTCGACGGCGCCATGACGTTCCGCGGGGAAACCTCGAGAAGTTATGTCACCGGCGTCGTCAGGAAGCAGGGCGAGGAGCTCCAGAAGCAGTTGCGGCGCGCCGGAAGCCCGAATGCTTGGAGCGATGGCGATATCCAGACTCGCTTTCGCTACAACCAGGCCTTTCTTAGCGTTAACGCCATGGTGCCGAGCGTGTTCATGCTCATGCTGTGTCTGATCCCCGCCATCATGTCGGCGATCGCGGTGGTACGGGAGAAGGAAACCGGCTCTATAGCCAATTTCCGCTCCACTCCCATTACCAAGCTGGAGTTCCTTCTTGGCAAGCAGCTCCCTTACGCCGGGGTCGCCATGGTAAATTTTATTTTTTTGTTCTTGATGGCGATTTTCTTGTTCGCCGTGCCGATCAAGGGCTCGTTTCTCACGCTGCTGATCGGAACGATCGTTTACGTCGTGTCGACAACCGGTTTCGGCCAGTTGATTTCGTCATTCACCCGCACGCAGGTCGCAGCGGTGTTTGCGACGGCGATCCTATCCATCGTGCCCGCCGTGAACTTCTCGGGACTGTTCGCGCCGGTGTCTTCCCTTTCGGGCGGCGCGAAAATTCTTGGCCTGACGTTTCCGTCGGCCTGGTACCAGCCGGTCACCGTCGGGGTTTTCGCCAAGGGGCTCGGCATGCCCGACCTTTGGCGAAATATCGCCGCCATCGCGATCATCGCGCTGGCCTATCTCGTCCTGTCGCTCGTGCTCCTTCGCAAGCAGGAGGTGTAACGTGTCCTCGCCCCACATCGAATCCGTTCCCAAATTGGCGGAGGCAAGAACGCTGACGCTTCGCGATCATATTTTCAACACCCTGCGCCTCGTGATCAAGGAACTGAGAAGCATCCGGGCGGACCCGACGATGCTTGTCCTTGTCGCCTATGCCTTCAGCATTTCGGTCAACACGGTCGCGACCGGAGCGGTGACCGAGGCAACCAACCTCTCTGTTGGGATTGTGGACGAGGACGGCTCGGATCTTTCGCGAGAGATCGCCGAAGGGCTCGTTCGTCCGACATTCCAGCCTGCCGTCCATATAAGGGCGTCCGAGATCGACACGAAAATGGACAAGGGCGAGCTGCTATTCGCTGTCGAGATTCCCCCCAACTTTCAGGCCAATGTTCTTGCCCAGCGCAAGACCGAGATCCAAATCAACGTCGACGCGACCGCGGTCGCCCAGGCCGGCAACGGCGCCAGCTATCTCAGGACCGCCATATTCAACGAAGTTCAAAACTTTATCACCAAACGCGGGGACCCGTTAAGCGACCCGATAAATCTTGTGGTCCGCGCCAAATTCAACCCGAATCTCAAGACCGCCTGGTTCTCGGCAATGACGCAGGTTATCAATCAGATCACCCTCCTGACCGTAATCCTCACCGGCGCCGCGCTGATCCGCGAGCGCGAGCAAGGCACGGTCGAACACTTGTTGGTCATGCCTGTAGTGCCCGCCGAGATCATGCTGGCGAAAATGTTGGCCAACGGCCTGGTAATTCTTGTAGCGGCGATGCTGTCGCTCGAATTCGTCGTCCATCTGTGGATTGGCGCCCCCATTTCGGGGTCGATTG
>Ga0187860_1003904_pt1 | contig 11501 bp, 7 predicted proteins | sample June2016WEW_10_4_FD_132981 | JGI IMG/M metagenome (GOLD analysis project Ga0187860, IMG submission 132981) | Peatland microbial communities from SPRUCE experiment site at the Marcell Experimental Forest, Minnesota, USA - June2016WEW_10_40 | ecosystem: Environmental > Terrestrial > Soil > Wetlands... | reverse complement strand
TCGAAGAGAACAGCAAAGTTGGTCTTATCCGCTTCCATCGAAGCCTCCTCCGAATCAGAGGCTTCCGACAGATTCAGCTCACAGCGCGTTTGTCACGTGGTTTTTCACCCGATTGCCCTGGGTTCGCCACCCGTCGCGCTTGACTGTTTATCGAATATTGCGCTCGCCCGAAATTAAGACCTTCCCGCCTAGCCTGTTCGGATCATTCGCGCCCGCGCGCGGGCCGGAGGCCTGTTCATGAGTAATCGCGCATCGCGCGGTGTTGAAGAAAATGCCGGCGCGCGGAGCGTTGCGGAAGCGGGCGTCATTCAACGGCGAAAATAGAGCGCGATCAAGGCGTCACTTCATCGCCTTCTCGATTTCCGGAATCAGCGTCGTAGCCATGGCTTGCGGCGATAGCGGGCCGACGAATTTATAGGCGATGGTTCCGTCGCCCCTAACGACAAAGGTCTCCGGCACGCCGTAAACCCCAAAATCGATCGCCGCGCGGCCGGAGAAATCCGCGCCTATCGCGGCGTATGGATTGCCGTCGCCTTCAATGAATTTGCGCGCATTGGCCGGCTCGTCCTTATAGGACAGCCCATACAGCCGCACGCCCTTGTCCTTGAGCGCGGGATCGCGCGCCAGCGCCATCAGCGTCGCGTGCTCGGCGTGGCACGGCGCGCACCAGGACGCGAAGACATTGACCAGGCTGACATGGCCCTCGCGCAGATTTTCGTCGCTGAATCCGAGGACGTCTTTGATCCCCTCGACCGCCGGAAGCGCGAAGGGCGGGGCCGGCCGGCCGATCAGCGCCGAGGGCAAACGCGACGCGTCGCCCGCGAAAAGACGCAGCAGGAACAGCCCCGCCAAAAGGATGAACACGCCCAGCGGCAGCAATCGCAACAACGAGCCTTGCCGCGGCGCGCCCGGCTCTAAAGACTCGCTCAAACGTCGTCTCCGCCGTTGTCTTGCAATCGCGCCAGTTCGGCGAGCAGGCGCCGATGTTCGGCGACGATGCGCCAAACGACGGCGCCGACAACCGCGAAGGTGACGCCGTAAGCGGCCAGAATATAGGACCAATGCGCGTCGTCGTTCATTCCGCCGCCTCCAATTCGTCGGCTTCTCCCGCGCGCACGCTTAGCCTTGTCAGCCGCGCGATGCGCCGCCGCAGGATCTCGTTGCGCAGCGCCATGAAATGCAGGGTCAAAAACAGGGCCGAGGCGCCGACCGCCATCACCAGCAGCGGCCATAGCATCGAACCCGAGATCGTCGAGCCGCCGGCGCGAAACACCGAGGCCGGCTGATGCAGCGTGTTCCACCAGTCGACCGAAAATTTGATGATCGGAATGTCGATGAGGCCGACCAGCGTCATGATCGCGGCGACGCGCGCGCCGCGCGGCGTGTCGTCCATCGTCTGACGAATGGCGATGATGCCGAGATAGAGGAGGAACAACACGAGATAAGACGTCAGCCGCGCGTCCCAGACCCAGTAGGTTCCCCACATCGGCTTGCCCCATAGCGAGCCGGTGACGAGGCACACGAATGTGAACACCGCCCCCAGGGGCGCGGCGGTCTTCTGCGCGGCGTCGGCGAGCGGATGACGCCACACCAGCACGCCCAGCGAGGCGGAGGTCATCACGATATAGGCGAACATGCCCAGCCAGGCCGCCGGCACATGGATATACATGATCCGCACGGTCTCGCCCTGCTGGTAATCGGGCGGAACCAAAAAGAAGGCCGCGAACAAGCCGACGCCGAGCAGCAACGCGGCCGCAGAGCCGAGCCAGGGCAGGACTCTGTCGGTCAGCGCCATGAAGCGCGTCGGATTCATGTAGTCGAGAAGCGTCGTCAAATTGTTCACTCACGCCGGGCGTGGGAAAACTCCTCTCCCCGGCGCCGGGAAGAGGAGTGGCGTTCCCGGCTAGTTAGCCGTTTTTTCAGTCTTGCCCGAAGTCGCGTCCTTGGGAGGCTCGGCCGGTATGATCTGGGCCCGCGGCTTGCCGTGCAAAAGCTCGACGGCGGCGATCAACTGCTTGTCCTTCTTCTCGTCCGGCGGGACATAGGCTTGCGAACCGGTTTTTTCATCGTCGCCGTTCTTTAGATGACCCTTCAGCGACGCTTCGCCCTTGGTGTCGTCCTTGCCTTTCAGATCGTCCGGCACGTCCTGCAACAGGTTGATGTCGGGATCGATGCCCTTCGCCTGGATCGAGCGGCCCGACGGCGTGTAATAGCGCGCCGTGGTCAGTCGCAGCGCGCCATTGGACCCGCCCAGCGGAATGATCGTCTGGACGGAACCCTTGCCGAAGGAGCGCGTGCCGATCAGCGTCGCGCGCTTATGATCCTGCAAGGCGCCGGCCACGATCTCCGAGGCCGAGGCGGAGCCGCCATTGATCAGCACCATCACCGGCTTGCCCTTGGAGAGATCGCCGCCGGGACGCGCGTTGTAGCGTTGCGTTTCGTCGGCGTTGCGACCGCGCGTCGAGACGATCTCGCCGTGGTCGATGAACGCGTTGACGACCTGGATCGACTGGTCGAGCAACCCGCCCGGATTGTTGCGCAAATCGATGATATAGCCCTTGAACTTGTCGGCGGGAATCTCCTGCTGGAACTTGAGCATCGCCGATTTAAGGCCGTCCGCGGTCTCCTCGTTGAACTGCGAGATGCGGACATAGCCGATGTCCTCGTCTTGCTTATGCGACTTCACCGATTTGATATGGATTTCGGCGCGGGTGAGCTTCACGTCGATCTTCTGCTTGTCCTTGCCGCGCAGGATTGTCAGCTTGACCGTTGTGTTGATGGCGCCGCGCATTTTTTCGACGGCCTGATTGAGCGTCAGACCTTGCACGTTCTCGTCGTCGATGCCGGCGATCAGGTCGCCGGATTGGATGCCGGCGCGCGACGCGGGAGTGTCGTCGATTGGCGAAACCACCTTGACGAAGCCGTCCTCTTGCGTGACCTCGATGCCGAGACCGCCGAACTTGCCCTCGGTCTGGGTCCGCATATCCTTGAAGCCCTTGGCGTCGAGATAGCTGGAATGCGGATCGAGCGACGTCAGCATGCCGTTGATCGCGGCCTCGACCATCTTCTGCTCGTCGGGCTTCTCGACATAGTCGGTGCGCACCTTGTCGAAGATGTCGCCGAACAGGCTCAGATTCTTGTACGTGTCCGCGGGGGCGGCCATGGCTGGGCCGCCAACCAGCGAGCGCGCCTGCTGGCCAAGCGCGACGCATCCGGCGCCAATGGCGATGCCGGTGGCAATCAAAGCAGTTTTCCGAATCATCCGCCAACCTTCCGCATGTCCGACCGCGCCCACCATGGGCCGGGGTCTATCGAAGTTCCGTCCTTGCGGAACTCGACGTATAAAATAGGCTGTTTCGCGCCGATAGCTATCGTCGCCGCGGTTTGCGCGGTCCCGTCGCCCATGGACGCCACCGGTTCGCCCGCCAGTACGAACTGCCCCACGTTCACATTGATTCGAGACATGCCGGCCAAGACTACATAATAGCCGGCGCCGGCGTTAATGATCAAGAGTTGTCCATAACTGCGATATGGCCCGGAAAAGACGATCCATCCATCGCTGGGCGAAATGACGATACCATTTTCCTTCGCGGCGATGGAAACGCCTTTTTCGGTCCCCCCATAGCCGTCGGGCGCGCCGAAGCGGCGCAGCCCCGGGCCGGTCGTCGGCAATGGCAGGCGGCCCTTTAGATGTTCGAAGGCGACCGCCGGGGCGAGGCGCGCCGCGTCGCGGAAGGGGGCCGCCCGCGCCTTGGCCCGCTGCTCGCGCGACAGCGCGGCGTCCGCGGCTTCGCGGGCCGCGTCGGCGTCGCGCGCCGCCTGCGCCGCGCGTCTCGCGGCTTCGCTTTCGCCTTCCATTCGGGCGATCAGATCCTTGATGCTCGTCGCCTGAGCCGCCAGCCTCCGCGCGCGTTCGGCCTGTGTGTCTCGCGCGGTTTGCTTTTCCCGAAGCGCCTCCTGCCGCGCCTCGATCATCGGAGCCAGCGTCGCGCGTTGGGAGACGAGCTGCTCCTTTTCGCGCGCCAGTCTGGCTTGCTGCGTCCGGATGTCGTCGCGCAGCGCGAGCAAATGCGTCAGATCGGCCTGCAGCGCGGCGGTTTCCGCCCGCATTTGCGGGAGCACCGCGCCGATCGCCATGGATGCGCGGATCGCCTCCAAAATATCCTCGGGCCGCGCCAACAGCGCCGGCGGCGGTCGGCGGCCCATGCGTTGCAACACCATGAGAACCTCGCCGACGAGAGCTCGGCGGCTTCGCAGCGATTGCACGATGGTGTTCTCGCCGCTCTTCAGCGATTCGAGCTTTTGCTCGACCTCGGCGGCGCTTTCCTCGGTGGCGCGCAGTCGCGCGGTGGCGTCGAGCAAGGCCTGATTGAGTCGCTCGCGCTCGACTCGAAGCGTCGCGATTTCGCTTTCGATCTTGCGTCTTTGTTCGTCCGAGGTGTTCAGCGTGTCCTGCACGCCGCGCAATTCCAGGCGCTTACTGGAAAGTTCAGGGCCATCCGTCGTGCTGGCCCCATGATTGTCTTGTTGATTATCTTGCGCGAGCGCGGGATCGCCGCGCAACGGCGCCGCTGGCAGGCACAGGGCGCCAACGAGCGCCAGGCAAAGACGCCGGGAGCTGTCGCTAGTCACGCAATCTCGCCTGCTTCATTCGGGTCCAAATTTTGCGCCGTTCCAACCGCGCGTTTAGCGGATATGCCGCCGAAATCTAGTCCAGATTGCGGCGAAGCCCATTTAAAATCGCTTGCGCCAGACCACTTTCGAACAGAACCGCCATTTTCGGGTCGAGCTTGCGCCGCCAGTTTGGGCGCTCCCGGTCGGTTCCCGGCAGATTGACCGCGACCGTTTCGCCGGCGAGATCGTCGACTTGCGCCATCGCCAGCAGCGCGGGCGCGCGCGCCACATAGGCATGCGCGGCGCCGGCGAGAGCGTCGCTGAAAGCAACGTCCGAATTGACGTCTTCCGCGAGCAGTCCTTCGCGCGCGAGGGCCGCCAGCAGCTGGCGCCGGTCCTCGCGCCGCGTCTCCCGTTCTTTTCGCGCGTCCTCTTCGCTCAGCAGGCCAAGCGCCAGCTTCTCGGCGATGTCCGAGCCTTCCCACCAACCTTTGAGCGTCGGCAAATCATGGGTGGAGACGCAGGCCATGGCCATCAGCGCATAATGCGCCGGGGGCGCGAAGCCCTCGCCTTCCCGCTCGAACCACAACACCCGGTAGCTCAATATCCCGGAGTCGGCCAGTCGCGCGGAAAAGCCCCAAGGCAGCGTGCCGAGGTCCTCGCCGATCACCACGCATCGGGCGCGCTGGGATTCGAGCGCGAGTTCGGCGAGCAGATCGTCCAGCGGATAGGAAAGATAGGCGCCCTCCAGCGGCTTGCCTCCGTCCGGCACGACGAAGAGCCGCGCCAGACCCATGACATGATCGATGCGCAGCGCCCCGGCGTGGCGCATATTCGCGCGCAAAAGCTCGCCGAAGCTCTTGCAACCCTCGGCCTTCCATCGCAGCGGATCGGGCGGCGGCAGACCCCAGTTTTGTCCGTCTCGCGTAAAACCATCGGGCGGCGCGCCGATCGAAAAGCCGTTGATAAGATGCGCCGCTCCGCGCCAGCTCTCGCAACCGTCGGGCGCCGCCCCAACGGCGAGATCGCGGCAAAAGCCGAGCGCGAGGCCAGCATTCCCCGCGTCTCGCGACGCCTGCGCGAACTGGCTTTCGCACAGCCATTGCAAATATTGATGATAGCGGACGCGGCTAGCGTTTTCGCGGGCGAAGCTTGCCAGCGCGAGCGGCTCTCCATCGCGCAGCGGCCCCGGCCAGCGCCGCCAGTCTTCGCCGCCGCGCTGCTCACTGATCGCCTCGAAACAGGCGAAGCGAGACAAAGCGTCGCCGCCATTCGCGATGAAGCTTTCGAAATCTTGCGATGTCCGCGCGCCCGGCTGGGCTTGAGCGAATTGCTCGACGCCCTTGAATGCGCGTTCGAGAAACTCCTGCTTCAAGGCGTGAACCGCGGGATAGTCGACCAGGCGTCCGGCGTTCGGCGCCTCGAAAAAATCTCCGCCGCGAACAGTGTCTAGATAGATCGGGTCGAGAAAGAGACGGTCGGACGGATAATAGGGGCTGGCGCGCTCGCGATCCCCGGCGAACAGCGCATGCAGCGGGTTGATCGCCACGATCGCCGCCCCCTGCGCGGCCGAGAGCGCGCCGAGTTGCGAGAGAGTCGTGAAATCGCCGACGCCCTGGTCGCCGTCGCGCCGCAGCGAATAGAGTTGCGCTGCTAGGCCGAACGCGCGCCCGTCGACTCGCGGCGCGTGACAGCGGCGCGGCGCGACGGTTAGGCGGCAATCGGTCCCCTCCAGCGAGACAATGTGTCGTCCGAGCGGCAGGCGTGGCAGGCGCGCGCGCAGGCCCTCATGAACGCGGCCATCCACGCCGCGCCAGGAGATGGTCTCCAAATCGCCCGCACGAAGATCGACATCGCGCCGCTCGCCGTCTTCGAGCGCGAGCCGTAGCCTCGTCGCCGCGCGCCCATCGCGGACGGGAAGGCGCAAAAATATGTCTTCGTCGTCGCGAAACGCCGCGCTCATCGGCAGCGCGCGGCTATCCTCGCGACGCGCCAGCAGGGCCAGGCTTTCCCGCGCTTGCGACAGGCTGTCAGCGGGCAAATGCAGCGCGGCGAGCAATGCTTCGATGGTCTCGCGCGGAACCGTGTGCTCCGCGCCGTCGACGTCCCGCCAACTGGCCGCCACGCCCGCCGCTTGCGCCAGCGCCGAGAGGAGTTCGGGCGGCGCTTCCCTGTCAAATCGACGGCCTTGGGTCGCGGCCTGTTCGCGCAAGACGACGACCGAGCGCGCGGCGACCGCGACGCCGTTTGGAGCAAGCTCGGTGGGCGCGGTCGCGAGGCGAATGGTCCAATCGAAACCGTCGCGTGGCGGCGGCGGCATGACGGCCACGGTCTCCGCCCCTCTATGCCAGATAATGGCTACGCGATCGGCGTCGCGCGCGCCTTCCGTCGGCGTATACAGACAGGCGAGCAGCGTCGCCGCTGAACCGTCGCGCCAATCTTCCTCGCGCATGAGAGCGCCATCGGCGCGGCGCCATTCGATGTCGGGAACGAGCGTCTCGTCGAGCGGCGCGCCCAGCAGAAAGCTGTCGCGCGTCAGCGCGGGAGAGTTTTTGCGGAGCGCGATCAGTTCCCGCGTGAACACCAGCAGTTCCCGGTCCGCCCCGCTCCAATCGAGCCAGGCGGTTTCGTTGTCTTGCGCATAGGCGTTGTTGTTGCCGGCCTGCGTCTGGCCATGCTCCGCGCCCATCGACAGCATGGGCGTTCCGCGCGCGAGCAGCAGGCTCGCCAACAGATTGCGTTGATCCTTGCCGCGCGCCGCGAGGATGACGTCGTCGCCTGTTTCGCCCTCGACTCCATTGTTCCAGGAAAAATTCTCGTTCGTCCCGTCGCGGTTGTCTTCGCCATTGGCGTCGTTGCGTTTGCGCGAATAAGACACGAGATCGCGCAATGTAAAGCCGTCATGCGCCGTGATGAAATTTATGCTTCTTGACGGGCGGCGATGCGCCTCGAACAAATCCCGCGACCCCGCGACGCGCGTCGCCACCTCGCCAACGCCAATGTCGTCGCCGCGCCAGAAGCGCCCGATACAATCACGGAAGCGATCATTCCACTCCGCGAACGGCCCCGGAAACTTGCCGAGCTGATAGCCCCCTGGGCCGATGTCCCACGGTTCGGCGATGAGCTTTAGTTCGCGCAATACGGGGTCTTGCGGCAGCGCCGCGAGAAACGGCGCCTGAGCGTCAAAGCCTTCGGTTCGGCGCGCGAGCGTTGTCGCGAGATCAAAACGAAAGCCGTCCACTCCGCCGAATTCGGCCCAGGCGCGCAAGGTGTCGAGCGCGAGGCGCAAGACCGGCGCGCGGTCCATCGCGAGAATATTGCCGCAGCCCGCGTCATTGACGTAATGGCGCGGCGCATCCGAACGCGGTCGATAATAGGTCGCATTATCCAAGCCGCGCAGCGACAGCGTGGGGCCGAGCTCATCGCCTTCCCCCGTGTGGTTGAACACGACGTCGACGATGACTTCGATCCCCGCGCGATGCAGCGCCGCGACCGCTTCGCGCACCTCGTCCCAACCACCGGGCGCGAGACGCGGATCGGGCGCCATCAACGCGATTGGGTTATAGCCCCAGTAATTGGAGAGGCCGAGCCGGGTCAGATGGCGTTCGTCGATCCACGCCGCGCAGGGCATGAGTTCGACCGCGGTGACGCCAAGCCGCGTGAGATGCGCGATCGCGGCCTCGTGCGCGAGGCCCTTGAAGGTTCCGCGCAGCGCTTCCGGCACGTCCGGATGAGACTTGGTGAATCCCTTGACATGCAGTTCATAGAGGATCGTGCCCTCCCACGCATGTCGGGGCCGCGAGGACGTATCGGCGCGCGAAGGGCGCGTGGCGACGCCCTTTGGCGTGAACGGCGCGCTGTCGCTCCGATCGAAAGAGAGATCCGCCGCCGCGTCGTCCGCGTCATAGCCGAACATCGACGAGTGCAAAGCGAAGGGCCGGTCGAGCTTCAGCGCGTAAGGATCGACCAGCAGCTTCGACGCGTTGAAGCGCAGGCCCTTTTCGGGTTCATAGGCGCCGTGAGCGCGCAGTCCGTAACGCCGGCCCTCCGTCAGTCCCTCGACATGCGCGTGAAACACGTCGCCGGTGCGATGGCCGAGTCTTATGCGTTCGACCTCGACATCGCGAGTTTCGTCGAACAGGCAGAGGTCGATCGCTCGCGCCGACGTGGAGAAGACGGCGACATTAGCGCCCGTCGCCGTCAGCGTCAGGCCGAGCGGCTCGGGCGCGCCTTGCGTGATGCGCGTCATGGCGCTCCCGGCGCGGCGCGGGCCGCGAGCAGGCCGCGATAAAGCTCGGCATAGCGCCGCGCGGGATGACGCCAGGAAACGTCGGTCTTCATGCCATTGTCCTGCAACTGGCGCCATTGCTCCTTGTCGGCGAAAAGTTTTCGCGCCCGATGCAATGTCGCCACAAACTCATCGACCGTCACCGGCGAAAATGTAAAGCCCGTCGCGACGCCGGCTCGAAGCGCCATTTCATTGGCGTCGATAATCGTGTCGCGCAGGCCGCCGACCCGCGCGACAACCGGCGCGGCGCCGTAACGCAAGGCGTAAAGCTGCGTGAGACCGCAGGGCTCGAAACGCGAAGGGACGAGAATCACATCCGCGCCCGCCTGCATGAGATGGGCGATGTCCTCATCGAAGCCGATCTTGACGCCGACTTCCCCGGGATTCTTGCGCGCGGCCTCCGTGAAACCCTGTTCAAGCGGCTTGTCGCCGGCGCCGAGCAGCGCCAATTGGCAATTTCGCCCGACGACTTCGGGCAAGGCTTCGAGCAGGAGATCGAGCCCCTTTTGCCACGACAAGCGGCTGACGACGCCGATCAAAAAGGATCGCGGGTCGGCGCGCAGGCCGAAGCGCTGTTGCAACTCGGTCTTGTTTTTCGCGCGAAGCGCCAGGGAGGACGGATCGTAGCGCGCGGCGATGCGCGCGTCGCTCGCCGGATTCCAGATCCTCTCGTCGACGCCGTTGAGGATGCCAACGACATCGCTGGCTCTCGCGCGCAAAAGCCCGTCGAGGCCCATGCCGGATTCCGGCGTCATGATTTCGGCCGCGTAGCTCGGCGACACCGTTGTGATGCGGTCGGAAAATTGCAATCCCGCTTTCAGAAAACCGACGCCGCCGTAAAATTCAACGCCGTCGATCGCGAAGGAGTGCGCGGGCAAACCGAGCGCGGGCAATATGCTTTTGGGGAATTTGCCCTGAAAGGCCAGATTGTGGATCGTGAAAACCGTCGCCGGACGCGGCTCGCCGCTGTAGCGCAGATAGGCTGTCGCCAGCGCCGCCTGCCAATCATGCGCGTGAAGAATATCGGGACGATAGTTTGGCAACAGGCCTTGCGCGATCGAACTCGCGGCCCGCGCCAGCGCGGCGAAGCGCAACGCATTGTCCGGATAATCGGCTCCGTCGCTCCCGGCGTAGGGGCCGCCCTCTCTGACATAGAGGTGTGGGGCGTCCAGGACGAACAGATCCAGTTCGCCCGCGCTCGCGCCGAGAAGCCGAGCCGGGCCGCCGAAAAGCGCCTCGAACTCGAACAGGCTTCGCGCGTGGCTGAGCGCCGCCAGCACTCTCGCGTAGCCGGGGATCAGCGTCCTCGTTTCGACACCCTCCGCCTTGAGCGCCGCGGGCAGGGCGCCCGCGACATCGGCGAGGCCGCCGGTCTTGACGAGCGGCGTGATTTCGGAGGCGACCGCCAGCGTCTCCACACGCTTCATTGCGAAAGCCGGTCGATCATCGGCTGGGTGATCAAACAGACTCCCTGGTCGGTGCGTCTGAAGCGTTGCGCGTCGAACGCTGGGTCTTCGCCGACGATGAGCCCGGGCGGAATCTGCACTCCGCGGTCGACGACGACATTGGTGAGCCGGGCCGAGCGCCCGATGTCGACGTATGGAAGAATCACGGCGTTCTCGACGCTCGCGTATGAATTCACGCGCACCCAAGTGAACAGCAGCGAGCGCCGCAAGGTGGCGCCGGAAATAATGCAGCCGCCGGACACCAACGACGACAGCGCCTGTCCCCTTCGACCCACCTGGTCATGCACGAATTTCGCTGGCGGCGTGATTTCGCCATAGGTCCAGATCGGCCAATCGCGGTCATAAAGATCGAGATGCGGCGTGAAATCGGTGAGGTCTATATTGGCGGCCCAATAGGCGTCGACCGTGCCGACGTCGCGCCAATAGGCTTCCTGCTCGTTCGCGGAGCGCACGCAGGAGCGCGAAAAGTGATGCGCGACCGCGCGCCCATGCTTGACAATATAGGGGATGATATCCCTGCCAAAGTCATGCGTCGACCCACGGTCGTCCGCATCGCGTCGCAACTGCTCGTAAAGAAACTTCGCCTCGAACACATAGATGCCCATGCTGCAAAGCGATTTGTCGGGATGGCCCGGCATGGCCGGCGGATCCTTGGGCTTTTCCAAAAAGGAGTGGATCACATTGTTCGCGTCGACGGCCATGACGCCAGAGCCCGAGGCCTCGGCGCGCGCGACCTCGAGACAGCCGACGGTCACGTCGGCGCCTTGGTCGACATGCTGCTGCAGCATTGGTTCGTAATCCATCTTGTAGATGTGATCACCCGCCAGCAGCACGATGAATTTTGGATCATAGCTCTCGATAATGTCGATGTTCTGGAACACCGCGTCGGCGGTGCCGCGATACCAGTAATCCTCGGAAACACGCTGACTCGCTGGCAAAATGTCAAAACTCTCGTTGCGCTCGGTGCGAAAAAAACTCCAGCCGCGCTGCAAATGGCGGATCAGGCTGTGGGCCTTGTACTGAGTCGCCACGGCGATCCGCCGGATGCCGGAGTTCAGCGCGTTGGACAGCGCGAAATCGATGATGCGCGACTTGCCGCCAAAATAAACCGCTGGCTTGGCGCGTCGGTCGGT
>Ga0187860_1003896_pt1 | contig 11520 bp, 6 predicted proteins | sample June2016WEW_10_4_FD_132981 | JGI IMG/M metagenome (GOLD analysis project Ga0187860, IMG submission 132981) | Peatland microbial communities from SPRUCE experiment site at the Marcell Experimental Forest, Minnesota, USA - June2016WEW_10_40 | ecosystem: Environmental > Terrestrial > Soil > Wetlands... | reverse complement strand
GTTTTGATGGGCGCGGGACCGAGGCCGTTCTTCACCTCTTGGATGGTGTGATACTCACGGTTATCGATAATGGTCTCCTCATCAATCACCGCGTTTTCCATGCTGCGGGCGAGACCCCAGCCGATCCCTCCACCCTTGCCGGCCTGAATGAATTCGTCTTGAGGCCGGGTGTAGAACCCGTATTGGCCATCGACAAATTCAGGATGCAGCACTACGTTCCGCTGCTGCGGCGACTTGGTTTTCAAGTCGGGGAGCCGCTCCCAGTTCTTCAAATCCTTAGTCCGGGCGATGCCGCATTGCGCGACGGCCGAGGAAGTGTCCCACGACGGGGCTTTAGGGTCTTTGCGCTCCGTGCAGAAGAGGCCGTAAATCCATCCGTCGGCATGCCGCACGACGCGAATGTCGTAGACGTTGATATCGGGGTTCCGGGTCTCCGGCATCAAGATGGGGTAATCCCAAAACCGAAAGTTGTCGATGCCGTTGGGGCTTTCGGCAACGGCGAGGAACGATTTGCGGTCGATGCCTTCGACGCGAGCCAAGACCACAATCTTGCCTTCGTACTCCATGGCTCCTGCATTGAAGGTCGAATTGATGCCCAGGCGTTCCATCAGGTACGGATTGGTTTTCTGATCGAGGTCGTAGCGCCAGAATAACGGGGTGTGTTCGGCGGTGAGCACGGGAAATGCGTAGCGATCGAACACACCGTTGCCGGTTTCGATTTTTTGATTCTTGCGGGTCACCAGCTTCTCGTGCCGCTTCGATAGCTCTTGAACCCGCCTTCTGAATTCAGCCTGTTCCATGTCTATTCTCCGATTGCCTGAATGTCGGTCTACGCCGGTGAGCCGCTGAGGTGGCCGATATTGTCCAGTCGGGCCATGACTTCGAAGCACGTCCGGCTGTTATGGTACGGGCATTTCCATTGATCAACTTTGAATTTGTCGTGGCTGGGTATGCCCTCTCGCGAGACCTTCCAAAACCACTCGCCATGCTGGCGATCGACGATGTATTTCTCGATGAAGTCCCAGCTCCTGCAAGCGGCCACGTAGAAGTGCTCCCGACCCGAGAGCTGATAGGCGTTCAGGAATCCCACCACGGCTTCCGCCTGGGGCCACCACTCCTTGTCGGTGTTGATGATCCCGCTCGAATCGGCCTCATATAGCAGACCGCCATCGGGATCGACCGCCTGGTCGAGCACGGCTTGGGCCATCTGGACGGCTTCGTGCTGGACAACTTTCAGGATCGAGTCGTCGCTAAGAATCTCCGCCGCCTCGCACAGGAGCCAAGTTCCTTCGATGTCATGACCAAAGGAGATGTGATCGGATTTGGAATGCCACTCTTCGTCAAAGAACATTCGGAAGTGATGGGTCTCGCGGTCGATGATGTGCTCGAGGAAAACCTGGATGAGTTCCTTGAGGCGACTGCGCAATGCAGGGTTGTCCCGGCAGCGCAGGAGGTTGGCGTAGGCCTCGAGAAGGTGGAGGTGGGTGTTCATGGACTTCTTCTCGTCCATGTCGACCTTGCTCAGGCGCTGCTCGCGAGCCAGTGTCCAATCGCGCTCGTACGTTTCGAAATAACCCCGGTGGAGCGCATCATAGCTCGCGGACTCAATAGCCTCATAGAGCTGGATCGCTTTAGTGAGTGCGTCCTGATCGCCGGTCGCGCGGTGGTATTCAGCCAGCGAGTAGACGGCAAACGCCTGGCCATAGATGCGCTTTTTGGATTCCACAGGGCGGCCGAGATAATCCACCAGCCAGAAGACGCCGTTGAACGCGGCGTCCCAAAAATACCGGGTGATGTAGTCGTAGGCTCGGCGCGCCGTTCGTAGGTAGTCCTCTTCGCCGTACACGCTGAAAGCCTTGGAGAAGGTCCACAGGATGCGTGCATTCAAGATGAGCCCTTTGTGCGCGAAGGGATCAATCGTGAGGTCGTTGGCGATCTGCCCCCGGAAGCCGCCATATTGCTCGTCAATCGCGTGCTTCAGCCAGAACGGCAGGATGTTCGACCGCAGTTCAGTCTCAACGCGCTGTCGCAGATCCTGCAAGGCATTACTCCGCATACAATTAGTGTCCTGAGGCGGAAGTTAGCTGACAAAGTCCTCCCCTTTCGGGTGGCCGTTCCACAGCCCCGGCAGGGGTCCCGCAAGGCGGGATAGCCCAGGGCGCCAGCCCTGGGACGCGAGTTTCTACATTCTCCCCTCTCCCCCTTGGGGGAGAGGGGCCGGGGGGTGAGGGGGTCAATGCCCTCAAACCACAAACAACGTAGCGCTGTCCCCAGGTTTCTCGAGCAGGTGCTGGACGTCGCGTGGTCGTTGCCCAACGCTTTCAGCGGCGCGATGTGAACTGCGAACGGATGGGCGCAGGCCCACCGCGCCCTCACCCGGCCCGCCCCGGCTGAAGAGAACGCCGGCGGCGGTCCACCCTCTCCCCCAAGGGGGAGAGGGCAAGTCGCGATAGGCCAGAAAATCTCAGCAAACCTGCCATCCACTTCTACATCGCGCACCCAAGCTGTACCGTCTTTGCGGCCGGATCAGGCTGTCGGCATAGACTCCGCCGCCTCGCTCCGGGCAATCGCCTGGTCGATCGCTTCGCCAGCCTTCAGGTGGTTGTACCAAGTGAACTTCAGCACGATGGAGGTCACGGCGACGATCGCTGCCGTGATCACGGCGTTGCGGAACTTCTGGATCACGATGTAGATGGGCAGAGCCACCAAGCTAACCTGCCAAGTAATGCCGACCACCACGTTGAACATGTCGCGCCAGAAGTCCTTGTTGCGCTCGAAGGCGGGATCTTCAGCGCGAACCTTGGCGAGAATGGGTTCCCAGAAGCCCCAGGGCCGCACCCGGCGATAGAAGTCTTTCAAAACTTCTTCGTCTCCCGGCTTGGTCAGCAGAGTACCCGCCAGACATCCCACCAGGGAGATCGCAAGGACGAGCGGGAACACCAGCGCTACATCCAAGTTCACCCCATGCGCCTGTAGAAGTCCCTGCACCAGGGGAACCTGGGGGAGAAGCGCCGGCAGGATCAACGAGCCTGCAATGCCGGTGACCATTCCCCAGAAATACCCGTAGCCGTTAAACCGCCACCAATACCATTTCAAAACGTTGGAAGCGGTGTAGCCGCCCCAGAGTCCGGAGACAATCCAAAGAACCACGGAGTTCACGGACGCGACGTACCAGCCGATGGCCGCGCCCACCAGCACGACGGCGAAAGAACTCAGATAGCTCAAGCGGACGTAGGTCCTGGGGCTGGCATTGGGGTTGATGAAGCGCTTGTAGATGTCGTTCACAAAGTAGGGCGGCGCGGCGTTCACCGTGGCCGCGAAGTTGGACATGAAGGCCGCCAGCAATCCGGCGATCAGGAACCCGAGCAGGCCTGCCGGAACAAACCGGCCCAGCGCGTAGGGAAGCACCAGCTCGAAATCCATGTTCGTTCCCATGGCCCGAATCTGATCGCTGAAGAAAACCAGGGCCAGGACGGTCAAGCCGGTGATCAGGAAGTAGCGCGGAAAGGTCAGCACGACGTTCACCCAACTGCTCATCATGCATGCTTCGCGGGGATTCTTCGACGAGAGGACCCGCTGCATGTCGTAATTCGGCGCCGGGCCGGCCATGCTGATCAGCACTCCCTTGAACAACAACATCATGACGAAAAACCCAAAGATTCCGTAGCCGTCTTCCGCGATCTTCGCGTTCGCAGAGGTGATGAGCGCGGACCAATCGAGGTTCAGCTTCCAGCCGAAGAAGAGCTGGTCCCAGCCGGCGGGGACAAAATGCTGAAGCGTGCCGGGCGCAACTTTCGCCATGGCAATGATGCCGACGGCAAACGAGGCAATCGACAGAATGCAGAACTGGATGACCTCCGTGATCACAACGCTGAACATACCGCCCTTGATCACGTAGATGGCGGTGATCGCGATCAAAATGGTAGCGTATTGATTGGGAGAAAGGTGCCAAGGCAGGAACGTCGCCGCAAACTTCCCGATCCCTTTGAACCCGTAACTGAAGAAGCCAATGATGCTGACGAAGGCGTAAACCACCACGATCAGGTGAGCGAGCTGGGCGCCACGGCCCGTACCGAACCGCGTCTTGATCCACTCCGCGCCGGTCATCACATTGGAACGACGCAACCACGCCGAGAGATAGACCATCAGGAAAACCTGGTTGAAGGTCGGCCAGAGCCACGGGATCCAGACGCTCTTCAGGCCGTAGATGAACATCCAGTAGACCAGCAGCATGGTGCCGCTGATATCGAACATGCCCGAGGCGTTCGAAATGCCCAGCACGTACCAGGGCATCACGTTGCCACCGAGAAAGTAAGCCCTGATGTCCCGGGAAGCCCGGTGAGAGACCCAATAGCCCACCGACACCGACGTGACCAGATAAGCCACGATGATAGCGATGTCAATAAAATGAAGATGCATTCGTCACCTCAAGTCCCGCAGGCCGCCAGGCGCGGCGTTGTCTCGAGCCGCTCGCGCCGGGGTGACACAGTCTCGCCGCGTCTCCATCCGGCCGGAATCGCCGCTGCACGATTCATTCCAGCACTCCGGCGAGAAGGAAGACCAGCGTAGCCTGCCAGTTGATACAAATCTCATTGCTTGCGTAGGAGCCTTGATCGTCACTGTAGATCTTAGCGGGCGGCAAATTGGGAGGCAGCGCTTGGAGGACAGCGTCCTGCCTGGCGGCGTTGGGACCGCCGGAGAGCAGCCCCGGCCAAGGCTCAGGATTCTTGTCGGCGCCACTGGGCCGATGATGCGGATGACGGTACGGGTTCGCGCCCACCTGCGTCACCCAAGAGAGTGAGAAGGTATTGCGCCCGAGAAGGTAATGGAGATTCTCCAGGGCGGTTTCCACGAAGGCCGGGTTTGGCGAAAGAACATTCGTGACCAGCAACTGCACACCGTAGTTGGCGGCTTGGCCGTTCGAACCCCACACGTAGTCTTTTGCGACCATGCTGATGCGGTACGGGTTGCCGCGCGTGCGGCTCACAATCTCGCGGGCCGCGGCGAGCGCCCCCTGCCGAATGCCGGCAGCCACGCGCGCGTCCGCTCCTCTGCGAGTGGCCAGCGCATAGGCCCACAAACCCATCGGCGCCACGACCCTCCAGGACTCAACCTCGGGAGCACGAAGATCCGGCAGGTACTTCGCATAGTTGTCGAGGAAATATCGGTTGTAGATAGGGTCACCTGAAGTTCGCCACAGCTCAGCCGCGGCCCACAACCGCTCATCTCCGCAATTCGCGTCGGCGTACTCGCCGGACGAAATCCCCGGCGGATTCCTGAACGTCACGTTCGGATAACGCTCGGTCCAGGCCCAGGCTTGCCGGGCGGCCCGCAGGTTTTTCGCGGCAAAACTCTTGTCGAACGGCTCATAAACGCGGGCAGCAATCGCCGCGACTGCAGCCAGATCGGCGGTCGCGCACGTACTCTTGTACGGCGCGCTGCCGGTGCCGATCACGAGACTCACAAGATGATCTTGTTCCGGCATTATGAAGCCGGGAAACCGGGCGCTCGTTTGTTTGTGCCAGACGCCTCCATCGTCATCCTGCATCTGGAGCATCCACTCCAGATTCCAGCGGACCTCATTCAGGAGATCCGGCGTACCGTTTCCGGTTTCGGGGATGTTCAGCTTGATGCTGGCCAGCTTCCGCCCAAAGATCTCCCAGGCCCACAGCAGCGTTCCCGTCGAAATTCCGGAGTTTACGATGTAGCGGCCGTAGTCTCCGGCGTCATGCCAGCCGCCGACGTTGTCGCGCGGGCCCGCTTTGCCGGAAGACTTATCGAAACTTCCCTTGAGGTGGCACGCCGGGTGGGTGTATCCCGGAAACTCAGGGCCAAGGTCCACCGCGGTCCCGCAGCGCTGTCCGTAAAACGCTCGCGTCGCGAGATAAAACGTACGGGAAAATACATCCGGCCCAATGGAAAACGTCCAACTGCGTCCCACGCCGGGGACGTCGAGATAATAGGTGCCGGGTTGCTGAAGGCTGGAAAACTCCGCGGCCTCAACCGTGTCGCCGGAGTTGGCGTCCCTGGCGCTGGCACTCAATTTCCCCTGAAAAACCGTGGCGTTATCGCTGGCGCGCTTACCACGAAGGTCTGCGCTGGAGCGCTGACTACAGCAATCTTCCGGGCGCTGATCGGATAACCCACCTGGTCCACTTTGATGTTCAGGCTGGGCGTTTCGCCGCCGCTCGCAACCGCCACTGAGAGGAAGATGAGAGGGAAGGAGATGACCAGCTCCAACAGGATTTCACGGCAGGGCGACTGAACCATCGAACCACCCAAAGAAGTGAGTATGACTGCGATGTCGCTTCGTCTCGACTCAGAAAGATCGAGCCGATGAGTGTCGCACTTTTTGGGGGGTGTTGCAATCGCGATCCTTACACCGGAACGGCGGAGACAAACTTACCGATATCGCGGGGAACGCGAATGCTCCTGTTTTCACGCGCCATTCGAGTATAATTACGCCGCCATTCGTCAAAAAGGTCTGCGCTATTGCACAGGCCAGCCGCCGAGGACTTGCGCGGATGCGTCAGTGGCCGTGGACAAATCATCTCCAGGAGCAATCGTATGACGTTCGGTTTTTTCGATGACGAGCATAAAGAATACGTAATTACGCGGCCGGATACGCCATTGCCGTGGATCAATTACCTCGGATGCCAGGCTTATTTCGGGATTATATCGAACACGGCCGGTGGCTACTCGTTCTACCGCGATGCTCGGCTGCGGCGCATCACGCGCTATCGCTACAACAATGTGCCCTTCGATCTCGGGGGGCGTTATATCTATCTGCGCGATGACGAATCAGGCCAATTCTGGTCTCCTTCCTGGCAGCCCACGCGGCACGATCTCGAGAATTACACCTGCCGGCACGGCATGGGCTACACCATCATAGGTTCTCGCTATCGCGGCATTGAGGCCCACACCAACTACTTCGTGCCGTTGGACGAGAATCTCGAGATCTGGCAGCTCACCATCACCAACCAGCGTTCCAAGCGCGCTGCGCTCTCGGTCTTCTCCAGCATCGAGTTCTGCTTGTGGGATGCGCAGGATGATGCCACGAATTTCCAGCGCAATTTCAGCATCGGCCAAGTGGAGGTCGAGGACGGAGTCATCTACCACAAGACGGAATATCGCGAGCGCCGCAACCACTTCGCGTATTTCACTTGTTCGGGCAAAGTTGAGACCTTCGACACGCAGCGAGAAGTCTTTGTGGGACCCTATCGGGGCTGGGAGAGGCCGGTGGGTGTCGAGCGCGGTCGGTTAGCCAACTCCGTCGCTCACGGCTGGGCTCCCATCGGTGCGCAGCACGTGAAGCTCGAGCTCGAGCCTGGCGAAACGCAGCAGATCATCTTCGTGCTGGGTTACCACGAGAACCCACAGAACCAGAAGTTCGATCCGCCTGAATCCCAAACCCTCAACAAGAAATCCGTCAAGCCGGTCATCGCCAAGTATCTGGACTCGACCCACGTCAACAGAGCTTTCGAAAAACTGCGGCAGTACTGGGCTAGACTGCTCGGGATTTGCCAGGTGGAGACCCCCGACGTACACACCGACCGCATGGTCAACATCTGGAACGCGTACCAGTGCATGGCGACGTTCAACATGTCGCGCTCCGCCTCTTTTTATGAGTCCGGCATCGGACGCGGCCTGGGCTTCCGCGATTCCAATCAGGACTTGCTGGGCTTCGTGCACATGGTCCCAGCGCGCGCGCGCGAACGCATTCTGGATCTTGCCGCCACGCAGTTGCCCACGGGCGGCGCCTATCACCAGTATCAGCCGCTCACGAAGCGCGGCAACAACGATGTCGGCGGGAACTTCAACGACGACCCGCACTGGCTCATCCTGGGCGTGGCGGCTTATTTGAAAGAGACGGGTGACTGGAGCATTTTGGACGAACCCGTCCCTTACGATAACCATCCAGGTTCAGAGCAACCACTGTATGAGCACCTAGAGCGGAGCTTCAAGTACACCCTCGACCGGCTCGGGCCGCATGGACTGCTGTTGATCGGCCGTGCCGACTGGGATGATTGCCTGAATCTGAATTGCTTTTCCGATACACCCGGGCAGTCATTCCAGACGACCACCAACAAGGACGGCAAGGTGGCCGAGTCGGTGTTTATCGCGGGGCTTTTCGTGCTGGCGGGCCGAGAACTCGCGGACATTGCGCAACGTCGGGGTCTGGCCGAGGAAGCGAAAGATTATCTCGCCCAGGTGGCGAAGATGGAAGCAACCATCCGGCAACACGGTTGGGACGGCGAGTGGTTCCTGCGCGCCTACGACGACTTCGGCCGAAAGATTGGTTCGAAGGAATGCCGCGAGGGAAAGATCTTCATCGAAACCCAAGGCTTCTGCGTACTGGCGGGCGTGGGATTGGACGATGGCCTGGCTGGCCAGTCGATGGATTCGGTTAACAAATACTTGGCCACCCAACATGGCATCATTCTGCAGCAGCCCGCCTATTCGAAATACTATCTCGAACTGGGTGAGATTTCGTCTTATCCGCGCGGGTATAAGGAGAACGCCGGCATCTTTTGCCACAACAATCCCTGGGTGATGATTGCCGAGACGCGAGTGGGAAACGGCGATCGCGCGCACGACTATTATTCGCGCATCAATCCCTCGGCGCGAGAGCCGATCAGCGATCTGCATCGTTGCGAGCCGTACGTCTACGCCCAGATGATCGCCGGGCGGGATGCGCCCACCTACGGTGAGGCGAAGAACTCCTGGCTGACCGGGACCGCGGCTTGGAACTATTACGCCATCACGCAATGGATTCTGGGCATTCGCACCTCCTATGACGGACTCCAGATTTCACCCGTCATTCCGAAGAGTTGGCGCGGATTCAAGGCCACCCGCATCTTCCGCGGCGTGACCTACCACATCGTCGTCGAGCGGGCGGGCGAGGGCAACCAGGTTGCGCTGAGGGTTGACGGCGTGCCCATTAAGGGCGACATTGTGCCTCTCCCGGGCGACGCCCGGCGGGAAGTCCTGGTGCAGGCGACGCTGAGTTAGCCCGCATTTCTCACCACGTTTCGACGCTCTTAGGGGGCTGCCGGAAGGGCGGGGCTTCAGCCCCGCCGAAATCGCGGCTCCCGCCCTCTGTTGGTCCCGTGCCCCGCGCAGTCCGTCGACTGACGGACTACGCGGGGCACGGGACACAGGAATAATGAGGAAGGCCTTGTAACGGCGGGGCTGAAGCCCCGCCCTTCCAGACCCGTGGTGAGAAATGCGGGTTAGTTCATAGCCCACTGCTGATTGAGGACGGTCGATTGGAAAAAGACGGGAATTCGGAGCTCGAAACTGGAAATTCGTCTCAGCGACTCGGCGTCGAGTCTCGATTTTCGAGTTTCGGTTCTTCGGCAATAAGCAATCACCGATTGAAAATGGGCAATTGACGGAGGAAGATGTGTACACACCCAATGACCAACGGTATGAGACCATGCAGTATCGGCGCTGCGGCAGGAGCGGTCTGCTCTTGCCCGCTATTTCCCTCGGACTTTGGCACAACTTCGGTGGAGTCGATGTCTTCGAGAACAGCCGGGCGATGCTTCGCCGGGCATTTGACCTGGGCATTACCCATTTTGATCTTGCCAACAACTATGGGCCGCCACCCGGTTCTGCGGAAGAGAACTTCGGGCGCGTTCTGAGGGCTGATTTCGCCGGCTTTCGGGATGAGATGATCATCAGTACGAAGGCCGGCTGGGAGATGTGGCCGGGACCTTACGGCGACTGGGGATCGAGAAAGTACCTCCTTGCCAGCCTGGACCAGAGCCTCCAGCGCATGGGACTCGATTACGTCGACATCTTCTACTCCCACCGGCCCGATCCTCAGACTCCGATCGAAGAGACGATGGCTGCCCTCGACCAGGCAGTTCGACGCGGGAAGGCGCTGTATGTCGGCGTCTCCAGCTACAACGTCCAGCAGACGGCGGAGGCGGTGAGAATCCTGCGCGAGCTGGGCCCCCCCTGCCTCATTCACCAACCAAGGTACTCCATGTTCCAGAGAACCATCGAAGGCGGCTTGCTTGACCTGCTCGGAACTGAAGGCGTGGGATGCATTGCCTTCTGTCCGCTCGCGCAGGGGCTGTTGACGAATCGCTATCTGAATGGGATTCCCAGCGACTCGCGGGCTTCCAAGCCACATGGATTTCTGAAGAGGAAGGACATCGAGGAACGCCGGCTCGACCAGGTGCGCGCCTTAGAGCAACTGGCCCGCCAGCGCGGGCAGACGGTCGCGCAGATGGCGCTGGCCTGGGTCCTGAGGGACGACCGCATGACCAGCGCGCTGATCGGAGCCAGCCGGACCGAGCAGATCGAGCAGAACGTCTCCGCACTCGCGAACTTGAAGTTCTCAGCCGAGGAACTGCGGAGGATTGACGAGATACTTGCCCAGCAGACTGCATGAAGAGCCAGCGTCCTCGTTCAACCGCAGTTCCGGCTGATGGGGGCTGCTCGCTCGTCACCCATTCTTCTGGGCGCCGCAGGAACCCGTTCCGAGCCGTTCTGGCTGAGTCAGGGAGTTTCCAAGCCCCTGGGCGAGCAACGCCGTTGAAAACCTATTCCACCTCAACCACCCCGCTAACCATGGCCTGGTGGCGAGCCGCAGAGGTTCGCCGCAGTTCTTCCGAGCGCGCCAACGCTTTGTTCGCGAGCTCGACCTTCCCGAGTTTGCGGTAAGCCACGTATAACTGGTAATGCATGTCTCCGTAAAAATCGAAGGGCGCAGCCCTTTCCAGCTCGGGGACTGCCCTGGCATCCTGTCCCAGGCGCACGTACGCGGTCCCCAGCAAGTTACTTGCTTCAGCCATGTCCGGCTGATAGCGCAGGGCCTTCTGTAAATACGGGACGGCCTTTTCGGTTTCATGCTTTCCCACGTACAAGCGCCCCAGCAGGCACAGGGTCCGCGCGCGGGAGGAATCGAGCCCCAGGCTTTTTTCTAGTTCCGCCTGTGCCTCGTCGTAGGATTTTTTCTTAAGATAGATTTCTCCCAGCGCCTCATGAAGCTCCGCCTCGTCGGGCTTCAAGAGCATGGCGAGTTGATACTCCTTGATGGCGTCGTTTGACGCCTCACGGGCGCTATAGGCCTCTGCGCGTAGCTGGTGCGCACGCCAGGACTCGGGGAACTTCTCCTCCAATCGGTCATAACACTCGCCGCCCAGCGCCTGGTAGGTTCGTGCGAGCCAGTAGCTGGCCTCCACGTTCCCCTTGTCAATCGCCAGCAGTCCAGCCAACGTGTCAGCCGCGTGAGCGTACTGCTGCAACGTGAACTGGGTCTTTCCCAGCAACAATAGTTCCGGGCGAGACACGGGCTTGCGGGATTCCAGCCAATGCGCGCAGCCGGCATATCGGCGGGCGCGACAAGGGTTCTGACCTGCGCCCACACCGGCGACGCCGTCCCCTGCCTTTTGCCACGCCAGGAAGTCCTTTTGGAAGGTTCTCCATCGATCGTCTGCCTGAGCGGTTTCTCCCGCAATCTGGTAGAGTCCTGCCAGTAGAAAATGCTTGGCGGCTCCGTCTGGG
>Ga0187860_1003894_pt1 | contig 11528 bp, 13 predicted proteins | sample June2016WEW_10_4_FD_132981 | JGI IMG/M metagenome (GOLD analysis project Ga0187860, IMG submission 132981) | Peatland microbial communities from SPRUCE experiment site at the Marcell Experimental Forest, Minnesota, USA - June2016WEW_10_40 | ecosystem: Environmental > Terrestrial > Soil >... | reverse complement strand
TGTGGACAGTTCGAGCATGGGGGCTTAGGGCAGAAACCCTCGGTCTTTGGATAGACGAGAAATGGGTAGCGCACGAAGTCACGTAGAAACAGAGATTAGTCAAAGTAATGTCAACGTATGAACCAAATAGGATGACGAGTTGGGGTGAGGGCCCAAAATTCGCAATCATATCGTTAGTAATGGGTCTTTTACTGATTTTTGCTAATTATTATTTTTTCCCAAAATTAGTTTTGACTTTTAATGAATTTAGGTTTTGGTTCGGAATCGGCGTTGTTGCGTTTGGTCTCTACTTGATGTTTTTAGCAACCTTTCAAGTACATCAAGCTTTCAACCATGGAAGGCTCATCACAGGTGGAATATACGCTCACACCAAAAATCCAGTTTATGCTGCTTGGATCTTATTCATTGTGCCAGGTTTGTTCTTGGCTACAGGAGTTTTATTCTTGATGATAATGCCCTTCATAATGTATGTATTGATTAAGAGGCTAATAATTGAGGAAGAGCGGTACTTAGAACAAAAGTTTGGAAAAGTTTATTTAGATTATAAAAATGCCGTTAATTCAATAGTTCCTAAAATGTCTTGGAAAAGAAATCCATGATAATACGGTTCGAATCTCCCAAGGTTCCTCTCCTTAAATCAATCGACTAATGACAATAGCTATGACAGCGATTGTTAGCGTGAGGTAGAGTCCGCGGATTCTTTTTCTTCCTTCTTGCGGAGTCCGGCTTGTTAACAGCCCAAAAGTGAAGTAAACAACTCCTAGATCCGATGCTGTCACCAAAGCAAAATAAAGGTTGCCTAGCCAACCTGCTAGAAAAGGTAGAAAGCTCAAAGTTACGAAGGCAGCGAACAGTAAACCCGAAACCCGCAAAGCGAAATTCCTTCCTTTAAGAATGGCTAGACTTCGGGCATGACGTTGCTTGTCGCCTTCAATGTCCATGGCTCCGCCGGCAATCTCCTCGCCCAAATCGAACAAGAACGCTAAACTACCAAAAGTCCAAACAATACCTCTAAACAAACCTCCCACTACCAGCCCTCCGAAAACAAAAGTGCTGGCCACTGAAAAAGCAACCACCATATTCCCAAGCAGCCCCGTTTCCTTAATCCGCCAATTGTAAAGGAAACCGATTGTCCATAAGACCAAAGCTACAATGAGCAGGGTTAAATTCAAGAGTGCAGCCGCCAAAAACCCAGCAAAAGAAAACAAGCATTCAACCAGGATTAGCTCAAAAACAGTGATTCGCCCCGATGGCAACGGCCTGTCAGGATGGTTGATTTTGTCTACAGATAAGTCGAAGTAATCATTAGTAATCATGGCTGTTCCTGAAATAAAGAAGCCCGTTAGAAAACCCAGAAGTAGCTGAGCAAATGTTGGCAGGTGACCAGACGAAATGATTTCGCCAGCTATCACACAAATGCCCGCTGCTAATGGGAGCTCTGGTTTGAGCAAGTCAGAAAACGCCTGCACTTTTCCCTTCGCATTCACCTAATTCAACCTCAATTTACCTTACCCGCATTAGTTTTCTTTATTTCTCTGCTGAGTAGCCAACCGCCCGCATATCCTTCGATAAGAGGAACACAAGGGAAATTACAGATATCCCTACAGCAGCGACTATAAAGTCGGTCTTAACACTCATGCTTTGGATTATAAAGGCACCCAAAACTTGCCCGACTGGCATAACCGCAAAACTCCCCAGTTGGTCAACACCGAAGTACCTGCCCTGCATCTCTGAGGGCACAATGAGCTGAACTGCAGAGAGCCAAGTTACGTTCGCATATCCAGAAATGACCCCGACGGCGAGAAATAGCACAAACGCAACGATGAAACTTCGAGTAAACGCTGACAAAAGCATTGCCGCTCCTGCCAAGAGCCCGGTGGCTCCCCAGACAATTCCCGCGTAAGCAACTGCCTTGGTTCTTCCCACAAGAAGCGCGCCAGGCGCCATCCCTACAGCAAAAGCAGCAAGCAAGGAGCCATAAGCAGTCACGCCTCCGTTCAGCACATTGGTGGCGTAGATTACAACAAATGGAATCATCATGGCGAAGAATAGGTTGATAAATCCGGCTGAAACAGTCAGGTACAGAAGTCCCTTGTTAGAGGTTATGTATTTGACTCCGTCGGTGGCGTCAGAAACAAAACCTTTGCGAACTTCATTAACCGCTGTCAGACTAGGTTTCACAAGAGCACCAAGAGTCATAGACATAGTAAGCACCGCAGAGATGGCGAATGTTGTCGCATTAATCCCCAAAGCGGCAACAGCGCCTATTGTCGCCACTATAGCACCGCCAGCCGCGCTCGCTACAGATTGGAAGACCGAAGTTGCAACCTGAACTAGACCATTAGCATCAGCAACTTCATCAGAGTTAAGAATCGATGGAATCAATGCTCTCTGAGCTGGGTTAAAAATTGTTGAGAAAGTGCCCAGAATAAAGGAGACTCCCAGTACAAGGGGCAAGCTGAATCCTGCAAAATACAGATATGCCGCGAGTACTGCAAGCCCAAGGGCTCTTAGCAAATCAGAGAGTATCATCAGCCATTGACGGTTCTGCCTATCAACCAGGGTACCGCCGATCACGCTCAGCAGAACAGATGCGACTGTACTTGACAGGGCGACGTAGGCGACATCAAGCGCTGAACCAGTCGTAAGGTACACCAGCCATGTGAGGGCCACCTGCCCAAGGGAAAAGCCTCCGGTGGAAGCGGCGCCAGCATAGAAGAGCAGTGTAAAGTTGCGGTTTCGGAGCACTCGAAGAAGGCCCTTGTTCCCTTTGGATTTTGGTTCTGTCAAGGTTTAGTCATCTCCTTTTGATTTGTCCTACAGCTAAGCTTTAGGGTTGAAACCGAAAACTTTTCAGCCATTCAAGCGCCTGTTTGTATTTATCGGTGAACGAATGTAAATCTTTTATGAGAAAAACTCCTACTTTGTGGACCGTTTTATCCTGTATTTTTGTATTGGCGGCTATCCGCAGGGGTTCGCGGGTTCAAATCCCCCTGCACCATTATATAGGAAACTATAGGGAGTGTAGACGGGAGATGTTTTTGAGGTTAAGTCAGCTAAATCTTGTGCTTTCTGAATATCGTTTGGGTCTGAGAAGCGTAGTCCGCAAATACGCGCGCGCAGGACCATCTTTGAATTTCAAAACCCTGTGGTGTATAGCGTTTCGCGTCTCGCCAGATCTTACTGCTGCCGCATTGGGGACAAGAAGGCTTTATGGTCGTAGCCTCGTATAGTTGAGGCTCATTAGGGGCGTCTCAACGCCGGACTGGAGGTGGCCAGCTCCGACGCTGATGCCGCCAAGTATACCCGAAGAGGCAAACGCTTTTCCCTGCGCTTCAACCTCAACCATTACTTAGAGAACCTCCTGCAATCGCTGTAATCCCTAAAAACCGTTCGCAGAGTGACAGGGTACCCCTTTTTCTGACAAAATCTGACATTTTTCCTAAAAATCGTAACAAGCAACTGGGCGTATCCCCAGATTCGACTGCTGTGTCTAACTGAGGCTGATTTGAGGCACTTCCCGTAACGGTTCCTTTTTTCTGTAACGATTCTTTTTTAGTTTGTATCCCCAAAAACCCCCCGCGCAGACTGATTGAGGCGTTTCCGAGGAGTTTTCTGTAACGATTTGTGACGTTTTGGCTTCTTGATCAGTTTTTTTGCGCGCAGAGAAACGGATATGTTCCAATAGTCGTTGGTAAAGGCGTGTAATATTTTCCGTTTTACTTTTCTAAATTATCAATAATCAACGTTTGGGTTTGAACCATGAACAGAACGTTAAGTTTAGGGAATGCAAACATGATTATTTTAAGGGCATGCTTGAGACCAAGAATGAAGGTAGGTTCAAAACAGGAATTTGAAACCTTGATGAATGAAGAGGCCTTGTTGTTTACGAAGTACTGGGAGGCGAAAAGAAAGACTGGTTTCCCAGAATCGGAATTATAGACTAAGCATAAGTCAGGCAACGTTTTATTTAACTTTCTTTCTAGGCAGCAGGCAGCTTATGCCCTGTAAGAAATAAATCTAATATAGAACTTCCAGAGCTATGAAGTTAGAAAGGAACTCAGGCATATAGAAAATTGCAATCTCTATTTGCAAAGCATGAACCTTTGGATATTGAGCAGTTAAGTATCCACCAAGCTCAGGATGTCAGAGTGATAGACTCATTACAAGACAAAATGTCTAAACAAAGAAAGTTTGATGAATCTTTAAGCGAAGCGATTGATGAAGTATTAGCATCACTGGGAGCACCAATTAAAAAAACGGTATATTTCAAGCTGGAAAATGACCTTAACATCCGAAAAAACGAAATCCCTCAGCACATCGACGAATTCACCGATTTTTTATATAAGACCTTTGGTTTAGGCGCACCTCGTGTTGAAATTAAATGTATGGAAAATCTTAATTCAAAAATAAAGGTCAACATTAAAGTGACTAAAGACGATTGGTCTGTGTCTAAGTGGACACCAGAGGGTATGACCTTTCAAAAATATGTCTCTAGTGCGCGTAACAATTATTGTAACCCTTAGAGATGTGCATAATTCGTTTTTAATAGTTAGTTAGCGTTTTATTTAATTTTCCAGAAAGAAAAACAGAAAATAAGTAAGATTTTTAATTTTTTTGTGTGTTGTGTTGCTACGTTATGTTGTATCGTTGTGTGGTGTTGTAGTGAGGGCGTGGGTGCTTAAGGGTTAGTAGTATAGTAAAAGAGGGGGAGATTGGGTTAGCAGTTTGATTATAGCAGGAAGTAGAGGAGTAAGAGAGAGAAAGATTAAAATCTAATCCATCCAGCCAAAAGGACGAAAATCTATGTTGGTCAAAGCTATGAATTGTTAATCATTCCTAAAATATTGAAATTTCTCAGCGCGTCTCGAAATGTTTGTGAAGCTCAAAAAAGATGTATTGTTTTCTGATATATTCCGGGTTTGAAACATAGCTTATATTGTATTCTCTGGATCATAAGTTAATAGGAGAAGGGCGAGGAGAAAGGAGAAAGATTCCCCACATCCAGGGATTAGGAAACTTCATCCTCAACCCCTGCATACCTTCTGCATAAATCTCAATCTTCCATGAATGTTTGTGTGAAATGAAAAACGAGAATAATTTGTCTAAATTATTTTGTTTGCATCAACTTTGTAACCGCGAACTGTTAGTTCTTCACCAGCTTAAACTTTCACTGCTCATTAAAACCAAATTCAATAGCCAAAAGGATGATAATCCATTCGGTTAAAGCTAGAAGTGATTTGAAGTACGGACTTAGCAAAATCTTAAAAGCAAGTTAGCAACAGAGAAGCAATTAATACTAAAGTGACCAAACAAGATGAACAAAAGCGAAGCCTTAGCGGTACTTCACGAAATCTTTGAAACATGCAACGAATCTTTGATTATTAACTGCGTTTCTCTTGACCCCAAGCCTAAGGTTTCAAAAGACCCAGATTGCGCGTACTTAATCAGAATGAAATGCGACTTGGATAGCAACTCACGAAGCTATGTTCAGCCTATTTTGGATAAGCATAAGTTAGCCATGAAAGAAGAGAACGGTCACGTGATTATTTATGCTATATCCGCAGATTAGAAGTAATCTCTTTCCTTGACTATTGGAGTGTACTGCCAGTCACCTCTTAAGCTTGGGCTAGCTCATTTGATACGAGACCCGACTAAAACATAAACATTAATAATTTTGGGACAAACCAGCGTGCTAGTGGCAATCATTCTTGGTTTAACTACTCTCCAAGTTAGTCCTGAATCGCATCTAAGTAGCTTTTAATAGATAGAATAATGCCATATCATACCAATAGAGTGGAAGACTTGCTGTTTAAACATAAGAGCGTCGTGAAAGTTGATATGGCGGATTTGGACGGCGAGAAAGAGAATCTCGCGAATTTCTTGCGCAGCCAATTCAAATTAAATTCATCAATAACTCCTGAAGGATTGGAACTAAATATGGAAGATGTTTCGACTTACGCGTTGGCAAGAGGGGTAAACAAGTTTGTTTATCGGAAGGATCTAAACAGTACGCATTGGGTTACTGTGGAAAATAACGTGGTCAAAATCAACAAGTTCAAGAACCAAAAGAAAGCTAAGAAAAACAAGCACCCAACTACCCCATCAATAATCAAACACGGGTGGTAACAAAAAAGACAGCCAAATGTTTCCTAAATTTTAGAAAGGATTGTTAAGTTCCAGATAGGCTTAACTTGTTGATGTTGAATCAAAAAAATTCAAAAAGCAATTGTCCCAAACCCTATTGAATGAGCACAGTGTAATGAGCAAGTAAACAAGAGTTAAAGGGTTTAAAGCGAAAAATCTTTTCTTCCCTTAGCCCTTTTTGAGCTACGGTTTTTTCGACTTTGCCGCAGAAATCATCGATGGCGAGCCTGTTCGGTTGAATTTGCTTAAGACGATTTGGTAAATAACGATGGCTGCGTAGAAGCCATATGAAAGTATAAGTATGGGCCGGTGAACGGCGTATTTAAGGTCGCTGACCATTAACTCGATGTGTTTTCTGGTTGTCCACACTTCATCTGGACGAAAATGAAGACAGTAGGGTTCATAGACACCTAAAACCTTGTAACCTTTTTTTTCAATCCAATCTTTGATAAATCCGTCCTCATAAGTATGCAGCTGAAAGGGTATTTTTATGTCTTCAACTGTTTTCCGTCGAATTAAGGTGTCGTGGGTGCCACCTCTTTTTTCAAATATTTTTATTGTAACCCGCTCAAACAGCCTGAGTAATATTTTGCTTTTTTTTAGCACAGACCAGATTTCGATTCCCCAGATAGCGCCCACGTCGTCTTTTACTAGTTTTTCCGCCTCGGCAAACCAGTTATTTGACAGAAGAACATCGCTGTCGACAAACATGAACCAGTCACTTTTTACCAGTTGAATTGCGGCTTGCCTAGCGCTCCCCCTTGTTCCTTTCATTTGAACGAAGCTAACGTTTCCGTATTTTTCTTGGAACTCCTTCACTATATCTGCGGTAGCATCAGTTGAGTAGCCATCGACCACAATGAGGTTTTTAACTGGTATGTTCTGGTAAACAGAATTAAGACATTCCCGCAACATTCGTCCGCTATTCATTGTTAGAATGGCAACGTCTATGGGCTCCAGCATAATCACCTATTTTTTAGCTGATGGCTTTTTGTCTTTTGTTGAATGAAGTAGTTTGGTTGGATTGTTGTTGCCATCTTTTTCAGCTGAATCAGAAGTTGATGAATTGGTCAAATGCGGTCTCCTCTTAGCCAAAAAGCATTTTTAATAACCCATCAAGCCGCAACATCGGGAGCATATTGGAAAAACTCCATTGTCGCAACTTCTCAGGGCACGTCTGAACTTGCGGTGTTTTTCACTATTGTATATTTCGAGGATACTTGACTCCTTAATGTTTCCTGTAACGAAGTCTGGAAAGTCTCTACATGTAACAGTATCTCCGTTTGGCATTACATCTAACTGGAACCATGGTGAAACACATTTTTTGTATCCGAAGAAATTTTCAGGTTCCGTGTAGTAGGTTCGGATCTGTTCTGGTTTGAGGTCAGGCACAAACAGAATGGGTATTTTGGTTTTTTTAGATTTTATTTGTTTAACCTGCTCAGCAATTTTGTCTATGTTCAACTTTGTTGTGTCGCGAACGTAGCCTTTCCATGCGAAAGGTGTCACGCCTAATTTTTCTTCTGCTATTCTTGTGTGTTTTTGCCCTATCCATTCTTTTGTGAACCAAGAGTAGTAGATTGTCATTCCGTCAGGGCTTAGTTTTTCTGCCTCTTTCACGGTGTCAAGCAATGTGGATTCGTTGTTCTTGGAGATTGTTGTGATAATAAAGATACCAGGTTTTGTCTTTTTCTTCTCTTTCTTCAATTTTTGAATCGCCAATATTCCTTTTCTTGCAGTATCTAATGCACCTGGAACGCCCCGGCATTTGTCATGAACTTCTCGAGGACCATCGAAGGAAACGCAAATCATATCCCACCCGTTGTCAACTATGGTTTCAGCATTTTTTTCTAATCCAACTCCATTTGTTACTACCTGAACGGTTAATCCTTTTTGCTTCATGTAATTAACAAGAGGAATCAGGGGTTCGTAAAGAAAAGGTTCTCCGCCCGTTATGTAAACGTGAACTTTTTTTGGCGCAACTTCGTCTATTACTTTTTTGTAAATTTCAACTGGGACTTCTCCGGTAACTTTTGGCGTATCTTCTCTTGCGTTATATCCGCTTTGTCCCCATTGTGCACAGATGGCACACCTATGGTTACAGCGATGCGTAATTCTTAGACTCAGCAACCAAAGAGAGGAACTACTCCCATCTTCATTTCGGTAATCTATCTTGGATCTAACAAATTCTCTGTATGAACCTCTAATGAAGCTCATCATCAGTGCGGGGTTTCTGCATACGGGAGTAAAGAACTGGGTTGGAATCCGTCTCATGAATACTACTCGTTTGCTCTACATTTTAGGATGGTGTCCAATTTAAATTTGACCCAACAGCACTCAGTTTGGCACTGTTAACACCCCAAATTATGATGCAATTATAAGTTTTTAAACCGATAGCTTACCAAGCTTCATAAAAGTAGTAACTATGAAGAGAAAAAAGCTTTGCAAAAGCTATCTTTTCTTCTTCCAACCGTATATTAGAAAAAGTTTGTCGTTAACCTTCTTCAAGGTTTCAATCTAGCAACATCGATTTTTCAGCCAATATAACTTGCATCGGAAATAGGCATTATTCAATATTGGTCATGTTAATCCGAGCTGCTTCATCATTCCTACTACATCATAGAAGAGACGCTCTTCTTGGATTTCTTTGCTTTTCCATGTAGCAACAGTGCAGAACTCGAGTTTAGCCGTTTTGTGTGTGGGCTGAATGATTTTTCCATCTGGCATTTTCATTGGTCCAATCATAGTTGCTGTCCAGTCAGCAACTGAACAAGTATAATTGCCATCGCTGAAAAGAATCTTGTACGGATTATTAACAAGTTTATTATCGAACATTTTGAAAAATTCAACAGATTCTTTGTAATGCGCCTCTCTTCCCCGTGTTGGTTCTGGCTGACCAGGCCAGTATACTGCCACGTTTTCTGCATGGCGTTTTTTGAATGTCTCCCAATCCTGATTGTTCCAAGCATCATCTAAAGTCATCATTAACTTCATATTCTCTTTTACACTCACCAAAATCACCTCCTACTCCTGTTTTACCTGAACTCATTCAATCTGTTAAGATTTACGCTTGAAAAGGCCTTCAACAAATTAGTAAACGCTGATTTTTCTGCAGGTTTAACAAGGGATTCTAAGACAAATCTAACTTTTCGTTACCTCTTTCTACTTTTCCACAATTTTAATACCATTCAACGACAAATAGAATCATGTGGTTTTTATGCCAAAAACCGAGAATGCGTGATGAGCTAAAAAAAAATCGTGAAATACTGAAATCTTGGTGATCTTTCCAATAATGAAAAATGTAAAGGGGCGGGGAAATCAAATGAACTCCAGAAAACCCTTTTTCATGTACTTGTTACTAATTCTTATTGTGGTGATTTAGTTTGGCTTTGGACTGTTTTTTACCTGGGAAGACTATTTTGATAGATGCGTCAGGATGGGGCGATCTCTTATTGGGTGTGGTAGTTGGCGCGCTTAAGCCGCCGGACCCTATGGTTATGGAACGCAGAATCCCAACCTCTTCTTTTCAGCCGCCAAACTTTAAGAACAAGAAATACTTGGATGATGCAGTGAAGATTGCCAACGAAATTGTTGCGGTTATGCAGCCTGACGCTGAAACTTGCTTCAAGGTTTGTTCAGAATACGTTTTATCAAGTGTGGATGTGTACTTGCTGGGTTTAGGGTTCAAGGTTCAAAGGGTCGAATCTACGGGTGAGCTTAAGCAGCTGGTTGAAAGAGGATACGCAAGATGGTGCATCGAAAAAGGGGTGCCCGAAGAAATACTTCAAAACAAGAGGCGCTTCTGGATGTTTCTTGAGTGGGTTGCAGAAATGCCTCATCTAAGAGAGGGCTTGGTGAAAACTGGCTGGGCAAGCTGGGAGCACAAGTGGCGAGAAGAAATATTCAAAAAAACCTCGAAACCAACGTGACTAAACAATTAAAGTGTTTTCTGGAAGTTAAATTGTCTTGACAGCGTTTCACGCAAAATCGCAAGAGTCTCTCACTCTGAAGGGAAAACGTTACTTGTCATACCAGTAAATCGAAAATTTTGATGCACATGCTGGATTTTTGCATTCAAGAACTTGGTCAACAACGTTAGTTACGCCTTCGTCTTTTCCAGGTTTGCGTGTGGACCAAAACGGGTGACCACTATCCGGTCTAGTGACCTGAATCTGGTTTTCGCATATAGGGCAACAAACAATTACTTTCCCCATACACATAGTATATGCCTCCACATATAGTGTGACAGATTTTCAAACATAACCTTTCCCATCATCAAATGGACTCAGGTGAACAGCTTCGGAGAAGCCAAAGAGCATTTTTGTTAAAGAACAATTGAACATACAAAAGAATTAAACCAAAGTAACTGAACGCTTGATGGACTATAGGACAAACAGACACATTGCGACACATCCCGACACATTTCTAGCCGCAACCTACAAACAAATTAAGCCCTATTTCAAAAAAGCAACTGAAAACAAACTGAGCAAAAAATGTAAAATCAGTGTTGTTGTTCTACTAAAGACAAACACCCACAAAAAACGAGTGTAAATTTACAAAATAAGACATTTATGCTTGAGTTTATTGAGAAAAACAGGTTGGGTCTGAGCCTTAAACATGTTCGCGGTCCATTGAGGCGATGTCTTAGTCGCTTCATGGTCTTTCACCGTTTTGACCACGCCGCTCATCTCCCCACTGCAACACTGCATGTCCAGCCCATTGAAGCAAAGTCTTTATCGCACATCAATTTTCCGCTGTTTTAATTGACGCGCTCCCTGCCTCAACACATTGCGTCTAAAGCGTGCTCCCCGACCTGCAAATACTACTACACATTGGTTTGATTTAACTTGTCTTGAACAAAAGCGTGGCAATAGACCCATCTGTTAAGCTGATAAAACCATTATTTCTATCTAAATCCATCTCCGTCAGCTGAAACTCTCTTCAAGAGCCAGAGTAAGCCGGTTTCATTTTTGACATGAACTAAGCAATTTGACATGAACAGCGCAATTTTTTTAGAAACTTGAGGGTGCACATGATGCTCACAAAGTGAGCGACGTCTGCATTTGGCGCTGGGAATTCTATCTCTTTTTTGAAAGCTCCCGACCGTGGGAAATATTAGTTTCAGTGACTGATGTTATGCGAAACAGTGGACTTTGGTTGATAAACTATTTATGGTACGCCAGACACACCAGATAAAACTTTAGTGAAAACTGATGGTTGACTACAAGTGGGTTGCGCTTTCTAATACTACGCTTGGCACTTTGATGGCTTCAATTGACAGCACCATTGTACTGATTGCGTTGCCCGCCATCTTTCGCGGAATCAACATTAATCCTTTTTCGTCCTTTCAATACATGCTGTGGATACTGTTCGGATACAGC
>Ga0187860_1003888_pt1 | contig 11548 bp, 12 predicted proteins | sample June2016WEW_10_4_FD_132981 | JGI IMG/M metagenome (GOLD analysis project Ga0187860, IMG submission 132981) | Peatland microbial communities from SPRUCE experiment site at the Marcell Experimental Forest, Minnesota, USA - June2016WEW_10_40 | ecosystem: Environmental > Terrestrial > Soil >... | reverse complement strand
GCGACCACTGCGACTCCGAGCGCGGACCAGCGCGCCGCCTTGAAGCGGCTCGAGCTCATCCGGCCGCTCCCACCGGTTCAGCCACCGGCTTCGGCATCGGCTCCGAGCCGGCTTCTGGCGGCCGGGCGCCGCCGTCATCGTCGTGGTCGTGCGCGCCGTCGGGCACCGTTTCTCGACTCGCGACCCGGCGTCGCCGCCGCGACGGGCCCGGCACGGCAGCCAGCAAGGCACCGAACGCCGTGATGACCCCGCCGACCCACAACCACATGACCATCGGCTGGTAGACGACGCTGATCGACGCTGGTCCCTTCCCCGTGGCGGAGACCCCACTGATCGTCAGGTACACGTCGGAGCGCACCGATGAGTCCACCGCCGGCGTGGCGATCACCTCGTAGCCGGGGTAGCTGCTGATTGCCGGATGGAACGCAGCCCTATCCACGTAGACAGTGCCGACGACGCCGCTGCGGTTCGGCTCGGTGAAGTCCGAGGCGCCGCCGTAGGTGATGCGGTGGCCCTCGTAGGACACCGTCTGGCCGACTTTCAGCTCGAACGTCGCACGGTGGCCGTACGACGTCGCCGCCGCCAAGCCCACGGCCACGATCACGACACCGAGGTGCACGATCATCCCGCCGTTGGACCGCCCGACGAAGGCTCGCAACCGTGAGAGCCCCGAGCGCCGCGCCGCCAGGGACGCCAGCGCGAGCTGGCGAACGGCGGAGGCACCCGCGACCGACGCCAGACCGAAGGCACTGAGTGGTGTGAACCCGCGCACGCCGGCGATGACACACACGGCCACGACGAGCACGCCAGTCCACGCCGGCAACGCCAGTCGGGACCGCAGCAGGCCCGATCCAGCCTTCCGCCACGGCAGGACCGGGCCGATAGCCATGAAGAACAACAGAGCGAAGCCCAGCGGCACCGTCATCGAGTTGAAGTACGGCGTGCCGACCGTGATCTCCTGGTTGTCCAGCGCTTGCACGAACAACGGGAACACGGTTCCGATCAGCACGACGACGGCGAAAGCGGCGAACAGCAGGTTGTTCACCAAGAACGCGCCCTCCCGTGACACGGGAGAGTCGATCGAGCCTGGCGATCGCAACCGTTCGCCCCGCCAGAAGATCAGTCCCACACCACAGGCGACGACAGCACCGAAGAGTCCCAAGAGAGACGGTCCGATGGCGGACGAGTCCGAGAACGCGTGCACCGAGACGAGCACGCCTGAGCGGGTGAGGAACGTCCCGAGAATTGTCAGCGAAAACGCCGCGATGAGCAGCGACAGGTTCCAGACGCGCAGCAGCCCTCGCCGCTCCTGCACCATCACCGAATGGAGGTAGGCGGTGGCGCACAGCCACGGCAGCAGCGCGGCATTCTCGACCGGATCCCAGGCCCAGAAACCTCCCCACCCCAACACCTGGTACGACCACCATGCGCCCATGACGACGCCGACCGTGAGGAAGGCCCAGGCGAAGAGGGTGTAGCGGCGGGTTTCTATGAGCCAGCCCTCGCCGAGGCGACCGGTCACGAGAGCGGCGACGGCAAAGGCGAACGGCACCGTGAACCCGACGAAACCGAGGTACAGGAACACCGGGTGGAAGGCGATGAGCACGTTGTCCTGCAACAGCGCGTTCGGCCCGAGGCCGTCGGCCGGCACATGACCCGAGATCGTGACGAACGGGTTGGCAGGGCCGGCCATCAGGCCGAAGAAGAATGCCGTCACGACGAGCGCCACGAGGAGCGCCCAGGCGACGAGGGGGTCGGTGGCCCGGTTGCGGAACCTCCGCGCCATGACCGCGACGTACCCCGAGAGCACGAGCGCCCAGAGGAGGATCGAACCCTGGAGGGCCGCCCACATGCCTGTGATGGAGTAGAGCAACGGGGTGGCCCGGGCGTTGTTGTCGGCCACGTACGCGAGCGAGAAGTCGTGGGTGATGAGGGCGTGCTCCATCGCCGCGGTGGCGATCAGTGCCCCGGCGAGCACGCCCCACGCGGCCCGCGGCGCGGCTCGCAGCCAAGCCGGCCGGTGACCTGCCAGGCCCGCTATGAGCACACCTACTCCGCAGACCGCCGACACCAGACCCAGAGCGACGCCGATCTGGCCCGCGATCGCGTTCACGGGCCCGAGCCGGCTGCCGGCTTCACGCGGCCCGGATGGGCGGCGATGTAGGCCTGGGAGTGCTTGACCATGATCTGGTCGGAGGCGAACAGGTTGCTCGAGCCCAGGAAGTGGCCGACCACGACGACCGGCAGGCCCGGCCGGAACATCTGCGGCGGGTAGCCGGTGTTCTCGACCGAGACCTTCACTCCCGACGACTCGACGACGAAGCGGTAGACGTCGCCGCTCAGGTGGTGGACGGTTCCGTTCACGACGGTGCCTTCGAGTTGGAACTCGGAGTTGCCGAGTTGGGCCCGCTGAGCGACGGCTTCGTTGGCCGTCTTGAAGAAGACGATGGCGGACGTGAGGCCTTTGTAGACGAGAAACCCGATCGCCCCTACGATCACGATCCCCACCGCCCACATACGGCGGCGCTGTGCCCGGGACACGGCAACTCGCCGGCGGGGCGCGGCGGGTACCGGCTCGTCCGTCGCCGGTGGCGCCGTCCCCGTGATCACGCTTGGTCTCCGGTGCCGCCGGAGCGAGCGGTTGACGTTGCGCCGGTGGCGGCACCGCGTGACTGGGGCAGGCGGCTCCGGGCCGCTCGCTCGCGGACGACAAGGCTCACGGCGTACGCCGACAGCGACCCCAGGGCGATCACGTAGCCAGCTTCGACATAGCCGCTCATCGGGTGCCCTCGGCCCAGCGCTCGGCGAGCGCTGCGTCCAGTCCCTCGTCATCCTCGCGATCGCGCAGCACGGCGAGACGGTACCGGTGCACCATGAGCCAGACGTACACCAGCGTGAACGAGACGAACCCGAGCGCCAGCGTCCACGCCATCGATCCGTGCACGTAGAGATGCCCGTTGGCCACATCCACAGTTGGCGCCTGGTGGAGGCTCCGCCACCACGACACGGAGACGAAGACGATCGGCACGTCCAAGAAGGCGATGAGGCCGGCGATCGCCGAGCGCCGGGCCACCGTCTCCCTGTCACCGGGGACCTTCCGGAGGGCCAGATACCCGAGGTAGAGCACGAACAGCAAGGCGGTTGTGGTGAGCAACGGGTCCCAGGTCCACCACACGCCCCAGGTGGGCCGCCCCCAGACAGAACCGGTCACCAGCGTGAGACCGGTGAACACGACACCGACCTCGGCCGATGCGCCGGCCAAGCGATCGAAGCGGGCGTGCCGGGTGCGAGGCCAGAGGTACAGCAGGCTCGAGAACGTCGCCACGCCGTATGCGATGAACATCACCCAGGCGAGCGGTGGATGGATGTACAGCAAGCGGACGAGGTTGCCGAAGTCGACGGCGTTCGGAGTCACCCACAGTCCGAGCCAGACCGTGACGGCCACGCCTACGAGCGCTGCGGTGCCGACAGCTCTCACGACTCTGTCAGACCGGGCTGCCCGCGGTGCCGATCCTCTCGCCATCGCCTTCGGCGAAACGGCGCTCGGTGCGGCACCGCCGTCCGCGGGGCCTGCCTCCGTCGTGGTTGCGTCGTCGACGTCTTCGCGCACGCTGGCGCGGCTGGCGTGAGTGGCGGCGCGGGGCGGGGGCGACGCGGCGGGGGCCGTTTCGCCGAAGGCGACGGCACCCGACGTGACGTCGTCGTCCCGCTCAGTCAGCACTGGGTCGCCGGTGGCGTCCAAGCGGCTCATGAGTCCTCCAGGAGGGGGCCGAACGCTGCGATACCTACGGCGACGTAGAGGACGGCGAAGATCGCCAGCAGGGAGAGCCAGATGCCGGCGTGGGCGGGCGTGCCGGCGAGGGCAGCGTTCCAGGCTTTCGTGGCGCCGAGCAGCACCGGAGCAGCGACGGGGAGGAACAGGAGGGGCAGCAGGGTCTCTTTCACTCGCACGCCTGACGAGACTGCGCCGTAGACGACGCCGACGGCGGCGAGGCCAATGGAGGCGGTCAGGCAGGCGGCCAGCAGCACGAGGCCCCCACTGAGCTGGGCGCCGTACAGAAGGGCGACGCCGATCGTGAGGAGGCCCTCGAGCACGAGGAGCTGTACGACGATCGCCGCCCCCTTGCCGAGGAAGATGCCGGCCGGGTCGAGGCCGGACAAGCGGAGGCCGTCCCGTGCGGAATCGGCGGATTCGACTGCGAAGCTCCGTTGGACGGCGAGCACGACCGTGAGCAGCACGGCGATCCAGAACAGCCCCGAGGCCGCAGGTTCGAGGGCGTGGCGGTCCGGTCCGAGGGCGAGGCCGAAGAGCAGCAGCACGGCAGCTGCAAACGGGACGACCTGGTTGAGCCCGACCCGCGACCTGGCCTCGATCCTGAGGTCCTTGCTACACACGAGCACGGCGTCACGCCACATGGACGGCCTCCGGCGCGCGCGTGGGATCTGGAGCAACCACAGCAGTGTCGGCAAGAGGCTCATGGAGGTCTTCGGCGGGTGCCGGGACAACTCGGCCACCGGCGAGATGAACAACCCGATCGGCGAGAGCGCCGGCGCTGCCGAGGTCGTGCGACGACAGGACCACGGTGGCACCGCCGGCCCTCGCCTCGGTCACAATCCCGTCCAGCAACGTCCTCGAGTCCTGGTCAAGGCCTGCGTGCGGCTCGTCGAGCAGCCAGAGGCGAGGTTGGCGCCCCACGACGACGGCGATGGCCGCTCGGCGGCGCTGGCCAGCCGACAGCTTGACGATCGGCGTGCCAGGGAGGCGGCCGGCCAACCCCATTCGGGCCATCGCCGCGCTCGCTCGCTGCGCAGCCTCGGTCGAGTGGATGCCCGACGCCCGCAGAGCGAAGCGCAGGTTCTCCTCGACCGTGAGCTCCTCGTACAGGAACGATGCGTGGCCCAGGTAGCCGACTTCCCTTCGCACCTCGCGACGGTCGACGGCGAGATCGTGCCCCAGCACGACGCCCGTGCCCGAGGCCAGAGAAAGCAGCCCGCAGCAGAGGCGGAGCAGGCTGCTCTTCCCGGCGCCGTTGGGGCCGGAGAGATGGACGATCTCGCCCTCACCGACATCGAGCGTCACTCCAGCGAGCAAGGGAAACCGATCGGCGAGGGCGACTGCCTCACGAAGACTTACGGCAAGCGCCATGGGTTCGCACAATCGTACGGGTGAACGGGCTCGGGTTTCCAAGCGCGCCGCCACCGCGCCGCTGAACCGTCGCTCAGGAACCGCTTCTCGTGCTCAGTGGGCCGAAGATCGAATTCAGCGAAGCTGGGACCGCAACAGGTCGATGTCGGCGTCCACCATCATCGCCACGAGCTCGGGGAAGCCGACCTCGGTCTTCCAGCCGATCTTGTCCCGAGCCTTGGTGGCGTCCCCGACGAGCAGGTCCACCTCAGCCGGGCGGAAGAAACGCTGATCGATCACGACATGGTCCTCCCAGTTGAGGCCAGCCCGGTCGAACGCCACCTCGCATAGCTCTCGGGCCGAGTGCGTCTCCCCGGTCGAGACCACGAAGTCGTCGGGCTCGTCCTGCTGGAGCATCCTCCACATGGCCCGGACGTAGTCCCCGGCGAAACCCCAGTCCCGCTTCGAATCAAGATTGCCGACCCGCAGCTCCCCATCGAGACCCAACTTGATCCGGGCGACACCATGGCTCACCTTGCGGGGCAGGAACTCGAGGCCGCGCCGTGGGCTCTCGTGGTTGAACAGGATCCCCGAGGAGGCGTGCATCCCGTAGCTCTCGCGGTAGTTGACCGTGATCCAATGCCCGTAGACCTTGGCGACACCGTACGGACTGCGCGGGTGAAAGGGCGTGAGCTCAGTCTGGGGGACCTCCCGCACCTTGCCGAACATCTCCGAGGAGCTCGCCTGGTAGAAGCGGATCTCCGGGTCGGTCAAGCGGATGGCGTCCAGGATGCGGGTGACACCGAGCGCCGTCACCTCGCCCGTGAGCACTGGCTGGCCCCAGGACGTCTGCACGAAGGACTGAGCGGCGAGGTTGTACACCTCCTGCGGTCGGTGCTCGCGCAGGATCCCGAGCATCGACACCTCGTCGAGCAGGTCACCGGAGACGAGCGTGACGTCGTCTTGGATGTGGGCGATGCGCTCGAAGTTGACGGTGCTCGACCGGCGGACCATGCCGATGACCTCGTAGCCCTCTGACAACAGGAGCTCGGCCAGGTACGAGCCGTCCTGGCCAGTGATTCCAGTGATCAGGGCACGTCGCGTCATGTGCCCGTTCTAGCCGATCCGGGCGCTTCGTTCCCTTGCAGGACCCAGCTCGGCGGCCTCCGCTCGGCGAAGGCCGCCCGGCCCTCGGCGGCTTCGGTGGTCTGGGTGGCGACCGTCAGCAGCGGATGGAGGTACGCGAGGGCGTCGGCGGCCCCGAGATGCAGCACCCGGTAGAAAGAGGCGCGGCCGGAGGCGAGGGCGTGGGGAGGCTTCTTGGCGAGTTGGGCCGCGAGGGCATCGACGGCGGCGTCCAGCTCGTCCACCGCCACCACTCGATTCAAGAAACCGAGCCGCTCTCCCTCCACAGCCCCCACCCTCCGCCCGGTCATCATGAGCTCGAGGGCATGCCTGGGCGCCATCGACTGCAGGAGCGCCACCGTCACCATGTAGGGCCAGATGCCGATATCGATCTCCGGCGTGCCGAAGACGGCGTCGTCGGCGGCCACGACCAGGTCACACGCCAGAGCGAGCCCCATCCCGCCGGCGAGGGCGTAACCACGTACCCGGGCGATGGAGGGCTTGCCGAGCTCCCAGAGGTCCTGGAACAGCGCCGCGAGAGCACCCCGAGCATCGTGCAGCTCGGCAGCGGAGGGGCCGCCGTCACCTCCCGTCCCGGCAGCCGGCGAGTTCGGGCCGATCAAGTCCGCGCCGGCTGAGAACGCTTGGGTGCCGGCGCCGGCGAGCACCACGACCCGGAGCGAGTCATCCCCCTTGATCTCGGCGAACCCAGCACGAAGGCCCGACAGCACGGACGCATTGAGAGCATTGCGCCGCTCCGGCCGGTTGATGGTGAGGCGGGCAACCGGTCCGCGGCGTTCGAGGATGACGTCATCTGGCACGGCGCGCACGCTACCGGCCGGTACGGTCCCGATGTGGTGCCGCCGAAGATTCCCGTTCCGAAGCAGGTCGCGATCGTCTCCTACCGTCTTGGTGGGACCGACGGCGTCTCCATCGAGGCCGCCAAGTGGGCACGGGCGTTCACCGAGCTCGGGGCTCAGGTCTGGACGGTGGCGGGAGCCGGCGAGCCCGACTTGTTGATCGACGGGCTCGCGGCCGACTCCCACGGCCCAGTGGCTTTCGATCGTCTCGGCGAGGCACTCGCCGGTGCCGAACTGGTCGTTGTCGAGAACTGCTGCTCCCTCCCCCTCAACCCCCGAGCTGGCCGTGCGCTGGCCTCCCTTTTGGCCGGCACCCCGGCCATCTTGCGCCACCACGATCTTGCGTGGCAGCGGCCGCAGTTCCGTGACGAGCCGCCCCCTCCGGACGACCCCGCCTGGTGGCACGTGACGATCAACGAGCGGTCCCGCCTGGAGCTGGCGGCTCGGGGGATCGAGGCGGTCACGTTCTACAACCGCTTCGATCCGCTCCCCCCGGCGGGCGATCGGCAGGCCACCCGAGGCGCGCTCGAGGTCGCCGACGGCGAGATCCTCGTGCTGCAGCCGACGAGAGCCATCCCTCGGAAGAACGTCGCCGGCGGCGTGCTGTTCGCCCGTGCCCTCGGCGCCACTTACTGGCTGCTCGGCCCGGCCGAGGACGGCTACGGCCCCGAGCTAGAACGCATCCTCGACCGGGCTCGCGCACAGATCCGTGTGCTGCGCGGGTTCGCTCCGGGCACCACGGTTCACGACGCCTACGCCGCCTGCGATGTCGTAGTGCTGCCCTCGACGTTCGAGGGTTTCGGTAACCCGAGCATCGAGTCAGCCCTGCATCGCCGCCCACTTGCCATCGGCGCCTACCCGGTCGCGAGCGAGCTGCGGCGGTTCGGCTTCTTCTGGTTCGACGCCACTGATCCGGCCGCAGCGGCGGCGACTGCGCGTTGGCTGGCCAACCCCGATCCCAAGCTGCTCGATCGCAACCAGCACGTGGCGACCGAACGGTTCTCGACACTCGATCTGCCGAAACAACTCTTGGATTTGGTTACCAGCCGGTAGACTGTTACGACTAATACCTCCGACCGGGACAGGAACCATGAGCGGCCTCCCCCACTCTCCCGCTGTGCCTCGCCGCCGTCTCACGGCAGCGCGCCGGCGCCGGCAGCTGATCGATGTGGCACTCGATTCGTTCGCCACGAACGGGTTCAACGCCACGACCATGGAGGACATCGCCACCTCGGCGGGAGTGACCAAGCCGCTCCTCTACCAGCACTTCACGTCGAAGCGGGCGCTGTACCTGGAGCTGATCGACGACGTCGCCGCCCGCCTCATCAGTGCTCTGGCCGCCGCCGCGACGGCGGAGTCGAAGACCCGCCGGCAGGTGGAAGCAGGTTTCGAGGCGTACTTCCGCTTCACTATCGAGAACCAGTCGGCTGTACGGATGTTGTTCGACGCGCCCCACGACGAGGAGTTCGCCAGGGGCCTGCGGACGATCGAGGACTCGATCGCCGAGTTCCTCACTCCGCTCTTCGACCTCGACATCGATGGTGACCACCGGTGCACGCTCGCGGCTGCCGTGGTCGGCATGACCGAGGGCGTGACGAGGGACTGGCTCCGGGTCCGCTCGGAACGGCACAGGGCGCTGGAGGAGGCACCGGAGGAAGCTCACGAGCTGGCGCAGCGACTGGCCGACTTCGCCTGGGGCGGGTTTCGATCGTTGGCCAAGGCTGGCAGTTCGTCATCCGCGGCTGGCCGGTAGCACCACGACCTGGCCCGCACCATCGTGGGGACAGTCAACGGAGGCGCCAGCTGGAATCTCCAGAGCGTCCCGCCGAACGTCTTCAACCTCAGTGGCGTCGCGACCGATGGAGGGGCGACCTGGGCCCTTCAGCGCTTGCCTGGCGCCTGAACGGGTGTCCGGAATCAGCGAATGTGCACGCCAGAGATGTTGCGGGCGATGATCAGCCGCTGGATCTCGGAGGTCCCTTCGAAGATCGTGTAGATCTTGGAGTCACGGTGCCAGCGCTCAACCGGGTAGTCACGGATATACCCGTAGCCGCCCATGATCTGGATCGCCTGCTCCGTGACCCACACTGCCGTCTCGCCGGCGAACAGCTTGGACATCGAGCCCTCGCCAGCCAGGTACGGCTTGCCGCTGCTGCCCATCCAGGCGGCGCGCTGGTAAAGCAGCCGAGCGGCATCGATCCGTGTCCTCATGTCGGCGAGCTTGAAGGCGATGCCCTGGTGCTGAATGATTGGCTGGCCGAAGGTCTTGCGCTCCTTGGCGTAGTCGAGCGAGAACTCGTAGGCGGCACGGGCGATGCCCACGGCTTGAGCGGCGACTGTTGGGCGGCTCGCCTCGAAGGTGGCCATCGCAGCCTGGCCCTTTGCGCTCTTGCCCTCGCGGGCCCGTGCCAACCGCTCGTCGAACTTCTCCTTGCCGCCGAGCAGGCAATGCCCCGGCACTTTGACGTCGGTCAGCACGACTTCGGCGGTGTGCGACGCCCGGATGCCCATCTTCTTGAACTTCTGGCCCATCGCGAGTCCCGGCGTGTTGGGCGGGACGATGAAGCTTGCCTGCCCTCGTGATCCCAACCCGGGATCGACACTGGCGACGACCACATGCAGATCGGCGATCCCACCATTGGTGATCCACGTCTTCGTCCCGTTGAGCGTCCAGGTATCGGAGGCCTCGTCGTAGACCGCCCTCGTCTTCAGCTGGCTCACATCCGAACCCGCATCGGGCTCCGACACGCAAAACGCCGCAAGCTTCAGGTCACCTGGGCTGCCAAAACACTGCGGTGCCCATTCGCCAACCTGCTCCGGCGTCCCGTTCGCCACGATGCCGGCGAGACCGAGCGTCGACCCGAAGATGGCCAGTGCAATCCCGGCGTCGCCCCACGCCATCTCCTCGTTCACAGCCGGGAGGAGTTGGCCGGTCTCGTCACCGAAGCAATTCGCCACGAAATCGAACGAGTAGATGCCGATCTTGGCCGCTTCTTCGATGATCGGCCAAGGCGTCTCTTCACGCTCGTCCCACTCATGAGCTGCAGGACGGATGACGTCCTCGGCGAACTCATGCACCCACTTGATCAGCTGCAGCTGGTCCTCGTTCAGCTCGAGCGAGAAATCACCCATCAAGTCACCTCGTCTCCTCCCACGGCACCATGCCGCGTACTGACCACGCCACCGGGTCATTGGACATACTGTCCGGACAGAGTGACCCGCTAGTAACCTACGCTACCGATAGTTTAGCAAGGTCGAGCGCGCAGGTCGCGCACCGCGGGCTCGCCAGCCCGGATCCAAAGCCGGCACAAACCGGGACGCGGTTCAGCCCGGTCGCTTCGACTGCGCGACCGGACGTGAACCGTTGTCCAGGGAGCCACGAGTCGGGCGCGAGTCAAGCCCGCGAGCTTGGCGCCCGACACTCAGGACCGACGCCGGTCTGAGCCGGCATCCAGGATGATCTCGGAGAACTACTCGGGGAACTAGATGTTGCGAACGTTCGCCGCCTGGAGGCCCTTTTGGCCCTCCTGGACGTCGAACTCGACCTCCTGTCCCTCCGTCAGAGTGCGGTATCCCTGCATCTGGATCGATGAATGATGGACGAAGACGTCAGCTCCGTCGGACTGAGAGATGAAGCCGTAGCCCTTCTCCGCGTTGAACCATTTGACTACTCCGGTCGCCACGGTGGCGATCCCCCTTGCACTCGTGATTACTTGGTACCGAGCCCCCAAGGTTGACGGGCTCGATATGGTGCCCGAGAACCGGGGAAACCTGCTCTCGCAAAGTCTCCCCCGTCTCGTCATCAGATCGAGCACGACAGCCGATTGCTCAAATCGAAACGCTAGCAGAGGTTGAATCCGGGATGACGGGAGAAATCTTGCGCCACCACTCCAGCCTCGCACCGATGGACGCGCGGGCGGGGCGACGCTGCGCCTTCTACGCTGCCCGGCAATGAGCCGCCCGAGGAACATAGCGGTCGTGATTCCTTGCCGTAACGAGCAGGAGACGGTGGCAGACGTCGTCAGCAGTTATTCGGAAGTTCTGCCCGGCGCCACCGTCTACGTGTTCGACAACGGGTCGACCGACGAGACCGCCTCGAGAGCCGCGGCCGCCGGAGCCATCGTTCGCAAGGTCTCCTTGCGCGGCAAGGGCAACGTCGTCCGCCGCATGTTCGCCGACGTCGAAGCTGACTGCTACCTGCTGGTCGACGGTGACGGGACCTACGATCCCAAGATGGCGCCCGAGATGGTCGAGCTCGTCGCGGCGGGCTACGACCTCGTGAACGCTGCCCGTGTGCCCGCGGGCGACAACGCCTTCCGGAGGGGCCACGCGTTCGGCAACCGGGTCCTCAGTGGTCTGCTCTCCCGCCTGTTCGGGCGGCGCATGGGTGATGTGCTGTCCGGTTACAAGGCCTGCTCGAGGCGACTCGTGAAGTCGT
>Ga0187860_1003886_pt1 | contig 11548 bp, 7 predicted proteins | sample June2016WEW_10_4_FD_132981 | JGI IMG/M metagenome (GOLD analysis project Ga0187860, IMG submission 132981) | Peatland microbial communities from SPRUCE experiment site at the Marcell Experimental Forest, Minnesota, USA - June2016WEW_10_40 | ecosystem: Environmental > Terrestrial > Soil > Wetlands... | reverse complement strand
GTCAGCTTGGTCGACGACTTCTTCGCGCGTGAACTCTGGCGTGATTGGAGGGCAATCGACGTCGGGAAGTATCGCTAACCATCCGATCGGGCACTTCGCCTCGAGGGATCCTTGTCCGAATTTCGAAACGAGGGCGTGCTTGAGCTTCCACATGCCGTCCTGGGCTTGGCGAAAGGGGCTGCGCTTGAGGGCTTCGGAAGCTGTCGAATTGTGTTTTCGGGTATACCAGACGCCGTCCTTGTGGGTCACTCTGCCGCCTTTGACCTCGACGCAGACAATTCCCTGCCCTTGGATAACAACGACGAAGTCGATCTCGCCGAATTCGCCGGTCCGGCCGCTGGAAAAACTCAACGAATGGAGGACGGTCCAATCGTCAGTATGAGGTGCATCCCTCAGCGCCTCGAAGACCCGCCTCTCCGAACCCGGGGTGTCAGCCGGAACGACCGGTGGGATCATTTTGGCCATTTACGTTACGCGACCATGACTTTCAAACGCTCTCCATACCGGCGAGCCTGCCAGGCACTGTTGAGCCATTGAAGCCGGTTGAGCATTATGCTCGGAACGCTGCGCGTCGATGGCTCAATCTCGGCCACCTCCAGGATCCAGACAGTACCAAGTTGGAATTCGACCGCAGTCTCGGTCTCGGTAGGTTCGAACAGCATTCGTCCGCAGCGCGCGACGAGATGATCCGCCAATCTCGCCCCGGCAGAAAGGTGCAAGCCGCGTATTTCGCTGATGGCATCGCAGCAACCTTTCCAGTCGGCAGCAGATTTCCCCTCGAGCGGAAACTCATGGGAGATGGCAAGAACGTCGTCGTCAGATCGAGGTCCGATCAGAGAAGGATTTGTAAGCCATGAACGCAAAGTGACGATGTGACGCCGCACGCCGCTGTCCTGCAAGCGCCTCGCCACGCGCCCTGGATCGGACCCGCCAGACTTGAGCGCTTCACGCCATAGAGACGCACTTTTCCAAAGACGATCGTATTTTTCGTCACCGCAGATATCTTGTGCGACGGCTTTGATTACGTCCTTCTCACCACCTTCACGAACGATGACGCGCATCCCAGGGCGCAGATCTGACATTTCAATATGCTCGACTCCGGATTTCTGTCCGGCGGCGCCAGCTTGTATTAGACAGACCGGGCGGTGGTCGATCGCCATAGGCATCCATGACTGACCGATGAAACGAACGATGTAAGCATCTTCGCTTTGTTCGTTTGGCGATAAGGCGATGCGGATTGGTCTACGTGTTTCTGACTTTCCAATCCGGGAAATCTGTTCAAATGGATCTGTCTGCGGGTCCAGAGTCGCATCCGGAACGAGGCTTGCAACGTCGACAACCGGGGTGGCCGAACCAAAGGAAGTCGCTGGCAACGAGGTCAACTCGGTACGCACATCCGGATTGAGTTCGAGCCGCCGTTTCTGGGATTCCCGCCAGCCAAGGCGCTGTTTGTATAGCTTGACCTCAAAGTCGTATCCCATGAGGACAATTTCTTTCGAAGGCCACGGATCGATGAATTTCTCGAACATGTCTCTTCGGAGGATCGAGAATGAAACGGCACGTGGAAATTGGTCGCCATCCGTCAGCTCGGTCGCCAATTTGCACGGCAGGTCGATATTGTTCGCCGCGAGGAAGGCGTCTGCTTCTTCGCAGCTTTGTCTCGATCCCGTAACAAGTACGTGTTTGAGGGTCGGGTTAAGGGCCGCGTTCCTCGCAAGCTCAAGCAAGGCTTCGCCCTTTGGCGTTGTACTGCCCCTTCGAGGTGACGTTAAAAACCTCTCAATCGCATCGGCGAATGCACCAATTGCCGATCCTGCATCCGGACCTAGATATCGTGCTACGTAGGTCCGCTCCCCGCGCAGTCGCTGCAGCGATGCCGAGCATTCAGCCATCTGCGCGGGAGCAGGAAAAGAAAGCCAGTTGGATACGCTGAAGAAGAGGTCGCGTATGGTCTCCATGCTCTCCTGCATACGCAGGTCGTCGATCGCGGACTCGGCGCCAAGAAGATCCCCTATCTTGCGAAGCAACTCATAGGCCGATGAAAGCGCGGGGGCGGTCTTTGGAAGATAGCCGAGGCTGGGGCGTCTTTCTGCAGAAGCGCTGTGCTCCGTTCGGTCGAAGCCCAGCAGACCGGTTTTCTTCGGTTCCACCGCATCTCCTGGGGAAAGGAGTTCCCAAGGCTCTGGCTCCCAGACTTTCCAGCCATGTTTTCGAAGTGCCATTGCATCGGCTCTTTGCCGTCCGTCGGCAAAGACTACGAGACGCTGTCGTTCGCCCACCCGGCTTGCAAGATCGACGTTCTTCAGTACGTGTTCCAAGCGATCAGTGAGAATTATCTGCGATCCCGCCTCCACATTCGGGTGCAGGCTCGCGCGCTCCAGTTCGGCGAGATCTCGGGCAATGGCAACGAGGGGAGCGCCGCCGGATCCCTCCGGATGGAGCGCGAATGGCTGACCATTCTCATCGAAATTGCCCCAGGCAAATCTGTCGGCGAGTGGAGTGTGCACCTGGTCAGCGTTTCCGGAAACCAGCTTCAGCCCATCAAGAACTCTTGCAAACTCCTTCTGTGATCCGAGGACAACGACGCGGTTCCTGTACAGCCCGCTATTCCCGAAGGTCTCCACGCCTACAAGCTCGTCAACTTTTGTGCGTTCGGGGTTGTTGAACCTGACGTCTCTCTTGCTCTTGGGAAGTTGCCTCGTAGTCGGCTCGTAGCGAAAAAGCTCCTCTTTCGAAACCAAACGTCTTCCGTCGCCAACGAGAGTCTCTTTCTCTGTGTACCCAAGGAATATGCCGTCTATTCCATACACCGTACTTTTCGCTCCGACGACGAAGACGTATCCGTCAGGCAGGATCCGAACACTTGAGCCTAGTGTAAAATAGCGATCCAGGAAGCGCTTTCGGTTGTCTGGGAAGTCAGCAGCTAGGCACTGCAAGGCTGACAGGATCGCAGTGAATTGAACGACATGCTCGGTGGATGGCAGGACAATGCAGATTGGATCGGCAAGTTTTGTTTGCAGCGCCGTGGAAACGACCATCCTTGCGATGTGCGGCATAGGAAGGTGTTTATCGGCATTTTCAATCAATACCGTATCCAATAGTGTCGGACTGATCCGAAGCTTGGTGTGAAGCTTCGTATCACCTTGTGCAGCATCGGCGACGGGCGCTTTTGTGACATTATTGGCACCTTCGTCCGCCGGCGGTGCCGCGCGCTGATCGATCAATTCTGTATCAGGTAAGCGCCTTCCAGATTCGCTGATGATGTGTCGAGGGACGAGCGGGACAATGTCCGCAGTCGGAGCAAGTCGGGGTTGACCGTCGATCTTGTGATCGAGGGCCGCCACCGCAGATGCGCGCGGTTCGTTGTCGCTGGGCGGTCGCTGCAGTAATTCGATTTCAGGCCGGGCTGTTCTCGTCGGCGTTGCGGTCGCGGGCGTAAATGTGCTGGGGGCCGGCGCGCGGAAGACATCATCACCATGAGATGGCTTTGAACCGATATCACTTCCAAGCGGCACCGGTTGCTTCAGATCAAATGTTTCGGCGATCGCCCGGTAGCGGCGGCTCACTGTAACAGCGCTGTCGTTAAGCAGCTTGTTGAACTCGTCAGGAGAACGCGGGGACGCTCGCCACGAAACAATTGGATGCCAACCCATTTGACCAAGGCGGCGAGCGACGTCTGCAACGGTTTCGTCTCGACCGTCCATCGTGACGGTCTCGTCAATCAGGACAACCGAGCGTCCGTCTTTCTCGAGCAGAGCCCCGTCGGCGGTGCTTGCAACGAGCTTCCAGCCCAGTGACTGGGCAAGCAGAACATCCAGTGTGTCCGCCTGTTGTGCGGCCATTTCGGTCGACCGGCGATCGGATCTGCATAGAACAGCGATACCCTTCCTCGCACGCGCTGCAAGCGCCGGCAGATCCGTGTCGCCCAGTTGATCCAGAGTGGCAACAACAAGATCTGCATCGGTATCCGAGGTTGAAAGCACCGCGGTGCAGCCCGCTTTCCGCAGCGACAACACTAATCGATCTGCAGCAGAAAGCAGTTGCTCGACGGTCAAGTCAGGAGCCGTCCGTACGATCAGGCCGATTCCGTCTGGCGCTCCGAGCCAACGGTTCGGCTGACCGGACACCGCGCCGGCGATTGCGGTGTCCTGCTGGCGATGCGGCACATGCAACAGGATCGCATCTTCATCCGAAACGCCAATTCGATGCACCGCGGCGCCGCCTGCTGCAAACGCGTCCATGCGTTCATGAGCAAACTCGGTGGCATCATCGATGACGACAACATCGAACCGGTGCCCACTTTGGACGATTTCCGCGATTTCTTCATTGCTTCTTGCGCGGACGATTGAAGTTGGCCATTCAATCAGATCTCGGTGCTCTGAGTACGTCGTCAGGTCCAGCAGCAGATCGAGCACTTCCGCATTGTAGGTCAACACGGTGTCCTTGGCTGCTGCCCTGGGAGCGCGTGCCTTTTCAAGCCTGCTTTCAAAATCTGGAGGTGCGTTAAGCGGATCTCCAAAGCCAGTCTGCGCAAATAACGCACGAAGTTGCCGGAGTTCACCGGCTGCTCTTTCGCGGGGACCATTTTCGCTTCCTTTTTCGAGAATGGCAGCGGCGTCCTCGATCGGTGCGGATTCGAAGCGCCGACCCAGCGCCCTTGGAAGGGAGGCACGAATTCTTTCGAGAAGACCGGGCAATTGCCGAGCCGCATAGCGCGCTTCGCGAATTCGCTGAACGAACGATCCCGGGTTCGCTTCCTGCTTGTAGCCACCGTCATCACTTGGAAAAACGAAGCTGCCAAGTGGGCGATTTCCGTGCTGCTTCAGTTGCGGTTCAAGTGCGGCGCTGTCGTGCTGGTAGTCGCGCAACGCCATATCGAAGGCCCGGATTGCGGAAGCCGCGCCTTGGTCCGGGCGCATACGCACGAAGAGGCCGATTGCTTTCGCACCATCCGACTCCGGATCGGCGCCTAGCGCCGCCTTCAGACTTGTATGCTTCCGAACGAGCGCGATAGCGTCCTTCATTATTCTGGATATCCAGACGGCATGCTGGTGGTACTCGGCCAGGGTCTTGTCCGAAGAACCGGGCCGTCGGAGGTCTCTGACGATCGCGGCGAGAGCCTGTTCTTCCTTATGTTCGCTGCGATTGGAGAGGATTTTGAGGAGTGCGGCCTCGAATGTGGCATCGTCGGCCAGAATGAGCTCGAGAATCTGCTCGTTGGCGGGCACTTCGATTGGCGCTCCTGCCAGCAGCTCCTTCAGGTCGTGAAAGCTTCGACCGGCCCTTCCGTTGCCAGACCACAATTCATTGGCAAGCCGCGATGCATCCTGGATGGCTAGGGACGCCAAATCGAACGCTTCGGGCGCGATCGATTGATCGGCGATACTTTCTTCTATCTCGTCGGCGTTGAGCTTGTACTGTCCGATGAGCTCGCGAGTTCGGCGCAACAGGCGCTCGGCGGTCTTGGCAGCTACGGGATCGGTTTTGGCACGTGCTTCGATGAGATCAGAAGGAAGGACCATTTTGGTCCAGACTTTTGGGCTTAAAACATCGGTTTGATTGTTGAGGTTTGCTCGGTTGGCCAGAACCTGATGAACCTGCTCCAGCATTTGAAACGCGATCGGTCGGTCGAGTGACGCATCGCGGCCAATGAGGAGACACGATCGGCCATCTCGGGCCGATTGAGTTGCGATTGCGTTTGCAAGGGTGGATTTGCCGGCGCCATTTAAGCCGGCGACTTGGATTGGCTCGCTTGCAGCCTTGCGCAGCGCGAATAATTGAACGGGATCCAGGGTGATCATGTTGCACCGAGGGATCCCGGGAACGGTGCTAAACAAGTCATTTGTCCCCGCCCCGGCAGTTCAAACGCGCCGGTTGTAATCCAGTTTACACACGCGGGTAGAAATACCAATACGTATACTGCTCGTCCTGACGCAATTCGTCTAGTTCGTACAAATAGTTACGAGCTCGGGGCCGTTCTTTCGTTGTCCGGACGCTATAGGAATCATTGGTGGCGGACGCAGCCGTAGTCAAACGCGTCGCTACTTCACGATGTGCCGAGGCCGCTTGCATGGCCATACTGTTCACTATATGTTCTCATTTCGCCGCTGTCGAATCGATCCATCCAAACGAGCCGTTATGGCCGATCAGATCGTTATCACGGAGAAATCCAGCCAGGCGAAAGACGTCCGCGCTGCAGTCGGTTCTCATTACGGAGAAATTCTCCCGGCCGAGGGTCATTTGTTCGACCTGCTCGAGCCGGAGGATGTTGTGCCGGCCTGGAAGCACTGGTCGCCGATCCTGCTGCGGCCCGAAGGTCTTTACGGCACCCGCCCAGCGGAGGGCGGCAACAAAGCCGCCAAGCTCAGAGCCATTCGTGAGGCATTACGCATCGCCAAGCGGGTTTGGCTCGCCACCGACTGTGACCGTGAGGGTCAGCTCATCGGCCAGGAAATTCTCGAGCATTATGAGTACCGCGGTCAGGTGATGCGGGTGCTGTTCACTGCGCAGGACTCGCAGACCATCCGCGATGCATTCGGTCGGGCAAAACCAAATAGCGAATATGCCCGGCTTTACGCCGCCGCCGTCGCACGCCGGCAGGCCGACCAAATCTACAACCTGTCACTCACCCGCACCGCGACTGTCATCCTGGGTCAAGGTGCGCGGAGAGTCATCGGCGTTGGCCGGGTGAAGACGCCGACCTTGGCCATCGTGTGCAAGCGCGAGTTGGAAATCCGCAACTTCGTGCCACTCGCCTATTTTGAAATTGTCGCCACCGCGAAGGTTGCGGGCGGCCAGTTCCGGACGCGGCACGCGCGGCAGGATCGGATTGTACGGCGTGAGATTGCGCAGGACGTAGTCAAGGCAGCAGAAGGCTTCGAGGGTGCGCTCGCCGTGCGCGTCGAGGATAAACGGCAAGGGCCGCCCAAGCTGCATGATCTGCCGTCGCTGCAGAAACTCTGTGGCTCGCGTTTCGGCTGGCCGGCCAGCAAGACGCTCGAGGTGGCGCAGGAGCTCTATGATGGCCAGGGCAAGAAGATCATCACCTATCCGCGCGCCGAGGTGCGCTACCTGCCGCAGAGCCTGATATCGGACGTACCGAAGATCGTGGCCGGACTGCGGGTGGACCAATCGTTCGGTGCAATCCCCGTATCCGAGCCGCCGGTCATCCGCAGAGGTGCGAGCGGCACTTTCTACGACAAGGGGCTGGAGGGCGCGAGCCATCACGCCGTCATTCCCAACGTCAACACGATCGACAAATTGCGGGAGGTATGGCCTCGCCTATCGTCCGACGAGAAGAAACTGTTCGACGTCATCGCACGGGCCTATCTGGCCGCCCTGATGCCCGACTTCCGCTACCGGCAGACAACCGCAACGCTCGACATGCGTGGTTTCGAATTCCGCGCTTCCGGCCGTCAGCCCATCGATCTCGGCTGGCGCGCAGCTTTCCCGGACTGGCAGCCGGCCGACGAAAAGGGCGACGAGGCGCAATTGCTGCCGCCGCTGCGCAACGGCGAGACTGCGCAACTCCACGATCCGAAAATCGAGGACAAGGAGACCCGGCCACCGCCGCGTTACAACGAAGGCACTCTTATCGAGGCGATGCAAAATGCCTGGCGCTTTGTTGACGATGAGGTTCTGCGGGAACGCCTGAAGGAGGCCAAGGGCATCGGCACGCCGGCGACCCGAGCGGAGATCATCGGAGGGCTGAAGAAACAAGGTTTCCTGATTGCCCAGGGGAAGCACATCGTGCCGACCGAGGCCGGCTTGTCGCTGTTCGGGGTTCTCAAACAGGCCGACCCGGCTCTGGTCGATCCGGGGGTGACGGCGCAACTTGAATGCCTGCTCGACGATGTCATTGTCGGCAAGCAGGAGATGATCGGTGCGATTGACGCCGTATGCAGTGTCGCTGAGCGCATCATCGGCAAGCTCAAGGAAGGCGCCGCCGCCGGCGGGCCTCCCTTGCTTGGCGCCGCGGTCGGCAATGGCCCTGGAACGTTTCCGCCGACGCCTGCGATGAAGCGCTTTGCCGACAGCATCGCCCGGCAGAAGCGCATCAAGCCTCCGCCCGGCTACAAGACGTCGATATCGATCTGCCGAAAATTTCTCAACGAACACGCGACAAAGAAAGCCGAGGGTGAAACGCCGGCGAAGCTCGCCCCCAAACCGGTAAGCCCGGCGCAGATGTTGTACGCCAAGAAGATCGCGCAGGGGAAAGGCGTCGTCATTCCCGAGGAGGCCAAGGCGAACTCGGCCGCCATATCCGCGTGGATTGACTCGAACCGAGGCACGAAGCGCCGCAAGCGCGGTCGCAAGACCGCCTACAAGCCGGCCGGATCAATTGTTCATCAATCCACGGCGCCGACGAAGAGGTCTCGGAAAAAACGCAATGCTGATGCCGACGCCGCTGCACCGACTCACGCTCAGCCAAATTCTGTAATAGATACTCCGCTACGGATTCCTTATGGCAACAAGGAGGTCGCTCTGAAGCTTGGTGCCCGTTATCGCTCGGGGGGATGGTATGCCCCGCCTGGAGTTGATCTTGCTGCATTCGGCGAGCGCGGATGGCTATAGCGCCCAGGCTGTTGTCGGCGCGCATTCTGGTTCCGTTTCACCGGCCGCGTCAGTATGATTGCCCATCCCGCCGTCAACTCCGATCCGAAAATCGCGTCAAAGCAGTGACCGATTGCACGAACAGATCAAGCGCACCCGCCCGAGTTGGCTTGTTCATCTCGGCGAACGATACTCGGAACGATTTTCGTCATGGGCTCGCAAGGGGCCATCGTGAACTTCTATGACCGCAGGATACTGCCACCTATCCTCGATCTGGCCATGCGGCAGAACCAGCTCCAGAAGTACCGCCTTGAGGTGGTTGCCGCTGCTCATGGGCGGGTGCTTGAAGTCGGGATCGGTTCGGGGCTGAACTTTCCGCTTTATGGCAGGCAGGTTGAGACCGTAGTGGGGATCGACCCTTCGCCCCGGTTGCTCGCGATCGCGCGCCGACGGGCAGACGCGGCCGGTGTCCGCGCGGAATTACTGCAGGGGTCTGCGACCGCAATCCCGCTCGCGGACAGCACAATAGACACGGTGGTGATGACCTGGACGCTTTGTTCGATCGCGGACCCACTGGCTGCGTTACGTGAGATGCGACGGGTCCTCAAGCCGGACGGCAAGTTGCTCTTCGTCGAACATGGGCTCTCACCGGAGCCAAGGGTCGAGCGCTGGCAACACCGCCTCACTCCAATTTGGTGCCATGTTGCAGGAGGCTGCCACCTGGATCGGAAGATGGACGACCTTATCCGCTCTGCCGGCTTCGATCTGGCCGAGTCCCGAACGGAATACGCAAGCGGGCCTCGTCCAATGGCTTACATGTATCTCGGACGCGCCAGTCGTTATCGAAAGCATCCAGAGGCGGCGGCGTGAACGCCGAGGGCAGAAGCAAATGACTGAAAATCTCGTGGTCTGCAGCAAATGCGGCACAATCAATCGCTTGCCGCCGTCACGTCCGGCCATCGACGCCAAATGCGGGAAATGCAAGGCCAAGGTTTTCGCTGCGCATCCGGAGGATGTCGATGCCGAGATCTTCGACCGCCAGATCGCGCGCAGCACCATACCTGTTCTCGTCGATGTCTGGGCACCTTGGTGCGGACCATGCCGCATGATGGCGCCGGCCTATGAGTCAGCTGCTCGTGAACTGGAGCCGCAGGTGCGGCTGATCAAGCTCAATTCCGACGCTGAGCAAGCGGTTGCCTCTCGGCTCGGCATTCAAGGGATCCCGACGATGATCCTCTTCCACGAAGGCCGAGAGGTTGCACGCACGTCCGGCTCGATGTCTGCGACCCAGATTGTGCGGTGGGTGCGCGACCGCCTGTCTACGGTCACTGTCTGAGCCTGCCAGTGGAACCGACTGTTAGCGCGGCTGGCGGACTGGCTTCGGCAAGTGGCCGTATAGTGGCGATCCGCAGTTAGTTGTGACGTAGCTTAAATGGGATCAGGTGTATGAACGACCCTTACGAGACCCTTGGCGTAAGTCGAACTGCGACAGACAAGGAGATCAAAGACGCATTCAAGAAACTGGCACGCAAATTCCATCCCGATCTGCACCCAGGCGATAAGGAGGCGGAGGGAAAGTTCAAGGACATATCGGCTGCCAACGACCTGCTCAAAGACACGGAGAAGCGCCGGAGGTTCGATGCGGGTGAGATCGATGCCAGCGGAGCGGAGCGGCCGCAGGAACGGTTCTATCGCGACTTCGCCGACGGTCCTGCCTATGCCTCGCACGCAGCGCAGGACGGATTTGGCAACAACGAGGAACTGGAAGAGTTTCTAGCGCGCGCGTTTGCGGGCGGGGGACGTCGGTCGCAGGCCGAGTTCCGGGCGCGCGGCCAAGATGTGAGCTATGTGCTTCCGGTCGAATTTCTGGAAGTAGCGAATGGTGCTGCACGCACGATCACTCTGCCAGAAGGCAAGACGCTGCAGGTGACGATCCCCGAGGGTGCCGAGGACCGTCAGACGCTGCGGCTAAAAGAACAGGGAATGCCGGGCTTCGGCGGCGGACCGGCGGGCGATGCCTATGTCGAGCTTCATGTCGAGCCGCATCCGTTCTTTCGCCGCAAGGACGACAACATTCATGTTGAGGTTCCAGTCACTCTGAGGGAGGCAGCCCTAGGCGCGCGGATCGAGGTGCCGACCATAAGCGGACCGGTGACGGTGACTGTCCCGAAGGGCTCGAATACCGGCACTACGCTGCGACTGCGCGACCGAGGTATCCGCAACCGCAAGTCCGGGCAACGCGGACATCAACTGATCACCCTGAAAGTCGTTCTGCCTGCAGCCGAAGAGCCCGAGCTGGTCGCGTTTCTGGAAACCTGGCATCCGAAAATCCAGCAGGACCCGCGCAAGGAGATGCTGCCATGATGCGTGTCGACGACCTTGTCGCGGCGATATCCTCTCTGCAACGCAGCGATCTTGAAGCTTGGATCCGCGAGCAGCTCGTCGTGCCACAGCATGAGGCGGGAGCGCTACTCTTCACGGACATGGAATGCGCGCGGGTCCGCCTCATCTGCATGCTGCACTACGAACTTGAGATTGATGCGGGCACGCTGCCGGTGGTGTTGTCGCTGGTCGATCAGCTCTACGACACTCGGCAGCGGCTATTGTCGCTGACCGCCGCCGTAGCGGCGCAGGAAAAGGACGTCCAAGCGGCCATCATCGCTGCTATTGAGCTGAATGCCGGGCCTTCCGCGGTCGACAAATCATAGCGTTGCCTTGCTAGAACATGGCGGCTCAACGCTCGCTTACTGCGGCACTGGCCCAATTCACCTTGGTCGGCGTAATCCAAATGGCGTTTGTCTCTCATGCTGGACCGAGGGTGCCTCGATGGAAGCATCGGACAGTTCATGACACAACCGTCGACAAGATCTGCATGGATCCGGGCCATCGCGCTCAATCGCCTGCCTCAGGAGGATCAGTGTGTTACGGGCCCGCTGAACCGGCGATCTCGTCGGCAATGAGATCAGTGGCGATCTGGATCGCGGGCTGACTGGCC
>Ga0187860_1003885_pt1 | contig 11549 bp, 9 predicted proteins | sample June2016WEW_10_4_FD_132981 | JGI IMG/M metagenome (GOLD analysis project Ga0187860, IMG submission 132981) | Peatland microbial communities from SPRUCE experiment site at the Marcell Experimental Forest, Minnesota, USA - June2016WEW_10_40 | ecosystem: Environmental > Terrestrial > Soil > Wetlands... | reverse complement strand
GCGAATTTCCTCTACGTCGACACCGCCTACGACCCCGACCCGCAGACCGGCCACGACCGCGTCGGTGATCCTCGAACGGCCCGAGACGTGCTTGGCGCTGTGGTCGCCAATAGCGGCGCCGAGACGTCAGCGCACGAGACTCTCCGCAGGACACAGCACGAGGCCGAAAGCTGGACGAGCCTGCAGGCCGAGTATGAGACGCTTGCCCAGGCCGCCCAAAGGGATCGCTGGAATGCCCTCCTCGGCCAGTCCGGGCTCACCGTCGAGCAGCTGGAAGACGTCAGCGCGAGTGACGCACAGGGGCCGCTCGTCGCCGCCTTCAGGCGAGCAGAGGCTCGCGGCGTCGATATCGGCGCCGCACTCCCCCACCTCGTCAAAGCCCGCCCAATAGCTGAGGTCGACGACGTCGCTTCCGTGCTCCACCAACGCGTCGAACGATTGACACAAACAGCCGGCAGCCGCCGAGTGGGCAGCACCAACCTCATCGCCGGACTCGTTCCCCGAGCCCTCAACGTCACCGATCCCGACCTCGCACGAGCCCTCGAAGAACGCGACCACGCCCTACAAGGCCGAGCGTGGACTCTCGCCGAGGACGCCGTCACCAGCCGCGCCTCCTGGTTGCGCCAGGTCGGCGAGCCACCCGCCGACTCCGTCGCTCAGAACCAGTGGCTCCGAGCCATCTGCACCGTCGCCGCCTACCGGGAGCGCTGGAGCATCGGCGACGACCACCGACCTCTCGGACCCGAAAACGCCATCGCGAGCGCGGAGCAAGCCGGCCAGCGCGAACTGGCACGGAACGCCTTGCGACAGGCAGTCGCTCTCAATCGCGGACTCCGTTCCCAGTCGTAGGCAGTCGGAGCCGCTGTAGACGCACGCCCCAACATGGAAAACGGAGTGGGAATTTGAGCCATCCCGCACAGAGCGCAGTGATGACGGTGACGACAAGCGCCTCACTCCTTCGTCTCGCGACGCGCTCGAGCCGGCCGCCGATCCTTCGCGTCGTCGCCACACGGTGCACGCGGCGTCACGAAGCTCAGCCGTGAAGGCCGAAGCGAACCGCCGTCGCTTCATCACGCTCGTGGAACACCGTGGGGGGCCGCCACGGCCTATCCGGCCAGACGATCCCGGCGAGCACAGCCTTCGAGCGACGCTCTCCATCTCCGATGTCGCATGGGAGCTGGGCGTCTGTGCGGAGACCGTCTACCGTCGAGCCAAGGCCGGTGAGCTACCGGGAGCCTTCAAGATTGGACGGACCTGGCGCGTCTCGCGTGAGCCGTTCCAGCGTTGGCTTTCGAGTCGCTAGGACGAGTCACTCGCCGGGCATCTGCATCTTTGCGTCAGGTTCGGACAGGTTCCGAGGCATCGATTCGGCCTTGCCACCTATCGAATAGGACTTCCCGACCCTCTTCAGTTTCGGATCAACCTCCGAGCGTACGGGATGAACGTAGGTGTCGAGGAAGTAGCTCAACGAGCCATGATCGAGCTCGCGCGCTGCAATAGCCGGATCAACGCCCTCGCTGACAAGCTTGCTTCCGCGGTGATGTCGCAGCGAGTGCAGCGTGGCGTCGAGATCAAGGCTCTTCATCACCTGCTTGACGAGCCGCCCGAAGTGATCAGGGCTGACGTGATCGAGTCCCATCCCGTCGGGGGAAAAGAGCCAGCCGTCGGCGGGATACGTCGTCCCACTGTCCGCGGCGCGCTGACGTTGCCGCTCACGGAGCTCTTTGAGCACAGGCACGAGCGCCTGGTCGAGATGTTTGGGCGGCGGCACCGGCTTGGTGCGTCGGTGCTTGGCATGGTCGACCAGCACTGGCTTGCCGCCGACCACGTTGATGACGCGGCGGATGGAGACAAGTCGGAGGTCGTAATCGATGTCCGACCAGCGCAGTCCACAGAGCGCCTGGCGACGCAGCCCCGTGAGCGCGGCTGTAGCGAGGAAGGTGTCGAGGTCGACGTGCACGTCCTGGGCCGCCACGAACGCCTCTTCCACCTGCTCGCGTGTCGGCGTGGCGCGACGACGTGTCGGCGGGCTCGGCTTCTCCCGCACGAGTGCCGCAGGATTGAGCGTCATCCATCCTTCACCCATGGCGTGATTGAACGCCGCCCGAAGCGCCTTGTGCACCTGAGCCATCCGGGCGGCGCCCAAGACTTCACCGAGGGCTTCGTAGGTCTCCTCGACGGGTCGTCGGGTCGTGAGGCGAGTGAGCGGCATCGACGAGAGCTGCGTGGCCTTCAGGGTCCGCACCTGCAGCTCGTAGTTGTTGTAGGTGTTCTTTTCGAGTCCTGCTCTTCCAGCCTTGTCGACTCGCCGCTTGCACACACCCAGCCAGTCATCGAGCAGCTCACCGACGGTCATGGTGGATCCGCCGTGGACGCCCTTGGCGACTTCGCTTTCGAGCTTGCCGTGAAGGTCGCGCGCCGCCCGGATTCCACCACGGATGACCCGTTCGATCTGCTTCGGGCTGCCCGTGAGCGGGTCACGGCTCCCCGTGCTCACACGAACGCGAAAGACGTTGCGTTCGACCTCGCGGATGCCGCGCTCCGAGCGAAGCGGCTTGCCATCGGCGGCGACACGCGCTGTCGTGCCGTTGTTCTCGCCCTTCGCAGTGCCGATCGTCCGCCGATCTGACGGAGCGACCGATCCCTCGTCCAACGCACCTGCCGTCATCAGTTGGACTCCTCCCTCTGGCGGAAACGACTGGGTCACCGATCGGCGGCACCCGAGTCTTCTGCGCAGGGCTGCCGAAGGAAGAATACCAGGAGATTGTAGGGCTGCCGTAGGGGAAAAGAGAAACGGACAACCTCTCCGGCGGTCCGCTTCAGCCTTCTACCTGGTACTATTCAGTCGGGCTGCCGGGATTTGAACCCGGGACCTCTTGACCCCCAGTCAAGCGCGCTAACCAAGCTGCGCCACAGCCCGTACCGGCAAATACCCTAGTCGGAGCCCTGACGAGAACCAAAGTCGGCCAGTTGAGCACGGGTCTTGCCGCCAAGTTGACCGCCAGACGCAGGCGTGCACCCGTTCTGTCCGAGGAGCTATTAAAGCTGTCTACTCAGTTAGACTTGAATGTTCTAGGGCGTTAGACTTAGGTTGCGTGAAACGGAAAGACTTGCTCGGCTTGATTCGACAAGCTGCCAAGTCGGCCGGTCTGGACTGGGAGATGGTGCAAACGAGCGGGCGCGGCAATCACGAGAAGTGGCGGCTTGGGACGAACGTGCAGGTCTCGATCCCCCGTCACCGGGAGATCAACGAAATCACCGCGACCGAGATCCTGAAGGCCACGCAGGAGGCGCTTGGGGCAGGGTGGTGGAAGTGACGGCTCATCGTGTTGAGGTCCGGCGTTCGGGCAAATGGTGGGGCTTTCGCGCCATCGATGTACCGGGGGCGGTCGGGCAGGTCCGCAGGTTGGGGCAGATCGATATCGAGGCACGAGACGTTCTCGCAATGATGCTCGATGTTCCGCAGGACGCCGTGGAACTGGAAGTTGTGGTGCGGCTGGACGACGTCGCATCGGACGCCGTCGAGGCCGCCAAAAAGGCACGCGCCGAAGCGGAGGCGGCGGCGGCGGCCGCTCTTCGCGCGTCGGTCGCAACGGTTCGTGCGCTCCGAGCCGAGGACCTCTCCCTGCGAGACATCGCGGAGCTTCTGGGCGTCTCTTATCAGCGTATTTCTCAGCTCGAACAACAGAGTGACCGGACGCCTGCGGAGTACCGGAACGGAGAGTTGTTAACAGTCCGACCATCACTAACCGTCGAGGGGTCTTCGCAGGCGGTTCGATCCCGCGGTGTCGTCATACCGATCGGCACCGCTCTGCGGCCTAACGCAGCTCGAGAAATCGAAGCGAGGCTGCAGTCCGAGAGAACGGCGGTACGCCAATGAACGACGACGATCGAGTTATCAGGCGCCTTGACAAGATCTCGGCTCAGCAACAGAGCGTCAGTGGCCTGCTTGAGATGGTTGCCTCGATCAGCACCAGCCGCGGGGGCGTGGCGTTCCCGATCGGCTTGCTAGTGGACGGGACGGTCATCCGGGGCACCGTGGGTCCGGCCGACTTAATGGCGGATGCGGTCGACAACGCTTACGACCGCATGATCGCCGGAATCACCTTCGAGGATGAACCAGCGGGCAGAGAAAGGGTGCGCGAAGTGCTTGTCGGCGCCTTTCGAAAGCAAATCGAGGTGTGGGAAACAGCTCACCAGGAAGCGCGGGCAGCCCTTGAGGCATACGACGAAATGCCGACCATCGATGACGTCAAGCCGCAAGACGTTGACGCCTTTCTACGAGAAACCCACTCGCCGTTAGCTATCGACATTCGGGACGCTCAGCTCTCGGTCGCTGGCTCGATGATCAGCTTGCGTGTCCTCCGCGTCGAACTGGCGCATGTCGCCGCGTGGTGGCCATTAACTGAGGAGCCAGATTTGCAGCTGCACTTTTCATCCGGAGAACACCCGGTCTAGACACTTTCCGATCTCGCCGGCCCGGCTCGGTCGAGGGGCTTGGAATACCCCAGCCTGAGGGCGCCAGCGATACCTGTTGCCCTTCTCTGTTCGCCTGAGAGCTCGCCAAACGGGAGCGGTGGCCCCAAGTACCAGGATTAGCGGGGGTGTAAGGCAGCGACTCAGGCGTCGGAGCTCGCCGTCCGATAAAGAGCTGCCGATACTGCTGCAATCGCCCGCTCTCGCTCGTCCGCCACGAGGTGCCCGTAAACGTCCTTTGTGATGGCGATACCGGAATGGCCGAGCACCTCTGAGACGACATAGAGCGGCGCTCCGTTGGCGAGCATGAGTGATGCCGCGGTGTGTCGGAGCTCGTGAATCCTCCAAGTGCCCACATCGGCGGCCGCGCAAAGATGAGCAATCGCTCGGCGCACATTCGACGGATCGAGCGGGCGTCCGAGCGTCGTGGCAAACACCTGATCGAAATCCTCCCAAACTGCGCCGGCGGTCAGCCGCTCCTCCAGCTGCCGCCGGCGGTGGCTCCGGAGTCGCGCCGCCAGTTGCTCGGAGATCGGGACGGTTCGGCGGGATCGCTCGGTCTTTGGCTCGCTGCTGACGAGCTCGCCGTCCACCCGCGAGAGCGTGCGGGAGACGTGAAGGCTCCGGCCGTCGATGTCGACATCCTGCCAGCGGAGGCCTAATGCCTCGCCCTTGCGGAGCCCGGTTTCGAGCAGTAGCGCCACGAGCGCGCCGAGCCGGTCGGACGATGATGCTGCGAGCAGCCGGCGCGCCTGGCTCTCCGACATAGACCGCCGATCCGAGCGCGGGATTCTCGGCCCGTCGACGATGGCGGCCACGTTGCGCGAGACGTCGCCGCGGCGCTCAGCGTCTCGAAGAGCTCGACGCAGCACGGACCGGATCAGCCGAACGGTGTTCGGCGAGAGCCCGGCGTCGCGCTTGCGGGCGAGCAATCGCTCGACGTCCTCGGGCGTGAGCTTCGCTAGGGGAATGCTCCCGAGTTCCGGGATGACGTGTGTGCGCAACAGGGTCCGATAGTTGGAAACCGTCGCCGGCTTCACGGTGGCCGGGAGCACGGCCGAGCACCAATGCTCAAGGAATTGCCCGGTCCGCTTCCGCTCGTCGGCCAGCGGGAGCCCGGCGTCCTGGCGGGCGTGGGCCGCCCTGAGTTTGGCGACGGCCTCGGCCTGAGTCGCCCCGTAATAGAACTTCCGGCGGCGCCGGCCATCCTGGTCGCCGAGGTCGATGGACGCCTCCCAGCGACCGTCTGGGCGCTGGCGAACTCCGCCCTCGCCGTTGGCGCGTCGTCTTGTCGTCATGTGCCACTCCCCTTTCGCTCGTCCGGGTCGATTTCTTGCGGTTCCGTCGCTGCGAGCTCGACGGCGGCTTCCCGGTCAGCCGCGGTCGGGAGCGCGTAGCGCCGGGTTGTTTCGAGGCTCCGGTGCCCGGCGAGTTCGGCGACGAGCACGACGTCGACACCGGCTCGAACCATGCGCGTGACGAACGTGTGCCGGAGCACGTGCGCCGAGAGCTGGAGCCCGGCGGCTTCGCTCACGCGCCGGACCGTGCGATCGAGCGCCCGCGGCGAGAGACGGCCGCCGGCCGGGTTCACGAACAGAGCCGGCTCGCTGATGTCGGGGCGTTCGCGGAGCCATGGCTCGATGCAAGAGCGAGCCTCGCTCGACAGTGGCACCGTGCGGCCGACATCGCCCTTGCCGCGGCGCACCGTGACCAGCCCCTTGCGAGCCGAGATCGCCACGTCTTCCACGTCGAGATCCGCCACCTCGGCCAGGCGTAGCCCGGCGAAGGCCATGAGAGCGACGATGGCTCGGTCTCGTGGGCGCTCGCGGCGCTCGGCTGCGCGTAGTACCGAACGGAGCTCGGCGTCCGACAGCGCCCGCGGTGCGAGAGCTGGCAGCGGCTCGCGCCGGACGTCGGGACGGCCGAGCCGAAGGAAGCCGTACAGGTGGTCGATAGCGGCGAGAGCCGCGTTCACGGTCGCCGGCTTGAGTCGCCGATCCTTGAGCGATGAGCGGTAGTCACGGACGGCGAAGTCCCGCCCGTGTGGGTCGCGGAGCGCGTCGAGCACGTCGCCCCGCTGGCTGAGCCATGCGAGATAGGCGCGCACGTGACGGCGATAGGCCGCCCGCGTCGAGGCCGAGAGCGGCGACCGGTCAAGGTGCGAGCCGTAGGCGCGCTCGGTCAACTGCACCGCCGCCGGGTTCGAGTCCGGATCTGTGGCTTTCGCCGGCGGGCTGCCGATCACGCGAAGCGCCCTTCGCTTTCGGTCGGTGGACGGGTGCCGGCGCCGGCTTGCGGTGCTGTCGGTCATGGCTTGGCCTCCCAGAAGTCGACACATCGGCGAACAACGGCGAGATATGCGCCCTTCGGGTCTTTCCGGCTCTGCCCCGGCCGGTAGGCGGCCCAGATCGCATCGCGGAGCTCTCGCGGGAGCTCGAACCAATGAGCGCGACAGGCGAGCATCCGAGCCGGCACGGTGGCCGGGCAGCCGGGACGGGCGCATCGGTGAGCGATCACCGGGGCGTCTCCGAGCGCCGGGCGTTGTTATCGGACACGGCGAGCGCTCGATCCGAGCGAACGCTGACCGGTGTTTCTCGACGACCGGAGCTCGGCGGCGTCCGGTAATGGGAAGTATCGGACGCGGCTGTCGTGAGCTCGGCGAGGGTCACGCCGCCCTCTCCGGGTGCTTATCGGGGAGCCGGAGCCGGTTCGGGCACTTCTCTAGAACGCCCTTGTGCCGACGATCGAGAAACGTCGTCAGGTCCAAGCCGGTCGGCTCGTTCACGGGGCCACCGCGGCCAGGCCCGGGATACCGAAGGCCGAGCCCGTTGGGGGAAAGGGCAGGATCTCGCAGGCCTCGAATGGGCTCAGCATGGCGACGAGGCTCTCCGGATCGCCGAAGTCCCACCAGGCGGCGTCATCCTCGTCATCGCTTAGCTGTTGAAAGATGACGAACTGAGCCGGACGGCTCGTCCAGTTGGCCTCGGCCGTCGCCCATAGCCGATCGCCGAAGCGGAAGTGCATGCTCCGGTGCCCATCCGGCGCGAGCCCGAGCTCCCAGCCGGGCCGGCCGGCAATCGCAGTCGCGAGTGCCACCCACGGCTCGACGGCTTCGGCGCCGAGCATCCCGGCCACGAGGGCGGCAAACGGGAGCGTCGGTAGCGCGGGAGCAGGCTCCGGCTCGTCATGGCCGAGCTCGCGCAAGATCACCTCGCCGATCGATGTCAGCCGAGCGCCCGTGACCCGCGTATAGCCGGCTGTCGTATCGGGGTCGGCATGCCTGGCGAACTCCTGCACGCCCCGGAGGTCCCCGGTCGCGTCGTTGGCGATCGTGAGGCACGTGTGCCGGAGCTTGTGTGTATAGAGGCCTTCGATCCCAGCATCGGCGCCGAGGTCGCGCACCCAGTTCCAAACCGTCGTCGGGTTCACGTGCTTGCCGGGAAGCTGACCGGGGAACAGGTACGACGACGAGCCGCGGGGCAGCGCTGCGATGCACTCCCGGAGCATCGGCGGGACCGGGAGCGAAGCATCCAGGTCGCCCTTGCCGACGAAGCGCACCCAGCGCCCGTCCTCGTCGAAGTCGTCGAAGCGGAGCTTTGCGATCTCGGCACAGCGCAGGCCGAGCAGCAGCCCGAGCAGCACGGCGGTGCCACCCTTGCCCGTGTCGGCCCGGGCGAGCTCGAAGAGACGGCGAGCGTCGATGTCCTCCAGCGGGTGAGCCACCATGCGCCGCTTTGGACCGACCCTGATCGCGCCGATCGGCGGATCGATGGTGCCCGTGGCGGCGTAATAGTGCCGGAGCGCCGAGCGCAGGCTTCGCCGGCTGGCCGCCCCGAGCGTGTCGGAGTAGTCCCCGAGCTCGTCGGCGTCGAGCTCGGCCAGCGACCGGCCCCGGGCTCCGGCCCACCGCTCGGCACGCCACAGCATGCTCGAATAGTGGCCGATCGTCCTCGGGCCGAGTCCCTTCCGGCGCATGTGCACACGGGACGCCCGGACGCGCTCAGCGGGCGGCCCTGGCTCTCCCTCCCACTCGTGGCCGAAATGTGGGGAGCCGGCCTTGTGTCCCGGACGCTTCCCGGCTGGCCATCCCTTTGCTTGGTGACGGGTCGCACCGAACGCGGGCGGCAACGTTGCCGGCCGACCGTACAGACGGAAGAAATGCCGGAGGGCCGGCCTTGCGTTGCGTCGCATCTGAGCCGAGAGCGAGAGCGCGTAGCGGGCGAGCGTCTCGTCGGTGGCAGTCAGCACGGTTGTCCCCCGCGCCCTGAAGTACTCCTCGGCCTGGATCGTGTAGGACGCGTACCTCGCGGCGGTGTTCGGGCTGAGACCCTTCTCGGTTAGCTCGGCGGTGAGCCCGTCGCGCACGCTGGCTAGAGCGCCTTCGCCGGGCTCTAGATAGAGCGCCCGCCAGCCGTGGTCGAATGCGCCGGAACCGCCGCCCATCGGGCTAGCTTCGGCCATGTCGTCACCTCCTCGTAGGTTTCGGCCAGGCCTCGGGGTGTTCTCGCACCGCCGAGGCCATCTTTCTGAGCGGCGGGAGGGTACCGCACGCCGGCAGCGCCCGCCTCGGATGCTCGACCGCAAGATTCGCGGCGATCATCGGAGGTTGGACCAATCACCGGTAAGACCCCGCTCGGCGCTCGACCTGGGCCACCGAATCGCCGAGCCAGCCGAGGGCGGCCGCGGCGACGCGAGCTCGCCGCTGAGCAGCTGGCCGCGGTGGATCGCCTGCTCGATCGCCTCGAGGGCATCGAGGGCTGCGCTCAGCGCTTGCCGTGTGCCTGTCAGGCCCCAGGCTCCGAGCTGAGCAGCCTCGAAGCGACGGCCGGAATGATCGATGTAGCGAACACGCTCGGCGAGTCGTTTGCCCGGCGCCGGAGCCGGCTTGCCGGAGAGCCTGGCCTTAATAGCGGCGCCGATCGGTGGCGGGACGGCAACCTCGAAACGCTCGGAGAGCGGGGCGATCACTCGAAGCCGGGCGAGCTCCGCTAGGACGTCGGCGCCGGCCGATGTCCGGACGCGCTTGATCGCTCGGGAGATCTCCGACCTCTGGCGCTTGACCGTCGCTCGGGCCTCCCGGAGAGCTTTCTCTGTCGCCCGAGCTTGGGCCTTCCCGTGAACGGCCGCACTTGCGGCATCTCTCCGGCTCTCGGCCTGCTGCTGTTTGGCATCGGCGATCCGCTCGCTCTCGACTGCCTTCGCGACATCGAGCCCAGCGCGCAACCGAGCGGCGTCGGCGAGCTTCGGAGCAGCGAGCTCCGCCACCTCGACGAGGCCGGCCATCGAGCGAGCATCGCCCGCCTGGTCGCGGAGCGCTCGGAGCTGATGCCGAACGGCGGCGGCGTATGGCCTCTCTTGTGCGGGGATACCTTGCCGGATCGCTCGCTCGGCATCGTCGAGCCGCGTCCGGAGCTCTTCCCGGCGGCCGCCGAGCTCGAGTTCATCGGCCGAGCGCGTGACGCGGCGCTGCGCTCTCGCAGCGGTGAGCTCGGCGCGGTGCTCGTCGAGGCGCTCGACGGCAGCGACATAGCTGTCCGCTCCGGGCGTGTCGCCCAGCCACCGTCGCCAGGCCTCGACGTCCATCTGCCAGTCGGGCTGAACAACACCCGGGACCGTCTCCCACGCGGCGAGCACGTCAAGGAGCACCCCGGCCGTCGATGAGCGGAGCGCGTCGGTCCCGCCGAGACGGCCCGCCCGGCCGAGCACGAGACATTCGAGACCGCTCGGCTGGATCAGATTGCGGCCTTCGGACGTCAGGACGTCGGAGGCCCCGAGCTCCAGGAGACGCCCGTAGTCGTCGTCCGGGAGCTGGCCAAGCGGCGGCGGGCAGTCGGCGATCGACACGAGCGGGCTCGGGGCCTCGTCTGGTCCGAGATAGGCGCGGACGGCCCGCGGAATGGCTGCGATCTCGGCTTGCGTAAGCGCCCCCGTCGAGCACGCGACGGACCGCCGGTAGTGGGCGGGGTGAAACTCTCGGGGGAGGCCGAACGAGCCGGAGGGCTCGGCATTGAACGCCACGAGGGCGACGGCTCGAACGACGATCGTCTCGTCCTCGACGCGGATGCGCGGGGAGTCCTGGAATAACGAAAACGTTCGCTTGCGCACGTCCGGATCGGCCTTGTCCGCCTCGTCGAGAAATACGAACGGCCGCGACAGGTGCTCGGCCGGAGCGAAGCGCCACTCTCCTCCCGCCACCTGCGAACGTCGGCCGAGCACTTCGCCGGCCGAGAGGGCGGGCAGGTCTCGACTCACGTCTGCGAAGTCGAGTCCGAGGAACGACGCGACCAGCTGGGCGAGAGTGGTCTTGCCGGTGCCGGTCGGGCCAAACACCAGGAAGCCGGGCTGACGGTTTCGTGTCGGCCAGTGGTGACGAAACACCACAGCATCCACGATCAGCCGGGCCATGGCGGCGAGCGGCGCCGGCAAGAGCTCGCGGGTCATTCTCCCGAGTTCGTCGTCGCCGGTGGACGCGTCCGGCAACACGTGGCGTCGGCCGGCGGCCGTGATGCGCCGGGCCCGCTCGCTGCCTTCGACGAGACCTAGGCCCGCGAGGCGTTTGAGCGACGCGCTCACGGTGCGCGGGCTCAGCTCCGTCGCGGCAGTCAACTCGCCCGCCCTTTCGGCCCCGGCCGCCAGCGCTCGAAGGACGGCCCGCTCGCTCGGCGTCGGGACGTCCCGCTCGGCCATCACAGACGCTCCGCCGATGGTGCTGACACCGTTGCGGATTCCCCGAAATCGGGCGCCGACTGCCCCAACACCATTGCCGACTCGCGGTAAGCGCAGCTGCTGTGAAGCTGTGACCAGGGAGCTTGTCGCAGCAGGTTGGCGGCACGTGCCGATTGCCGGACGAAGGGCCTGCCGAGACCGGACCGGGCTCCGGACAACCCGATTTCGGTACGGCGATGATGGCTGGTGACCGCGGCCACCACAGCCACTAGCCGCGGAGGGCAGTCCCCGGAGCGCCGGCGGTGGGCGGACGGCAGGGAAGTCACCTGCGCTGCCCCCGAGCTGGCGGAGCTGCTCCGAGCCGCGCCAGAGCTGTCGCGATCGAACGCGGGTCGATGTCGCATCCG